>Ga0116170_10000582_pt1 | contig 38795 bp, 37 predicted proteins | sample AD_JPNHW1_MetaG_FD_89797 | JGI IMG/M metagenome (GOLD analysis project Ga0116170, IMG submission 89797) | Active sludge microbial communities of municipal wastewater-treating anaerobic digesters from Japan - AD_JPNHW1_MetaG | ecosystem: Engineered > Bioreactor > Anaerobic > Digestate | place... | reverse complement strand
GGGTTCGATCCACGCCTGGCCCGGGAAGTTCTTGTCAACCCCGCCATGATGCGAAGCAACGTGGACTTGCCCGATCCGTTGGAGCCGATGATCCCGATCTTCGCGCCGTAGTAGAAGGAAAGCGAGATGTTGTTCAGGACCACCTTGTTGGAGGTGTACTCCTTGCTCATCCGGTGCATGTAGAACACGAACTTCTCGGGAGCGGTCTTCTCGGCGGCCATTGGAGTTTCCCCTGGAAAACGAACATGCCCGGGACGGTCTTCCGGGCATTGGGACTGGATCAGGTGCCAAAGTCTAGAATCTATCGCCCTTCGCGGAAGCCGCCCTCCCCCCGCGCTCAATCCACGCGGTTCCCGCTCGTTCCCGTCTCCAGGTACTCCCGGATATTTGCCATCGTGGTGTGGGCGATGTTGTCGACGGCTTCCTTGGTGAAAAACGCCTGGTGGGCGGTGATCAGCACGTTGGGAAACGTCTGCAGCCGCACGAACACATCGTCCTGGATCACCTCCTGGGAATGGTCCTCGAAGAACAGCCCATGCTCCTCTTCGTACACGTCCAGCCCCAGGTATCCGATCTTCCCCGACTTCAAGGCCGCGATCACTGCGGCCGTGTCGATGAGCGGGCCCCGGCTGGTGTTGATGATCATCACACCATTCCTCATCGCATCGAGCGATTCCGCATCGATCAAGTGGCGTGTTTCGGGTGTGAGAGGACAGTGGAGCGTGAGGATGTCGCTTTGAGCGTAGAGGGTCGACAGATCCACATACTCCACACCGGTGGCCGCCAACACCGCGTTGGGATAGGTGTCGTAGGCCAGGATTCGACATCCGAACCCATTGAGGATGCCGCAGACGACTTGACCGATCTTCCCGGTTCCCACCACCCCCACGGTCTTGCCGCGCAGGTCGAATCCCAGCAGACCGTCGAGGGTGAAGTTGCCCTCCAGGACACGCGACCACGCCCGGTGGAAGCGCCGGTTCAAACACAGCATCAATCCCACCGCGTGTTCGGCGACCGCGTAGGGCGAATAGGCAGGGACGCGCACCACCCCGATCCCCAGACGTGAAGCCGCCTTGAGATCCACGTTGTTGAATCCGGCGCAGCGCAGGGCGACCAACCCCACCCCGACGTCCTTCATGCGCGCGAGGACCGTGGCGTCGATCTGGTCGTTGACGAAGACGCACGCCACCTCGTGACCCGCGGCCAAAGTGGCGGTGGCCGGCTCCAGACGCGGCTCCAGCCAGGTTATGTCGGCGTGAAACGAAGCGACCAAAGGGTCGAAGGCCTGGTGGACCCAAGGTTTGGTACTGAACATGGCGATCTTCATCGGGAATTCACTTCCTGCGCCACGACGGAAGGCCGGCGCGAAACGGTGACTCTCCAACATACACCATCCACACAAGTCGGGCTCCGCGTCGCTCCCGGGGCGAGTGGCCGATCAGGCACCCGTGGCGTTCCTGGCGCGTAGCACATGGGCGAACACCCCGCGATACGCCCAGGCGAGCGAAAGCAGAAGCGAAGCGAAGATCACGGAGGGAACCAGGCCCGAACGCTCCAGGACCGCGTGGAAGAGGAGACTGTTGACGAAAAACGGCGCCAGCAGCAGGAGCGCCAGCGGTACGAAGCGGTTGGCCAAAAGGAGCAACCCGCCGGAGAGGAGCACAACCCCGATCATGGGCATCATGTATCCGGTCCGGGCGAGCGCCTCGCTGAAAGCGCGCGCTGCCGGAGCCAGATCCGGCGGCGGAGCCATGGGGTGGAACAAATCCAACGCCCCGAAAACCACCATGGGCAGACCCAGGAACCACCTGCCGATGGCGGGCAGGAAGCGCAAGACGGAGGGCTTGATCGATTCGTTCATGGGACGGTCTCCTCTTTCTTTAAATATATAATGCGTCTCTTTCTCATTATAAATTCCAAGTCCCATCCCCTCCCATCGGCGATGCCGATGGGAGGAATCGATCGATGCGATTGGAGTTTCCATCCCGGGCGAGCGATCTTCTGGTGGCACCAAGACCACACGAGGCCGCACCCGGCCGGAACGCTCCACCGAAGGAATTCAGCCATGCTCGACCAAGACCTCCTCGAACAGCTCCGACAGGTTTTCCAGACCATTTCCGGTCGCCTGACCCTGGTCCAATCTCCCAGCGACCACGCCCAGCAGGAAGAACTCCGCGGAATGCTGCAGGGAGTGTCCTCGGCATCGGAGAACATCGATTGGGTGGAGTCGGGACATCCTTCCCCGGTCCCGCGCTTTGCCATCCACAAGGATGGCTCCCCCACCGGCATCGTCTTCCGGGGGATCCCCGGCGGACACGAATTCACCTCCCTGGTCCTGGCGATCCTGAACGCCGACGGAAAGGGAAAGCTGCCGGACGAGGGGATCCAGCAGCGCATCAAGGCCTTGCGCGGCCCGGTGCGCCTGCGGACCTTCGTGAGCCTGGAGTGCACCAACTGCCCCGACGTGGTCCAGGCTCTGAACCTGATGGCGATCCTGCACGACGACTTCCAGCACGAGACCTGGGACGGGGCCCTGGCGGAATCGGAAGTGGAACGACTCAAGATCCAGGGCGTCCCCGCGGTGTTTTCCGGCGACACCCTGTTGCACGTGGGGAAAAGCGACCTGGCCTCCCTCCTGGACACCCTGGAGGAGAAGCTGGGCAAGGCCGAATCCCCCGCGGGAACGGCCACGACCCGCCACGAATTCGATCTCGTGGTGGTGGGGGGTGGACCGGCGGGCGCTGCCGCGGCCATCTACAGTGTCCGCAAGGGCCTCAAGGTGGGTCTCGTGGCAGGCCGCATCGGCGGCCAGGTGAAGGACACGCTGGGCATCGAGAACCTGATCTCGGTCCCCTACACGGAAGGTCCCAAGCTCGCCCAGGACCTGCGTTCGCACCTGGAAGCGGCGGGAGTGTTGGTCCTGGAAAACCGCACGGTGGAAAGCCTGGAGGACCAGGATTCGGTCAAGGTCGTCCATCTCAAGGGAGGCGAAGAGGCCGTGGCAAGCCAGGTGATCCTGGCCACTGGAGCCAAATGGCGCGAACTGGGCGTTCCCGGCGAAAAGGAGCATATCGGGCGTGGCGTCGCATTCTGCCCGCATTGCGACGGCCCCTTCTACAAGGGCCGCAGGGTGGCGGTGATCGGCGGCGGGAATTCCGGCGTCGAGGCGGCCATCGACCTGGCTGGAATCTGCTCGGAGGTGACCTTGCTGGAATTCGGCGACGCCCTGCGGGCGGACGCAGTCCTCCAACGCAAGCTCGCGAGCCTTCCCAACGCCTCGGTGGTGGTCTCGGCGCGGACCACGGAAGTCGTGGGCGATGGGCAGAAGGTGACGTCCATCCGCTGGGAAGACCGGACCACCAAGGAGATCCACCAGAAGGAACTGGATGGCGTGTTCGTGCAGATCGGCCTGGCGCCCAATTCCGCCCCGTTCAAGGACATCCTGGAAACCAATCGGGCCGGGGAGATCGTGGTGGACGACCGGGGGCGCACCTCCAAAGCAGGCATCTACGCGGCCGGAGACGTGACCAACGGCCCGTTCAAGCAGATCGTCATCGGGATGGGAGATGGCGCGAAGGTGGCGCTTTCCGCCTTCGACGACCGGATCCGCGGAAAGTAGGCCGGCTTCGAGAGAATTGCCTGCATTGCCGATCCGGCGATCAGGCATATCTTTCCCGATGGCACAGCCACCCACCACCCAAGGAGACGATGATGGCCGAACTCAAGGGATCCCGCACGGAGAAGCACCTCCTCATGTCGTTCGCCGGCGAATCGCAGGCGCGCAACCGCTACACCATGTTCGCCGAGAAGGCGCGCAAGGAAGGTCTGGAGCAGATCGCCTGCATCTTCGAGGAAACCGCCAACCAGGAGCGCGAGCACGCCAAGCGCTTCTTCTCCTTCCTGAAGGGGGGCGACCTGCAGATCACCGCCACCTTCCCCGCAGGCAAGGTGGGCTCCACGCTGGAGAACCTGGAAGCCTCCGCCATGGGCGAGGAGCACGAGTGGCAGATCGACTATCCGGAATTCGCCCGCGTGGCCCGCGAAGAAGGGTTCGAGGCCATCGCCAAGCTTTGGGACGCCGTGTCCGTGGCTGAAAAACAGCACGGCAAGCGCTACCGCGACCTGTGGAAGAACCTGTCCGAAGGAAAGGTGTTCAAGCGGGACGGCAAGGTGGTCTGGCGCTGCATCAACTGCGGCTACCTCCACGAGGCCGAGGAAGCCCCCAAGGTGTGCCCCGCCTGCGCCCAACCCCAGAGCGTGTTCGAGCTGCTGGGCGAAAACTGGTAACCGGCCACTCCAGGCAAGCAAAACGACTTCGGGGCATCCCCATCGGGATGCCCCGTCCTGTATTCGATTCGAGGGAATTCGCGTTGGGTTCCGGACACGGAAATGGGAAACTCACCGGACGCGTCGATCGGAGAATCGTGGATAGCCGATCGGTGGAGCCGATCGGGAATTCGGTTCCGATTGGGATATTTTGAGATCACCGGAGGAACACGACGATGGTCGCCTTGATCCGCAACAATCCAGAATCCGCCCTGAGCGCCTCGCTCCTGGCGGCGGTGGCGATCCTGGTCGCGATGGTCGGGACCGGCGTCTTCGCAGGCGAGATCCGCGGCGCGCTCGTGGCCACCCTCGGAGGTGCGCTGGCCACAGGCCTCGGCGCCTACGCGATCTTCTTCGTACGCCGCACCAGCGCCCTCCTCCAGGACACCCTCCTGGGCGTCGGGGCGGGGATCATGCTCGCCGCGTCCATCTTCTCGCTTCTGCTGCCCGCCCTGGAAAAGTCCAGCGCCTTAGTGGGGACCGGTTGGCCCGCGGTGACGCTCGTGGGAATCGGACTCTTCTGCGGAGGTCTGTTCCTGTGGGGGATGGATCGAGCGGTTCCGCATGCCCACGTCGTGACGGGATACGAAGGCCCCAACCACCAGGAAATGAGGGTCCGCAGAATCTGGCTGTTCGTGGTCGCGGTGACCTTGCACAACATCCCGGAAGGCCTCGCCGTGGGGGTCTCGTTCGGGGCGGGAGACCTGGGACGGGCGGCCGCCCTGGGGTTCGGCATCGGATTCCAGGATGCGCCGGAAGGACTGGTCGTCGCCCTGGCCTTGACGGGAATCGGCGTCCCAACCTGGCGCGCGGCGCTGGTGGGTGCCGCCTCGGGGGCAGTGGAACCTCTGGCCGGACTGCTCGGCGCCGCGCTCGTGGGTCTTTCCTCCGCAGCGCTCCCCGTCGCCTTGGCCGTCTGCGCCGGAGCAATGCTCTTCGTGATCTCCCACGAGATCATCCCCGAATCCCACCGCCAAGGGCACGAGACCCCGGCGACGTTCGGCCTGCTCGCAGGCTTCGTGGCCATGATGTTCCTGGACGTCGCCCTGGCCTGAGCCGGCGGCATCCCTCCCTCCACGGCACATCCACCCCCACTCCCAGCAAAGGAAACCAAAACATGTCAAAGAAGATCAAGGCGCCTTCGATGGACAACGGAATCGCCCAGAAGGACCGCGAGAAGATCAGCGAGGGGCTGTCCAAGCTGCTCGCCGACACGTTCACGCTCTACATGGCGACCCACAACTTCCACTGGAACGTGAAGGGCCCCATGTTCAACACCCTCCACACGATGTTCATGACCCAGTACACGGAGCTGTGGAACGCGGTCGATCCGATCGCCGAGCGCATCCGCTCCCTCGGATTCGCCGCTCCGGGCACCTTCAAGGAATTCGGCAAGCTCTCCTCGATCAAGGAGCCGGTCGGCGTCCCCAAGGCCGAGGAGATGATCGCGATCCTCATTTCCGGCAACGAGGCCGTGGCCCGAACCGCGCGTTCCATCCTCCCCCTGGCCGACGCGGCCAACGACCAGCCCACGCTGGACCTGCTGACCCAGCGGCTGGACGTGCACGAGAAGACCACCTGGATGCTGCGCAGCCTGCTGGACGACTGAGCCCGGTTCCCTGATGCGGCGATCGCGGGCTTCCACCTCCGCGTCGCCGGTACCTACCGCAAGTTCAACGGAAACGCCGTGCCCCACCTTCGGGCGGGGTACGGCCGCTTCGGCCCACTCTCAGGACGATCGGGATCGCGCGAAACGCCGTCCGCTCAGGACCACGCCGGTCCAGACCAGGACCAGGGTTCCCAGCGAGACCAGGGCGAAGAAGATCTGTCCCGCGACCCCAAAGAGCTCGCCGGTGTGCAGCGGTTTGACGAGGGAGCGCAGTCGTGCGCACGGATCCTTCCCGGCCGGCGCCCACGACTGGAAGGAGCCGTCGAGCGCCAGGGTCGCGATCCCGCCGGAGGGCACCGGCTCGAAGCTCGTACGGAACACTCCCGACGCTCCGGATCCGGGTTTGGTCGGCGCGGCGACCCGCACCGAGGTCCATCCGGCAGGAGCATGCGCCAGCAAGGTATCGGACCATTCTTGCCAATTTCTGTCTTCAGAGATCGAAGAAGCATCGGGTCCCGGGCGATCCTTCACCGGCTTGGCGGCACCTTCGGATTTCGAAGGCATCTGCGGACGCGGCGACTTGCTCCCGGCCGCGGCGTAGAGGAGTCCCTCGGCCCACTTCCAGGACATGACCGTTCCCGTCAACGTGAGGACGACCAAACCGGGGAGGACCAGCGCCCCCACGGCGTTGTGCCACTGCCAGTCACGTGCCTGTCCGCGCAAGCCCCGGCGCGGCCAGACCTCGCCGCGCAGGGCGCGCAGGCTGCGCGGCCACCACAGGAACAGACCGGTCGTGGAGAGCACCAAGCAAAGGAGCACCGAGACGCCGGTGATCTTGCCCCCGATCTCCTTCGAACCCAGCCAGCGGTGGAGTATCTCCACCGTCGCGAAACCCTTCTCCAGCACCGTGGTCCGCCCCAATAGATCGCCCGTGACGGGATCGGCCCGCAGGACATCCTCGCGTCCCAAGCGCAGTTCCACGGGTGATCCCGGCCGAATGGTCCACGACACGGCGGTCACGCGGGAGGCCTGTGTGCCCGCGGCACGCGTGACGACTGAATCGAGTGGAAGCCGCACCCCGATGGCATTCACCGAGCGTTCGGTCCGCATGGCTTCGACGATCTGGTGCTCGAAGGAAAGCAGGATGCCCGTGAGGGCCATCGCCGCCAACGGCAAGGCAGCCAGGAGACCCGCGGCCAGATGGATCCAGAAAAGGGTCTTGCGAACCATGCTAGAACCTGTATCCCACGCGCAGGACCAGGTTGCGCGGCGAGCCCATCACCAGCGAAGAGCCCGTGGCACCGCTCTCGACGATCGTCTCGTCGAAGACGTTCTCGAGGTTGGCGGCCAGTTCCAGGCGCGGCGCGATCTGGTAGGTCAAGGCCAGATCCACCTTGGTGGTCCAAGGCATCACGAGCGGATCGGGCGCGGTGCTGGATCGCGTCGCCATCCAACGCGCGGTCTGCCAGTTCACCGTCAGGCTCGCGCCCCATCCGTCCAGGGGACCGCGGACGAAGGCGTAGCGATTGTGCACGGTCGCCGACCATTCCGGGGTCTTGTCGACGGGCGAGCCGTCGGCCACCGGATCGTTGGAGCTGTTGACCTGGGCATCGATCCACGCGCCCACCAGCGACAGGTTCCAGCCCGCCACCGGCTGGGCGGAAAGTTCCAGTTCCACCCCGAAGGACTCGCGCCCCTCGTCGTCGCTCTGGGTGTAGTACCGGTTGCCGTTGACGTTCAGATCGGTGGCGGCCGACTGGACCAGAACGTCCTTCTGCGAGACGTGGAAGACGGAAACCGTCGCACTTGTTCGGCCGCGATCGAACTTCACGCCACCCTCGAGGTTCACGCCCGTGGAGGGATCGAACTCGCCCGTCTTCCCGGACTTGTCCTCGTAGTCGCCCGCGGGCAGGGAATAGCTGGTCGCGTAGGAACCGTACACGGCGATTTCCGGCGTGACCTGGAACAGCGCACCCGCCGTCGGGATCGGGCCCCCGAACTTGTCGTCGAGGATCTTGGAGAGGTTCCGGACGGTGTCCTTGCGGATGCCCGTGGGCCCGTAGTCGCGATCGCTGCTCTCGGCCGCGAAGGCCACTCCGCCCGAGAGGATCAGGCGTTTGTCCAGCAGCGAGAGCTGGTCCATCGCGTAGAGGTTCCAGGCGAAGGTCTCGGCGAGGTAGGACGGGGTCAGGACGAGGGCCGAGTCGCGCAGGGCCTCGGTCGCCACCCCCGAGTAGATGTTGATGGCCCCGTGCGCGCGTCCGGTGGCCGACGCCGAGCGGTTGGTCCCGCTGAAGCGTCCGTTTACACCCACCGTCGCGGTGTTCTTCCAGGCTCCCGGAGTTCCGGTCTCCCACTGGAGGTTGCCGTCGAAGGCGTGTCCGAAGCGTTCCGTTTCGCTCTTGGTCTGGCTGCGCTGGATGGTCCAGGAGTGGGGATCGGAGGGAACAGCCTGCTTGAGGGTGTTCGCCACCGGCGTCCACTGGTTGACGCGCGTGTCGTAGGAGAGCCAGCGGTAGGCGGCGTTGACCGTCCAGCCGTCGACAGGGCGCGCCTTGGCGTCGAGCCCCACGAGGAACTGGTCGTCCTGCCGGCCTCCTGCCGAATGGTCGACGGATACCGGCGTGAGGTCGGATAGATCGATCCCCGTGGATCCATCGCTGGTGGAAAGCGAGCTGCGCGGCGAGATCCGCGTGCTCGCGCCCGCGCTGCGGCTCGTCCGATCCCACTGCACCAGAGGGCGCATGGTGTAGCGGCCTTCCGCGTCGATCTTCCAAAGGAGCGAACCCAGGAAGCGGCGGCTGGAATCGCGCGCCCCAGCCGTGAATCCCGAGAGATTCTCCCAATTGCCCACCGCGCGGTAGAGCAAGCGAGCATCGTCGGAGACCTTGCCCGCGAAGTCGGCGTCCAGTCCGGCCGAGGCAGCGCTGCCGAATCCTGTCGAATTGTCCGACCAGGGCCCCAGCCGCAGATCGACACGGCCCAGCGCCTCTTCCTGGGGCGCCTTGGTGACCATGTTCACCATGCCGCCGGGGACGCTCATCGCACCGTAGGCCAGTCCCGCTGGACCGCGCAGGAAGACCACGCGCTCGATCCCGAACGTGCTCGGACTGTAGTCGCCACCGGCCCGCACGCCCTGGAACCCGTCCACCAGGTACACCGAGGGAGGCATGTGGTAGCCGCGCGCCTTGTAGTGGTAGCCGCCGGAACCGTTGCTCCCGTTGGTGAACACACCCGGCACCATGTTCAAAGTCTGGGCGATGGTGCGCGCATCGCGCTCGCGGAGATCGTCGGCCGAGATCACCGTCACCGAGCGCGGGGTTTCGTGGAGCGGTGCGGCGATCTTGCCCACCGAGGCATCGACGATCCGTCCGCCGGATTCGCGGCGGACGCCCCTCACCTGGACACCGGCATGGGACAGCGTATCTTGCGCCACCCGAGGATTCGCGGAACGGAACGCTCCCGTGGACGTGGTATCGGCAGCCGCGGAGCCCAAGCCCGCGAACAGTGCGAAGAGTTGAAGCATCGAAGTTCCTTGGATTCATGTTTTGAGATTGCGACTCTTTCTTATCCAAGATGAGCACGACGTTCCCTCGGTGCAAGCGAAAAATCCCTAAACGCTCGCGACACCATCGAATCCACTCCCTTGCCAGTTTTTGCAAGCTCTTGCTAGAGTTTCCTCGTAAGGGCAGGTCGATCTAACCGATCAAAGCGATCCGCCCATGGCAGTTCCCTCACATCGCCGCCCGCGCGGAAACGACCCTGCGGAGTCCCGAAGATGGCAGAAGCGTCCCTTTCCGGAAACCACCCTGAATCCAATCTGCAGATCTGGGGCCAGCTGCTCCAATCGCTGCGCCAGATCGGATTCGCCCAGGCCGGACCGGAGTACCTCAAACTGGCTCGGCTGGTGTTCGAATCGCGCAAGCATCAGCTCCTGACCGCCAAGCCCCTGGGACGCCCGGACGACTGGTCCAGGCTTTCCTCCGTGGCAAGCGAGGTCCGCGAACTGCTCCGGCCCCTTTTCGAGGCTTCGGGCATCCTCGCCGACCTTCCCTCCCGCATAGAGCCACTTCCCCCTGCGCCACCGCCTGCTCCCCCCTCCCCTGCGGTCGTGGCGGACACGAAACCAGCGAAGCTTCCCCGCGCCACCAAGTCTGGCGCTCCCCCGAAGGTTGCGACGCCTCGTTCCGCGAAACCGCGGAAAGCGTCGAAGCCCGTCGCGAAAACCCAGAACAAGGAGAAGTAAATGTCCTTCATCGGTAGAGAAATGGCGCTCCCCATGGAGCAGATCATCGGCGGGCCTCTGCAGGCGATCGTAAAGGCCCAGTCCTTGGCGGCCAACACCACCGCCGAATTCATCACCACCGTCGGCCTGGAAACGGTCAGCGGCGTCACCAAGGCGCGCACGGTCGGCTTTTCGTTCGATCGCAAGAAGATCGGCGAAACCGGGACGGAAACAACGGAAACCGTCAACCTGAACGTTCCGTTGCTGACGATCATCCCGATTCCGTTCATCCGCGTGGAAGAGGCCACCATCGACTTCTCCTGCACGGTGGCCAGTTCGAACATCGACACCTCCAAGTCGAATTTCGGCATCAATGCCAGCGTTTCAGGGGGATTCTGGGGCGTCAAGGCCTCCCTGAACACGTCGTTCAGCATGGAAAGCACCCACAAGAGCGAGGTTACCCGCACCGCCACTCTCAAGGTGCAGGTCAAGGCCGTGCAGGACAAGGTCCCCGCCGGACTGGAAAAGATCCTCGAAATCCTCCAGACCGCCATCACCGACGGCACCGGAACCGCAGCGGCCACGCCCTGATCCAACGCCCCCGTCCCCCTGGGATTCAACTGGAGGACGGGGTGCCTTGCTCCGCTTCGACCCCTTTCAACCCTCGAGGCTATTCCATGGCCGACCCCATCGATCTCGACAAACTTTCCGTCTCGCTGGCAGCCTCCATGATCAGCGCCCAGCGGTACCTGCTGCAGGCCAACCAGGAGCTGGACGACCTCCACCAGGATTCCACCCTCCTCGCGGACATGCCTCGATCGCGGTTCTCGCTCGGATCGGTCACCTTCGATGTGCCCTACGTGGTGGAAAACATCGTCGTCCCCGATCCGCCTTCCCCCGCCGAAGTCCGAGTCACCAAGGACGTGGAATTGACCGCATCGGACCTGGCCTCCCTGCGCCGGGGCACCTCCGAAGCGAGCCTCCAGCAATTCGACGCGCTGGTGGCCGACTACGCGCAGGTCAAGGCGGGATTGCGCCAAGCGGTCCAATCCCGCGACACCCTGAAAAGCTCGACCATCGCGGCTCCCAAACGTCTGGCCCCCGCTGTGGAGATCGGCAAGGACGTCGGCACCGAGCTCGCCACGGGTGCCAACAAGGTCGCGGTGACCAAGCTGGCGCGCCTCCTGGAGGACTACCAGTCCGCCCGCACCTCCTACCAGCGCATCAAGGAGACCCTCGCCGGCGGATCGCTTCCCCGCCTTGCAGTGCGGATCGACCCGGACTCCATCGCGGGCTCCGCGACCGGCGTCCATCGGATGAAGCTCCAGTTCAATTCCGACGACCAGCCGTCCATCAAAGCCAACGGTCAAAATCTGACTTAACCGGGGAGACTTCCAATGGGAACCGTATCCAGCGAAATGAACGCGCTGCAGCTCGACGAGATCATCGGCTCCACCCTATCCTCCGTGGTGCGAGCCCAGGGGATGATGTCGTCCCAGCTGGCGGAATTCATCGAAAAGGTCGGGTTCGAAGCCCCGGAAGCGGGCAAGGCCCCCAAGGTCCGCACGTTCAGCTTCTCGTTCAACCGCTCCGAGCTGAACCAGACCACGGGTGCGATGGAGAACAAGCAGGTGACCGCCGAGTTGCCGCTGCTCTCCATCCTGTCCCTGCCAAGCATGGCGGTGGACGAAGCCACCGTCGATTTCGAACTCAAGGTGGTCGCCCACGACGAACCACCCGTCTCCCCCGCTCCGAAGACCATCGGACGTCTTGGGCAGCGCGAGGAACCACGCAAGCTCTACACCGTCCAGGCGCGCAAGACTCCGGTCCGGCAGGCGGACGGCACCAAGACCATGGATACCACCGGCACCCTGAAGGTGAAGGTCGTGGTCAGGCGGCAGGAGACCATGGGCCTCCAGAAGATCCAGGCATTGCTGGACTCGGCGACCAAGGAATCCTGACCCGGTCCCCGCCAAGAAGCAGGCGGGGATTCCTCACTCCAGCCGGAAATCGTAGGGCAGCCGGAAGGCCACCGCCCGTGCGCGTCCGTCGGGTCCGCGCGGGACCACGAAGCGAGTGGCCATCACCGCCGTGCGCACCGCTTGGTCGAACTCGCGCCCGCCAGATCTCTCCACCCTGAAATCAACGACATTTCCTGTCGTATCGGTGGTCACGAGGGCCACCACTGCGGCTTCGATGCCGGCCGCTTCGGCTCGGGGGGGGTAGACGGGCACGACCGGACGCGCCGAGGCGGGAACCGAAGCCACATGGACCGGCCCAGCGGGCGGTTGGGGCGGACGCACCACGGGATCCGGTTCCTCGGCCAAGGTCGCTCCTGCGGCAACGTCCAAGCCTCCCGTCTCCACCGCGTCGTCGAGCCCGAAGGCGGGATCGGGATTCGCCGGAGTTTCCGGTACCGGCGCGAGCGGAAGAGGAGCGGGTTCGGGTGGCCGAATCACTCCCACGGGCGGCGACGGAGAAGGAGGAGGCGCGACGGTCTGGGCCATTGGCGGCGGGGGCAGCTCCAACCACACCGGAACCTCCTGGGCGTTCGTGTCCACCTCTGTCTGGAAGCCTTGCCAGATCGCGGCGGACACGACGACCAGCAGAGCACCCGCCACCATCCATGAGGCTCGAACCCCGGACCTTCCCTCGTTCGGCCGCGACGGTGGATCCCACGCCACGGACTCCCACGCGCCGCGCTCGGGGATGCTGCGCCGCAACCGGCGCGAAGCGACCAGCTCAGACATCGGTGCGCACCCGCAGGGCGTACTTGCGCGCTCCCGCCTTCCTGACCAGGTCCAGCGCCTCCACGACCTTTTCGTAGGGAAGTTTGCCGTCGGCGGACACCAGGACGCTGTGTGTCGAGTCCAGCCTCACCTTGTGGGCGATGCGCGACACCACCGCTTCGGGAGCCGAGGCGACACCATCCAGCCAAAGCGAACCGTCCGCAGCCAGCACCAGTCCCGAGGCATCGGGAGCCACACTGCCCGCCGCGGCCGCCTTGGGCACCTGCACCTCGATTCCCTGCGGTTGCACCAGGGTACTGGAGATCATCACCAGGATCAGGAGCACCAGGAAGATGTCGACCAGAGGCGTGATGTTGATCCCGTGGATGGCTCCTTTTCTCCCGATCGAGGCGGCCATCAGCCGGGCTCCTCGACGCCCGTGGCGACCGCCTGCACCGACCGCGCGACCAGGATTCCGCGCAGCTGGCGCGATTCGTCCAGGATCCAATCCACCCTCGCCTGCAGGAGGTTGTGGAACACCACCGCGGGGATGGCCACGAACAATCCGGCGGCGGTGGCGACCAGGGCCCCGGCGATGGACGACATGACCCCCGTTCCTCCTTGCGTTCCCGCTGCCGCCATCGCCTGGAATGCGGACAGGATTCCCAAAACCGTCCCCGTCAAACCCACGAAGGGAGCGTTGGCCCCCACCGTTCCCAGGAATCCCAGACCGCGTTCCAGGTCGCGTTTGTCTTCGATCTCGCGAGCTTCGAGGAGCCGTTCCAGAGCATCGGGGCAAAGGTTCGTGTGCGACAGCGCGAAGGCAGCCAGGCGATCTGGAAGCGAACGCCCCCCATCTGCGGCTTCGAACGAACTCGCCGCTCCTCCGGACCCCAGATCGCCGGTGAGGGCCACCCCCCAATGCGCTGCCTTGCCGGAAATCGTCCGTAGGGCGACCAGGCGCCAGGCGTACACCGCCGGCACGGCGACGAACAACGCGGCGAGCACAAGGAACAAGGCGAACTCCATCGCCTTCAGAAGCGGCAGAACCTGGGTGATCCATTGCGACGACATGGCGACCTTTCTGTTTTTTAATTGAGATTGGTTCTTATTCTCATTATATTGAAGAACATGAACCTCACCAAGCCCTTCCTTGTCTGGAATTCCTAACGGCCATGCGACACGACGAAGAGGCTTGGAAGCGGATCCTGCAAGACGCGATCCAGTGGGGCGTGACGGAAGCGTGCCGGTTCCATCGTGTCCATCGATCCACGTTGTACCGTCGGATGGCGAACTCGGCGCAGCGGTCTTCCAACTCCGACAGCCGCAGGAACCTGGAAGCGACCATTCTTGGCCTGAGCAAGGAACGCCCGGCTTGGGGATGCGATCGAATCGCCTACTTCCTGGGACTGGAAGGGATCCGGATCAGCTCGCCCACCGTCCAGAAGATCCTGATCCGCCACGGACTAGGTTGCCGTCGCTCAAGGGAGACGCAATCCGAACCACCACCTGCGTCCATGGATCCTCGGAAGTTCTAGAATATTTCTCAACCATCGCATTGCAAGACTTCAAGATCCAGTTTACCTTATTGCTATGAAGTCTCATTCTCTTCGCTAGAGATTGGGGTTCGGCTCGAATCACGGGCTCGGTTCTGAAAGGCAACGTCACCAGGATCTGCCCCCAAATGCAGCAATGACTTGCCGAACCAGCAATTGAGAATTAGTTTCATTCTCATGTTAAGTGCATCCCGGAGACGAGTCCCATGAAGCTGAGCCTGTCCCATCTGCAGACCAATCAGGAAGCCTCCATCCGCCGAGTGCATGGTCCCTCCTCCCTCAGCCACCGCCTCCAGGAGCTTGGATTCACGCCGGGCACCGCGGTGCGACTGGTCGCCAAGGCCGCATTCGGTGGTGCCATGGCCTTCCAACTGCGAGGCTCCATCATCGCCCTGCGCCGCAGCGACGCAGCCTGTGTCGAGATTTGACCGATGGATGGAATGAACGAGGCCAGGATCATTGTTCTGCTGGGGGCTCCCAACGCAGGCAAGACCAGTCTCTACAACCACCTCACCGGGTCCCGGTTCAAGACGGTCAACTACCCCGGTGCCACGGTGGAGTATTCCGTGGGAAGGCTTCGGGCCCCTGGAGAATCGGCCTCGATCGGTGCCAAGGCTCCGGACTGCCACGTTCCGGATGCAAAGGTGGAACCGGAAGCGGGAAGCATCCAGGTGATAGACACCCCGGGAATCGTCTCCATCATCCCCCGCTCCGAGGACGAGAAGGTCGCCCTGACCGCCTTGGGTGCGTTGGATACCCTCCTGGTCACTCCGCACCGCACTCCCCACGCGCTGGTCTGCGTGGTCGACGCCACCCAACCCGCACGCCATCTGCCGGTGGTGCGCGAAGCGATGAAGGCCGGCTTTCCGGTCGTGGTCGCCCTGACCATGAACGACCTGGCCCGCAGGAAAGGCCAGGACGTCGATTCCAACCGCCTCTCCGAGCTTCTTGGAACGCCGGTTGTGGAGGTGGATGGCAGGTCGGGGATCGGCGTGACGGATCTCGTCTCGGCGATCGAATCGATCCTGCCCGACCACCCCGTGAACGCGACATTGCCCCGAACTCTGGACGACGACCGCATCCAGGACAACTTCCACTGGGCCGACACCATCGCCGCCCGCACCATCCGCAACGGATCGACGCAGCCAGGAAGCCTGAACCCCGGCCTGGGGAGGCTCGACAGGATCGTCCTCCATCCGATCCTGGGTCTGGTGGTGTTCGTGGCGGCGATGACCGGCCTCTTCTGGCTGGTGTTCTCCGCCGCCGCCCCCTTCATGGACCTGGTCGAGGGGTTCTTCGGATGGCTCGGCCAATGGGTGGGAGAGTGGATGCCGGACGGCCTGGCCAAGGGGTTGGTGGTGGACGGGGTCATCGCCGGCGCGGGAGCCGTCTCGGTGTTCATCCCCCAGATCGCGATCCTGTTTTTGGCCCTGGGCCTTCTGGAGGATTCCGGCTACCTCGCGCGCGGCTCGATGATCATCGACCGGCTGCTGGTGACCATCGGATTGAACGGCAAATCATTCGTTCCCCTCCTGTCCGGCGCCGCCTGCGCCATCCCGGCGGCCCTGGCCGCCCGCACCATCACCGGCAGGAGGGAACGACTCCTGACGCTTCTTGTCATACCCCTGATGAGTTGCTCGGCCCGCCTTCCCGTGTGGGGCCTCCTGTTGGGGTTCCTGGTGCCTCCCGATCGAACCCTGCTTGGAGGATTCGCCTTGGCGGGGATCTACGTGCTCAGCATCGCCTTCGCCTCCGTGGCCGCGGTGGTGGGTGGCAGGATCCTGCGCATCGAACCTTCCCAGACGGGCTTCCAGGTGGAACTGCCCCATTGGCGCCCCCCCACCTTCCGTACCGTGGTGGTGTCGGCCTGGGATCGCACCGTGAGCTACGTCAAGCGCGCGGGACTCACCATACTGGCCATTTCCATCGTCTTCTGGGCCTTGATGACCTTCCCCGATCCCGGGAATTCGGCGATGTCCTGGCTGGGAAGGCTGATCGCTCCCATCCTGGCTCCCATGGGCCTGGATTGGAAGGTGGGGGCGGCCCTGATCGCCGCCTTCGCCGCCCGGGAAGTGTTCGTCTCCGCCCTGGGGGTGATCTACGCGGTGCAAGGGACCGGGGATTCGGTCGACGGTCTGCTGGCCGCCATGCGCCAGGCGACCTTCGAGGGGACCTCGCAGCTGGTGTTCACTCCCGCGAGCGTGGCCGGGCTTGTGGTGTTCTTCCTGATCGCCCTGCAGTGCATGACCACCGTGGCGGTCATGCGACGGGAAGTGTCCACCCGTTTCGCCCTGGGCCAGATGGCGGCTTTCGTGGCGGTCGCCTGGGTGCTGGCGGTGGCCACCGTGCAGGGGCTTCGCCTGGCGGGCATCCCCTGATGGCCCTCGGGGAACATCCGGGACACCACCATGGCTCCGGGGCCGACGAGGCTCCCGCCGGGAAAGGACTCGCGCTGGCCGGCACCGCGAACCTCGCCTGGGCGGGACTGCAGGCGGCCGCCGGGATCGCCCTCGGATCGGCGGCCCTGTTGTCGGATTCCGTCCACAACCTGGGAGACGCAGTAGGGCTGGTGATGGCCTGGGCGGCGGCCGCGCTGGCCGCGCGGAGCTCCAGCGACCGGCGCACCTGGGGCTGGCACCGTCTGGAACCGATCGCCGGAATGGCGAACGCGCTTCTGGTCGTGGCGGGAGCCCTGGTGGTGGGGATCGGAGCGATCTGGAGATTCGCCCATCCCGTCCAACTGGAAGGACTCTGGATTTCCGCATGGGCGCTGGCCGGAATCGCCGTCAACGCCGCTTCGGCCTGGTGGGTTGGTGGGGGCGACGGCGACCTCAACCGCCGTGGAGCATTCCTGCATCTGGTTTCCGATGCGGCCATCTCCGCTGCAGTGGTGGTCGGGGGAATCGCGGTGCGGTTCACCGGATGGACGTGGCTCGATCCGATGCTGGCCTTGGTCATCTCGGCCTGGCTTCTCTTCCACACCCTGCCGTTCTTGCGCGAGACGGTCGAGGCGCTCCTGGACACGGTCCCGCGGAACCAGGATCTTGCGGAAATACAGCGGGGCCTGGAAGGGCTGGCAGGCGTCCAGGCGATCCACGACCTCCACCTGTGGCCCCTGGGCGGCAACCGCTCGGCTTTGGCGGTCCATCTGGTCCACCGTTCCGACGCGGATCCGACCCGGGTCCTCCAGCAGGCACTGGACCATCTGCATCACCACCATCCACTTCTCCACCCCACCATCCAGCTCGAACCTCCCGAGGTGGAATCCTGGCACGGACACCAGGTGTGCCCAGGTCGAGAAGGCTTTCCGATGGACACATCCACCGTTCCCGGTGCGCAGAAAGATCCCGACAACTCCAGCGTACCAAAAACGGGCGCATAACACCCAGGCTCCCGAAGGACCTCAGGGCGAGCGAGAATCCACCGTCGTACGACGGCATCGCAGGGTGGCGCGGGGAACCACCTGGCAGGCCAACAGATCCCCCTGGCCGGCCCACCCCCGCGCGTCCAACAGACGGTACCCACCTTGCACGCACCCCACGCGACAGCGGCCGCAACGTCCCCTACGGCAGGATCCTCCGGGGTCGATCCCGTTTTCCGTCATGGCATCGTGGAGGGTCCCTCCCCGGTAGCGGAGCTCCCGGTCGTCGACCACGCAACGTCGCCACCCTGCGATCCACTTTCCGAAGCCATCCAAATGCTTCCGGATGCGTCCCAACAGCATCGGCCAGAAACCAGGAGTGGAATGCGCTGCTTTTGTTTGCGTTTGCATCTCATTCTCATTATACAGGGGGAATGGGATCCTGACCACCACCGACGTCGCCCACTTCGGAGTTCTGGCCCCCCGGGAAGGAAGCTCGACCCGCTTGGTCCACGCTCCGGTGTGCCGACCCCCGGTCCGACTTCCACGGGACACACTAGTTTTCAGGAAGTGACCGTCTTTCCACTTCCTCGTCGTCTCGACCGCGCCTGGGCGCTGGAGCATGGGACCCGGCTCGCGCAGCTCGCCGGTCGTGCCGATCTCGCGTTGGACGGCCGCGAGGTCCAGGAAGTCGATCTCCTTTCGGTCGGCGCTCTCCACCATGCCCGGCGGGAAGCTTCCCGGAACGGCCGAAGGCTGTCCCTGTCCTCCCCGACGCCCCTTCTCCTGGCCAGGCTCGCCGCCCTGGACCCCGGCCCCGCGGCCGACCAGGAGCCCCCCACTCGACGCCCTCCCCTGCTGGAGCGCATGGGCGAGACGGCCTGGGACACCGCCAACCGATGGGTGACGGCGGCGCGTTTCGCCGTCACCATGCTGGTCGGACTGGTGCGGGTGTCCACCGGAAGCCGACGCACCTGGCCAATGGCGACCTGGCGGCAACTCCACGAGCTGGGCACCACGGCGCTGCCGGTGGTACTTCTGCTGACCGGTCTGATCGGACTGACCCTCGCGCTGCTGATGGGGCAACAACTGGCCCAGTACGGTGCATCCATCCATCTGGCCACCCTCATGGGCGTCGCCTTCATCCGCGAGGTGGGCCCCCTGCTCACCGCGGTGATCCTGGCAGGTCGCTCCGGCAGCGCGATCACCGCCGAACTGGCTTCCATGAAGGTCCAGGAGGAAGTGGACGCGCTGCGCACGATGGGTGCCGACGAAGCCTCCTTCCTGGTGGCCCCTCGCCTCCTGGCGCTGGTGCTTTCCACCCCCATCCTCGCGCTCCTGGCCAGCATCTGCGGGATCCTCGCCGGCTTGGTGATCGCGATGGTCCAGCTGGGGATCTCGTCGGACACCTATTTCCAGGTCCTGCTGGAGGCGGTGGAGGCGAAGGACATCCTGTTCTTGTGGCTGAAAAGCGCCGTGTTCGCCTCCATCATCGCCTTCCTCGCCTGCAGGATCGGTCTGGCCACCCACGGCGGATCGGACGCGGTGGGCAGGGCCACCACCAAGACGGTGGTGGCCGGCATCTTCTGGACCGTCATCGCCGATTGCATCTTCGCCCTGGTGCTCTACCTGTGAACGCCTCGTCCACCCATCCGGAGGCAGCGCTCTCGGTGCGGAACCTGCGCGCCGGCTACGGCTCCCGCGAGATCCTCAAGGGCGTGTCCTTGGAAGTGATGCCCGGCGAGATCCGCGTCCTGCTGGGTGGATCCGGATGCGGCAAATCCACCATGCTCCGCAACATCCTGGGACTGGAAAAGCCTTGGTCGGGAAGCATCCGGATCCTGGGATCGGATGGCCCCATCGAGCACGGTCGGATCGGAGTGCTGTTCCAGAACGGAGCCCTGGTGACCAGCCTCACCGTGGGTCAGAACGTCATGCTTCCGCTGGTGCTGGACGGGGTCGCACCCAAGGGCGCCGCCGAGGAAGTCGCCCGTGCGCGGCTGTCCCAGGTCCGCATGGGACACGCCTGGAACCTCTTCCCCGGCGAGCTTTCCGGAGGCATGCGAAAGCGCGCCGCGCTGGCGCGGGCCCTGGTGCGCGAACCACGCATCCTCTTCTGCGACGAACCCTCGGCGGGCCTGGATCCCCTCACCTCCAGAGAGCTGGACGAGCTGTTGCAGGAACTGCGCGACAGCCTGGGACTTTCGGTGGTGCTGGTCACCCACGAACTGGATTCCATCCGGACCCTCGCCGAACGCATCCTGTATCTCCACCAAGGCGAGGTCCTGTTCGACGGGACCCTGCCCGACGCGCTGGACCACGGACCGGACCGCGTGAAGGACTTCTTCGCGCGCCGGACGGACCCGGCCAATGCCATCCCCACCACCACATGGGAGGTCCTCCCTTGACGCCAACCCCCTCCCAACTGAGGTGGACGGGACTGTTTCTCGTCGCCGGCATCCTGCTGACCGTGGGCGCGGTTGTGCTCCTGATGGGCTCGCGCCTGGGCAAGGAGGAGCTCCTCCTGCAATGCGAGGTCCGAGGGGAATCCGTGTCCGGACTCTCCACCGGCGGGAAGGTGCTCCTTCGGGGCATCGAGATCGGATCCGTCACCAAGCTCGGATTCGATCCGAAGGATCCGGACCGGATCCTGGTCTCGATCTCCGTGGACCCGGAGGCACCCGTCTTCCAGGACGCCACGGCCACCATGGAGATCTTCGGCATCACGGGCATGAAGTACCTGGAACTGGTCCCGGGCAACCCTGCAAGCGGCAAGGTGAAGCCGGGAACCGTCCTGCCCTCCCGCGAGAGCCTGACCTCCGGGATCCTGAAGTCCCTGGACACCGTGGCCCGCACCAGCACCCGGGTCCTGTCGAACCTGGAGACCCTCACCCGCAAGACCCGCCAGGACCAGGTGGATTCCATCATGGACGATTTCCGGCGCACTTCCGGCGATCTCGCCGCCATCGCGCGCGACCTCCGCCAGGCGCGGCTGGACACCCAGGTCACCGCCATCTCGCGGCAGGTGGACCAGACCATCCGCAACCTCGACAGCGCCCTGGCCGCGAGCCAACCCGCCCAGGCCATGGCGCGGATCGACACCGCGGCACAGAATCTGTCGACCGTCGCCAAGCGCGCCGATCTCATGCTGGGACGCTCGCAGGGCGACATCTACCGCTCCCTGGAGGACATGCGCAGCACGATGCGCAACCTCTCCGACTTCAGCCAGACCATCCGCAACAATCCGGCCGCCCTCATCCGTTCCGGGGAAAGGGACAAATGATCTCCCTCCGTCGCCTCCTCCCGCCGATCCTCGCCTGCCTGTCGCTTTCCGGATGCTTTTCCGGCCCCACGCAGGACTACCGCTACTACGTCCTGGACTACGTGCCCACCACTTCCAAGGCGCGTCTGGCCCAGGGCCCCTGGCCCACCAGCATCCTGGTGCGGAACTTCACCATGGGCGAAGCCTATCTCCGTCCGGAGCTGGTCTACCGCACCTCCGCCCACGAGATGCTCTACCACTGGCAGCACCGCTGGGCGGTGAAGCCCGAGCAGGTGGTCAGCGACATGTCGCGCAAGCACCTGGTGGAAGCCAAGGTCTTCCGCACCGTCCAGGACCAGTACGACGAGAACCAACCCGCCTACGAGCTCCGTGGCCGGGTGGCATCCCTCGAGGAATACGTCACGCAGGATCGGCGCTACGCCCACCTGGACCTCCGCCTGACCTTCGTGCGGATGTCCGACGACAAGGTGTTGTGGAGCCAGAACTTCGACGTCCGGCGCGAAGTCGTGGGAACCGAACCCGTGTACGTCGTGAGGGCGCTCTCCAGCCTGCTGGAAGCCAGCATGGACCGCACCATCGGCGCCATCGATTCGGTGATGGCCCGGGAATCCATCCCGTGAAGACCCGGGCCCTGGGTCTCCTCGCGGCGGTCTCGATCCAGGCGGAGCCTTCGCCGGACCTTCCCGGAGTCGACATCGCCGAGCTGGGACGCCCCTGGGGAGACACCGTCGCCGAAGTGCACCGCGCCACGCCCAATCGTCACCACGCCCACGCCACGGGCAGTTGGCAGGCCAGATCGGTGCGCGAACAGCTGGACGCCGACGAAGTCCTCCTGGGAATGGGAGAGGGCGCCATCTTCGTGCCCTCCATGACCAATGGCCGGGTGGAGCCGAAGGTGACCGTGCGCGATTCGTCGGGCAAGGTCGTGGGCATCGCCCCCACGGGACGACGGATCCGGGTACCTCCCGGTGCCTACGAGGTATTGGTGGGCTCCGGGTCGGAAGACCAGAGGACGACGATCCGCGTGCAAGTCTCCGAGGGCCAGACCGCCGTCACCGCGGTGCCGTGGTCGGGTCTCACCATCTACACGATCAACCCGGAACGCCAGAACATCCGCGGCGAGTACACCCTGGTGCGCCATGACCGGTTCCAGGCTTTCGGCGAGGGCTTCGGACAGCCGGACGAGCGCCTTTCCGACATCCAGACCTGGATCGTGCCCCCGGGAGTCTACAAGCTGACCGGCCTGGCCTCGGGAGCCGAAGACCTGACGAATTTCGTCACCGTGAGGCTGCTGCCCGGCGAATGGATCGAGTACACCATCGTGATGGACGGCGACAAGATCGTGGGAGGAGGCATGCTCCCTCCCGTGACCATGAAGACCAGACGCCAGGGATGGAGGTTCGGGGTGGATCTGGGAGGCAGCCTCGCCTGGACCCGGGAGAAGCTCGCGCGGATCACGGACCTGCGCACCACCACCAACCTCACCGGCTACAGCCAGGTCCGCGCCACCCAGGAGGCCGGAGCCTGGCTGACATCGGCAAGGCTCCAGTTCGTCGGCGGAGGCGACCGGATGAACGACCATTGGCGGGTGACACCGGACGAAATCTCCGCCCAGATCTTCACGGTGCGGCGCATCACCCCGCGGATCGGCCCCTATGGACGCGTCTCGGCTTCCAGCCATGTCTTCCCGACGGATGTGGATCTGTCCACCGACCGGGATCCGCTCCGCCTCTACCTGCGGAAATCGGGTTCGGACGCGTTGGAACGCAAGGAGATCGGTAGCAACCGCTGGGAGGCGGCCGGCCCGTTCGCTCCGATGGAACTGCGACAAGGGTTCGGCCTGAACATCGACGCCATCCAGCACACCTCCCTGGAGCTGTCCATGCAGGGAGGTCTCGCGGCCCGCCAATTCGTGCCGTTCGACGCCTGGGAGCAGCAGTCCATGGACAATCCCGTTCTCCAGCTGGAATTGCGGGAAACGGATTCCACCTCGGACAAGTACAACAGCGTCGTGCTGGAGCAAGCCGTGTTCAAGCACGGGCTCGGCTGGGAAGCGACGGGGGATCTTCGGGCACGGTTGGGAAGCTCCGCCAGCATGACCGTGTCGCCGGGGATCTTCTGGGGACTGTGGCCACGCGAGGAGATGGAGTTCACCATGGCGTCCATCCTCTCCCTGCACCTGACGCGGTTCCTGTCGGTGGACTATCGATACACCATCAAGAGAAGTCCGGACAAGGACGTGGTGAACCGCTATCCCTACAACCACCAGGTGCTGCTGCGATTCTCCTTCGGGGCGTGACCCCGGACCGCTCGCGGGATCAGGGCGCGGGCGGTTGTTCCGGCTTGGAGGAAGCTTCCGGAGAGTCTGGGTGCTTGCGGTGGAGATGGGGAAGGTGGAGATGCGAACGCATGCGCTCCATGAGCCGGGCCTGTCGCAGCCTGATCGTGCCCAGCACCGACCAGTACACCACCACGTAGGCGATCAAGCCCCCGATCAGCGAGACCACGGTGATTCCCAACAGGAACGCCCAGCCCTGGTAGAAGAAGAAAGCGACGCTCTGGTGCCACCCCAGGTCCGGCGGTGGAAGCATCGCCTTGAATCCGGTGATGTGGCCGGTGGTCAGGAACTGGCCCATCATCGCGGAGGCGGCCAGGATGAACGGTGCCGTGATCCAATTGCTGAAGAAGGTGCCGATCACCGCGGGAAGCGTCCTCATGCCGAGCTTGCGGGGAACGAACAGGGCGATCATCGTGGCGAACACGGAGATGGGCATCAACCCCAGGAAGATTCCCAGGGCGAAACTGAACGCGGCGCCATGGGGATCGCGGGATCGGTGGACCACGTTCAGCTTGTGGAACCGGATCAACCGTCGAATGCCCTGCCACGTCGGGATCTGTAGAGGTATCTGCACTGAGGGGGACAATGTAGCCACAGGAAGCCCCTCCTTGAACGGATAAACCACCCGCAGGTCCATCTTCGCGAACCAACGAGCCGTTTTTCCTCGGAGAACGCGTTACTTTCGATGGATGTCCATCCCCGACTCCGAGCATCTCCACCGGATGCCCCCCCTGCGATGGGTGCTCCTGGGATGCATTTCATCGATCTGGGCAGCCAAACCGGTCGAACTGCGATCCCCCCATTACGTCATCTGGACCAGCGCCCCAGAGACCAGGGCGAAACTCGCCTTGCAGACCTGCGAGACCCTGCACGGACGATGGCACGCCTGGACCGGAACCCACAACCGCCCGGACACCCTCCACCACCGGTTGAGGATGTACGCGACGCGACGCGAGATGCGCAACGACATCCCCGGCATGCGCTGGGCGGAAGCCTTCTACGACGGGAAGGAATGCGTCCAGTACGACGATGCCACATCCAAGCGCCCCTTCCAGTGGCTGGTGCACGAAGCGACCCACCAACTCGCCGCGGAAGACGCCCGGCTGGAACTCCCGCGTTGGGCAAGCGAAGGCTTGGCGGAACTGTTCAGCGTATCGAGAATCCTCCCCGGTCGCGGAGGACAGCCCGAGCTGCGCCTGGGATCCGTGGATCCGGAAACCTATCCGCTCTGGTGGTTGCCGGAGTTCAAGCTCTCGGGAAACATGGAGACGGATCTTCGCGACGGCAAGATCGTGCTGGCATCCACCGTCCTGAAGGAAGCGGAAAATGTCGACATCGCCAGTTCCCTGAACCAGCACTACCTGGCCTGGCTCTGCCTGGCACACCTGTTCCACACCACGGATTCGACCGCCTGGCGGCGATGGATCCTCACCGACGGCACCGACGAAGGACTGATGAAGGCATTCGGTCCGCGTTCCACCCTGGATGCGCGCTGGTACGCCCACATGATGCAGCTCTCCGATTCCGCCCTGGCCAAGCGTTGACCGCGCTCCCCGGTGGAGTGGTCGCCGGCGGCGAAATGAGTACCTTTTCGGTACGATATGAAGATCCAACGCAACGATCCGACTCCGAATCCCGATGCCATCAAGTTCGTCCTGGACGGCCAGATCGTCTCGGCGGGTTCGCGATCCTTCCGCGACCGCACCCTCTGCGAGGATCCCATCGCCAAGCGGCTGTTCGAGATCGAGGAGGTCGTCTCGATCTTCTTCGTATCCAACGTGGTCACCGTCACCAAGGACCCCTTCGCCGATTGGGGCGTCCTGATCCCCCGGATCAACCAGACCCTGGAGGAGGCCACGGAGGGTATGCAGTCCCCGGAGATCGCGCGACCGACCTCCCCCTACGCACCGGCCTACGACGGCGGGTCTCCAGCCGACGAGCAGTTCTTCGAACGCCCCTACGACGAGAAGATGGAGCGGATCAACGCCATCTTCGACGAGTCGGTCCGGCCCGGCCTCGCCTCCGATGGCGGAGGCCTGCTGGTGGTGGAGATCGTGGAGAAGACGGTGCGCGTCCAATACGAGGGTGCCTGCGGATCGTGTCCCAGCTCCACTTCCGGCACGTTGTTCTTCATCGAGAACGTGCTCCGCTCCCGTGTGCACCCCGATCTGGTCGTCGACCTGGTCTGATCGAGGAAGTGAATCTCCTGGAGCACACCTTCCTTCCACGAACGCGAAGAGTCGACAACAACAACGAGTTGACATTCACGGAATCGATTCCTTAGATTTCCGCCACTTCCGTTTTCACAAACATCGAGGTCCCTACAGTGCCCAACAAGAAGTCCGCAGAAAAGCGCCTCCGCCAGTCCGACAAGGCCCGCATCGTCAACCGCGCCGTCCGTTCGGAGATCCGCACCTCCCTGAAGAAGGTTCGCGGAGCGGAGACCAAGGACGAGGCCCTCAAGGAACTGCCCAACCTGTTCTCCCTCCTGGACAAGGCCGCGCGCAAGGGACAGGGCAACGTCAAGGACAACACCGCTTCCAACTACAAGCGCAAGGCGCAGTTGGCCGCGGCCAAGCTTCCCTGATCTCCTGAAGTCAGGCTGTCGCACCAAGGAAGCCTTCGCCTTTCGCGAAGGCTTTTCGCTTTCTTGGCCATTGCCCCTCGAATGACCTTTCCAGGCGCAACGCGAAGGGCTAAGATACAGAAATGAGTACGCGACGGATCTTGGTCGTCGATGACGAAAAAAGTCTCTGCGACTACCTCGCCATCCTCCTTCGACGCGAGGGCTTCCAGGTGGACCTCGCGATCTCGGTGGATCAAGCCTTCGAGAAACTCCCCAAGAACCGCTACGAGATCGTCCTTTCCGACTTGATGATCGGAACCCGCAGCGGCCTGGAGATCGTCAACGCGTTGAAGGGCGCGCCGACCCCGGTCGTCCTGATGACCGCCTACGGAACCGTGGAAAAGGCCGTGGAGGCCCTGCGTCTGGGTGCGACGGATTTCATTCTGAAACCATTCCAGAACGAAACCCTGGTGCAAGCCCTTCGCAAGGCGCTGGAAGGCGACGCGTCGAAGTCGGAAGGCTCCACCTCGGATGCGGCCAAGACCCAACTCGTGGAAAAGCTCGACCAGGACATCACCGGTCGATCCAACGTGGTGCAGGATCTCCGCACCTTGATTTCCAAGGTGGCTCCGTCCGAGAGCACGGTACTCATCACCGGGGAGTCGGGAACCGGAAAGGAGGTCGTGGCACGGAGTCTGCACCGGCTTTCCCCGCGCGCGGCGCGCCCGCTGCTTCCCATCCATTGCGCAGCCTTGAGCGAGGGACTTCTGGAAAGCGAGCTCTTCGGCCATGTGAAGGGATCGTTCACCGGCGCGGTGAGCGACTCCGTGGGCTTGTTCGTGGCCGCCAAGGGGGGCACGGTCTTCCTGGACGAGGTCGGCGAAATCCCCCTGTCGACCCAGGTCAAATTGCTTCGCGTGCTGCAGGAGAGGGAGGTCACTCCTGTGGGGGGCGTGCAATCCACCCCCATCGACGTGCGGATCATCGCGGCGACCAACGCGAATCTGGAAGAACTCGTCGCCAAGGGCCAATTCCGGGAAGACCTGTTCTACCGACTCAACGTGATCCGGGTGAAGACCCCTTCCCTGAGGGAGCGCATCGAGGACCTGCCGATCCTGACCCTGTCCCTCCTGGACCGGATCGCCAAACGGCTGGGGCGTTGCGCTCCCACGCTTTCCGCTTCCGCCGCCGCGAAGCTTGCCAACCATCGATGGCCCGGCAACATCCGTGAACTGGAAAACACCCTCGAGCGATCCCTGGTGCTCTGTTCGGGGAACACCCTGGAGGATGTGGACATCTCCCTGGGGTCCCCCCCGAGCATCGCGGCTCCCGCTTCCGGTTTTGGTCAGCACTCGGTTCCGAATCTGGAAGAAGTGCACAAGGCCTATATTTTTTGGATACTTGCAAAAACCCAGTGGCAGATTTCTCAGGCCGCAGCGCTCCTGGGAATCGAGACAGATCGACTCCAGCGGATGATCCAGAACTATGGAATCAATGAACTCAGGACTCCTCATGCGTAGGCTCCGATCGATCTTCGGTCTGGTCGCCTCCCTAGCCGTCGCATCCGGTGCGGCGACGCTGCCTCCGACCAGCCTCCAATCCGGTCTGGCAAGGGCGCAGGAGCAGTTCGAACAGTTCCGGAGCCAGTCGCCCAATCTGGCGGCAGCCCTGGCAGGAAAACCCAGCCAGGCAGACAAGGTCCAGCTGGAGCTGTTCCAGGTCAACGTTTCCGATTCGGCCGCTCTGGCAATGGCCAACGCCGCTCAAGGACTCCTCAACGAGAAGGCCTCTCCGGGATCGGGAACGTCCCAGATCCTCCAATCGGTACAGAACGCGCGCAACCACCTGGGGCTCCAATGGCTCCTGGTGCTCCTGCAGCTGCAGAACGGAACGCAAGGGAGCTTCGTGACCCAGGCCCAGGGATTCGAAGCTTCGATGCTGGAACAGGGGTGGACCCGCCTTCCCGAAGCCTCCTCCTGGCTTCTGGCCTCCGCCCGGGAATTGCAATCGCAGGGGCAGACGGAACTCGCCAAACGGGCGCGGGAAATCGCCACGAAGCTGGATCCGGTTTCACCTGTCCCTGAAATCGCCCTGTTCTTCCAGGCGATTGGCAACAGGGAATGGGGCCAGAGCTACTCCCACTTGGAGACCGCCGCGCTGCGCGTGGCCACCTACTCCATAAACCAACAGGTCATCGCCTTCAACCTTCTGCGCCTGGTCCGCTACGCGCTGGCGCTCACCTGTCTTCTTCTGTTGCTGTCGTGGGTGGTCCGCTATTGGCCGTTCATCGTGCACGGCTTCGCGGAGTTGCTCCCTCGCGACACGAACCTCTACCTGCGCTACGGCATCCTCGCCCTGGTCCCCGTGGCCTTGCTGGTCGCCGGGGTGGGACTTCTGGCGATGTGCTTTGTCGCATCGTTCCTGCTCTGGCGCCGCGCCAAACCCTACGAACGCACCATGATCGCTGCCATCCTGATCTTCGTTGGACTGCAGCCATGGTTCGCCGGCTTGGAAACCACCATTTCCTCCCGGTTCGACCAGAGCGGCCCGGAGGCCATCTACCAACGCACACTGGAAGAAGGCTGGAGCGAGGACCTGGGGGATCGCCTGGAGCACTCCCTGTCCCGTGCCACGTCCTACGAAAAGCCCATCCTGTTGACCGCGAAGTCGATCCTCCTGCGCAAGCAAGGGCAATACCAGGAAGCCATAGAATCCGCCCGCCAAGCCAAGCTTCTCGATCCGCAAGACCCGCGAACCGTGCAGAACCTGGCCAACGCGTTCTTCCTGGTGGAGCGCTACGACAGCGCCAGCATCCTCTACCACACCCTCCTGGACCGCTCCTGGAACAACGGCCCGTTGCTCTACAACCTCGGACAGGCCATCGCCCGCAAGGGACGCACCGACTCCATGGGCGCCCTGATCGGCAAGGCATCCACCACGGCCAGGTACATGATCGACGTGGTCGCCGACCAGAATACCCGCTCGTTCCGCAGCCTGCCTCCCAATCGCATGGTGATCGACCCCGATCCTCCCGCGGACTTCGCTTGGAGCCGGATCCTGGAGGACTACAAGTCCCAGAAGTGGACCGTCGATCGATGGGATCTGCAGACTGGCATGCTGGACATCCCTCCTTCCATGCTGCTTCCCACCGTGGGTTTTCTCCTCCTGTTCCTGATCTGGTGGGGATCGCGCCAGGAAAAGCGCAAGGTCCTCTTCGAGTGCCGCACCTGCGGCCGCATCATGTGCCGCCATTGCCGCAAGGGCATCCACTGCTCCAATTGCTTCCGGCGTCTTTCCGGGATCGAAGAGGTGGATCTGCGAAACCAGCTTCTGGACCGCATCGACCACGAGGCGAATGGCCGCCGCCGGATCCTGCGCTTGACCATGGATCTCGCACTTCCCGGCACGGGGCGGTTGATGGCCGAACCTTCCCTCGGGGCATTCCTGCAGGTCTTCGTGCTTGGAACCTGCCTTGCCTACAGCTTGAATCTTTCGAACATCCTCACGCTCTACCCCAACACGGAAACCCTGGTGGGACAAGGCGTGGCAGCCGGAATCCTCGTCTTCCTCTACGCCCTGGGCGGTTACCAACTCATCCGCGGCCTGGGCGGCGATGCATCCCATGCCCTGAAGGAGTCCTGAGATGGCACAGGCCCTGAACGGACAGCTCCGGGACTTCTCGCTTCCCGACGTCCTCCAATTCATTCTCCAGCAGCGCAAGAGCGGCCGACTGACCCTCACCTACCACCACCAGCGGGCGGAAGTGGGCATCTCCCGCGGAAACATCTCCCACATCGACGTGGACGGACGCAACGTCGAGACCGTGATCCGCGATTGGCTGCTTTCCTGCGGGCGCATGAACTCCGAGGAGCTCGCTGGCGTGGAGTCCGTCTCGCGTTCCATGGACCGCAGCATCCTGGAAACCCTCGTCGCCAAGAAGTTCATCAACGCGGAAGAGCGGGCGGATTGGATCGGGATCGTCGCCGAGGACCTGGTCTGCGACCTGTTCCAATGGCAGGAAGGCGCCTACGAATTCAACACCGATCTTCCCGCGACCACGGTCAAGGGAGTGGGAATCAACCTCTCCACGGAGATGATCTCCATGGAAGGCATGAGGCGGTTGGACGAATGGCCTCGTCTTCGCGACCGGCTGGGCAGCCCCAACGTGCAGGTAAGCCTCTCCCAGATGCCCGCCTCGCTCTCCGAACTCGGTCCCGAGTCCATCGTGCTGCGTCAGCTGGAGCTGGCCTCTTCGCCATTGAACCTGGAAGACCTCGAACGTCGCGTCCCCTTCGGGAAATTCCGCCTGTACGACACCGTCGTCTCCTACGCCGATGCCGGCTACATCACCTTGCGCCAGGATGGGAAATCGTTCGATTCCGGACTCCATCTGCCGGAAGAAACGGAATCCTCGCGGACTTCGTCCACCGCCTTCCTGCTGGTGGGAGGCGCGGTTCTGCTCATCCTCGCGCTGTTGTTCAACTGGTCGGCCGGGGCCGCGATCGGACACTTGGCGTCGGTTCCCGAAAGAGGCTTCATCGGAGCCGAATCCCGGTTCGAATCGATGAAGCTCCATACTTCCCTCCTGCGCCACCGGTTCGTCACGGGAAGCTGGCCCACCTCGCTTCCCAAGATCACCAGCGGACTGGACCTGTCCCGTGGCGAACGGAGCTCCACCCTTGGAGTGGAATACGGATACAAGGCCACTCCAGAGGGGTACTCCCTTTGGCTTCGGGACCTCTCACCTGACCGCGTGAAGACCAAACCATGACCAGCTCGGCCCCCAACATCCAGCCATTGGCGGATCTGCTCGACTCCCGGCAGGATCTTCGTGAAATCCTTGCGAAGAACCTCAACCTCGCCCATGCCTGCCTGCTTCTGCGCCGAGGGGAGTCGGAATCCGTCAGCCGCGCGCTGGAGCTCGCCCTTCGGCAGTCGGATTCCGACACCAACGTGGTCGCCGAGTGCATCCAGGCCGAACTCCTCCGACTGGCCGGCGACAACGTCCAGGCCATCGCAAGGGCCGAAGCCCTGGCACTCAAGGAACGCTTCCATCCCGCCGCGGCGTTGTACCTGCGCAACCTCTTCCCCCTGGTGGATCCCAGTCATCGACTCCCCACCATGGCTGTGGAGTCCGCTTCCGATCCGCACCAGGACGCCCCGGCCTCGGTTGGCGATTCCCGGGATTCCCTGGCCATGGACGTGCGTGCCTCCACCTCGGCTAGCCACGACGAGGTTCCCCAAGCCTGGGCCGCGGTGGCCAACGCGGCAGGATTGATCCTCCTGCGGTTGCGCTCCGGCGATGGCCACCAGGAGGTCCGCTCCCAGGAAGTGGCCGTGGGAGCCATGGAGGAAGCCGCATTCGCCCGCTCGCAAAGGATCCTTGCCAATCTCGGATTCGGCGATCTCCGCCACGTGTCCTTCGAAGGCGACAAGCGCGTGGTGCATGCCTGGCGGGATGGCGATCGCTCGGCGCTGGCGGTGTTCGACAACGACGGTTCCGCTTCGCTTCTGGCCGCCCGTTGCAGCAAAGTCTTCCAGGAGGCGGGATGAACGCACCACTCATGGGTGGCCAGATGCCCTGGTCCAACGACCTAGACGTCATCTGCTCCTACCTGACTTCGGTCCGGTCCGGCTCCGATCCTTCCCATGGCACTGGGAAGGGGATCCTGGGCGCAGGCATCTTCGACCAGTCGGGTCTGCCGTGGGGAATCGGTTCCCAATCCTCGGACGTATTCCTGGACGACGCGCCCCGCATGGTCTACGAATTGCAGGAAGGAGCTCTGCGCTCCGGATCCAAGGACAGGCCCGCTCCCGATTTCCTGCTCATGCAGGATCCCGAGGAGTTCGTTTTCTGCAGACGCTTCCTCAACGACTACTACGTTGTCGTGTCCGGAACCCGCGGGAGCTTCGAGCTCTTCCAAGGCAGGATCGACCGGTGCGTACAGATGGCTGAATCGGCACTCAAGGAACGGAGATCGGAATTCCCATGATGCACAAGGCTCTCGAAACCATCAATCGCACCCGCGGTGTCCTCGGAAGCGCGCTCGTCGGCGCCGACGGGATCCTCATCGCCGCGGAAATGACCGACCCCCAGATGGCCGACCTGGTTTCCGCTCTGGCCGCCTCGCTCGCGGACATGGGTTCCAAACTCGCCGAAGCGAGCGGTGCCGGAACCATCGGGCAGATCCTGTTGGAAGGGGACGCGGGGAAGGTCCTCGTGCTGGGTGTTCCGCTGGGATGGCTCGTCGTCTTCACCTCCGCGACGGTCAACGTCGGACTGGTGAGGGTGGAAATGCGCCAGGCCGCCAAAGCCATCGGATAAGGAGTCGAAATGGCTTCCATCAACTACGCTACACGCGAAATCTCCTGCAAGATCGTGTACTACGGTCCGGGCCTTTCGGGCAAGACCACCAACCTTCAGGTGATCCATCGGAAGATCCCGCAGGAAACCAAGTCGGAAATGGTGAGCTTGGCGACGGAAACCGACCGCACCCTGTTCTTCGATTTCCTTCCTCTGGACCTGGGGTCCATCAAGGGATTCGCCACCAAGTTCCAGCTGTACACGGTCCCGGGCCAGGTCTACTACAACGCGACCCGCAAGCTGGTGTTGCGTGGGGTCGACGGGGTGGTCTTCGTCGCAGACAGCCAGCGCGACAAGATGCAGGAGAACATCGACAGCCTGAAGAACCTCCAGGAGAACCTGAAGGAATACGGGATCGACCTTGGCACGGTCCCATTCGTTCTCCAGTACAACAAGCGGGACCTCCCCGGCATCGCCACCATCATGGAACTGGACCAGTACCTGAACTGGCACAAGGTTCCCACCTTCGAGGCCCAGGCGCACCAAGGCGTGGGGGTGTTCACGACGCTCAAGGCCATCGGCAAGATCGTGATCGACACCTTCAACGCCAAATACTCCGCTCGCCAGAGTTCCCGCCGTCCCGCCGGTCCCGGGGAGACTTCCGCGCCCACGCCTCCACCAGCTCCCCAGGCGCGCCCCGCCGCTCCCGCTCCGGCGCCGATGGCCGTACCCGGCGCACCTCCGCCGCCCCGTCCCACCTCCGGCATGCCTCCCCTGCCTCCCCCCAGGCCTGCGGCACCGACATTCATGCCTCCGCCCCAGATGGCCCAGGCGCCGATGGCACCACCACCGGCACCACCTCCCAACTACCAGCAGATGCAACCGCCGGCGATGCCTCCGCAGATGCATCCCCCATCGCATCCTGCGGCACCGCCATCGGTTCGCGGATCCGGATTTCCGCCCCCTCCCTCGTCTGGCGGCGGTTCCTTCCCGCAGCCCTTCCCGAGCGCTCCCCAAGGCGCTCCACAGATCACGGGATTCGCTCCGCCAGCGGCGCCACCGCCTCCACAAGCGGTTCCCGGCCTCCAGCAGGGCTATGGCACCGCCCTGCCTCCGGTCCAACCGATCGCTCCCGTTCCCGGACTGGTGGACAGCCGAGGCCCGATGGCGCCCCCGCCGGTCGCACAGGTCCCTGGACTGCAGGGTTTCCAGCCGCCCACCGGAGGCTTCCCTCCAGCGCCGATCCCCGGCTCCCAGGGAGCATCCGCCTCGCACGGATCGTCGGACGGCAACCGGAAGAAGAGCCGCCTGGACGGATCGATCGATCCATCCGACCTCGATGCGGAAATCGCCCGCTACGAACGAGAACTCGCCGACCAGAAGCGAAGCGATGCTCCTCGTTCCTCGCAGGTGGTCACCACTCCAAACGTCAATCCGAACCTGGAAACCGCCGATCCCATGAATTCCGCGTTTCTGACGCCCGACGAACTTTCGCGTTTGCAGGGTCCCGACTCCTATCCGACGCGGCGCATGCCGCTCGGACCGAAGTGAGGCGAACATGGCGAATTTCATCCTCTACAAGGAAGACATCGACCGGCTGAACAAGGTGCTTGGCCACCTTCTGTCGTCGGCCAGCGCCACGTTCGTGCTCCTGGTGCACAAGGACGGAAACCTGCTTGCCAACCAGGGCTACACCAAGGCCTTCGACACCACGGCCCTGGCCGCGCTGGCGGCGGGCTCCTATGCGGCCACCCGGGCCATCGCGCAGATGATCGGCGAAAACGAATTCACGGTCCTGTTCCACAAGGGCAAGACCGACAACATCCACATCAGCCTGGTGGACGAGGACTGCATCCTCGTCCTGGTGTTCGACGACCGGACCAATCCTGGGCTGGTGCGTCTGGAAAGCGAACGGGCGATCAAGGGGGTCAATACGATCCTCGACGACGTGCGCCGAAACGAGTTCACCGACCTGGAAGCCGCTCCCCCCAAGGCGGATTCCGTCGCCAACCAGATGGACAAGCTCTTCTCCTGAACGCGGAACCGACCGGGACCCGGTCTCCATGAGCCGGTTCGTCGACGTGGTCCTGGCCTCCGGCCAGGCACCCGCTTTCACCTATGCGAGCTCCGATCTGGCCATCCGGCCCGGCGATCTGGTCAAGGTGCCCTTCGGACGCGCCAAATCCTGGGCGATCGCCATTTCCTGCCACGACGACGAGCCGTCGTTTCCCGTCAAGCCCGTGCTGGAGAGGCCCCTCGAACACCCCTTCGTGCCGGCCCATCTGGTCGAGCTGGTCCGGTGGATCTCCGACTACTACCTGTGCCCGCCGGGCGTCGCGGCGGGCCCCCTGTGGAGCGCGGCGGGCCCATCCACCCTGGTGCGGCTGGGACTGGGCGCTGGAAGACGCAAGGCTTCCCCTCCGGGATGGAACCTGGAGTCGCTCGTTCCACCCCGCGGGAAGATCGAGATCTCCCCCAACGCGGACCAGGCCTTCGCGGCCGATGCCATCGGCGAGGCCATCGTCCGGGGCGGCTTCGCGCCCATGCTCCTGGCGGGAGTGACGGGTTCCGGCAAGACGGCGACCTACCTCCTGGCCGCTCGCGAGGCCATCCGCCTGGGAAGGGACGTGCTCATCCTGGTGCCGGAAATCGGCTTGACCCCGCAGACGGTCCGGCGCACCGCCGACTTCCTGGACCAGAACGTGGCCGTCCTCCACTCCCAGCTTTCCGATCTGGACCGGGCGAAGGCATGGACCGCGTTGCGCGAAGGCGCGGCCAAGGTGGCCCTGGGCCCCCGCTCCGCGCTGTTCTCCCCCCTGGCCAACCCGGGGCTGATCGTGGTGGACGAGGAACACGACGGATCGTACAAGCAATCCGGCGACGCGCCCCGCTACCATGGTCGCGACGCGGCTGTCTGGTTGGCGCACCGGCTGGGAATCCCGGTGGCCCTGGGCTCGGCCACACCGTCCTTGGAAAGCTGGCACAACGCATCCACCTCGCGCTACCGCCTTCTCGAACTCCCCCACCGCGCCACCGGCGCCGCCATGCCCGCGGTGCGCACGGTGGATCTCGGCGCCGAGCGCAAACGGACCGGCGGGGCGATCTCCACCGCACTGCGGTCCGAGCTCGAGCGCACCTTGCAGGCGGGGCGTTCCGCGGTGGTCCTGCACAACCGGCGCGGCTGGTCGCCGCAGGCGATCTGCCTGGACTGCCAGACCGCCCTGGAGTGTCCGTCGTGCCCGGGCCTGCCGCTCACCTGGCACCGCGACCGGTCGCGGTTGGCCTGCCACCATTGCGGCCACGAGAGTCCTCCTCCCGGAAATTGTCCGAAATGCGGCTCCGACGAGCTGGAAGCGAAGGGATACGCCATCCAGCGCGTGGAGGACGAACTGCGGAGGCTGTTCCCCCAGGCGCCACTGGCCCGCCTGGATCGCGACAGCGCGGCCAAGGCGTCGGTCCTGGAGGCGATCATTGACGAATTCCGTCAAAACGGCGGGATCCTCCTGGGCACCCAGATGGTCGCCAAGGGCCACGACATCCCCTCGGTGACCCTGGTGGGAGTCACCGACGCCGACATCGGAAGCCAGACCCCCGATTTCCGCGCTTCGGAGAGGACGTTCCAGCTCCTGAGCCAGGTCGCGGGCCGCTCGGGAAGGGCCGCGGATCCGGGAACGGTCCTCCTGCAGACGCGAACCCCCTCCAACCCGCTGTTCGCGGAGGTCGCATCCCACGACTTTCCCACCTTCGCCGCGCGCGAGTTGGAAACCCGCCGCGCGCTGCTCCTGCCGCCATTCTCCCGGCTGGTGCTGGTGGAAGCCTCCGGTCCGGACTACGCCCTGGTGGAGGCATGGATGGATCGTCTGGCCCGTACCCTGCGACCGGGCATGGAGCGACTGGGACACTTCCTGGCAGGCCCCATGGAGGCTCCCGTTCCCGTGGTGGGCGGTCGCCACCGGTTCCATCTCCTGGCCAAGTCCCGGGCGGATGCCTCCGCCACCCTGCGACGCGTCGTGCGCGAAGCCCTGGCCGCCGCGACGCCGCCCGCCGGCGTGCGCGCGTTCGCCGACGTCGACCCCGTGGATCTCCTGTGATCGCCGGAGCCATCTGGCTGGCGGCGATCTCCTGGAGCGCGGCGCCCCAGGTGGTGGATTCCGTGAGGGTGGAAACGCGGACGCCTACCTGGATGGCTCCACCGCTGGACTCCCTGCGGGGAGCCCCCTTGGAACGGGAAACGGTGCTCCGCGCACTGGAGGATGCGGTCGGTCGCGCCGAGGCCCGTGGTTTCCTGCTGGCCCTGGCCGCCGCCGACTCCCTCGATTCGGCAGGAACGCTCCACCTTTCGGCCGAGGCGGGACGGCGTTTCGTGTGGGGCGGTGTCCGCGACCGGGGAACCAGCCGCCTGCGCCCCGAGGTCCTGTCGCGTCTTTCCAGGATCGGTCCGGGCCTCGACGCCGACCCCGACCGGATGGAGCCGGCCCGTCGACGGATCCTGTCCACCGGATACGTCGAGGAGGCGTCCGCTCCCGCCATCGCCCGGATCCCGCGGACATCCGCGGTGCGGATGGTGGTGGATCTGCGCGATCTTCCCTCGAGCTTCGTGGAGGGCGCCGGTGGCTGGAGCCAGGGCGAGGATCCCGCCGGTTCCGTGGAGATCCATCTGGCCGACCTGGCCGGAACGGCCCGCGATCTGTCCTTCGGGATCAGTCAGGGAGGCACCTCCCTGCGCGCCCACGGCACCTGGAAGGAGCCGTGGATCGGACCGTTGGACATCGGGGCGATCGGACACGGGGAGCTGGACCAGGACAGCCTTTCGCGTCGCTGGACCCTTTCCTGCGACCTGGAGTGGAGCCTCCTGGACGGACTGGGGAAGCTGCACACCGGCATGGCCACCACGCGCAGCGCCGAGGTCCCGCCGGGGGACACCGCATTCGGTCCCGAACTGGTGGAATGGGCGAGCCGACTGGGCGCGTCCTGGAGGAGCACGCCCCCCGTGCCGTGGCCCGTCAACGAGACCCGCCTTGCCCTGGACCTGGAGGCCGCCCTGCTGGAAGCGGACACGGGCCGCTCCGGGCGTCTGCGGATCGGCGCCGAAGCCGACTTCCGCCGCGGGGTGGGACCTGCCGTCGCACGCCTGGGAGGACGCGGCAGGGGCATCTGGCCGCTGGACCGGTCCGCGGGTGCCTCGGAATCCAGGGCCATCGGAGGAATCCTTCTGTGGAGAGGCTGGCCCGAAGGCTCTCCCCGCACACCCTCGTGGCTGCAGGCGATCGCGGAAGTGGCCATCGGCGGTCCCCGCTCCGGCGGAGTGGGCGCATTCTTCGAGCCCGGCGTGCTCGCCCGACGGAATCCGGATCTTTCCTGGTCGGCCATGCAGGCGTGGAGCGCGGGAAGCTTCGCGGCGATCCTGCTCGAGCGCTGGCAGGTGGATCTGGTGGTTTCGGTACGGGACGACACTCCACGTTGGAACGAAGCGCTCCTGTCGGTCCGCGCCGTCAACCGCTTCTGATGGATTTTCCTGACGGATCGTCCGTGGAGGGCTATCCTGTAGGGATAGGAGGAGCCCTCATGTCCGACGCTCGCAAGATCTTCGTCCTCGACACCTCCGTGGTCATCCACGATCCGCAATGCATCCAGACCTTCGGCGACAACGACATCGTCGTGCCCCTGGCGTTGATCTCGGAGATCGACGGATTCAAGACGGGCGAGGACCAGAAGGGGTTCAACGCGCGCGAGTTCTCCCGCATCCTGGATCGGCTGAAGGAGGAGCACGCCACCCTCCTGCAGTTCGTGCCTCTGCCCCCTCCCGCCACGGGCGGAATCTGTCTTTCAGGGGCCGGCCAGTACGTGCAGAAGGTCCCCGCGGAGTTCGACCAGGCACGCAAGGACCGCGAGATCATCGCCACGGCCCTGCGCTGGGCCACCGAACACCCGGAGCGCACCATCGTCCTGGTGTCCAAGGACACCAACGTGCGCCTGATGGGACACGCCTGCGGCCTGACCACGGAGGACTACAAGCGAGGCCGGATCAAGAACGTCGACGAGCTCACGCACGCCGCCACGGTGGTGGGCGTTCCCGACCATCTGGTGGACAAGCTCACCAAGGACGGCTGGCTCGCGGTCTCGGAACTGGGTCCGGAGGGGGAAGGCATCCGGGAAAACCAGTGCCTGACCCTGCTGGGGACCGGCGATTCCCACTCCAGATCGGTGCTGGTCGCGGTGGAGAGGCATCCCGAGGGCGTCCTGCTGCGGCGCCTGATCAAGGACGAATGCCGCCTGTGGACGCTCGTACCCAGGAACCGCGAGCAGATCTTCGCCGCGGCCCTCCTGCGCAATCCCGCCGTGCGCCTGATCACCCTGGTGGGCAAGGCCGGTACCGGCAAGACCCTGCTGGCCATGGCCGCCGGACTGGACCAGGTGCTGGAACCCAAGCGTCGGCTGTACAAGAAGATCGTGGTGATGCGCCCCCTGGTCTCGGTGGGCAAGGAACTGGGCTGGCTT
>Ga0116170_10000581_pt1 | contig 38830 bp, 18 predicted proteins | sample AD_JPNHW1_MetaG_FD_89797 | JGI IMG/M metagenome (GOLD analysis project Ga0116170, IMG submission 89797) | Active sludge microbial communities of municipal wastewater-treating anaerobic digesters from Japan - AD_JPNHW1_MetaG | ecosystem: Engineered > Bioreactor > Anaerobic > Digestate | place... | reverse complement strand
TGGTCGTAGCCGGCGAAACCGAAGTTGCGCATGTGGCGCAGCTCGGCGGCGAGGGCGTCGTCGTTCGTCGTGATGGCCCCGCCCTCGAAGGTGTTGAAGAACTTCGTGGCGTGGAAGCTGAACACTTCGGCGTCGCCGAAACCGCCGATGCGGCGGGATCCGTGGAAATTGGAAAACGCGTGGGCGGAATCGAACACCAGCGGGATGTTCCGGGCCTTGGCCAAGGCTTCCAGTTCGGCGATGCGGCAGGGCTGGCCCCACGTATGGACGCCGACGAGCAAGGCGGCCTCGGCGTCCAGCTTGGCCGCCGCGTCCGCCGGGGAGAGCAGGTGGCGCGCGGGATCGACGTCGCAGAATTCGGGCTGGCCGCCTTCCCACTCCCAGGCATGGGCCGTGGCGATGAACGTGAATGCCGGCATCAGGGCCTTCTTCCGCGTCGAGCGGGCGCGGCCCAGCGCGCGGTAGACCATCTGGAGGCCGATCGTGGCGTTGCAAACGGCGACGGCGTGGCGCACGCCGAGGAACTCCTGGAGTTTATCCTCGAAGCGCCGCAGAAAGGGGCCATCGTTGGTCAGCCACCGGTTGTCGAAGATCTGGTCGAGCGCCGCATGCAGCTTCTGGCGGGAACACAGGTTGGGGCGGCCCACGTAGAGCTTGTCGGCGAACAGCGGTGGGCCCCCCAAGCAGGCCAGATCAGTCGTTTGCTTTTTCATGAAACTCATATGTGGCGTATCCGATGCGCAGGGGATGCGGCCAAGCGGCCGGCGATCGGAACCGAATCTCTCCAAGGCCGGAAGGAGGATATGCCAGTCGGATTCGCGCGGGCAAGGAGTTTGTTTGCGCCCGGCCGGCGGCGTCCACGATCAAGGTCGCCCCGCGCCAGCGCGCGGCGGGCGCTTCCTCGGGCAGGGCGTAGAAGGCGATGCTCCGCGGCGGCGGCGCCAGCGCGGGGAGCCGGATCGGCCCCCAGGTCGTGCCGTCGGCGGCGACCTGCGGCGCCAGGCGGATTTCGAATGGCGCCAGCGTGGCGGGGACGTCGAGGGCTCCCGCGCCGCCGGCGGACCACATGCGCACGTCCGGCAGCGCGCGTCGGGCCCAAACGGGCCGGGAAGCGGCCAGCGCCAGAATCAGGATCGCGAAGGCGCCGCTCAAGCCCAGCGCGGCGGCGAGCCCCGGCCGAACGGCCGCGCGGGCCAATGGGCGGCGGCGGGCGGCGGGCAGGGCGAACGGCAGCGCGGCGAGCATGAACAGGAACGGTTGGACGTAGAAGGAATAGCGGGGCGACGTTTCGCCCAGCAGCACGTACGTGGCGGCCAGCAGGACGCAGGGCGCGACCAGCGGCAGCCGGCGGTTGCGGCGCAGGCGGGGCAGAAGCAACCAACCGCCCCAGAGCATGAGCGGCAGCATCGCCAGCAGAAACGCCGACCGGGCGCCTTCGGCCAGCGCCGCGGTCCGCCGCGCGCCGTTCTGGACCAGCATTTCCTCGGCTCCGGAGGCGTAGCCCAGCAGGAAATATTTCGCCATCTTCGTCGGCAGCAGATGCGTCAGGAGCACGCGGGGATTGTAGAATGCCTGCGAAGCCAGAATGGCCGCCTGCACGGATTTCTTGTCGGCGCGCGCGGTCAGGTAGTCGATGGTTTCGTAGGTCCCGCAGTACTCGCCGCCGGTTTCCGGCGCCCACCCGCGCGCCATGAACGCAATGGCGCCGCTTTCGTGGTGGTGCCGGTCCGCGGCTTCGATCCGCTGCTCCAGCGGCGCCAGCAGCCGCGCGGAAACCAACAAGGGGAACGCCAGCAGGCAAACGGCGGAACCGAGCGTTTGCCGCGCGCTCTGCCGGCCCGCCAGCCATGCGAGAAGCAGCACGAGCAGCGCGGCGCCGGCGAAAACGACGTCGATGCCGCCTTCCAACCGCATCAGCGGCAGCAGGCCGGCCGCGATCAGGACCAGACCGGCGGTGGCGAACGGGCGGCGGTTCGGCTGCAGCCATTCGACCAGCAGTCCCAGCCCGGCCAGGAAATAGAAACCGCCCAAAACGTGGTGGTTCAGATCGAGGCAGATGAACCACCGATAGGGCATGAGCCATTGAAACGCAACGGTCCAGAACGCCGCGCGCGTTCCGAACAGCCGCCGCGCGATCCGCCATGAAAGCAGCAGTGCCAGCGCCAGGAGAACGGCTTGGAATGCTTGGGCGGCCGGAACGAATCGGTCGCCGGCGACGATGCGGAGCGAGTAGTAGAACGGCAAGGCGCGCTTCGTCCAGACGCGATAGTCGTAGAATTGGCTCAGGCGTTCGAGCGTGGCCGGCGCATAGCCGGTGGCGGACAGGTCCGCCAGATATTGTTCGAAGATGCGCGCATCGCCGGTCCATGCCCACCGGGGATCCGCCGCGCGGATCGCGCTGAATTGAATCAACAGGGACAGCCCGACCGCCGTTCCCAGGAAAATTCCGGCGCCGCATCGCCGAAAAATCCAGCGCATGCCGAACAAGGCGGCGACCGCCAGCAGCAGATACAACGCGGCGCCGGCGATCAGGATGCCGATGGCGGGTTCGACCGGGATCTTGGCAAGGAAGTTCGCCGCGGCGGCGCCTTCGGCCAGTGCCAAGCCCGCCAGCAGGAACAGCACGCCGCAGGCTTGCACCCAGGCGACGCCGCGCGGCAAAAGCGTTGGCCGGGCGTTCACGCGCGGCCTCCGCCTTGGGCGACGAGCGCGCGGATGGCTTCGATTTTGCGCGCCGCGTGGATTTCGACGTTCCATTCGTTGCGGCAGTCGGCCAAGGCGGTTTCGGAAAGGCGGCGCGCCAATTCCGCATCGCGCAGCAAGCGATTGATCGCGGTCGCCAGCGCGGCGGCGTCGCCGGGTTCGACCAGCAGGCCGTTTTCACCGTTGCGGACGTAATCGATGGTGCCCGCGGCGCGGGTGGCGACGACGGGTTTGCCCATGGCCATGGCTTCGAACAAGACGACTTGGCCGGTGGACCGTTCGGCCGGCAACAGGGGCACGACCACGACGGCGGCGCGCTTCATCCAGTTCCGGCCTTGCTCCAGCGGCACGTCGCGAAGCACCTGCGCGCGGGGCGGCAGCGGTTCCGGCAGGCGGTCGGCGGCGCCGGCGACGATTCGCAGCGGCGCGGCGATTCGGTCGGCGGCGCGCAGGAGCGTTTCCCAGTCGCGTCCGCTGCGGCCGATGGAGAGCACATAACCCTCGTTTTCCGGCGCGCGGGCCGGGTTCGCGAGCGTCGTGTGCATCGGCACGAAGCGCAGTTTGGCTTCGGGAATTCCAAAGCGCCGGGCGAGGAAGCCCACTTCGGCGGAGCTGTTGGCCAACACGCCGAGCGAGCGTCTCGCGACCAGCCGGAATAACGCGGTTTTGACGCGCCAGGAAAGAGAAGACGGCCGGGCTTCGTCCAAGAAGACCTCGGTCAGAACCTGCTTCGAGCGGAGTCCCAGGACGGCGCAGAGCAAACCGTAGGCGAGGGACGGCCGCGGCCCCATGGTGACCACGGCCTCGGAGCGGCGGCGCCGCTTCAACAGGCGCAGCGCCTGCCGCCACGGGCACAACTCGTCCGGCGTTTCGCCGTCCGCGCAGATGGAAACAACCGCTTCGCGCCACGTCCGGCTTTCCCGAAACGCCATGTTGGTCAAGATGGAAGGCCCGGCATTCACGTCACCGCAGGATGAACCAAATCCCGCAGGCAAAACAAGCCGGTTTATCGCGCCGGGCGATTCCGCGCGCGTTTTGCTCTTGAATCGGAAGCTGCGTCCCCGCATGATGGAACAACCATTGGAAAGACCCTTGCCGTGAGCCGCAGCACATTCTTGCCGTTTTCCGTTCCCGGGATCGATGCCGAGGACATCCAGGCCGTCGTCGAAGTCCTGAAATCGGGCTGGATCACCACCGGCCCGCGGACGGCGGCCTTCGAAAAAGCCATTGCCGACTACGTGGGGGCGCCGTATGCCTGCGCTTTGAGTTCCGGCACGGCGGGCTGGCATTGCGTGGCGCTGGCCCTCGGCCTCAAGCCCGGCGACGAAGTGATCATGCCCTCCATGACCTGGGTGTCGGACGCCAACGTGGTGGAGCTGCTCGGGGCCAAGCCCGTGTTCGTGGACGTGGACCGCGCGACGATGCTGGCGCCCGCCGCGGCCGTGGAAGCCGCCGTGACGCCGCGCACGCGCGCCATCCTGCCGGTCCATTTCGCGGGCGCGCCGGTGGACATGGACGCCTACCGCACCCTCGCCGAAAAACACGGTCTGGTACTGGTCGAAGATGCCGCGCACGCCATCGGCACGGAATACAAGGGCAAGAAAGTCGGCGCGCAGGGCACGGCGATCTTCAGCTTCCATCCCATCAAGAACGTCACGACGGCGGAAGGCGGCGTCGTGGTTTGCCACGACGAAAAGCTCTACGAGGCCGTCAAGCGCCTCAAATTCCACGGCATCGCGAAGGACGCCTGGGACCGCTACTCCAAGAAGGGCGCCGGCACGGTGCTGGAAGTGGTCGAACCGGGGCTGAAGTACAACATGCCCGACTTGCTGGCCGCGTTGGGGCTCACCCAGTTTGCCAAGCTCGGGCGCTACAACGCGCGGCGCGCCGAACTGGCCGCCCGCTACGACCGGCTGTTCGCCGAAATCCCCGAGATCCTGCCGTTGGCCGCGCCGGCCTGGCCGCACGCGCACGCCCACCACCTGTACGTGGTGCGCGTCGATTCGCCGCGGCTGACCCGCGACGCATTCGTGGCCGGCCTCAAGGAACGGAACGTCGGCACGGGCATCCATTTCAAGGCCGTCCACCTGCACGCCTATTATCGCCGTTCCGGGCGCTTTCCGCCCGGGTCGCTGCCCGAGACCGAATGGTGTTCCGAGCGGTTGTGTTCGCTGCCGCTGTTCCCTGCCATGACCGAAGCCGACCAGGACGACGTCGTCGCCGCCGTGCGGGAAGTCCTGGCGCAGGCGGGCCGGAACTGAGGCCATGAAGCCGACGCTGTCCATCGTCATTCCCGTCTACAACGAAGAGGGGAATCTGCCCGAGCTGATGCGTCGGACGCTGGACGCCTGCCGCGCCCTCGGCTGCGTTTTCGAAATCGTGTTGGTCAACGACGGCTCGCAGGACCGCTCGGCGGAGCTGCTCGTCGAAGCCGCCCGGCAGCATCCGCGGGAGATCGTGGCGGTGCTGCTCAACCGCAACTACGGGCAGCACAACGCGACCTTCGCGGGCTACGCGCAGGCGCGGGGCGAACTGGTGATCAACTTGGACGCCGACCTGCAGAATCCGCCCGAGGAGATCCACAAGATCTACGACAAGCTGTGCGAAGGTTTCGACGTGGTGGCGGGCGTGCGCGCGCAGCGCGAAGATTCGGCGCTGCGCAAGATCCCCTCGGCGCTGGCGAACGGCCTGATCCGGCGCTCGACGGGCGTGGCCATGAAGGACTACGGGTGCATGCTGCGGGGCTACACGCGGGCGGTCGTCCAGGCGATGCTGGCCTGCGAGGAGCGCACGCCGTTCATTCCGGTGCTGGCGAATTCCTTTGCGCATCGCATCGCCGAGGTGGACGTCGCCCACGCGTCCCGCGGGGCGGGCACCTCGACCTACAGCGCGCTGAAGCTGATCAATCTGACGTTCGACATGCTGACCGGCATGACGACGATGCCGCTGCGCCTGCTCACGTTCTTTGGTGCTGCGGTCTGCGCCCTGAGCGTCCTGGCCGCGTTCGTCGGGCTGGGGGCGGGGCTGGCGACCGGCGCCGCGGGCGGCGCGCTGGCCGTCGGGTTGCTGTGCGCCACGCTCTTCTTCCTCGCCGGCGCCTTGTTCATCGGCCTGGGCCTGCTGGGCGAATACGTCGGCCGCATCCACGTGAACGTTCGCGCGCGTCCTCGCTATCTCATCCACCAAATCCACGGAGAAAGTGCCATCCCATGAGCCTCGTTCGCCCCAAAGAAAAAACCCGCGTCCTCATCCTCGGCGTCAACGGCTTCATCGGCAACGCCCTGACCGATCGCCTGCTGCAGGACGACCGCTACGAGGTCCACGGCATGGACCTGCAGAACGACAAGATCCAGCGGCTGCTGGACAAGCCCGGCTTCCATTTCGCCGAAGGCGACATTTCGATCCACCGCGAATGGATCGAGTACCACGTGCGCAAGTGCGACGTGATCCTGCCGCTGGTGGCGATCGCGACGCCGAAGGAATACGTGCGCAATCCGCTGCGCGTCTTCGAACTGGATTTCGAGGAAAACCTCCGCATCGTCCGCTATTGCGCGAAATACAACCGCCGGATCATCTTCCCGTCCACCTCCGAGGTGTACGGCATGTGCGCCGACGAGAATTTCGACGAAGACCAATCCAACCTGATCGTCGGACCCATCCGCATGCAGCGCTGGATCTATTCCGCGTCCAAGCAGTTGCTGGACCGCGTGATCTGGGCGTACGGCGACAAGCAGGGCTTGCCGTTCACGCTGTTCCGGCCGTTCAACTGGATCGGGCCGCGCCTCGATTCGCTGGATTCCGCGCGCATGGGCTCCTCGCGGGCCATCACGCAGCTGGCGCTGAACCTCGTCGAAGGCACGCCGATCTGCCTGGTGGACGGCGGCGAGCAGAAGCGGTGCTTCACGGACGTGAAGGACGGCGTCGAATGCCTGTTCCGCATCATCGAGAACAAGGGCAACGTCTGCGAGAAGGGCATTTTCAACATCGGCAACCCGGAGAACGAGGCGAGCATCAAGGAACTGGCCGAAATGGTGGTGGCCGCCTTCGACGCCCATCCGCTGCGGTCGAAGTTTCCCAAATTCGCCGGCTACCAGATCACGAAGAGCGCGGACTACTACGGCAAGGGTTACCAGGACGTCGTGCACCGCAAGCCGTCCATCCGCAAGGCGCGGGAACTGCTTGGCTGGGAGCCCAAGATCGGCATGCGGCAATCGATCACCGAAACGATCGATTTCTTCGTCCGCGAAGCCGCCGGCCAGATTTCCGGCTGAGTCCCGGCGCCGCTTGCGGGCGCAGGCGGGGATCAGCCGCCGGCCTCGGCTGCGGCGGCTTTCCAGACCAAGCGCCAGGCCGGTTGTCCCGCGAATTCCAGCAACTGCGCATCGCCGTAGCCCGCCGCGAGAAACGCCCGCCGCGACGGTTCGTTTTCCGGCTTGATCCAGGCGACGAAGGTTTGGATGCCTTTTTCCGCGGCGTAGCGGAGCGTGCCCGCGCGGATCAATTGCGGCGCCAAGCCTTTTCCGCGGAAATCCGCCGCCAAATACACCGACGCGACGGCGTGGTTGCCTTCGGGTTCGAAGCGGATCTGTCCCGCCGGCGCGCCTTCCGGCGTTTCCGCCAGATACTGGGTGCGTTTGGTTTCCGCCAAGGTGCCTTCGAACCAGCGGCAATGGTTGTCCCAGGGCACGGGCGCCGTGGTCTGGAAGGCGAAGCGCAGCATGGCCGGATCGTTGGTCCACTCCCAGATCCGGCGACAATCCGCCGGCGTCACTTTCCGCAAGTTCAAGACGATCGGTTTCATATGCGCGGGAGCATACGCGATGCGCGGTGGCCGAGACAAGGGAATCGTCTGGATCAGGTTCCGGGCGCCGTGCTAGGTTCTCTGCGGCCGCCGGATTGGCGGAAGGAAAACGATGACGTGGGTTTTGGCCATTTCGGTTGCGGCGCTGGCATACGTCTATGCCGGCTATCCCGCGCTGATCGGATTGTGGGCGTGGCTTCGGCCCCGGCCCGTCCGGAAGGCGCCGTGCGAAGGCGGCGCGTCCATCCTGATCGCCGCCTACAACGAAAGCGCCGCCTTGGCGCGCAAACTGGAGAACCTGCTGGAGCTGGCGCAGGCGGAACCCATCCGCGAAATCTGGATCGGGCTGGATGGTTGCACGGATGGGACGGGGGAGATTCTTCGGGCAAGAATCCAGAAGTCGGAGGTCGGAGGCCAGGCGGACAACCCGCAACCTGCAACCCGCAACCTGCAACCGGCAACCAAGGTTCACCTCGTCGAATTCGAAACCCGGCGGGGCAAGGCGGCGACGCTGAACGATCTGATGGCGCACGCGACCCAGCCGATCTTCGTCCTGATGGACGCGCGGCAGCGGGTGGAAGCCGGGGCGGTGACCCGGCTGCTGGAGAACTTTGCGGACGGACAGGTGGGGGTGGTTTCAGGCGAGCTCGTGTACGAAACGGTCGCCGGCGGCGCGCAGAAGGGCGCCGAATCGTATTGGGGCTACGAAAAATTCATTCGGCGCAGCGAAAGCCGCCTCTGGGCGGTGCCCGGCGCGACCGGCGCCTTGTACGCCATGCGCAAGGAACTCTGCGAACCCATACCGGAAAGCACGCTGGTGGACGACGTGCTGATTCCCATGCGGGCGGTGCTGAAGGGTTACCGCTGCCTGTTCGAGCCGGCCGCGCGCGTGTTTGACCTTCCCTCTGCTCGTTTCGACCAAGAAGGGCTCCGGAAACGGCGGACGTTGGCCGGAATTTGGCAATTGGCGCGCTTGGAACCCCGGATTTTCTCCGTTTTGGCCAATCCGATCGCGTTTCAATGGTATTCGCACAAGTTTTTGAGGCTGTTGACGCCGTTTTTCGCGTTGGCGGCCCTGTTTTCGCTCGGCGGAATGGCTTGGGAGGGTCAACCAGCGGCAACATGGCTCTTGGGAGCCGCTTGGGCTGCCGTTTTGGCCAGTTTTTTGGCGTTTTGGGGTGGAAAGCGGCTCCAGTCGCGCTTTTTGGGGCTTTTGGGCGCTTTTTTCGGCGTGAACTGGGCCTTGGTGCAAGCCGCATGGGACGCGGCGACCGGGACGTTCGAGGCGCGGTGGAAAAAATAGGCGCGGGACGGCATGAAGAACATGGATGCAAGCAGGGCAGTCGTGGATTCAAGTTCCGTCGCGATCCGCCGGCCGGCTTGGCGTCGCGTGCAATGGTTGGGATGGGTGCTGCTCGTCGCGGCCACGACGTGGATTTCGGCGCAGGCGCACCGCCAGGCCGGGTTCACCTTGCCGCCGCCGTGGAACGACGAGCCGTGGGTGTTGTGGAGTTCGATCGCGTTGGCCGAACATGGCACCTTCTACTCGGAATCGCTGCATCCCGAACGCGTGGTGCCGCGCGAGCCGACGTATCAGGTGCCGCTGGCCCTGCTGTTCAAGCTGACGGGGTTTTCCTATGCGAAGGCCCGCTGGGTTTCGTGGGTTTACTTGATGCTGGCCTATGCCGGCATGCTGGCGCTCGTGAAGTCGCGGCCGCTGCCGATGGTCTCGGCGGCCGTCGTCTCGCTGTTTTTCCTGGGCGTGAACGCCGTGGTGGCGGGGAACATGGCGCGGCAGGAATCCATGGTGTGGATGCTGGCGGTCTGGAGCTTCGTGCTGGTGGATCGCGGCCACGGCTGGAAGGCCTTGGCGGTGGCGGGCCTCGCCGTTTTGACGCATCAGCTCGGCCTGGTGTATTTCGGCGGGATTTTCCTGCTGTTTCTTCTGAACGCCTGGGAGCAGCGCGGAAACGTCCGGCCGTCGAAGGGCGACCTCGGATTCATGGCGGTGGCCGGGGCGGTTTTGATCGGCCAGATCCTGTTCATGTGGGCGAATTGGGGCGCGATCCTTGCCGATTGGACGCAAGCCTACGGCGAGTCTTTCCAGCAAAACGTCTGGGGGCGCCTGTTCGCTTCCAACCAGACGCCGTGGCTGCTGGCGCTGGCGGTGTTTTCCGTCGTCGGGTTGGGCGGCGCCCGCCGGTTGCGGGCGCCGGCGCTGCTGGGCCTGTGCGCCTATCTCGTTCCTTTGCTGCGGCCCCAGATGTGGTACGAACTCTACGCCGCGATGGCGTACCTGCTGTTGGCGCTCTTGATCCCTTGGGCGCTGGCCGGCATCGTCGATAAAGCGGTGGAAACCTGGGCCGTTCCAAGGTCCGGCCTGGCCAAGACGGCGCTGCGGGGCGCGGTTTTCCTCGTCGGGTTGCTGCCCATGCTGAAGTTCAGCTATGCGCATGGATTCATCACCGGCCCGCGGAACTATCCGGAAAAACTGGGGTGGGGCTGGGGCATGCGGATGGACGACCCGACGCCGTATCTCACGGAAAGGGACGTCCAAGCCGTCGTGCGCGAGATCGAGAAGCACGTGGCGGACGGAAAAAAACGTCGCGTGTTCTTCATGCCGGAAGGCGACGGCCTGTTTTTCCACGGGAGATTGCCGGCGAACGCGATTCCATATCAAGGCGTCCGCACGCAGGTGCTGGGCGACATGGCCGTGTTCCGCTTCTCGCGGCATTTTCCGGCGTGGTGGCGGGACCAGCATGCGCTGAAATATTTGCGAATGTACGGCGGGGAAGGGCGGGTGCCCTTCTACGAACGGGACGGCACGGAATCGTGGATCCTGGTTCCCCCGCGCGCCGGGCCAGATGCCGGCGGCGGACCCTAGCCGATCGTCGGATGCGCGACTCCCGTGCGGCGTCTTGACTTCCCCAAATGGGTTTGGGAGGGTTTTGCTCATGGTCATGTCCCCTCCGTTGGAAATCGTCGCTTGCCCGCCGGATCCTTTTCAAGTGATCCCCGGCGCGATTTGATGGATTTCGTTTGCATGTCCATGTTTGTCATCGCAGAATTCCAGATTGCATTCGCAGGCGATCAGGTGCGGCGGAACAGGGCCGGTCTTGGGGCGCGCAGGCGGGCGGAGGGGGAGCGGCGCACCACGTGAGTACCAGCGGCGAATGGTTGCTCCGCGACGAGGCTCGCGTGCCAGCGGCGGCGGGAAAAACCAAGCTCTATTTTCCCAATCTGAACAGTTTGCGTTTTTTTGCGGCGGCCACGGTGATCGTATCGCACGTCGAGCAGTACAAATGCTATTTCGGCCAGCCCTACATCTGCTTTCCCATCGACTGGGGCGGACTGGCCGTGACGTTGTTTTTCGTGCTCAGCGGCTTTCTGATCACGTATTTGTTGTTGACCGAGCGAAAACTGTACCGGACGGTGTCGGTTCGCTCGTTCTACGTCCGCCGCATTTTGCGGATATGGCCCTTGTATTATCTGATCGCCGTTCTGGCGCTGTTCGTTCTGCCGCATGTCGCGACGCTTCAAATGCCCGGCATCTCCGAGCATCTGGCGCGTCATTACTGGTGGAAGGTGGGCTTCATCCTAACGCTGTTTCCCAACTTGGCCTTGGCGGCGTTCATGGAAGTGCCATATGCCGCCCAATTGTGGTCGGTGGGCGTCGAGGAACAGTTTTATCTCGTTTGGCCCGTCGTCCTGAAATTCACGCGGCGGCTGGCGGCCGTGCTGGTGGGCATTGCGGTGGTGGTCACGCTGTTGTCCAACGGTCTGCTGCGGGGCGCGGTGGTCGCGCTCAATGCGCGGCTGGGCTGGCTAGGGCCGGAAGTGGCGGCGGACGTCGATGCGGTTTTGACGGTTTTTCTGGAGAATCTTCGGATCAGTTGCATGGCCATCGGCGGATTGGCGGCCTACGTGCATTTCAAAGAAAAACGCCGATGGTTGGCATTCCTGTATTTTCCGGGAGTCCAGTGGGCGGCATACGGCGCCATCATTTGGATCATGCTGGCGGGGCGGGCATGGCCGCACGAGGTTTATGCGCTGCTGTTTGCCGTGATCATCTTGAATCTGGCCTGCAATCCCAGATCGGTCGTCCATCTGGAATGCCGGTCGCTGGCGTACTTGGGCAACATCTCGTACGGCATCTACATGTGGCATCCGCTGGGCGTCGTGCTGGCCATTCGGCTGATGCTGTTCATCTTCGGCGGCGTGCACGGTTTAAGCCGGCATCTTTTGGCGCATGTGTTCGCCCAAGCTATTTCCATCGCGATGGCAGCCGCGTCCTATCATCTTTATGAACGCCGATTCCTGAAAATGAAGGATGCGTTCGCTCGCATCGTTGGCGCGCGGTTCTGAGTGATTTCATGACGAAAAGTCTCGCCCGATATGCCGTGACGACAGGTCTCAAGAGCCATGCGATTTCCGATTGAAATCCGAGCGGCGCTTCGTTCCGCAACTGAATTCGCATCGCAATGAGAAGGAGCATGATGCGAAGCAAATTGGGCGCGGCGCCTTGACTTCCCCAAATGGGTTTGGGATGGTGCGATCACATGGCGCCACCCTCACAGCCAAATGTAACGGTTTACACGCCGGATTCCTCGCTGGCCAATCCGTTTGCCATGACGAGAGCCATGCTGGGCGATTTGTGGGCCGGCCGGGAACTGGCGTGGCGTCTGACCGTGCGCGATATCAGCGCGCAATATCGCCAAACGTTCCTCGGCATCCTGTGGGCGCTGATCCTGCCGTTGGCGAACACGGCGGTGTGGCTGTTTCTGAACCAGTCGGGCATCGTGACCATGCAGGCCACCGCCGTGCCCTACCCGGTGTACGTCTTTGCGGGAACGATGTTTTGGGCCATCTTCATGGATGCCATCAACGCGCCGATGGGCGAGACCAACGCGGCCCGCAGCATGCTGGCGAAGCTGAATTTTCCGCGGGAGGCCCTGTTGTTGTGCGGCATCTACAAGACGTTGTTCAACGCCGCCATCAAGATCGGGCTGCTGCTGTGCGTCCTGCCGTTTTTCGACGTGCATCCGGGCTGGGGCCTGGCCTGGTTTCCGGTCGGGGTGTTGTCGCTGGTTCTGGTCGGAACGGCGCTCGGATTGTTCATCACGCCGGTGGGCATGCTGTATGCGGACGTGGGGCGGGCGCTGCCGCTGGTGATGCAGTTCCTGATGTATGCCGCGCCCGTGGTGTTTCCGATGCCGGCGGCGGGCGCGGCGGCCAAGCTGTTCGCGCTCAATCCGCTCACGCCGTTGATCCTGACGACGCGGAATTGGTTGACGGGCGGCCCGCCGGAGCAACTGCTCTATTTCGCCGGCGTCAACGCCGCCGCGCTGCTCGTGCTGTTGGCTTCGTGGATCGGCTACCGGCTGACCATGCCGATCCTCATCGAGCGGATGTCGGCATGAAGAAGTTCAAGGTTCTTTGTTCTTCGTGCTTGGTTGTCCATGAAAATCACTAATTTCGAGGATATTGAAGCATGGCAGTTGGCCCGGAAATTGTGCCAAGCTGTCGATGCGGTTGTGGCGAAGGGCGCCTTTGCGAGGAGCTACGCGTTGAAAGACCAGATTGATCGCGCCTCCGGATCGGCGATGGACAACATTGCCGAAGGGTTCGATGGCGGTTCAAACGCGGAGTTTGTCCGTTTTCTCACCTATGCCCAGCGATCCTGCACCGAAGTGAAAAGCCAATTGCATCGCGCCCAGGACCGTTCGCTGATCACGGCAGATGAATTCGCAGCCATCTATGGACTGGCGACGGAATGCCACGGCAAAATCGGCGGGTTCATCCGCTATTTGAAGAATTGCGGCAAATGAAAACATCGACCACTGCGGGCCAGGTTCATTGTGATCGGTTCGTTGCGGGGAAATACCATCGGGTTTCATGAACAACCAAGAACCAAGAACCCAGAACTTGGAACCCTCCTTCGACGAACCCCTGGTCAAGGTGGAGGGGGTGTCCAAGAAGTTCTGTTTGAGCCTCAAGAAATCCCTGTGGTACGGACTTTGCGACATGGGGCGCGAACTCACCGGTCGAAGGCATGGTTCCGTGCGCCCCATCACCGATACGCCGCACCCGGAACTTGGTTCGGCCAACCAAGAACAAAGCACCCGGAACCCAGAACTTTCGGGCCTGCGTCCGAAGGAATTCTGGGCCGTGCACGACGTCGGCTTCGAACTGCGCCGCGGGGAATGCTTGGGCCTGATCGGCCGGAACGGGGCGGGGAAGACCACGCTGCTCAAGATGCTCAACGGCCTGATCAAGCCCGACGCCGGCCGCATCGAGATGCGCGGCCGCGTGGGCGCGCTGATCGCCCTCGGCGCCGGTTTCAATCCCATCCTGACCGGCCGGGAGAACGTCTACGTCAACGCCTCGGTGCTGGGGCTGAGCCGTCGGGAAACGGACCGGATTTTCGATGAAATCGTGGCGTTCGCCGACATCGGGGATTTTCTCGACACGCCGGTGCAGAACTACAGTTCCGGCATGGTCGTGCGATTGGGCTTTGCGATCGCATCCATGGTGCAACCCAACGTCTTGCTGGTGGACGAAGTGCTGGCCGTGGGGGACGTCGCGTTCCAGAGCAAATGCTTCAACAAACTCGGGGAACTGCGGCGGGCCGGCGTCTCCAGCATTTTCGTCTCCCACAACATGCATCACATGCGCGCCTTTTGCGACCGCGCGATCTACTTGAGCGGCGGACGGATCCAGTATTGCGGCGACGTGGAAACGGCCGTGGCGTCGTACCAGAAAGACGCGGTCATGCGCGAGAGCGCCGCGGCGCCCGCGGCAAGCGATGGCGCCGCCAACGGGACCGGCCGGGTCAAGATCCTGGACATATCGTTCCGGGACGAGCGCGGCCGAGCCGTGCAAGAGATCGCCGCCCGCGAACCGTTGACCTTGCGGATTCGATACGACGCGCGCGAGGACGTCGATGGCGCCGAACTCGACGTGGTCGTGGCCGGCGTGGGCAGCGGTCTGTTTTTCCAGGCCAGCAGCGAAGCGTTCGGCAAGGCCTTGCATTTGCCCCGGGGGCGCGGCACCATCGAAATTCGCTTCGCGGATCTGCGCGCAAACAATCAGCGTTTGCTGTTCCATCTGACCCTGTGGGCGCGGGAACGCACCGAAGTCTTCGGCTGGCGACGGAACATGCCCCTGTTCGTCGATGGCGATGCGCGTTGCGGCGGAGAAGTGTTGCTGGAAACGGATTGGCGCGTGGCGGCGGATGCGGCCGCGCGGCCCTAGGAGGAACAAGACGATGCCGGAGCGGAATCCAAATGGAACGTTCCCCTTGGGGAGCCCTTGGTGGTTCACCGACAAAGTGATCCGGAAGCATCTCGCCGAGAGCGCATCGCTCATGAAAGGGCGGCTGCTGGACGTGGGCTGCGGCTGGAAACCCTATCGCAACCTGTTCGCTTGCGACGAGTACGTGGGCATGGAGTGGACGGACGCCTATCGGCCGGACGTCGTCGGCGACGTGCGCGACATGCGGATGTTCGTCGCCGGGGAATTCGATTCGGTGCTGTGCAACCAAATGCTCGAGCACGTCGACGACGTGGCGCGCGCCCTGTCCGAGATCCACCGCGTGCTCAAGCCGGGAGGATGCCTGTGCATCACGGTGCCGTTCATCGGGCGCCTCCATTGCGTGCCGCACGACTACTGGAGATTTTCCCCGTACGGCTTGCGGTGCGTGCTGGAAAGGGCGGGATTCGACGTGTTGACCCTGCGCGGCATGGGCGGTTTTGGGACGACGCAGTGTTTCCTGTGGTCCTTCTACACCTACGAACGCTGCCAGCGGTTTCGGCTTGCGCGCGCTTTGCACGCCGGCGCCTTGTGGTTGTTGAATCCGCTGTTTTGGTTGATCCACCGCCTGGATCGGGATCAGACGACGTCGTTCAACTATCTGGCGATCGCCCGCAAACGCACCGGCGCGAAGTCGGAGACGGAAACTCCGGAGCCGCAGGCCGCGGCGGCTGGCGCGATCTAACCACCCGCATTCGAACGACGGAAACAAACAGTGTCCGAACGAGCCCATCCCGACGATTTGTCCTTCCGGGCAAGCTGGCAATTGAAATGGATCTGGGAAATTTTTCCTTGGGTTCGGCGGCAGCGGAATCCCTACCGGGAAGCCGTGCTCTGGCGGTACAAATGGGCGGATCGGTTCTGCCGGGACAAGCGCGTATTGGATGTGCCCTGCGGCATGGGGTGGGGCACGTCGCTGCTCAAGTCGGCGTCGTGCGCCGTGGGCGTTGACATCAGTTCGGATGCCGTCGAGGAAGCTCGCCGGCGGTACGGCGGTCGGATCCGTTTCGAGGTGGGCTCGATGGGGGCGTTGGCGTTTGCCGATGGAGCGTTCGACGTGGTTTGCTGTCTGGAAGGCATCGAGCACGTTCCGCCGGAAGTCGGTCGCGCGTTCCTGCAGGAAGCCCGGCGGGTGTTGGCGCCCGGCGGACGGCTTTTATTGTCGTCGCCCTATTGCCGCACGCGCGCGCACAGCGGCAATCCCTACCACGTCCACGAATACTCGCCGGAAGAAATTCGCCGGGCGGTCGAAGCGCATTTCGCCGTCGAAGACGTCGTGGAACGAGAGGTCGACATCATGACCATCCTCTACCTCCGAGCCCGGCGTCGATGAAGGCGCCCTCCGGCATCGTTGGTTTGCGACGTGGGCGCGCGCGGCGTTCGCATCCGACGGCCGGTCCGGGGAAATTCGACAGGTGCCCTCGCAACGCGGATTGACCCCGGCGCGGGATCGCGCGCGCAGCGATTTTCCGCATCCGGCCTTCTCCTTGGCGACCGGTTCATGGAAATGAAGGATTCGTTCGTCCGCCCTGGCGGCGCACGTTCCCGAGCCGTTTCCTTGCCGATTGTTTTTCGCGTCGCGGTCGTGTAAAGTGAGGCGCCATGAACATCGAGGCGCCCAACAGGACGGCGAATGCATCCGGTGGAACGCGGAGATGAGTCCGCGGTGGTCCAGAGTCGCGCGCCGTTTCTTGTCGGCGATGCGCGACGACGCGACGGGCGCCAGTCGCTCGGTTCCGGACGGACCGGCGACGCTGTACGGGACCTGCTACGGCTTGCTGGCGCGGCATTATCTGGGAGAGACCGTCGCGGTTTCCGATGCCGTCCGGGATTTCATCCAAAACGGACAGGATGCCGAAACAGGCTGGTTCGTCGGGCCGGAACTGCGGGATTTCCAGGCGCCGCCCGGCGCGTTGCACGACCGGGAACATCTGCGGATGCATTTGACGTGCGCGGCGCTGCCTGCGTGCCGGCAATTCGGCGTTCCGCTGCGGCACCCGCTGACCGCCGCCGCGCGTTTTTGCGATCTGGATTCTCTCCGCGCCTGGCTGGCTGCCCGCGACCTCCGCCGCGCTTGGCTGGAAGGCAACAACTTGCTGTTCGCCGGACAACTGCTGGTCCATCTGCGCGACGTCGCGGGCGATCCGCGCGCCGCGGCGGCGCTGGACGTCTGGTTCGAATGGCTGGAGCGGCATCTCGATCCCCGCACGTCGCTGTGGGGAACCGACGGCGCGTGCGGACTCGCCGAAGGGGTCTACGGCGGCTACCACCAATTGCTGATCTACTCCCACGAACGGCGACCGATCCGGAATCCGCACGGACTGGTGGATGCGGTGCTGTCCCTCCAGCACGCCGACGGCGGTTTCCTTCCGCAGGGGAACGCCGGCGCCTGCGAGGACGTGGATGGCGTGGATATCCTGGTCCATCGGTACAAGCAGGAGGACTATCGTCGGCGGGATATCCGGATGGCCCTGAGAAAGTGCCTCGATCACATTCTGGCACAACAAAATACGGACGGAGGATTCCCGTACACGCGCAATCGGCCGCAGCATCACATGGGGGTGCCGGGAACGGTTGCGCCGCCCAACGCGTCCACGATGTTTCCCACTTGGTTCCGCATCCACACGCTGGCCTTGATGGCGGAAGTGCTGACGGACGACCCGCGCCTGGCGTCCGTTCCGTTCCGCTTTTCGGATACGCCGAGCATGGGCTGGCACCGGACCTGGGACAAATCCGCGCACGCCTTGTCTGCGGCCGAAACGCGCGCCGAGCGGATGGAACTGCGCCGCTGGAAATTCGACCATGCCGCGCAGCGAACGAAAGACGCGTTGTGGGATTTCGCCCAGCGGCTGCGCGCGCGGAGGGCCTGACGAACATGTCGCCGACCGCGCCGCGCCTGTCCGTGCTGATGGCGGTCCACGATGCCCGCCGGTATCTGGACGCCTGCCTCCGCAGCATCTTGGGCCAGACGTTCGCCGACTTCGAGTTCATCGTCGTCGACGACGGTTCCACCGACGGCAGTCGCCGGATCCTGGAGAAATGGGCCCGCCGCGACGCGCGCTTGCGGCCGATCGTCCGGGAAAACCGCGGGCTGACTCCGTCGCTCAACGAAGCGCTGGCCGCGGCCCGGGGCGAATACGTCGCGCGGATGGATGCGGACGACGTCAGCCTGCCGCGCCGCTTCGAACTCCAAGTCGAGTACCTCGACCGGCATGCCGACTGCGTCGCGGTGGGGGGCGAAGTGCTGATGGTCGATCCCGAAGGCTGGCCCATCGGACTGCGCGGCCACGCGCAAACGCACGAGGAAATCGACCGGCGCCTGCTGGCGGCCAACGGCGGCGCGCTGACGCATCCGGTCGCGACGATGCGCGCGGACGCGCTGCGGAAGATCGGCGGCTATCGCGAGCAATTCGTCGTGGCGCAGGATCTGGATTTGTTCCTGCGGCTGGCCGAGGTCGGACGTCTGGCCAACTTGCCGGAAGTGCTCTTGCGGTGGCGGCAAAGCCCGCGCAGCATCAATTTCACCCGGCACCGAAGCTGGGGCGAAATGAAACGCATGGCGTTGCAAGACGCCGTGGCGCGGCGCGGAATCGTCTGGGACGTCGATGCCATTCTGGCTCAGGACCAGTTTCCGTTCGGTTCCCAGACGCCCCGGCTCACGTGGGGCCGCTATGCCCTGAACGCCGGCCATCCGTGGACTGCCCTGAAAAACGGTTGTGCGTCGTTTTGGGCCGAGTCCGACCGGACTGCTGCTAAAAACCTGATCGGCGACGCCTGCTCGCGCCTGTATTGGCAGGAATTCCGGAGCAAACTTGGCCGGCGTGCGCGTGGCGCCCGGAGCTAGCGCTGTTTTCAACGCGGGACGCGCGGATTCCCATCGAATTGGACGTCGCTGCCGCCGAGCAGAACGACGGCGAGATCGGGGCGTATTCCGGCAGATGCCTGAAAGCGGACGATGGCCCGTTGTCGAGCGCGCGGATGCCCTCCACGCCGAAATTTTCGACCGGCCAGTCGTTGCCCAACTTCGTGGCGAGAATGGCGGGACAGCTTTCGTTTTCCCGGTTCGGCAGGCCGGTCCCAAAGGCGATGCTGTCTCCGGCGCAAGCCAACCTGCCGAACGCGGTCGGGCGAGCCGCCGGAGACATTGGACCTCGAGCAGGAAGTCGTGCATCCCGTCAAATACAAGGCAAACACATCCGTGGATAACGCAATCCAGAGCAGAGAGTTGCACGGCTTTTCAACGGGGGAGGAAGGCATGGAAATCACATTTGTCGTGACTTGCGGTCTTTCTGGTTTGGACGGCAATCGATTCGTAGAGGCCCCAAGTCGTTTCTTGCCGTTTGATTATGAACGGCTGGATCAGGATGAATGCATATTATGTAACACATTAATGGGAATCGAAATGCAGCTAGATATGGTCTCATGCGAAACATGCGGCGAGCACGCGACAACCGCTTGACCGATTATCGCGCCCAAGAGTCCGGGAAAACGCATGGGAAAATGATCCAACCCCTTGTCAAACGTCGGTCGCCTATATTATATTCAAATTATGGCTCGGCTTGCCGAAATATGTTTCTGCAGGCGTGCTGGATACGAGGGTAAAATCATGAGATTGCGGATTTGGGTTGGATGCGTGTGGGCAAGTTTGGCGCTGGGGGGTGGCGCAACGACCGGATTTGCGACGACCTATTACGTCAACGATGCATCCACGAACGGGGACATCTACACCACGCTGGGCGGCAACGATGCCGTGCCCGGCACGTCGTCCAACGCGCCCAAGCTGACGTTGAGCAGCGTGTTGACGAACAGTTTCCTGCCCGGCGACGTGATCTACGTCGATACCGGCACCTACGGTTTCGGCACCGTCATCAGCAACACCGTGGCGGGCACGAACGGCAATCCCATCGTCATCAAGGGCAGCACGAACGTCGCTTTCGGCGGTTCCACCTTCACGGGCAGCGGCATCGGGTTGACCATCAAGGGCAATTACCTGAACGTGGCCAACATCCGAACCGTGGGCGGTTCGGAGGGCGTGCGTTTCGATGGCGCCGCATATTGCGTGTTGTCAAACGTCTGGGCCATTTCGAACAACTTGAGCGGCTTCAGCATGCCTTCCACGTCGAACTCGAATCGCTTTCTCAGATGCGTGGCCGCCGCCGGCGGCAGTGCCGTGCGCATCCAGTCGTATTCCCTGAACGCGTACTTCGAAAACTCGATTTTGTTGGCGTCGGGCGTGTCGCTTTTTTTGAACACCTTCAACGTCAGCAACATCGTGGGATGCGTGATCGGCGGCTCTTCGGCGTTCATCCGGGACGCCTACATTCCTCCGCGGGGGGAAAGAAACGTGTTTTGGGGAATGACGGAAATCGCGTCGGGTGCCGGCACGCTCGCCGATCTCATGCGAATCCGGCCCGATTGGAGCGGCAATACGCATGCGAATCCGATGTTCGTGGACACGAACGGGCTCGACTTCCATTTGATCAGCGCGGCGGGGTACGTGTCCAACGGCGTGTGGGCGACGAACGCGGCGCTGGGCTACAGCCCGGCGATCGACTTCGGCGCGCGGACGGCCGGCGCGGGAAACGAGCCGGCGCCCAACGGCGGGCGGGTGAACGTGGGGCTGTATGGCGGCACGGCGGAAGCCAGCAAGAGCCGGACGAACGCCTGGCTCTACGCCTTGTCGTTCAACGACGGCGGCAACCTGATCCAGACGGGGCGGCTGGAATGGGTGGCCAGCTCCAATTTCGACGCGGCGGCGCAAGTGAATCTCCAGTACAGCACCAACGGCGGCGCGGATTGGAGCGGCATCGCCACCGTGGCGGCGACGAACGAAAGCTATGCGTGGACGGCGCCCGGCGACCATCCGGCGGTGCGGTGGCGGGTCGTCAGCGCCGCCGACGCGGCGGTGAACGCGACCAACGCCCGGCCGTTCAGCGTGCGCACGACGACGAATGCGACGTTCGCTTTCTACGTCAACGACGGCGCCACCAACGGCGACGCGTTTTGCGCGGCGATCGGCAGCGATGCCAACGACGGCACGGCTTCCAACGCGCCGAAAGCCAGCCTGCAGGCGATTCTCGATGCCTACGACCTCGAAGGCGGCGACGTGGTCTACGTGGACACGGGCGATTATTCGCCGAGTCCCACGATGGCGATTTCTTCGTTCGATTCCGGCGTCGCCGGCCGCAACGTGCGCATCGTGGGCAGCGACCGGCGGCCGCTGTTCAGCCGGGGCAGCGCCTCCTACAACGTGCTAGAATTGAACGGCGCCACCTTCCTGGAAATCGAGAACCTGCGGCTGGCCAACGGCAGCGCCGGCCTGTACGGCAGCGCCTCGTCCAACGTTTGGATCCGGAACGTGCATTTCCTCGACAACAAGTATGGCGTTTATCTGACCAGCGGAGCCCTGCATGCCTTCGAACGGTGTCTGGCGGCGGGCAGCACGCTCAACGCCTTTTACGGCTCGTCTTCCATCACCAACCAGTGGCTCAACGGTGCGATGTGGGGCGCGGCGGGCGCCTCCCTCGTCTATGCCTCGTCCAACTCGTTGTCCATTTCCAACAGCATTTTGGGCGGGGCGACGACGTTGTTCGGCGGACATGTCGTGCCGGGCGACTTCAACGTGGTGTGGGGCACGGCGATCGGCGCGACCTACGCGACGTTCTCGGCCCTGCAGAACGCGGGATTGGGCTGGACGCGCAGCTTGTACGCCGATCCGCTGTTCGCCAACGCGACCAACGGGGATTTCCACCTGCGCAGCGCCACGGGCCGCTACGACACGAACCTCCAGACCTTCGTGACCACCGACACGAACTATTCCCCGGCCATCGATTTCGCCGATCCCGCCGCTTCGGTTTCGAACGAACCGGCGCCCAACGGGAATCGCCTGAACGCGGGCCTGTTCGGCGGCACGGCGCAGGCCAGCAAGTCCCGCACCAGCGCGTGGCTGCAAACGCTCAGCTTCATGGACGGCGGCACGCTGGACGCCGCGGCCGGCAACACGCTGCGCTGGAACGGCGGCGGCTACGACGCCACCAACACCGTGACGGTCTGGCTCTCCAAGGACAACGGCATGAGTTGGACGAGCTTGGTCGTCGGCGTGTCCGCCACCAACGGGGCATATTACTACCAGAATTCGTCGACGAACGATCCTTCGGCCATCTACGCCCTTTGGCGGGTCACGTTGGATGCCGACACGAACGTGTACTGCCAGACGCCGACGAACTTCAACTATCGCAACGGCGCCTACGCCTTCTACGTGAACGACGCCTCGACCAACGGCGACGTCTATTGCACGGCGGTCGGCAGCGACGCCAATCTGGGCGTGACGCCGGGGTCGCCGATGGCCACCCTGACCAACGTGATCACCACCTACAAGCTGGCGGCGGGCGACCGCGTGTACGTGGACACGGGCCTCTACGCCTGGACGAACGTGACGACCTTGACGGCGCAGGATTCCGGCGTGGCGACGAATCCCGTCGCGATCGTCGGCAGCACCAACCGGCTGGCGGGGGGCAGCGTCATCGGCCGGGTCGGCACGCTGCCCGGCGCCGTGGCGTTCGTGTTCCAATCCGGCGCGTCCAACATCGTGCTCCAGAACATCGTCGTGACCAACGCCATCCGCGGCGTGGCCATGACCAACGTCGTCGGCGTGACGCTGGAGAACGTCGAGGTCCGCGATGCCGCCAGCCGGGCGTTCGATCTGCAGGGCAACACCCGGAGCAGTCGGCTGGTGCGCTGCGTGGCCCACGGCGGCGGCATCGGCCTGTACGCAAGCCAAGTCACGAACGTTTCCGTTCGCCACTCCGTCTTCTGGCAGAACACGAACAACGCCGTCTATGCCGGCAGCCAGGTGTGGCTGGGCCTGACCAATTGCATCCTCGCGGGCACCAATGCCGGCGCGATTCTGGTTTCCTATGCCACGCCGACCGGTCTTGCCATGGACTACAACGGGCTCCACGCGGGACCGCTGGTTCGCGTGGGCGAAAACCGGACCACGGGGGCCGGCGCCGACAATCTGGCGGCCTGGCAGCGGCTGTCCGGATTCGATGCCCACGGCATTCCCGGCGATCCCAAGATGGCCAATCCGGGACCGGCCACGAACGCCGCCGATTATGCCTACGATTACCACCTGAAAACCGAGCAAACGCTCGGCCGGCTCCTTCCGAACGGGCAGCGGACGACGGACCTCGAGTCTTCGCCGCTGCTGGATGCCGGCGCGCCTGCCGACGATGCGTCCGCGGAACCGGCGCCCAACGGGAACCGCGTCAACGTCGGCTTGTTCGGCGGCACGGGCGAAGCGAGCATCGCGCCCAACGCGCCGTGGCTCAAGACCGTGACCTTCGGCGACGGGGGCATCGTGACGAACGGCACCGTGCCCTTGCTCTGGACGGCGGGCGGAGGCTTTTCCAACCAGACGGTCAAGGTCGAGGTTTCGGTGGACGGCGGCAAGAACTGGACCAACGTCGTGGCCACCGGCGTGCCGGCCACGAACGGCGCGACCGACTGGGTCGTGGCGGGCATGCCGGATACGCCGGCCGGCGCTTGGCGCGTCGTCTGCGAGGACGCCACCAACGTGTGGGGGCGTTCGACGAACTTCTTCTCGATTCGCAACGCGCCGCTCAACCTCTACGTGAACGGCGTCTACACCAACGACGCCGTCTACACGACGGCGCCGGGACAGCCCGACAACTGGATGGCGACGTCCAACGCGCCGCTGAATTCGCTGCGGACCGCGTTCGAGCGGTTCGACCTCGAACCCGGCGACCAGATCTGGGTGGACGTCGGCACCTATCTGGAATCGGCGGCCATTTCGATCGGCCTGAAGAACTCCGGCACGACCAGCCAGCCCGTGCGGGTGACGGGCCCCGGCGCGGCGCCCTACGGCGGCGCGGTCTTGGCCCGCAGCAGCCGCACCTTCGGCGCCTACGGTCTCCAACTGGCGCATGCCAACGGCGTCCAATTCTCGGCCCTCATGATTTCCAACGCCTACGTCGGCATCCATGCGCAGAACAGCGCGGGCATCGGCCTGGATCGCGTCCGCGTGGGCTATTGCGTCACCAACGGCATCTACGCGGGGTCCGGCGTCCAATTGGATCTGACGCATTCCATCGTCGAGCAGAGCCTTTCGTCGGGCCTCCAAAGCACCACGGGCGCCGTGATCCGGATCTACAACAGCCTGTTCCGCGACAACACGCTGGCCGACGTGTTCCTCCGCGGCGGCAACCTCGAGCTCAAGAACAGCATTCTGGAAGCCGAGGGCGATCGGCACTACGTCTACTATTGGGGCGGGGGCGGAACCTTGGCGTCGGACTACAACAACGTCCGCGTGTCCGATGGCGCCAACGTCGCCGGCGGCGACGGCCGCGCCGCCGACCGCTTCCTGATCGATTGGCAGATCAGCACGGGCTTCACCAACGACAAGAGCAGTTTCGGCTACGAACCGCGGTTCGCCGACGAAGACGGTTTGGATTTCCACTTGCAGAGTCCGTACGGCCGCTACGACCCGATGGCCCGCGCGTTCGTGACCAACGACGCGGAAACGTCGGCGTTGATCGATCTGGGCGTGCCGGCCAGCATGGGCGGCGCGGCGGCCGTTTACACCAACGAGCCGGCGCCCAACGGCAGCCGGGTCAACGTGGGGTTGTACGGCAACACCGTCGAGGCCAGCAAGAGCTCGGGAGCGGGATCGCTCGTTCCGCTCACGATGTCGGACGGCGGCACCGTCCGCGGCACCGTCTTCCTCTATTGGACCTGGAACGGCCTCTCCGATGCCGAATGGGTCGACGTCCGTTTTTCGGGCGACGGCGGCGGCACCTGGACGAACCTCTACAGCGGGTACGTCAACAAGGGCACCAACGGACTGGCTTGGGACACCACGAATTTCCTCAGCACCGCCATGGGCGTCTGGGAAGTCCGCACGACCAACGGCGCGATCGTGGGCCAGACGACGAATTATTTCGCCATCAAGAACGACCCGCTGTCTTATTACGTCAACGACGCCAGCACCAACGGCGACGTGTATTGCGCCGCCATCGGCCGTTCCACCAACACCGGCTTGAGCGCGACGTCGCCCCTCAATTCCCTGGCGACCCTGTTCGGCCGCTACAAGGTGGAACACGGCGACACCGTCTACGTGGATACGGGACTCTACGTCTTGCCGGCGACGCTGGCGATCAGCGTGCCGGCGACGGCGCCGACCAACTATCTGGTGATCCAGGGCAGCACCAACGCGGCGGCGGGCGGGTCCGTCTTCACCAACGCCAGCGGGGCCGTCGTCGAACTGCAGGAAACCCGGAACGTGGAGCTGCGGGACTTGACTCTGCGCGGCGGCAGCCGGGGCTTGCTGCTGACCGAGGCCAGTTCGAACCGGATCCTGCGCGTGACGTCGATTGGATCGCAAGGCCACGCGTTCGAACTCGGCGAATGGTCCGACCAGAACCGCTTCGTCCAGTGCGCGGCGCTGAATTTCTGCCGGACGGGCATCCACGTCGTGCCGGCGCTGGGGTCCGTTTCGCCGGCGACGAACTATTGGACGCGCGGCGTGATTTCGCCGGTGCCGGCGGCCAGCAACGGGACGGCCGTGGCCACCGGCGCGCTGGTGGGCGTCAAGTCCGGCCGGCTCTACGTCAGCAACAGCGTGCTCGTCGCCAACGGGCCCGCGCACAGCGTGTACTCCGCCGCGCCCGGCATGGTGTCCGGCGACTACAACGCCTACCACCGGCCTTACAGCAACGTGTTTGCGGAAATCGAGCTGCCGGCGACGGCCTTCGGCATCCAAGACCAGCGCTTGGCCTACCTCGCCGATTGGGCGGCTTGGAACCAAAGCGACAGCAATTCCCTGGCCGCCGATCCGCGGTTCGCGGATCTGGAACGCGGCGATCTGCATCCGCGCAGCGCCGGCGGACGCTATCTCGTCGCGTCCAATGCATTCGTGACGGACGACGACACGTCGCCCCTGATCGATGCCGCCGATCCGGCGCTGGACTTCGCCCTCGAATCGCCGCCGAACGGGAATCGCGCCAACCTCGGCGTCTACGGCGCCACCGCCGAAGCCAGCCGCACGCCGACCAACGGATCCTTCGTGCTCCTGTCCTTCGGTCAGGGAGGCGTGGCGCGCGGCACCAACGTCCTGCGCTGGATTCCGCGCGGCGAAAAATTCACCACGGCGGTCTATACGGTCAACATCCAGCTGTCCACCAACGGCGGCGCCACGTACGACATTCCGCTCGGCACGAACCTCGCGCTGGCGGGATCGTTCGCCTGGAATTCCGCGGCGTATCCCTCGACGCCGTCCGCCCGGTGGCGCGTGCAATGCCGCGAAAACATTTCGTGGACCAGCGCCTCCGAATTCGACTTCGCGATCCACAACAGCAACATGACGTTCTACGTGAACGACGCCGCGACCAACGGCGACGTCTATGCGTCGCAGCCCGGATCCGCGGCCAACACGGGCCTGCAACCCGATTCGCCGCTGCCTTCGCTGGCGGCCGTGCTGGATCGCTACGACCTGGAACCCGGCGACCAAGTTCTGATCGACACGGGCACGTACGCCGCGGCCGCGCCGACGACCGTGGAGTTTCTGGATTGCGGAACGGCGGCCGAGCCCGTCGTCATCCGCGGCAGCACGAACGCCGCCGGCACCACGTTCGGCACGGCGGGCATTCGGCTGGTCAACGTGCGCGGCGTTCGGCTGCAGAACCTCCGCTTCCTTTCGCCGACGGTGGGAGAGGCGGCCGCCGTCGTCGAGACGGCGGAAGACGTCTTGCTGGAGGAGATCGACGTGTTCGGGGGCAAGGGCAACGGGTTCGCCGTGCGGGCCAGTTCGAACGTGTGGCTGCGCAATTTCTCGGCGGCGATGCTGCAGACCAACGGCGTCTTCGCCGAAGGCTCGTTCAACACGCGGCTCGAACACGGCACCGTCTGGTCCAACGGCGCGGCGCAGATTTCGGTTCGCAACCAGCTCGTGAGCGGCAACAATCCGGTCTACGAAGAATCGATGCTGTCCGTGAGCAACTGCGCGCTCGGCGCCTACGGCCTGCGCGTGCCGGTCTATGAAATCCGCGGCAATCTGGCGGCGAACCACAACGCCATCTATCTCGCGAACGGCGCGCTGGCGGCGCTGTCGTATCTGACCGGTTTCGGCCGCGAATTCGATTCGGTCGGCGCCTGGGCCGGCAGCGAATTCGGTCTGGACGGCATGAGCCTGTCGCACAATCCGCGGTTTGCGAACGCCAACGCGGGCGACTTCCATCTCAAGAGCTCGGCGGGGCGCTGGGTGCCGGCCTCCGGCAGCTGGACGAACGACGCCGAGACGTCGCCGCTGATCGATGCCGCCGCTCCGACCGCCGATTTCGGCGCCGAACCCGCGCCCAACGGCGGTCGGGCCAACGTCGGCCGCTACGGCAACACCGCGCAGGCTTCCCGGACGCCGACCAACGGCGCCTTGACGCTGATCAGCTACAACAACGGCGGCCGGGCCTCCGGCACCGTGCCGATCCTGTGGAACGCCCGCGGAGAAATCACCAACGGCACCGTGGCGATCTACTATTCCGCGGACGGCGGTTCGAATTGGACGATGCTGGTCTCCGGCGTCGCCGCCGCGGCGGGCACCTGGTCGTGGGATTCGACCTTGAGCGCCCAGTCGGTCCAGGCGCAGTTGCGGATCGTCGGTTCGGACGGCAGCACGGCAACCAGCGACGGCGTTTTCTCCGTCCGCAACGCGCCGTTTTATTTCTACGTCAACGACGCGTCCACGAACAACGACGTGTATTGCACCGCGCCAGGGCAGGGGGCGAACAGCGGCTTGTCGCCCGACAAGCCCAAGGCCGATTTCAACAAATTGCTCGAGCAATACGATCTGGAATCGGGCGACGTCGTCTACATCGACACCGGCGTCTACATGGGATTGGATCCGTGGCGCATTTCGCAGGCGGATTCCGCCGGTCAACTCGGGCTGGATCCCGTCGTCTTCCAAGGCAGCACGAATTCGCTGCTGAACGGCACCGTCCTGAATCGCGCGCAGAACACCATCGGCATCGAAGCCAACTACGCCGTGGGCATTCGCCTGCGCAACATCGTCGTTTCCAACACGAGCGTGGAGGCGGTGGCGTTCAACACGTGCTACGATGCGGCGGCGGAATGGGTGGCCGTCGGCCAAGCCGACCTCGGTTTCGACCTGAATGCCGGCAGCCAGTTGCGCATCGACCATTGCGTGGTCGTGAACGCCAACCAGGGCGTCTTGGTCGGCAACTGGGACCGCGCCACCAACACGGTGTTTCCGGTGATCGAACACAGCGTGGTTTGGGAAACCGACGGGGACGCCATCCAGATTTCGGAAAACCACCAGGCCACCGTGCGGAACAACGTTTTGTCCGTCAAGCCGGACCGCTACGTCTACGGCCTGGCGCTGACGGCCAACCTGCAGGCGGACTACAACGCCATCTGGCTGGGCGAGGGCGGGCGCGTTTCGCGCCGCGACCAGCGCCGGATCGATTCGCCGGTGCCCGTCATCTACGACACGGTCGGCGCTTGGGCGGCGGCCACCGCCCAGGATTTGCATTCCTACGACGGCGATCCGCTGCTGGCGGATTCGACGAACCGGAATTTCCACCTGATGAGCCGCGCCGGACGCTGGGATTCCGTTCTCGGCGCTTGGACCAACGACGCGGAAACCTCGCCGCTGATCGACATGGGGCTGCCGGCCTCGACGGCCTGGACCAACGAGCCGGTGCCGCACGGCAGCCGGGTGAACGTGGGACTCTACGGCGGCACGGAGTGGGCGTCGAAGTCGGAAACCAATTCCGCCTTGCATCTGCTGACGCTGAACCGGGGCGGCGTGGCTTCCGGACCGGTGTCCCTGAACTGGATGGCCGCCGGTATGGCGACCGGACATACCGTCCGCGTGGACATTTCCATCGACGACGGCGCCACGTGGTCGCGGGTGGCCGAGGGGCTGGCCGCCACCTTGGGCGGCATCGTCTGGAACAGTTCCAGCCTGCCGTCCTCGCCGCTGGGTCGTTGGCGCGTTCAGGACGAAGCGGAAACCAACGTGGTGGCGACCAGCGCGTTGCCTTTCGTTTTGCACAACGGGCCCGTCTACTACTACGTCAACGACGACAGTCCGGACGACGACGTCTACTGTTCCGGCCTGGGCAACTCGACCAACCGCGGCGTCTCGCCGGATTCTCCCAAGCGGTGGGTGTCCGAAATCGTGGACGAATACAATCTGGAACCCGGCGACGTCATTTATCTGGATACCGGCAATTACCTGACCGCCCATCCCACGACCTTCGGCGATTTGGATGCCGGCGGCATCTATCAGGTCGCCACGCAGCAGGTGAACGTCGTCGGCAGCACCAATTTCCTGGCCGGCGGCAGCCGCTACATCCTTTCCGATCCGTCCGCAAACGGCTTCCAGATGGAAAGCACCTATGGCATTCGCCTGGCCCATCTCGGCATCTGGAGCGCCAGCAACGGCGTGCTCGTCGATCACAGCTATTTCATCGCCGGCGAGGGCTTGGACGTCCGCGGGTGCGAAAACGGCATCGCCGTTCAGAACCAGTCCTCCAACGCGGTGCTGACGCGTTCGACGCTGGTGGGCAATCGCGGCGCGGGCGTCTATTTCTCCTGCGAGGCCATGGGCGCGATGGACGTCGGCCATTGCGTGGCCTGGTCCAACCGGTACGGACTCTATCTCGACCGCGGTTTCGTTTTCGTTTCCAACACCGTTTTCGGCATCGTGAAGCCGGCTTCGTTCGGCTACTACGTCCAAGCCGATCGCGCGCTGACGACGGTCGCGTCGGATTACAACAGCCTCTACGTCGAAGGCGCCGATGCCGCGGTCGGCGGATTGCAAACCGGAAGTGCGGCGGCGGCGCGCACGAACGTGCTGACGTCGGTTTCGAAATGGGTGGAGACCACCAGCCAAGACGCCCATTCCCTGTCGCACAATCCGCAATTGGCCGATCCCGGCAAAGGCGATTTCCACTTGAAGAGCTGGGGCGGGCGCTACCTGCCGGGCGCGGGGTGGGTGAACGACGACGTGTCGTCGCCCCTCATCGACGCCGGCACGCCGAACTCCATGGGCTGGACGACCGAGCCGGATCCCAACGGCCGGTTGGTCAACATCGGGCTGCATGGCGGCACCGCCGAAGCCAGCAAAACGCCGGGGAACGGATTGCTGACGCTCATCTTCCCGGGCGCGGGCGCCCGCGTGTCCGGCGACGTTCCGGTGAGTTGGACGGCCATCGGCGCCGTTACCAACGGCACGATCCGGCTGGATTACTCCGGCGACAACGGCGCGACGTGGACGAACGTCGTGGATGGTTGGCCCGCCGCTTCGAAGAGCTATCTGTGGAACAGCGTGCCATTCAACCGGTCCGCCCGGGCGTGGCTGATGATCACCTGCCTGGAAGACCTGAGCATCAAGGATTCCGCGGGGCCGTTCATGCTCGACAACGGCGGCACGATTCCCTACTTCGTGAACGACGCCTATACCAACGGGGACGTGTACTGCACGGCCGTCGGCGACAACGCCAACGACGGGCTGTCTGCCGGCGCGCCCAAGGCCAGCCTGCAAGCCATCCTGGACGCCTACGATCTGGCGCCGGAAGACGTCGTCTACGTGGATGCCGGCACCTATTCGGCCGGTTCGCCGCCCATCAAGATCGATGAAACGGATTCGGGCTGGAGCAATCTGTACGTGACCATCCAAGGCAGCACGAATCCGGCGGCGGCCACCATTTTCTCGGCGCCGTCCTATTCGAGCCCGCAGGTCTTTTCCCTGGAATACGCGGTCAACGTGCGCCTGCGGGACCTGACGATTCGCAATGCCAATTCCGGCTTGGCGCTCTACCAATCCCTCGGCTGCGATTTCGACCGCGTCCGGATCCAGAACAACCGGTCGCTCGGCTTCACGCTGACCGACAGCTACAGCAATCGGCTGATCCGTTCCGTGCTGTGGAACAACGCCAGCACGACCGGCGGCATCGCGATTGCCGTGAGCAAATCCAGCCTCGCGATCGAAAACAGCGTGGTGTGGGGCAGCCACGACGCCGTGACGATCGATGGCGCGGTGACGACCACCAACAGCGTGCTGTATGCGACCGGTCCCGACAGCCGCATCTATCGCTTCTCGATCAGCGCCAGCGCCACCAACGATTTCCGCGGCGACTACAACTGCTACATTCGCCGCAACGGGGCGCTGATCGCCGAGCAGCAATTCCGTTCGGGCAGCAGCGATTTCTACAACGACCTGCCGGCCTGGAGCAAGGCGGTGTCTTCCGAAGCGCACAGCATGAACCTCGATCCGGCGTTCGCCGGCGAAGCGAGCGGGGACTTCCATCCCAAGAGCACGCGCGGACGCTTCGTCGTCTCGAACGGCACGTGGACGGTCGATTCGACGAATTCGCCGTTGATCGACGCCGGCAGTCCGGCCTGGCCGTGCACGAACGAGCCGGTGCCGAACGGCGATTACGTCAACGTCGGCGCCTACGGAAACACCGCGCAGGCCTCGCTGACCCAAACCAATCCGCCGTGGCTGCGCGCGGTTTCCTACAACGACGAAGGCGTGTTTGCCGGCACCAACTTGCTGTACTGGTTGCATGGCGGCATGCCGCCGGGCGCGACGGTCAAGCTGGAATACTCCACCGACGCCCAGATCAGCTGGAAGCCCATCACCAATGGTTTGGCGGCCACGGACCGCGAATTCAACTGGGACGTCAGCGCCTTGCCCTTGAGCCTCGGCGTCAACTGGCGCGTGGTGTACGAGGGCAACACCAACGTTTGGGACGCATCGGACGAGCCGCGGCCGATCGACCCCGGCGATTTCGATTTCTACGTGAACGATGCGAACACCAACGGCGACGTGTGGTGCACGGGGCCCGGTTTGCCGTGCGGCGATCCCACCGCCAATCCCACGAATCCCGCGATCCCGGTCGACAGCTTGTATTGTCTGCTGTCCACCTATCCGATCGGCGCCGGCGACCGCATCTTCGTCGATACCGGCACGTATCCGATCACCAAGGACACCCGCGTGGTGTTCGACGACGGCAACATGGGCACGGCGGCCAAGCCGTTGATCGTCTATGGCAGCACCAACTTCGTCGCCGGCGGCTCCTTGCTGCAAGGCAACGGGACGGCGAATGGCATCGAGATCCAGAACACGCGCAGCATCCAGATCCACGACCTGCGCATCGCCTCGGCCCAAAACGGCTTGGCCGTTCAGAATGCGGCGGACGTGGTCGCGGATGGCCTTGAATTGCGCAACAACCGCACCAACGGCGTGTCGGCGTCGGGCGCGGGCGGGTTGAGCCTGACCCATCTCCGGAGCTGGGGCAATGGCCAGTACGGCTATTACAGCACCGGCAGCAAGGGCGGCGAAAGCATCCAGCACGCCACGTTGTGGGGCAACCGCGCCGGCGGCGTTATGACCGACAAGGGCTTGTCCGTCTCCAACAGCATTTTGTGCGTCACCAACGCCGTCGCCATCTACACAGAAGTGGGCTCGGCCGCTTCCATCGCCGGCGACTACAACCTCTTCGACCGCGTGGCCGGCAGCGTCATCTGCAGCAATCGCTACGAGCTGGTGGACTACGCCAATCTGCGGCAATGGCAGGACAAGGGGCGCGACCTCCACAGTCTGGCGGAAAACCCCCTGTTCGTCGATCCGGCGACGGGCGATTTCCACCTGCAAAGCCAGACCGGCTACTGGAGCAACGGCACGTGGGCGGTTGCGACCGACACGTCGTGGGCCATCGATGCCGGCGCGCCGGAAGCCGCCTACGCCGCCGAACCCGGGCCGAACGGCGGCCGGGCCAATCTCGGCGCGTTCGGCGGGACCATCCAGGCCTCGCTCAGCGATACGAACCATCCGGCGTTGCTGCCGCTGACCCTGCGCGATGGCGGCGTGGCCCCGAACGGACAAGCGTTGTACTGGCTGTACCGCGGACTCAATTCTTCCGAACTGATCCAGATCGAATGGTCGCCGGACGGCGGCGTCACGTGGTATCTGGTGGCCAACGGCATTCCGATCGGGACCCAGCCTTATCTGTGGTACAGCGGATGCGACGTGAGTCCAGAGGCAAGGTGGCGGGTGGTGCTGAGTTCCAGCACCAACGTCTTCGGCGCAACGCCGACGAATTTCGTGCGCCGGCCGTGTCCTTTGATCTATTACGTGAACGATGTCTCCACCAACGGCGACGTGTATTGCGATGCGGTGGGCATGCCGACCAACAAGGGCTATCTCGCGAGCAGTCCCTTGGATTCGATTCAACGCGTGCTGAGCCGGTACCAGCTCACCGGCGGCGACGAGATCAAGGTCGATACCGGCGTCTACGAGCAGTCGGAGCCGGTGTTCGTCTCCGTGCTGAGCAGCGGCGATTCGACCAACGCGGCGTATTTCACCGGCAGCACCAACTGGGCGGCGGGCGGCTCCTCGTTCCGCGCATTGGCCGGCACGACGAATCCGGCCTTCCAAGTTCACGCCGCGCACGACGTCCGGCTGTCGAATTTCAGCATCACGGGATTCCCCGTCGGCATCTCGTTCAGCGAAGGCGTGCGCTGCACGGTGGCCGATTCCCGCATCGAAGGTTCCACGGGTCCGGGCGTTCGGATGAACACGTCTCAGGGAATCGCGCTGGAACGCGTGGCGATTTGGAATGGCCAATCCTATGGCGTTCTGGCCGGCGCCACCGAGTTCGCCTTGGTGAATTGCGTGCTGTGGTCCAACCAAGCCTCGGCCCTCTTCCTCGGCTCCGGCGCTCGACCCCAATTGACGAACACGGTCCTGCAAGCTTTTGGCGCGGGGCGCTACTGCTACGAGTCGCCCACCAACGTCTACGTCAACGCCGACTACAACAATCTGGTGATCAGCAACGGCGCCCAGATCGCGTCGATCAACGAATTCCAGTACGAAAAATTGCCGCAATGGGTCCGGAGTTCGAGCATGGATCGGCATTCGCTCAGCACGGATCCGCTGTTCGCCGATCCGGCCAACGGCGACTTCCATCCGAAGAGTTCGGAGGGCCGGTGGCAGGTCGGCGGCGGTTGGGCTCAGGACTTTTTCGACGGCATCTCGGAATTGCATGAGAAAGACGTGTTCTCGGTGCTGTGCTACACGCCTTACGTGTTCTCGCCTTTGCTCGACGCCGGCTATCCGACCGACGTTTGGACCAACGAACCCGCGCCCAACGGCCAGATTCTCAACATCGGGATCTATGGCAACACGGAGCAGGCCAGCCTGAGCAACACCAACGATTGGCTGCTGTGCATCACGGCCATGTCGGGCGGCATCATGGCGGGCGGCGTCACGTTGGTGTGGGCGCACGGGGATTCCATTGCGCCCAGCGAACGCGTCCAGCTGGAATACTCCTACGATGGAGGCTGGATCCGCATCGGCGAAACCACCGTGGGGGCGGGCGAATACTACTGGCAAAGCGACCTGTTGCAGGCCGGCAAGGAAATCTGGCCGTCGAGTCCGGCGGAAAAGTGGCGCATCTTCCTGCTGAACAACACCAACGTGTGGGACGAAAGCGAGTCGTGCGGCTTGCGCAACAGCCCCTTCAAGTACTACGTCAACGACGAGACCACGAACAACGACGTCTACGCCACCGCCATCGGTTGCGACACCAACACCGGCTATTATCCCCGGTCGCCGAAATTGACCGTGGTGTCCTTGTTGGCCGACATCGATCTCGAACCGACGGATATCGTCTATCTGGACACGGGCAACCATTACATGCGGGACACGAACACGCCGATTCGCTGGGAAGCTTCGGACGGCGGTGAAAGTGGCCAGCCGATCCTGATTCGGGGGAGCACGAATGCAGCCGGCAGCTGGATCGTGGCGACCAGCCGGTTTACCGAAGGCTGCTTCTTCCTGGAAGCCAGCCACATGGACATGCGGCTGGTGAACTTCGCCGGGGAATCCATCCAATTCCTGGGCGGCGACGTGACGGTCAGCAACATGGCGCTCACCAATGGCTCCATGCTGGTGCGCAGCGATGCTTCCACCTTCAAGAACATCCGGCTGGACCGCGGCACCCTTTCGTTGTCCGGCGTCAGCAATCGAATCGAACGGATGATCCAGCGGTGGGGCGAAACCGCCATCGTGGGCACCAACGTGGCGTTGGTCCAGTCCGTGGTGTTCACGACCAACAGCTTCAAGACCGGCGTCGTGGCCGATGCCGAAAGCGCCTGGGTGTCCAATTGCACCGTGGTGGCGACCGCCGGATCGGCGATCGGCAAACGCGGCGCCGGCTCCCTCCGGCTCCGCCACAACGTCCTGCAGGCCGGCGGGACGGAGGCCAACAGCGTCATCGCCTGGCACGACGGCGGCTTGGTGTCCGATTGGAACGACCTGTGGGCGGAAGGCGCGGCGTGGATCGGCACCCGCAACGGGAAGTGGGAGAAGCTGTCGTATTGGCAGGCCGCTTCCGGCCAAGACGGCAACAGCATCTCGTTCGATCCGGCGTTCCAAAATCCCAGCCAAGGCGATTTCCATCTGAATTCGATGGCCGGCCGCTGGAACCCCGCGTGGAACGCCTGGGAAACGGACGTGACCCATTCCGTCGCGATCGACATGGGCGATCCTTGGTCCGGAATCGGCGACGAGCCGGGCCCCAACGGCTACCGACGCAACCTCGGCGCCTTCGGCGGCACCGCCGAAGCCAGCAAGAGCCGCACGAATTTCTGGCTGACGGCATTGACGCAGAACGACGGCGGCGTGCTGAAAGGCACCAACGTGACGCTGCGCTGGACCACCGGCGGCGACTATGGCGGCCGAACGGTCGCGCTGCAGTATTCGACCGACGGCGTCAGCTGGACGAACGTCGCGACCGGGTTGCCTGCCAACGAGGGTTCCTTCGCGTGGAACACGCTGGGCTTTCCGGATGGTTTCGACGTGTATTGGCGCGTGGTGGCGGAGGATGGTTCCGGCGTCTACGACGTCGTCGATGAGCCCTTCGCCCTGCGCAACAACGCCCACGACTTCTACGTGAACGACGGCGATCCCACCGCCGACGTCTATTGTTCCGCGCCGGGTTCCGCCGCCAACGACGGCCTGACCGCGAGCTCGCCCAAGGCCGCGCTGCAGCAGATACTGAACGCCTACGATTTGGAAGGCGGCGACGTGGTCTATCTGGACACGGGGACCTACGAAACCAATGCCGACCTGCGCATCATCTGGTCCCGCAGCGGCGAGGCCGGCGCCGACGTGGTGATCCAAGGCAACGCGAACGATCCTTTCGCCACGGTGTTGACGCGGTCCGGCTCGACCAACTATCCGGCGCTGGGCATCGACGTGCGGGCGTCGCACGTCCAAATCGGAAATCTGCACGTCCGCGGGCTCGACCGGGCGATCGGCCTGGAATCCAACCAGAACGTGACCATTCAAGGCGTGGTGGTCAGCGAGTCGGCCACGGGCTTGGACGTCAAAGGCGCTCAAGGCACCGTCGTCAGCAACTCGGCGTTCTGGAGAACCGGCACCGGCGTGAATCTGGTCAATGCGCAGACGTCCACGCTGGAAAATCTCACGTTTGCGCTGTCCACCGTCGCGGGCATCCATCTGCAAAACACCGCTTTCGACGTGTTGCAGAACAACGTTTTCATTCCGGCGGCGGATGCCTGCGCCTATTCCATCGGCACGGCGACCTCGCTGCTGCTGAACGCGACCATGGACTACAATCTGTACGATTTCGTCAGCTACACGAACACGGGATTCTTCGCGGGCGCCACCAACTACTATTCCGGCCCGACCAACGATCCGATGCGGCGCTGGCAGCTGGGGATGGGCAAGGATTACCGCAGCGCGATCGCGCCGGCCGATCTGGCCGATCCGGAATTCGTCGGCGATTTCCATCCGAAGTCCACTGTCGGCCGCTGGACCGCCGGCGGTTGGGTCCAGGATGAAACGAATTCCTGGACGATCGACCATGGCCACCCGTTCCACGACGCGAGCCGCGAGCCGGAGCCCAACGGGGGGCGGCTCAACGTCGGCATGTACGGCAACACCGAGCAGGCCAGCTTGAGCAGCACGAACGTCTATCTCGAAGCCCGCACGATGAACGAATTCGGCTTCTCGGTGACGTCCAACGATCAGACCTGGGTGTGGGCTTGGTTCGCGCATCTGATGGATACCAACGAGACGGTGGCGGTTCAGTTCTCGGGCGATTGCGGCGAAACGTGGACCACGCTGACCAACGTGAGTGCCTATCAGGAGTACTACGTATGGCGCGCCAGTCCTGAATTCCAAACCGCCGGCGGCAGTTGGCGCGTGATCGGCAACACCTTCACCGATGTGTGGGACGCCAACGATTATTGCTTCCTCATCCGCTATCGCGATCTGGGGATCTTGACTCGGCCGTATCCGATCTCCGGCCTCATGCGGTTCGAATGGGAAGGCGGCATCCAGGGCCGGCGCTATGAAATCCGCTATTCGGACGATTTCGGCCAGACCTGGCAACTGTGGGAGGAGAAGTACAACGGTCCGGCCCGCATCAACAAGAGCAACTTCGTCATCCCCGTCGGCGGGTCGCAGTTGTCCTACACCTTCGAAGATCGCACGTCCTATCTGCATCGCCAGCGCTGGTACCGGATTTATCAGTTCGACGAGTAGCGGCAGGGCCTTTCCGATGCGGAAGGCCGGGCGAACGATTCGGGCGGCGGCGCTGGGAGGCGCCGCCGCCTCGCTTTTGCTGTTGCTGCCGCTGCCGTTGCCGCCCGAAGGGGCGGTCGGGCACGCCGTGGCCGGTTGGGTCCATCTGGCGCTGTCTGCCGGTTTGGCGTGGCTGGTGGGGCGGACGTTGCCGGACGCCTGGCGCGGCTTTCGACTTTGGATCGCATTGGCTTCGTTTGCCGCCGCCATGGAATGTCTTCAACCCTGGGTGGGTCGTTCGGCGGAAGGATCGGATTGGTTCTATGGCATCCTGGGTGCGGCTGGGGTGTGCGCGACCTGGCGTTGGCGCCGGCGTTGGCGCGTCGCCGTCGTTCTGGCGCTGGGAGTGCTTCCGCCGCTGGGCGAGGGCGTCCCGGCCTTGCAGGAGGCGCGGGCTTTTCCGATCTTGATGCAACCAGGCGCGAGATGGTCGGCACGTGCGTGGAGCCTGAATGGAATCGAAATCGCCGCCACCGGGGCGGAAGGACTGGTGTGTCGGCCGGTGCCGCAGGCCGAGGCCGTTGCCTATCCGGGGTTGTTTCGGCGGCCGGTTCATGCGGATTGGAGCGGAATTCGGACGCTGCACGTGCGTTTGGATTGGCCGGAATCCATGCCGGCCGTTTTTGCCGTTCGGGTGGACGATCGTCCCGGCAATCCACCCTATGCCGATCGCTTCCAGAAGGAATTCGTCGTCACGCAAGGCTGGAATCGAGTGGACGTATCCGCGGCGGAACTTGCGCAGGCGTCCGGGGGGCGGCCGCTGCATATGGATCGAATCGCGCATTGGGGGGTTTTCCTTGTGTCGGACGTCCCGTTCGACTACTTTTCAGTCGGCATCGTGCATGTGGAACTGCAAGAGGAGCAACCGTGAAGCTGTCCGTCGTGATTCCCGTCTACAACGAAGCGGCGACGATTTCCAAGATCGTCGATCTGGTGCGTTCGGTGAACGCCGGCATGGAGAAGGAAATCCTGCTGGTGGACGACTGTTCCCGGGACGGCACGCGGGAAGTGTTGGAGAAGATGGGCCGGGACAACGCCGACTTGAAAGTGCTTTTCCACGAGGTGAACCGCGGCAAGGGGGCGGCGCTGCGAACGGGATTTGCGGCGGCCACGGGCGACGTCGTGCTGATCCAGGATGCGGACCTCGAATACGATCCCCACGAGTATCCGCGGCTGTTGCAGCCCATCGTGGATGGCCATGCGGACGTCGTGTACGGCTCGCGCTTTCTCGGCGGCGGCGCCCATCGCGTGGTTTTTTATTGGCACTATTTGGGCAATCGGCTGCTGACCACGCTCTCGAACATGACCACCAACCTGAACCTCACCGACATGGAGGTCTGCTACAAGGTGTTCAAGCGCGA
>Ga0116170_10000575_pt1 | contig 38949 bp, 37 predicted proteins | sample AD_JPNHW1_MetaG_FD_89797 | JGI IMG/M metagenome (GOLD analysis project Ga0116170, IMG submission 89797) | Active sludge microbial communities of municipal wastewater-treating anaerobic digesters from Japan - AD_JPNHW1_MetaG | ecosystem: Engineered > Bioreactor > Anaerobic > Digestate | place... | reverse complement strand
TCGGCCTGCTGATCGTACTCTTTGTCTATCGCGAGCCGCAGTATCAACACACCCTATCCGCAAGCGCCCTGCAAAAGCCAAAAACGGTTGGCGCGGCCCTCAAGGGGATGTTCACCGTCATGGCCAACCTCCGTTTCCTCTTTTTTCTGGTGGTAATCAGCTTTTTCTGGTTTATTTATGTCCAGATCTATAATCTGATCCCGCTCTACCTGCGCTTCATCGACAAGGATGCGCCGGTCGAGCTCTATACCCTGATGAATCCGGTGATGATCGTCTGCTTTCAACTGCTGCTGACCAGGCTCTCCAAAAATTGGACGCCCCTGAAATCGATCATGGCCGGCGTCGGCGTCACTGTCGTGGGCATGCTGCTCAATGTGATTCCGAGTTTGACCAGCGGCGGCGCCCTGCAAACCGTCTCCCTCGGCGCTATCGCCATGCCGCTCTCAGGGCTCTTTATTCTCATCTCCATCGCCTCGATGGCCATCGGCGAGATGTTCGCCTCGCCGCGCATCTACCAGTACATCGGCGCCATCGCGCCCAAAGGGCAGGAGGGACTCTATCTCGGCTACGCCAACCTTCCCCTGGCACTGGGGACGATTGTCGGCGCCCCGCTGGGCGGCTACCTCTTCGAAACCCTGATCAAGAATCCCACCGGACTGGGTCTGGCCACCCGCGCCCCCCTGATGTGGATTTCCATCGCCGCGATGGGCGTGATCTGCATGGCCGGACTCTGGCTCTATGACCGCATGCTGGCAAAAAAATAGCACAAGAGGAGATCCATGAAGAAGAACCTGCTGATCGTTCTGCTCGGCCTCACCCTGGCCTTTCCGGCGCTGCTCGCAGCCGCTACGACCCTGGACCTTATGCCTGTGCCCGAAAAGGTAACCTGGGCGGAAGGCCGGTATGACCTCGACGCCACCTTTACCGCCGCAGTGACCGGACAGGCCAACCCCCGGCTCTACAGCGCCACCACTCGCATGCTGCGCCGCCTCTCGGGCCGCACCGGACTCTTTTTGGCCCAGGCTGTGGTCACCCCGGCCGGGCAGCCCACAAATCCGACCCTGCAGATCACCTGCGACCGGCCCGGCAAGGTCGCCCTCGGCGAAGATGAATCCTACTCCCTGACCATCTCCCCGAAAAAGATCGAACTGCACTGCGCCACCGACCTCGGCGGTTTGCACGGCCTCGAAACGCTGCTGCAGCTCCTCCAGGCCGATGCCAAAGGATTCTACTTCCCGGCGGTGACGATCCAGGACCAGCCTCGCTTTCCCTGGCGCGGCCTGATGATCGATGTCTGCCGCCACTGGCTGCCGATGGAGGTGATCAAACGCAATCTCGACGGCATGGCCGCGGTTAAAATGAACGTCCTCCATCTCCACCTCTCCGAGGACCAGGGCTTCCGCATCGAAAGCAAACAATTTCCCGAGCTGACGCAGCTCGGTTCGGACGGCTTGTTCTATACTCAGACGCAGATCAAGGAGATCATCGCCTGGGCCGATGAACGCGGCATCCGTGTCTATCCCGAATTTGACATGCCCGGCCATACCACCGCCTGGTTCGTCAGCCATCCCGAACTGGCCAGCGCACCGGGACCCTATACCATCGAACGGCGCTGGGGCGTCTTCGATCCCACCATGGATCCGACCAAAGAAAGCACCTACAAATTTCTCGACCGCTTCCTCGGTGAGATGGCGGTGCTTTTCCCGGATCCCTATCTGCATATCGGCGGGGATGAAAACAACGGCAAACAATGGAATAACAGTCCGGCCATCCAGGCCTGGATGAAAAAGAACGGTATCAAGGATAATCATGCCCTGCAAGCCTATTTCAACAGCCGCCTGCTCAAGATCCTGACCCGGCACGGCAAGCAGATGGTCGGATGGGACGAGATCCTCCATCCCTCCATGCCCAAAAACATCGTCATTCACTCCTGGCGCGGGCCCGATTCCCTGGTGCAAGCGGCCCGGCGCGGCTATCAGGGCATCCTTTCAAACGGCTATTATATCGATCTGATCCAGCCCGCTTCCTACCACTATCTCAACGATCCGGTTCGCTCAGATCTCCAGCTGACCCCGGAGGAAAGGGCGCGCATTCTCGGCGGTGAGGCCACCAGCTGGGCCGAGCTGGTCACCCCCGAAACAGTCGATTCGCGCATCTGGCCGCGCACCGCGGTCATCGCCGAACGTCTCTGGTCGCCCGCTTCCGTGCGCGACGTCGACGATATGTACCGCCGCCTCGAGATACTCTCGCCGCAGCTGGAGGAGGTGGGGTTGATCCATATCAAGAATTACGAAATGATGCTGCGCCGTATGGCCAATCAGCAGGATATCACCGCCCTGCGCGTTCTCACGGATGTGGTCGAACCGCTCAAGCTCTACTCGCGCCACAGCCAGGGCGTGACCTATTTGCAGCACTCCCCCTATACACGGGTGGTTGACGCGGCACGGCCTGAATCGATGACGGCCCGGGCCTTCGCCCGCCAGGTGGAGGCTTTTCTCGCGGCTCCCGTGGGTGCCGAGGGCGACGCCATGATGAACCAGCTCGCCCTTTGGCAGGAGAATCACCCGCGCCTGCTGCAGACCATGGAAAAAGCCCCGGCCATTCGTGAAATGCAAAGCATGTCCCAGGATCTGGCCGATCTCGCCGCTGCCGGACTCGTGGCGGCAGAGGCCCTGCAGGAAGGCCGGAAACTCGGTCATGACTGGGCCGCCGCACAGCAGGAGCTGATCACCCGGGCACAAAAGCAGCGCGGCCAGACCGAGCTGGTCGTGGTCGCACCCATCGCCAAGCTCATCGCGGCGGCGGAGTAGAGCAGCAGGGTTCAGACAGGCTGCCCGATGCTGAAGCTTGATATTCGCTCTCGCGGAACAGCCTTGCCCAGAAGGCAAGGCTCGCACGCCCATTGGGAAAGGAACAAGTATGATCCACGATTTTAGCAATCTCGAGAAACTCAACGAGGGCAAGACCAAGGTCATCTATGCCAATCCCGATGACCCGGCCAGCGTCTACATGCTCTTCAAGGATGATATCACAGCCGGCGATGGCGTCAAACATGACATCATCGCGGGCAAGGCCCTGGTCGATTGGCAGACCAACCGTGATATCTTTGAATACCTGAACCGCTGCGGCGTGCGCACCCATTATCTCGCCACGCCCGCTGAAAAGGTCGCACTGGTCAAAAAGCTCGATTTCAAGATCAACCTCGAGGTGGTCAGCCGCCGCGTCGCCGCCGGCTCGATCGTGCACTGGGGCAAGATTGCTGAGGGCACCCGGTTCGATCCGGTCGTCACCCAGTTCCACTACAAGGACGACCCCCTCCACGATCCCATGCTCGATCCGGGCTATGTCCACTATCTCATCAACGACAAGGGGGCTTCGGAGTACCGGCAGATGCAGGAGACCAACACCGAGGTTTTTCATCATCTCGAAAAGGCCTTTGCCCATTTCCGCATCCAGCTCATCGATTTCAAGCTCGAGTACGGCCTGATCGGCGGCTCGGTTTACCTGATCGACGAGATCACCGGCGGCTCCTTCCGCCTCTGGCCTTACCGAGTGGAGAAACCCGATCTCCGCAAGGCCAATGTTCTGACGGAACTCGACCCGGCCGGCCGGCTCGATAAGGATACCTACCGCATGGGGGGCACCAGCGATACGGTACTGGCCAAATTCCAGCAAATTGCCGCCATCACGGCGCGCTTCAAGGAGGTCTAGACGGTGCTTAATGCCCATGTGTTCGCGGCTGCCCTAGTTCTGGCATTTGCCGGGCCGGCCGCCATTGCGCAACCCGTCGCCACGGGGGTGACGCTCCCCGGTTCGAACCCGGACTTCTCCGGTGCCAATGCCATGGCCTATATCCAGGATCTCTGCAAGCCCGAATATGCCGGACGATTCACCGGGAGTGCCGGCGCGACGCGGGCGGCGGAGTGGATCGGACGCTCATTCGCCAACTGGGGTTTGACCCCGGCCGGTGATGATCGCGGCTGGCTGCAATTCTACCCCATGCTCGTCACCCGGCAGCTCGAACGGGCCCGCTTGAGCCTCAAGGATGGCGAATACGGCCCGATCGACTACCAGGAGGGCAATGATTTTACCGTCTACATGAACTCCGGTTCGGGCAAGGTGACCGCGGAGGTGCTTTTTGCCGGCTTCGGCATCAGCGAACCGGCCATGGGACGCGACGATTACGCCGGCATCGATGCCCGGGGCAAGATCCTGCTGCTCTACCGCGGGCTGCCCGCCGGCGATCAGGACTGGGAGTTTGCCAATGAGCGCGATTACAAGATGCGCTGCGCCGCCGCCCATGGCGCCACGGGCGTGCTCATGCTCGATCACGGCGATTGGCCTATCCGCGGCGGCACCATCCATGAGGAGGGCTATGACGCCGGCTTGCCGGCGTTGAATATCTCCAAAAAGGTCGCACGCGACCTCTTCAACGGCAGCTTCCGGGATCTCGACACCGTCCTTCGCGATCTGCCGCAAAAGGCAAATTCCTTTCTGCTCCACCGCACCCTGCGTCTCGACCTGCACATGGAACGCATCGAGCCGGGACGGGGGGAGAATGTCGTCGCGATTCTGCCCGGCGCCGACCCGCTCCTGCGCGAGGAGTATATCGTCCTCGGCGGTCACATGGACCACAATGGTGTGGGCCGCGACGGTCATCTCTACCCCGGCGCGGATGATAATGCCTCCGGCACCGCGGTGGTGATGGAACTGGCGCGCCTTTTTGCCGCCCAGCCGGAACGGCCCAAACGCTCGCTGCTCTTTGTCGCCTTTGGCGGCGAGGAGCAGGGACTGCGCGGCTCCAAATACTTCGCCGCCCACCTGCCGGTCCCGGCCGGGCGCATCGCCGCCATGTTCAATTTCGACATGGAGGGCGCCGGTGACGGCGGCGCCGCGATGGGCGGACGCAATCTCCTGCCGGAGGTGTTCCAGACCTTGACCCGTTCCTGGAGCGACTCGCTGCTCGGCAAGACCCGATTCGGCCGCAGCTGGGGCGGCAGCGGCTCGGATCATTTTCATTTTATCGAGCAGGGCATGCCCGCTGTCTATTTCAGCTCGACCGGCGCCCATCCCTGGTATCATGAAATCGAGGACCAGCCGCAAACCCTCAATCCCGCGTCCCTGCAAAGTGTCGGCGACCGCGCCTCCGCGCTGCTCCACACCCTGGCCGACTGGCCGGAGCCGCTTACGCTCGACAATGCCGGCAGCGGCCGCTTCTTCCTGCGCCACGGCGACCAGTTCGATCTGGACTGCTCCGCCTTGGCGTGGAGCGCTCCGGATCGCGGCCAGGCGATACTGACGGCGCAGCAATTGGGGCTTCATTTCAGCGCCCTCACACTGAATCCGGCCACCACACCCTGCGCTCTTTTCGCCCGCCTCGACAGCATGGAGCAGTGGATCGGCAGCCAGTCGCAAGAGCTGATCCGTTTTGAAACCGCCGGCTCGGTGGACCGCGCCGCGGGACAGGGCCGGCTGGCGGTCGGGATCGCCCTGCGCGGCACCGGCACTCTGAAGGGCTCTGCGGCCACCCTGCGCCAGCTTGGCCGGCTGGGAGTGAACCTGCTGACCATCGACGATCCCTCTGATCCTATCTTCGCGGGCGGACAACTTTCCAGCGCGGGGCGCGAGCTGCTGCAAACGGCGCAGTCCGCCAACCTCCTCGTACATCTCGATCTTGCCGATACCACCCTGGTCGATGCGGTCATGGCGGGATTCCAGGGCCGACTGTTCTGGTCGATCGGCCTCGACGAGGCCGCCGCAAACCGCGCGGCGCTGCAGCGGCGCCTCAACCGCGACAAGACCATCCTCATCCTCCGCTGCAGCGCGGAGGACGATCCGCAGCAGCTGCTTGATCTCGCGACGAGCCTGCCGGCCGGGCGCCTGCACATCTCGGTGCTGGAGGGCATGGATGCAGAAAAGCAGCGGGCGGCCTATGCCTTTGTTGCGGCGTGCCACAAGCTGCTGACGGCGGAAGTGGGAGGGGAGCAGAGCTACAAACGGATGGAAAAGTGGTTCGGCCGCAATCTTAAAAAACTGCTGCCGCAAGAGACTGGATCCAGGTTCTGAGTTCCCCGGGTATGTGCTGCTGCCGGCCATGGTGCGCCGGGGCGGGCCGCAGTGCACCAGGGCGGGCCGGCGTATTGCGCTTTTGCGCAGAGGCTGCCGCCGCATCGGGCCGGGATATTGTTCTTTTACGCGGGGCGACCGCCGCACCTGGCCTGGATATTGCGCTTTTGCGCGGCGGCTGCCGCACCAGCGCAGGCGGGAGCAGTGTGAGTGCGGTTTTATTCGAGATGCATGTGAGTGAAGTGAGGATTGTCAGGAATGACGGATTTGCCATCATTTGTTAAAGGCTCCGCATTCGCTCGGTTCTGGCGGCTGCGCGCCGATATTGCGTATCTGAACCATGGGTCGTTCGGCGCCTGTCCCAAGGCGGTGCTCGAGGTGCAGGACAGCTTTCGCTGGAAGCTTGAGTCCAGTCCCTGGCGCTACCAGGTCATCGAGATGGCCACCCACCATGCCGCGTCACGCACGGCGCTGGCGCAGTTCCTGCATGCCGAGGCCGATGACCTGGTTTTCGTCCCCAATGCCACGCACGGCTTGAACACGGTGCTGCGGTCGCTGAACTTTAAGCGCGGGGACGAGCTCCTGACCACCGATCATGACTATTTCGCCTGCCGCAATGCCATGGCCTTTACGGCCCGGCGCGATGGCGTGCGGCTTGCGGTGGCGCATATCCCCTTTCCGCTTGAATTCCCCGAGCAGGTCATCGATGGCGTGCTCGCAGCGGTGACACCGCGGACGCGATTTGTCCTGCTCGATCATGTGACGAGCCCCACCGCCCTGGTCATGCCCATCCATGAACTGGTGCAGGAACTGCGGCGGCGGCACATCATCACCATGGTGGATGGCGCGCATGCCCCGGGGATGGTCCCTCTCGATCTCCACGTGCTCGATGCCGATTACTATACCGGCAACTGCCATAAATGGATCTGCGCGCCCAAGGGGGCGGCCTTCCTGCATGTGCGCCGCGAATTGCAGGAGGGCATCCACCCGCTGGCCATCAGTCATGTTGCAGCGGAGGTGACGCCGCCGGCGAATCCCTTTCAGCACGAGTTCTTTTGGGCGGGCACGATCGACACCAGCGCCTATCTCAGCATTCCCTCGGCCCTCAAATTCATGAGCAATCTGGTGCCGGGGGGATGGCCGGAGATCATGCGCCGTAATCGCCAGCTCGCTCTGGAAGCCCGCGCCCTTTTATGTGAGGCCTTGCGCATCAAAGCCCCCTGCCCGGAGGAGATGATCGGATCCATGGTCGCCCTGCCGGTCAGCAACGCGGAGAGCTTGCCCGATCCCCTGCCACCCTATTTTGTCGATCCGCTTCAGGAGGAGCTTTTTCAGAAATGGCAGATCGACGCCCCGGTGGTCTATTTTCCCCGCCCGCCGCAGCGCCTCCTGCGCGTTTCGGCGCAAATCTACAATACCCTCGCTCAATACGCGCGCCTGGCGGAGGTACTGGCGCATAGGCACTGAACGGGGGTACCCCAGGCCGCCCTTTCAGGGAAAGAGTGTTGAGATGAGGGTGCCGCACCCGGGTTCGATTTCACTCCAGCGCGAGATCGCCAGCCGGAGGGCGATCACCCCGCCGGTCGGCAAGTGCCCGGAAAACTCCCGGGCCAGCATGCCGGCCAGATCTTCCAGTCCCGGATTATGTCCCACCACCAGAATTGCCTCCCAGTCATCCTGCTGATGACGCAGCACCAGTCCGATTTCCTCGGCCTCAGCCGCATAGATCGAATCCGCAGATGCGATGCGCGCTTCAGGATATCCCAATTCTGCGGCAGCCGTGCGGGCGGTCTCCAGGGCGCGCACGGCCGTGCTGGAGAGAATGAGATCCGGCCGCATCCCCTTTTTGATCATTTTTCGCGCCATCTTCGCCACCTCATTTACGCCCCGCGGCAGGAGCGGACGCTCCTTGTCCGAAGGCAGTCCCATCGGACGATCGGCTTTGCCGTGCCGTAAAAGATAGAGGATTTTCATCGGCTGCTCCCTTGCGTGAATGATTTGTTGGTACAGCCCCGCCGTGCGCTGAGGAGGATCGCATTGCGCCTCACCGGGTTCGGATCGCCAGCCTTGACGGCCTGGTCCCCGCGCAAAGATTTCTGGCTGCGCCTCACCGGGTTCGAACCGCCAGCCTTGACGGTCATGCCGCAAAATCTGGCATGCAGATTGCTTTATACCTTCTGCAAGAGCCCTTTTTCGGCTTTTCCAGATTGAAAATTGATCACTTTGTGGCGCTGGCAGGGTAAAAGTGTGGCAAATTTGTCCCCTCCGGTGCCATACCTACCCGCATCTGCGCAGGAGTGCACATGAACGTCGGCGACGATTATATCAGAGAGCTGACGGACCATCCCGATGAGGATGCCGCCGCTATTCTGGACCATTTTATCCGTCAATGGAGCCGGGGCACCACCTTCCGTTCGCTGGGCGGCCATAGCCGCAGTGAGCTGGTGACATGCCTGGCCCGGATTTTGCATGACATGGGCAATGCCGGGGAATATCGCCAGCTCTGCGAGCAGATTCTTGACGCCTGTCTCGAAACCGTGCCCGCCGATCGCGCCCTGCTCCTGCTGCGCAACACTCAGGGCAAACTGGCGGTCACCGTTGCCCGCGGCGCTGAGCTCTCGGACGCCGTGCTGCAGGATCATCACGATGTGATCCAGCGGGTGTTGTGCAGCCGTCAGCCGCAGGTGACGGTGCAGGAGGATCAGCCTCTGGAATCCTCCGTGCGGTGGCGTTGTTTTTTTCCGGTGGTCTCCAGTCGCAGCCTCAACGGTGTACTCTATCTGGACGGCATCACCGGCTGCGAGGAGGGCCAGGTACCGGCTGTGGCCCAGATCTGGAGTGAGCTTCTCGCCCTGCTGGTCAATCAGGCGCATCTCTCCAATGGCAAGGAACTCCTGAACGGCTATTTGCGTACCATGCAGGAGAAAGTCATCTGGTTCGACAAGTTCGCCGGCCAGGGCCGGCTGGCGGCCTCCGCAGGACACGAACTCAATAATCTGCTCACGGTGCTGGCGGGCAATCTGGAGTTGGCCAAGAGCTGGCTGCAAAAAGGGGAGAGGCCGGAGCGGATTCGCGAACGCCTGGATCTGCTGGAAAGTGTTGTGCAAAATGCCCTGATGATCAGCCAGGGATTGAGTTCCAGCGATCCGCAGGAGAGCCAGATGCAGCGCTGTTCACTCACTGGCCTGGTGGTCGAGACGGTGGATCTGCTCAAGCCCCTGGTCAGCCGGCAGGGGGCGCGCTTTGCCGTTATGCCTGCAGCCGATCTGCCGGATGTGCTTGTGGATGCGGCGCAGATTCGCCAGGTGGTGCGTAATCTGCTGCTTTACGCTATCGAGGCCAGAAGCGACGTCCAGATCGAAATCCGGATCGAGCATGACAGCGAAGCGCAGCGGGTCAAGCTGCAAATTCACGATAATGGCCCGGGCATGGCGAAAACCCAGCTGGCGGCGCTCTTTTCTCCCATGCAGGCCGGCCAGGAAAGGACTTTCAGCCTGATGATCAGCAAGGAGATCATCGAGCGCCATGAAGGCTCGCTGCGGATCGAGAGCGAAGCGGGCGTCGGCAGCACCTGCATGATCAGCTTGCCCCGCTATGGCGCGGAAACCCAGCTCTACTGGCGTAAAAAGATCAACCGCAGCGAGTAGGGCGCCGGCCCGGTCATGGCATCGGCGCCGGCGCTCGTTGAGTGCATCTCACGGCTACAGCAGTGGCGCTGCCTAGATCCCCGCAGTATATGATCTGGCCCGCAGCGCTATCGGCAGTTGCGCCGGCGCTCAGGGGTGGCGCCTCAAGGCTGTGGAATCGGCGCGTAGAGGATGTCGGCCGTATAGTTCACGAGTTTCAGCTCTTGCTCTTTCGCCTCGATCAGGATCCGGCGCAGACGCAGCCGGGCCTTGTAATGGCTCCCGCTGGCGTCGATCGTCAGCTCCTTCTCCGGGATATCCTCAGGATTGGTGGCGCCGTAGCGGGAATAGACCTTCTCCACCACAGGCCGAACATCAAATGTCAGAACTTCGTGGGGAACCTGTTCCCCTTTCCAGGTCAAGGTAACCCGGCCCATATCCGCACTGGGCTCGATGCGCAGCCCGGACTCCTCCGGCTCGAGAACGGTCTCCTTGCCGATGAATTGACCAGCGATCATGCGATCATACCCGGCGATCTCGAGCACATTGCGCTCACGGCTGCCGAGCGTGCGCTGATCTCCAAATCCCCCCTGAACTCCGCGCAAGTATTCGATCCCGAGCATTTTGGTCACTTCCCCCGGGGCGAGACGCACCGTCCTCTGCTCCGACGTTTTGACCAGCTTTTCCTTGAACCAGGGCTGAATGCTCCCGTAGCCATGCATCTCATGCAAATAACCGATGATCGAACTGATCTGCAGCGCCGCTTCATCCGGTACGACCGTTGCCGCCTTGTGGATCTCACCCGCGCTCAGCAGACCATTCGCCGTCAGCAAATGCTCCAGCCGCTGCTTCTGGCTGTGTTCGGAAATACCAAAGGCGCCCCAGGGGCCGTAGCTGATCAGCAGGGCGAAAAGGCCGAGCAACGCCGGGATAACCTTGATATTCCTGGTTTTACTCAGGTTGAAATAGAGCACCAGAAGGGCCAGATAGAGCGACAGAACGACCAGCAGATAGCGGCTCTCGGTGACGCCGTACTCAGAAATCCGGCGCCATACCGCAAGCGGCAGCATGATGACCACCGGGATCATCACGATAAAAAAGCGGCGCCAAACCAGCTGGCCCCAGCGGTTCTCCGCCTGCTCGCGAACAGGCCAGAGCAACAGCAGCGCCGCCAGCCCGGTAACGCTGAACCCGAGGATCAGGGCGCTAACCCAGCCCTTGGGCCACGACCAGTTGACAATAATCTTGGCGATGTAGGCATAGAGAATGACCAGGTAGACCAGCAGCACCGCCGAGAGGATGTATTGTGCAAAGATTTTCAGCCCCTTGGGATACTCATCCTCCTTATCGAGCGCTTTGAGATCAGCCGGTATCCCGGCCATAAAAAAGCAGGTGCTGAAGAGGCCGACGATCATAATCCACAATTCGCCATAACGCTTGCCGGGGATATCCACGCCAAAAAGCTGGTCCAGGGCGAGCAGGGCCAGCGAGAAGCCGGCTTGCAGCACACCGGCGAAAAAGAGGACCGTCGCGGCGCGCACCACCAGCGTCTTGCCATAATGCCAGAAGGCCTTCTGTTCCTGCGAACCCGGAAAAGGGGCCACCAGCAGGAACATCACCAGCGCAACGGCCAGCATGGCGAATCGTGCGGGATGGATGGCCGGAGCACCATCGATCACCCCGGGAAGGGAAAGGCCATAGCCCACGATGAGCAGGGCCCCGGCCGCCTGGCTGATGGCCCGCTGCAGCAGGGACCAGCGCAGCTTTTCGGCGGTGACCGCCAGCCCCAGCAGGAGCGGGAATCCCAGGGCACAGGCCATGATGATGTTAAGCAGCCCGGCCGGCTGGCCAGGCCCTTCATGCTCGGCGAGCAGCAAGGCGGCCAGCGTACCGATACAAACATTGAGGAGCACGAGAGGAAAGCGGCGGGCGATGAGCCGGATCTCCCGGCCGATTTGCTGCATGGAGGGCAGTCTCATGTCATTATCCTTCCCGGGCACAAGCCGAATGGAGGTGGAACCGCAACCAACTCAGGAATTTGGGAAAGTCAAGCTTTACAGCTTGATGAAGATCTTTTTCTTGTAGCACCAGGCAAGGATCCCCAGCCAGATCAGGATATAGAGCAGGGGATGAGCCAGGGATGCCCCCCAGTTCCCAAAGATGGGCAGGAGTACATTGTCATAGAATAACGCTTTAACCGAGCTCCGGGTTCCGTCGGCTCGGGTTACCTGCCAGATATACATGGTTTTCGCCATTATCCCCGAGCCAAAAAAGGCAAGGATGGCGTTGCTGCCAAAGATGACGAAAGGCCTTGTAAACCGGGTGTAGCCCTTGATGTCGATCAGCCAATAGCTGATGGCCAAAAAGTTCAACGCGATTCCGGCGGTGTACAGGACATAGCTGCTGGTCCAGAGCTGCTTGTTGATCGGCATGAACAGCGACCAACCGAGGCCGAGGACGATGAGCAGGTTGCCGGCGATAAACATGCCGTTGGTCCGGGCCAGTGGTTCGGCCTTGCTGCGCAGCCACTGTCCGGTGAAAAAGCCCAGCATCACCTGGGCGATGGCCGGAATCGTGCTGAGCAGCCCCTCGGGATCGAAGCCGAGATCCTGTTTGTAAAGATGCCCCTTGAGCACGATGCCATCGATGTATTGCGCCAGGTTGCTGTTAAGAGCCCAGACATCCGCGCCGCGGCCCGGGAAGGGGATCAGGGCCATAGCCAGCCAATATCCCGCCAGCAGGAGGGCGGTCCAGATGATCTGACCGCGCCGGCTGGTGTGGAGGATGATCATCGAGGCGAAGAAATAGCAAAGGCCGATGCGCTGCAGCACGCCGGGAAAGCGCAGGGTCGCAAAATTCCAGCGCAGGTACCACGCCATGAAGAGGCCGAGGAAGATCAGCAGAAAGGTGCGCTTGAGAATCTGCAGGTAAAGCGGCCGGCGCGAGGCGTTCTCCTCCAGGCGCCGGGCGAATGAAAAGGCCATGGCGGCGCCCATGATGAAAAGAAAGAAGGGGAAGACCAGATCCGTGGGCGTACACCCATGCCATTCGGCATGCTCCAACGGAGAAAAAACATATTGCCAGCTGCCGGGATTGTTCACCAGAATCATCAGCATGATGGTGAAACCGCGGAAGGCATCGAGAGAGATCAGACGCGCGGGTTTCGGCATAATTCACCCTTTCGGCGAGAGGTATGGAAATGGCTTATCAGGAGTTTAAGATTATTCGAATATAATGTCAAGCACTATTTAGCCATATTCGTACCGGGCCGGATGGCCGCGGGAACAAACGGGTCGGGGGAGGAGGCCAGGGGAAACGAAATGCCTCAAGCAGTTTTCCGGGTGTGGCTGAGCCAGGTGACCCGGACAAAGCCTGCGTTCACCGTACCAGCCGGTTCCGCAACCCCGGACAAAGCTATTTTTTATCGCACCAGCAGCATTTTCGCAGTCTGCACAGACCGGCTGCCCGCCATGATGCGGTAAAAGTAGACGCCGCTGGGCAAACCGCCGGCCTCGAAGCGGATGGCATGGCGTCCCGCCTGCTGCAGGCCCTCCACCGGATGGGCTACCTCTCTGCCCAGGGCATCAAAGATTACAATCGAACAATAGCCGGAGTGGGCAAGGTGGTAGGTGATCCGGGTTGAGGCATTGAAGGGATTGGGATAGTTGGGCTCGAGGCGGAATTCGGGCTCAACCCCCTCGCAGCGCTGTTTTGCCGCGGTGAAATGATTCGCTCCCAACCAGGTGATCATCTGCTCCAGCGCCGGCGGGGCATCGCGGGTGAACTGCGTGCCCAGAAATGAGTTGGGGGTGGAATCGAGAAAGGCATGCGGCTTGTCCGCGTAGACCCAATACTCGATGGGCTGACCGGCGGCTGTCGTCGCATCGACATAGGCCTTGACCGAAGCCGGGGGAGTCGTCGTATCCTTCGATCCCACCAGGCAGAGCTGGGGAGGCAAAACGCGCTGTGTGGCTTGGGGAATGATATAGATGGGCGAGACCGCCTTGTACATCTCGGGATTCTGCAGGAAACTGTAGGAAGGGCCGAAGATCTTGCGCGCCGGTTTACCGGCCAGAGCCCAGAAGATGTTGGCCGAGGTCTCCATGCCACTTTTAGCGGCGGCATAGATATCAAAGGCGCCGTAGCTGAGAATAGCGCCCTGGACTGCCAGGGCATGGCTGGCGGCGAGTCCCTCGGCCGTCTGCCCCGGGGGCATGTAGGTCGGGCAATAGCCCAGTGAAGCTCCGGCAAAGCCATCCGATTCGAGGAGGTCGCTGGCGAGTAGTACCATGGCGGCCATATGGCCCCCGGAACTGTCCCCGGTGACGATGATTCGGGCGGCATCGCCCTGATAGGCGCCGATATGTTCCTTGATCCATGCGATGGCACCGAGGGCATCCTCGATGATCTGATTCATGGTCACAGTATTGCCGAGATCTCCGAGGAGGCGAAAGTTGACGTTACAGACCACGATCTCGGCATGACGAGACATGTACACCGCCATGCTGTCCATGATCGCGTTGGTGTTGATCAGCCAGCCGCCGCCGTGATAGATGACCAGGACCGGATAAGCCGCCTTGCCGGTGGCCGGCGTATAGATATCCATGGTCAGGCTTTTGTTGATGACCTTGACCCACTCAATGTTCTTGACGACCTTGTAGTCGTGCACACTTCCTTCGCTGGATGCCGCAAGGGTGAGGGAGAGGGCACCGGTCAGAAGCAGAATACCGAACAGATGGAAGAGGGACACCCTGGCGAATTTCATAAGGAACTCCGGTTGCGGGTTGAATGACGAGCTTGATCATGGGCGGCCACAGGCCCAAATGCGCCGGAGCCTGTTAATGTGTTCAGGCCTCCATGGCCGTTAATAAGGATGCGCGTTTTGACCGGCCTGGCCCAAATGCGCCGGGATCGGTAGACGAACTCAGTCAGGACTTGCTATTGTTTGGCAATTTCGCGATATTGAATGAACCCATTTCAAGGAGAAAGATATGGAAGCATTGGAAAACCTCTTCAGTCGCAAGAGCGTCCGCCACTTCACCGGCGCGGCAGTGAGCCGGGAGGCGATCGAGATCCTGTTGCGCGCGGGCATGGCGGCCCCTTCTGCGGTCAATAAACAGCCCTGGGCCTTCGTGGCGGTGACGGAGCGCGCGCTCCTGGACGAACTGGCCGCCGGACTGCCCTATGCCCAGATGCTGGGCAAGGCCGGAGCCGCCATCGTGGTTTGCGGTCTCCTCGAAAAGGCCAACGCGGGCATCAAGGAGTATGTCATCATCGACTGCTCGGCCGCGACCGAAAACATCCTGCTGGCAGCAGAGGCCCAGGGACTTGGGGCGGTATGGACCGCCGCGTATCCCCGCCCGGAGCGCGAAGAGTGGGTTCGCAAGGTACTGGCGTTGCCGGAAAACGTCATCCCCTTTTGCGTCATTCCGCTGGGCCATCCCACCGGCGAGGATCTTGCCAAGAACAAATTCAATCCTGAAAATATCCATTGGCAAAAATGGTGAGGGGCGCAGCGGCACTCTCCCGGGGCGGTATCCCCTGCCACCGACAGCCAGGCCGGTCGTTTTTGATCGGCTCCACTCCTGCAATTACTGCAGTGTGATCATCGCCTTGAGGACGCCATCGCCGCGGGTGGCGACGAGCCGGAAGGCCGCGGCGGTCTCCTCCAGGCGGAAATGATGCGTCGCCATCGCCCCCACGCTCACCCGGCCTTGCGCCAGCAACGCGATCGCCTTTTCCGTGCAGCCGAACTGGCGGCGGATATTGAGCAGATCGATCTCCTTGCGTCGCAGCTCATGGATCGGCAGGACGATCTCGTTCCTGTCCGGGATCCCGATCATCACCAATTTTCCCCCCGGTTTGAGCAGGCGGATCCCCTGTGCCAGGGCCTCCGGAGTTCCCGAACATTCAAAAACCACATCCATCTGCAAGGGCGCAAGGCGGCTGATCTCCGCCTCGATATCATCCCGGCCGGGATGGCCCGCCCAACACGGCTGCGTCCGCCGCGCAAAATCCAGCCGCGCCTCGATCAGGTCGGTGACAAATAGCGGCCCGGCCCCTTGGGCATGCAGGACCTGCAACACGGACTGACCGATCGGCCCGGCGCCCAGGATGGCGGCACAGGCACCACTCCGCATCCGCGCGCGTTCCACCGCATAGAGCGCTACCGCCAGGGGCTCGGCAAGGACCGCCTCCGCAAAGGTCATGGACTCCGGCACCGGGAAACATTGTGCTTCATGGAGCACGACATAGTCGCACAAACACCCGGACAACTGGCCGGGCGCGCCGAGGAAGCGCAGCCGGCGGCAGGTATTCTCGCGCTGGTTCAGGCACTGGTCGCAGCTGCCGCAGGAACGGGCCGGATCGATGGCGATCCTCTGCCCCGGGCGGACGCGCGTGACCTCCCGACCGGTCGACTCGACGATGCCGGCAGCCTCGTGGCCGATGCAAAAAGGAAAGCGGACCGCAGAGTCGCCGATCCGCCCCGAGGTGAAATAGTGGATATCCGAGCCGCAAACCCCGACCATGCAGATGCGCACCAGGACCTCATCGTCCCGCTGCATGTGCGGTACGGGCAACTCCTGCAAGGCAAATTGCCCGATGCCGGTCAGTAAGGCGGCGCGCATTTCAATCATTACCGTAGCTTTTATCGAGGAAGCGATACCGCTCTTCGATTTGCGAGCGGATCGCGCTGCATCTTACATCGATGACCATCACCGCGGGATGGGGATCTCCGGCGCCGACTCCCGGCCACTCCGCCAGGCCGCTGCCGTTGGGATTCCCCGTCTTGATGAAATTGGCAAAATAGCCCAACATGGCGGCGGAGACCTGATAATCCTCCGGCGTCCACGCAAAATCGGTGATCAGCGGCAGATTGCCCATGCAGTACTCGATCTCGCAGGCATGCGGCGCCCCGATCGCCGCTGGCATCTGCGGAGCGCTCTCCTCCTTTCTGGAGGTGCCACCGGCCAGGCCGGGGGTGAGATTCTTGTCGGCCAGAGGCGGACGCAGCTTGCTGTAGAGGTAGCGGTAGACCGGCTGGCTGCTGTGCTGGCGGTGCAGATCGAGCCATTTCCAGGTGCTGTAGGCGATGAAACGGTCGGAAGCGAGGGCCGTGGCCGAGAGCTCGATCTCCTTCTCGGAACCGTGCGGATAGAGCCGCGCAGCTTCCTCCCAGGTTTGGGGATAGGCCTCTTTGAGTTTGCCAAGGTAATTCGCTTCCGTGTAAGCTCCCTGGGTGAAGGCATAGCCCGGGATCTCCGCCGAATTCCAGCCCGCCAGCAGCGGCACCTGGGCCTGCGCGCCTTCTTTGAACAGTTCAGGGAGGGATTTGGGGAGGAAATACCCATCCAGCACCGCGGGAAATCCAAAGCGCCTGGATTTCAGATAGGCATCAAAGATCGCTTTGGTGCTCAAGGCGCGCATCTCGGCGATCGATTTGAAACCTGCTTGTTGCGCGAATTCCAGCCCCTGTTTCTCGGCTTCCGCCAGCAGCACCGGCGCCAGAGTAGGATGGATGGCAGCGCCGCTCTCGCCGATGGCGCCGGCGATGAGGTTCCGGGAGAGGGGGGAGGCCATCTGGGCGCTGACCGAGATCGAACCGGCAGACTCCCCGGCGATGGTCACCCGCGCCGGATCACCGCCGAAGGCCTTGATATTGCGCTGCACCCATCGCAGCGCGGCGTTCTGGTCGAGCAGTCCATAATTGCCCGAGGCCTTCCAGGAGGATTCACTGCTGAGTTCGGGATGAGCATAAAAGCCAAAGATGTTGAGGCGGTAATTGATCGTCAAGGTGACGATGCCCTGCTGCGCCATGGCCGCACCGTCATAGCGCCGCTCAGAGCCATCCCCGGCGACAAAGCCGCCGCCGTAGAAATAGACGAGCACAGGCAGGAGTTTTTTGCCCTTTTGGGCGGGCGCCCAGACGTTCAGATAGAGGCAGTCCTCGCTGAGGCTATCCGCGCGGAACTTCATGTCACCCCAGATGGCGGTCTGCATCGGGCTCGGGCCGAATTTCTGCGCTGCGCGCACTCCCTGCCATTTCAGCGCGGGTTGCGGGGCCTTCCAGCGCAGCGGGCCGACCGGAGGCTGGGCATAGGGTATGCCGAGAAAGATATGCAGCCCGGCTTTGGCGTCTGCCAGGCCGGCGATTTTGCCGGTTTCAATGCGGACCTGCGGCGGGGCTGCTTTTTTGGCCCTGGCTCCAGATGGCAGGGCTGCGGCGAGAAGGGAGAGGAGAACAAACCATCGTATACGCATGGTAACTCCGGTGTTAGGGATGAGGGAAGAGTGATCTATGTTACTAAATTGCCCTCATTTTCGCAAGGAAAAAGGGTGAATAAAACCGGACGCAGTTAACGTTATACAACTACCCGGCTCGCGGGGTGGAATGCCTGGTGCTGCTCGATCTCGCTGCGCTGTCGCTGCCAATGAAGTGCAGGTATCGGGCCTGCTTGCCGGCCCGGAATCGCCTGGCGTTGCACGTTCTCGCTGCGCTGTCGCTGCCGCTGAAGTGCAGGTATCGGGCCTGCTTGCCGGCCCGGAATCGCCTGGCGTTGCACGATCTCGCTGCGCTGTCGCTGCCGCTGAGTGGCAGGTCTCCGGCCAATCCGCCGGGGGCCGCAGCGGCGCAAGTCAGGAATAGAGGAGAATGCTATGAAAGAGATGGAGCACGAGGAGGAGTTCATCCGGAGGCTCTTCAAATTGCGCGAACCGCCCGCATCCGCGTTGCCCGACAAGGGGGAGGTGGAGAGTTTCGCCGGCGAACTGCTCGCCATTTTGTTTCCGCATTTTGCCAAAAAGGCCCTGTATGCCCGGGAGGATCTGGAGGTCGAATACGAATTGCTCAAACGCAACTTGTATCACATTCTCAGACCTCTGGAAGGCGGGCTGCCGGACCACTCGCGCAAGCATGTGGATCGTTTCTTTGCGGCGATCCCGGAACTGCACGATCTGCTGCTGCTCGATGCCCGGGCTATTACCGAAGGGGATCCGGCGGCGACCAATGTCGATGAGGTAATCCTCACCTATCCGGGATTTTTTGCCATCGCCATTTATCGCATTGCCCACGAATTCTGGCAGGCAGAGGTGCCTTTTTTCCCGCGCGTGCTGACCGAATATGCCCATCGCCTCACCGGGATCGATATCCACCCCGGCGCCACCATCGGCGGTTCGTTCTGCATCGACCACGGCACCGGGATCGTTATCGGCGAAACCACCTCCATCGGCGAGAACGTCAAGATCTATCAGGGGGTGACCCTCGGCGCGCTCAGCGTCCGCAAGGATATGGCCCATCGCAAACGCCACCCGACCATCGAAGACCGCTGCGTCATCTATTCCGGAGCGACCATTCTCGGGGGCGAAACGACCATCGGCCATGACAGCATCATCGGAGGCAATGTCTGGGTCACCACACCGGTGCCGCCCTTCTCGGTGGTCTATCACACCAGCGAGGTGCGTGTGCGCGCCCTCGATGATTCGGGTTTTGGAGAAATCAATTTTGTCATTTAGTCCGACCAACTATTCAGTGGAGCAGATTTCATGAAAGCAATGAACATATTGGCAACGATCGGGCGCACCCCCCATCTGCGCCTGGCGCGGCTCTTCGGGGAAGAAAAAGAGGTCTGGATCAAACTGGAGAGAGCGAATCCCGGCGGCAGTATCAAGGACCGCATTGCCCTGGCGATGATCGAGGATGCCGAGTCCCACGGCCTGCTCACCGCACGGAGCGTCATTGTCGAACCCACCTCTGGAAATACCGGGATCGGCCTGGCGATGGTGGCTGCCGTCAAGGGCTATCCTCTGATCCTGGTCATGCCGGAATCGATGTCGGTCGAGCGGCGGCGGATCATGGCCGCTTTCGGCGCGCGCCTGGAACTTACACCGCGCGAGCAAGGCATGCGAGGGGCTATCGAGAAGGCCCGCGCCATGGCGGCCGCCGACCCCCATATCTGGATTCCCATGCAATTCGACAACCAGGCCAATGTCGAGATTCATCTCAAAACCACGGCGCGGGAAATTCTTGAGGACTTTTCCGAAGGCCTGGACTATCTCATCACCGGCGTCGGTACCGGCGGCCACATTACCGGCGTTGCCCGCCTCCTTAAAAAGCACTTTCCGCAGCTGCAGGTGCTGGCTGTTGAGCCCGAACTTTCGCCGGTGCTGAGCGGCGGACAACCCGGCCCGCATCCCTTGCAAGGCATCGGCGCCGGCTTCGTCCCCGCTATCCTCGACCGCACCCTGCTCGACGGCATCGTCAAGGTGGGCAAGGAGGAGGCCTTTCGCTACGCTGCCCTGGCTGCCCGGCAGGAGGGACTCTTCGCCGGCATCTCCACCGGAGCGTCGTTGGCCGCAGTGGCCCAAAAATTGCCCGAGATGGCAGCCGGGAGCCGTGTCCTCACCTTTTGCTACGATAGCGGCGAACGCTACCTCTCCGTCGATGGCCTTTTCGAGTAGGGCATCCGCCGGGACGCCGGCGAGGAATGGCGGGATGTGCTGGCGGCTGCCGCGGCAATAAAAAGGGCTTGTTTTATTGCCCGCTTCTAAGTAAACTTGAGGCATTGCAAAAGCAGTGGAACACAGCGGAGCATATCATGAAGCAGACAGCCGCCCCCATCCACCCGGCCAACCCGCGCATCGACTCCATCGACGTGCTGCGCGGCCTCACCATCGCGCTGATGATCTTTGTGATCGCCGTGGGCGCCGGCAATTATTCGGACTTGCCCCAGCAGGCCTCATGGTTCGGCAGCCTCCCGGTTTCCACATGGAATCACGCGGACATGGGCTGGGAGCACTTTGCCAATGCTAAAAGCGCCGCCGGCCTCTCCCCGGAGGAGATCGCAGCCCTGCCCGAGGCGCGGCTGAAAAATATCGGCCTGACCGCCACCGATCTGGTCGCGCCGTTCTTTGTCTTTGTGGTCGGACTGGTCATTCCCCTCAGCAAAGGTCGCCGTGGCGGCGCGTGGTGGCATCACGTCCTGCGCCGCACCGGGCTGCTCATTCTCGCCGGCGTCCTCTATATCAGCCTCATCCTCGGCTTGTCGTGGTGGTGGGGCATTCTCCAGGCTATCGGCGTCGCCTACCTCATGGGCGCGATAACCCTTAAGCTCAGGCCGGCCCTGCGCTGGGTGGCTCTTTTCGCCGTGCTCGGCCTGCACCTGCTGCTCTCCCAGTATGCCGGCTGGTGGCTGCAGTTTGGCCACACCGCGGCGCCCTTCTGGACCATCGGCACCCCCACCGGAGATTGGGCGCGGCCGCTGACGGTTCACTGCCTGCCCTGGGTCTCGATGTCCTATGGCGCGATAACCATGGCCGGCGTTTTGCTGGGCGAGGCGATCGCCACCGGCGAGCAGCGGCGTATCATCCGGCGGAGCCTTCTCCTCGCCCTGGTGTTCGGCGGACTGGGCCTTGCCCTGCATCAGCTCGGATTCCTGAGCGGGAACCTGAAACTTTGCTTCAACAAACCCGATGTCTCGGCCAGTTATGCCCTGTTCACTTCCGGGCTGGCCTCCCTGCTCTTTCTGGTTCTTTATGTTGTCGTCGACCTCCGCGGCTATAAAAAATGGGCCTGGCCGTTCATCGAGTTCGGCCGCAATGCCCTGCTGGCCTATTTCCTGCAGATCATCATGCGCCTGGGATTCCGGGCACTGCAGATCGAGCCTTTTTTTGCGGGAGCACCGAACGGCACCACCCGCACCTGGGCGGGCCTGCTTGGCGCACCGTTGCAGGGTTTGCTCCTCGACAAGTCGGGATATCATGGCATGTTCTGGGGTCTGCTCTGGACGCTGTGCCTCTGGCTCATCGTGCGCTGGTGCAACAAGCACCATTTCTACTGGAAATTCTGAACGCATAACGCATCATCTTAAAGAGAAAAACTTTTTGTCGCAATCGGCTCAAGGACATCTGGCCCCTGCAGACGCGGCGATCATTGCAGTCTTCGGTGCCTTGTGGGGATTGATGGAGATCACCCTCGGTACGGCTTTGAAGGGCACACGCTTGCCCTTCTCCGGAGCGATTCTCGCCTGCATCGCTGCGGTGATCGTCTTGACCGGCCGCGCCTTTGTGCAGCGCCGCGGGGCCATGCTCATGATGGGAGGAGTGGCCGCGCTGCTCAAGATATTTTCGGTCGGGACGGTCATCGCCGGCCCCTTTTTCGCCATCCTCATCGAAGCACTGCTCGCCGAAGCGATGGTCGCTCTGCTGGGCTTGACCCGCCCGGGCTGCATCCTCGCCGGGATGGCCATGGTCACCTATACGGTCCTGCATCCGCTCATCACCCAGGGACTTTTCTTCGGCGGCCGCATCTATGAGGTCTATTGGGCGATGGCCCGCCAGGTGGGCCAGTGGCTCCATCTCGAGATCGCGCATCTGGCGCTTTTCATCGGCCTCTATCTGGGGATCCACGCCATCGCCGGCGGAGCCGCGGGCTGGTTCGCCAGCCGGCTCGGCCGGGTCGCGGTCGCCGAGCTGGAAAAACTGGAACGTTCTGCATGAAGCGTGCCCTCCTTTTTCTGGCTGCCGGCATCACCGCCGCCCTCACCCTCGGCGTGAGCAACCAGATCTGGCTATTCCCCGTGGCTGTGGCCGCCGTGGCCATGATCGACCGCCGCGCTTTTCGCATTTTTCAGCGCTGGAAACTTTGGCTCTTTTTCGTTCTCATCGTCGCCATCCCGGTTTTGCTGGTCGGAAACAAGGACGCCATCTGGCTGGGCTTGCCCTACAACTCGCGGATGCTTCGCCTTAACCTCCTCATGGTCGAGCGCAGCATCCTGCTGATGCTCACCATCAAATCCTTTACCAACCGCCTCTCTCCCGAGCGACTGTCGAATGGTCTGAAGCGGCTGCACCTCCATCAATTTGACGAGGTCTTCCGCCTCGCGCAGGGCATGCTCCCTGAACTGCACAAGACCGTATCCGCTGAACTGAACGGGATCGAATGGCGCAGGGCCCTCCGTCGACCGGACGGCTTGACGGCCGGATTGGGCCGGCTGGTGGCCCGGCTGGTCTTCACCGCCCGCCGTAGCGGGCCGGCCGCTTCGACCCGGGAGGGCGCATGAGGGCTTTGGCCCTTGTCGTCGGCCGCCCCGACAGCGGTAAAACCGCCTGGCTCGATGCGGTCGTGCAGCGGGCCCGCAGCCGCGGCTTGCAGGCGGAAGGACTCCTCAGCCGCGGCATCCGGAACAACGGGCGCAAGAGCGGTTTCTTCCTCGAGGATGTCGCCAGCGGCGAACGCCGCCTCCTGGCCCAGGAAAGGCCGGACAGCGAGCGGACCCTCTTCTACGGCCGCTTTTATTTTGCTCCGGCCACCTTTGCCTGGGGCAATGCGGTGCTGCAGGCCTGCGCCGGCACCGGGACGGTGGTGATCGACGAATGCGGACCCCTGGAGTTGAGCGGCGCCGGCCTCTGGCCCGGTATCCGATTCCTGCTGCGCCACCACGTCGGGCCGATCCTCATCGCCGTTCGGCCGGGACTTCAGACCGAGGTGCGGCAAAAAATCCTCTCTCTCAGCGATTTCTAGAACATGGACGATACTATCACCGGAATCATCCTGGCCGGCGGCAAAAGCTCGCGTTTCGGGCAGGACAAGGCCTTGCTTCCGATTGGAAACCGGACCGCCATCGCCATCACTGCAGAGCTGATGTGCACCCTTTTCCCCCGGGTGTTGATCAGCAGCCGGAATGAATCCGACTATGCTTTTCTGCACCTGCCGGTTATCCCGGATTTCTACCGCGAAGCGGGCCCGCTCGCCGGTCTTCATGCCGCCCTGACCCACTCCACAACAGCGCAGATCCTGCTGATCTCCTGCGATCTGCCCCTGATGAATCGCACGATGATCGAGCGTCTCCTCGCCAGCCCTGCTGAGCACCGTATCGTGGTGGCCCGGGCTGGCGGCCATCTCCAGTTCTTCCCAGGACGATACGACCGTGGGCTTCTGCCCCTCCTGCAGAGGATGCTCGACCGGCACGCTGCATCTCCTGCAAAAAGCCGGGACCTCTCCCTGCACGCACTGCTGCAGCAGACGGACGGCCTCGTACTCGATGCGGAGCAGCTGCCCTTCTTCCGGAAAGAACTCTATTACAACATCAACACCCCGGCGGAGTACGACCGGATCCTCCGGCTAGCCGCCGCACTGCAGCTGGAAAATGGCGGAGAAGAGCTCTGATCCAGGACATTTCGCTTGTAATTTCTGGCGGGAATGGTTATGTTTGATAGTCTGAGACACACCGCAGCGCATGACGGGTATGGAGTAAAAATGGATTCCATTTCAAGACGCAAGTTTTTAAAGATCGGCGGGACCTCGCTGGCACTGACGGCGGCAGCCGGCCCCCTGGGCAAAGCAGCGGCAGGTTCCAGCCGGGAAAATGTCCGGGGCGTGCAAAAGATCCCGACCTTTTGCGATCTCTGCTTCTGGAAGTGCGGCGCCATCGCCTATGTGGAGGATGGCAAGCTCTGGAAGGTAGAGGGCAATCCGCTCGATCCTCTCAGCCAGGGCCGGCTGTGTCCGCGCGGCAGCGGGGGGGTGGGAGCCCATTTCGATCCCGACCGTCTCAAATACCCCTTGATGCGCAAGTCGCTGCGCGGCAAGGAGGAATGGGTGCAGGTGACCTGGGATGAGGCCCTGACCTTCATTGCGGACAAGATGAACAAGATCAAGGCCGAGCATGGGCCCGAAGCGATGGCCCTGTTCAGTCACGGCATCGGCGGCAATTTCCTCAAACATCTCTTCAAGGCGTATGGCTCGGCCAATATCGGCGCGCCCTCGTTCGCCCAGTGTCGCGGTCCGCGCGACGTCGGCTTCCGACTTACCTTCGGCGAGGACGTCGCCTCTCCCGAACGCACGGATATCAGGAACGCCCGGTGCCTGGTGCTGATCGGTTCCCACCTCGGCGAAAACATGCACAACACCCAGGTTCAGGAATTCAGTGAGGCCGTGGCAAACGGCGCCTCCCTGATCGTGGTCGATCCGCGTGTTTCGGTTGCCGCCGGCAAGGCCAAATACTATCTGCCGATCAAGCCGGGCACCGATATGGCGCTGCTTCTCGCCTGGATGAACCTGCTGGTGAGCGAAAAACTCTATAACCAGGCTTATGTCGACCGGTACGGCTTTGGCTTTGAGCAATTCGCCGCGGAAATCCAGCCCTATACCCCGGAATGGGCCTATCCCGAGACCGGGATCGAACCGGAATTGATCCGTGCAACCGCCCGCGAGATGGCCAGATACCTGCCGGCCACCCTGATCCATCCCGGCCGCCATGCCACCTGGTACGGGGACGATACCCAGCGCTCGAGGGCGATCGCCCTGCTCAACGCCCTGATGGGCAACTGGGGTGTCAAGGGCGGATTCTATTACCCGGTCAGCATGGAGGTGCCAGCCTATCCCTATCCCGCCTATCCCCATTCGGATCGGCCCAAGGTGGATAATCCCGATAATCGCTATCCCTTTGCCCACGAAGTCAATACCAATGGCATCCGCAAGGCGACCATCAGCGGCGTACCCTATCCGGTCAAAGGCTGGTTTGTCAATGCCACCAACCTGATCCATGCCTTGCCCGATGAGCAGGAGACCATCCGGGCGATCCAGAATCTCGATCTGCTGGTGGTTATCGATGTCATCCCCGCTGAGATCGCCGGCTGGGCGGACGTCGTCCTGCCCGAATCGGTTTATCTCGAGCGCTTTGACGATCTCAATGTCGAGTGGTTCCGCGAGCCCTTCGTCGCCCTGCGCCAGCCGGTTGTCGCGGCGCCCCATGATCAAAAGCCCAACTGGTGGATCGCCAAAAAACTCGCCGAAAAGCTCGGTCTCGGCCACTATTTCCCCTGGAAGGATGTTGAGGAGTATCTCGCCTATCGCCTCAACACCGCCGGGCTGGACTATGGCCGGCTGAAGAGAGAAGGCATCATCCGCGGCGAAAAGCAGCCTGTCTATTTCGCGGAGGGGGTCCCCGATGTTTTCCCGACACCCTCCGGCAAGATCGAATTCTATTCATTGCAGCTGGCCCAGGCTGGATTCGACCCGGTGCCCAAATACACCCAGCCGGCACCTCCGCCGGACGGTTATTTCCGCTTGCTCTTTGGTCGGGCTCCGGTGCATTCGTTCAGCCGCACCCAGTCCAATCGGGTGCTGATGGATATGCTGGATGAAAATGAAGTCTGGATCAATCAGGATATCGCCACCCGCTGGGGTCTCAAATCCGGGGATTACATTCGTCTCAAGAACCAGGATGGTGTGATCAGCAACCGGATCAAGGTCAAAGCCACCGAGCGAATCCGCACCGATTGCGTTTATATCATCCACGGCTTCGGCCACAATGCACGGCAGCTCACGTATGCGTATCAGAAGGGAGCCAGCGACGCACAGCTCATCACCCGATACAAGACGGATCCCATCATGGGCGGCACCGCGATGAATGTGAATTTTGTGACCTTTGAGCTGGAGGCGTGAGATGGCCCGATTTGCGATGGTCATTGATACTAAAAAGTGTGTAGGCTGCATGGACTGTGTCGTCGCCTGCAAGACCGAGAACCGGGTTCCTGAAGGCTTCAACCGCGACTGGATTACCACCGAAGCCCGAGGCAAGTTTCCCTCCGTCCAGATGGAGATCCGCTCCGAGCGCTGTAATCATTGTGACAATCCCCCATGCGTCCACTGCTGCCCGACCGGAGCCAGTCATGTGCATACACTGGGAGGCGTGGTGCTGGTGCACCATGATCTCTGCATCGGCTGCAAGGCCTGCCTGGCCTCTTGCCCCTATGATGCCCGCTTCATTCATCCCGAGGGCTATGCCGACAAGTGCACCTTTTGCATCCATCGCGTCGAGAAGGGGATGGACCCGGCCTGTGTGTCCGTCTGCCCGACCCATTGCATGTATTTCGGCGACCTCGAAGATCCGCACAGCCCGGTCAGCCGGTTGTTGATGGCGCGGCGCTACCATGCCATAGCCCCTGAGGCGGGAACCGATCCGCAGATATACTATTTGATCTAATGCTCACCGAGGCGAAGATGATTGAATTGACGACGACGCGTCACAATGAACTGATCGATCCCTTCCTTCAGGTCTGGGGCTGGGAGATCCCGGTCTATCTTTTTCTGGGCGGACTGGTTGCGGGCATGATGATCATCGCCGGCTACTTTTTCATCAAGGGCCGGGACGAGGGACACCAGTGCATTTGCTACCAGATTCCGTTGCTCGGCATGGCACTGCTCAGCCTGGGCATGTTCGCCCTCTTTCTCGACCTTGAACATAAAGCCTATGTCTGGCGGGTCTATACCACCTTTGAGATCAAGTCGCCGATGTCCTGGGGCTCCTGGATTCTGTTGCTGGTTTATCCGGCCCTGCTAGTCAATTTCCTTCTCCATGTCCCGGCCTGGATTGGAGATCGTCTGCCCTTTCTCAAACACGGGTCGCAAAAGATCCAATCGATCAATAATATCAAACGCCATGTCGGCAAGGTCAACCTGGTGCTGGGGATCATGCTCGGAACCTACACCGGCATCCTGCTCAGCGCCCTGGGCGCACGTCCGCTGTGGAACAGCGCCATTCTCGGCATCCTCTTCCTGGTTTCCGGTCTTTCGACGGCTTCCGCCCTGGTGCACATGATCGCCCGGGAACGATCGGAAAGCGAGATGCTGGCGCGGGCAGACAACCTGTTTCTGACCGTCGAGCTTTTCATTATCGCGCTTTTCTTCATCGGCCTGCTGAGCTCTACCGAGGTACAGATCAGCTCCGCCATGCTGCTGTTGACCGGCCCGTATGCGGCGGTATTCTGGGTGTTCGTTATCCTGATGGGCATTGTGATCCCCCTGCTCATCCAGAACCTTTCGGTCAGCCATCGCATCCAACATACCGCGGTTGCGCCCATCATGGTCATCCTTGGCGGTTTCATTCTGCGTTTCGTGCTGGTCCAGGCGGGACAGTACAGTCACTATCTCAATGCACATTTTATAAAATGATCCGGTCCTGGGCGGGCGGCATGGATCGACCCGCATCCAGGATGCATCGTATCCTCAAGACTGGAGAAAACAACCATGTCCTCACCGCATCAGGCGGATGATTTTGCACCCAAGCCCTACTGGAACCCTTACCTTTCGGGAATCGGTCTGGGACTTGTGCTGCTGGCCTCCTTTGTGATCATGGGCCGGGGCCTGGGCGCTTCGGGCGCCTTTTCTTCGGTTGTTGCGTACGGCATGCATCAGGCCGCTCCGCAGCACACCAGCACGAATGCCTTTTACGCCGAATACCTAGGCGACGGCACCACTCATCCCCTCAAGGACTGGCTGGTCTTTGAGGTGATCGGCGTCTTTGTCGGAGGGTTCATTTCCGGCAAACTGGGGAACCGCATCAAGGGCAAGATCGAAAAGGGACCGCGCATCAGCAACCGCGGCCGGCTGCTCTATGCTTTCCTCGGCGGGGGATTGATGGCGATCGGTGCCAAACTGGCGCGCGGTTGTACCAGCGGTCAGGCCCTCACCGGCGGCGCTCTGCTGAATTTCGGCAGCTGGGCCTTCATGATCTCCGTCTTCATCGGCGGATACGCCTTTGCTTACTTCATGAGGAGACAATGGCTATGAGCGCTCCCTTTTACAAATATGGCCTTTTCAATGACGAGGTCAGCCTGATCGTCGCGGTCTTTATCGGGATCGGCTTCGGCTTTTTTCTGGAGCGGGCCGGATTCGGCAACGGCCGCAAACTGGCCGCCCAGTTCTATTTCTCGGACATGACCGTGCTCAAGGTCATGTTTACCGCCATCGTGACGGCCATGGTCGGCGTCTACTATCTTTCGGTCCTCGGTGTACTCGATCTCTCCCTGGTCTATATCAATCCGACCTATCTGGCACCACAGATCGCCGGCGGATTGATCCTCGGCATCGGGTTTGTCGTTGGCGGCTACTGCCCCGGCACCGCGTGCGTTTCCGCCTCTACCGGCCGTTACGACGGTTGGGCCTATGTGGGCGGACTCTTTGGGGGCATCCTGGTCTTCGGTGAGGTATTCAAGCTGGTCGAAAAATTCTACGTCTCCACCGCCATGGGCAAGGTGACCCTGCCGCAGCTGCTGCATCTGCCCTATGGTTTGATGGTCTTTCTGGTCTGCGTCATGGCCCTCGGTGCCTTCGCCGCCGCCGAATGGGGCGAAAAAAAGATGGCCGCGAAGAGGGAGGGCGAATAAGATGAAAATAGCAGAAGCGTTGCAGAAGATGAGCCTGAACGCCAGGTTGGCCGCCTTGCTGCTGCTCTTTGGTTTCATCGCCATCTTTGCCGGGGATCCCTACGGCGGGGATAAAACGGAAATTGATGCCCGGGAACTGGCGCTTATCGTGGACAAACAGGTCGATCATGTGGCCGCCGCGGAGCTGGCGGACTGGATCATCCAGAACCGCAGCGACTACCGGCTGATCGATCTGCGTACCGAGAAAGAATATGGCGAATATCATATCCCGACATCCGAAAACATCACCCTGGCCGGCTTGACCGATGCGGGCCTGCAGCGCAACGAGAAGATCGTACTCTATTCGGAGGGAGGCATCCATTCCGCCCAGGCCTGGTTCCTGTTGAAGGCCCGGGGATATAAAGCCGTTTACATGCTCTTCGGCGGACTCGAGGAGTGGAAGGATAAGGTGCTTTATCCGGCGGTGCCAGAGAACCCCACTCCCGAACAGCGGGTGGCTTTTGCCAAAATCAAAGAGGTGAGCACCTATTTCGGCGGCACACCGCAGAACGGCGCGGCAGCCGTCACCGCCCAGCCGCAGACCGGCGCGACCGCCGTCACTGCCCAGCCGCAGACCGCATTGCCCAAATTGAGCCTGCCTGCCGGAGGTACTGGCCCCAAGCCCCAGGGCAAGAAGAAAAAAGAGGGCTGTTGAGTATCGCTTCCTCAATGGAGAAATGCCATGCCTCTTCTCTACAAAACCGATATCGCCGCGGATGCCGACCTCAAGATCTGCTTCACCAGCATTCGCGCCGAAGCCGACTTGATCGTCTACGAATCCATCAGCGCCTGGGAAGCCACAGAGCCTCAGATCTGGTGTTATACGGATATTCGCAGCGAAGCAAACCGGGTAGTATTCATCACCGATTCCCCTTTTGAGGCCGATCTGCTCGTCCTCCGGACCGATGTCCAGTCCGATGCCGGCTGGCAGAACAGCGTCAAAGCGGGACTGCTGTAATCAGCCGGGTCATCCTTTTTACAGTTCAATTTTTAGGTTCATCCGGTTAATGCGTACTTTTAGTACTTGAAAAAAAGGTAGACATAGTATTACTTTCCAAGTGACAAGCAAGGAAAGGAGAATTTACTATGTCTACCAGTTTGCTTTACCATGCATTCGGAGTGCATGGCTACCAGTATGTAAGAACTTTTTATAAAAAAGGCAAAATATTTTTTCAGATACAAATTCATCCGAGTCAAATCCGATGTCCTGATTGTGATAGCCGAAAAGTGATATTGAAAGGGAGCAAGACCCGACAATTCAAGACCGTGCCGATAGGGAAAAAACAAGTTGTATTGATAGCGTCCATACAGCGTGTTCAATGTCTTCAATGTCAATGTGTCAAGCAGGTTCATCTTGGTTTGGCCGACACTAAAAAGTCCTACACGCGGCTCTTTGCGCGATATGTTTTAGAGTTGCTCCGGTTCTCAACGATTCAAGACGTGGCCCATCATCTGGGCGTCAGTTGGGACACGATCAAGGAGATTCAGAAAGAATACCTGATCAAGCATTTCAGTAAGCCCAGGTTGAAGAATCTCACCCATATCGCAATTGACGAGATCAGTATTGGCAAACGGCATAAATATATCACCCTGGTTCTGGATCTTAAAAGCGGAGCTGTTGTATTTATTGGAGATGGCAAAGGAGCTGACAGCTTGGAGCCCTTTTGGAAAAAGCTGAAAAAAAGCAAAGCGGCTATCACCGCCATAGCGATGGACATGTCTCCCGCCTATATCCAGGCGGTAACCACTAATATGCCCCAAGTCGGCATTGTCTTTGATCATTTTCACGTCATTAAATATTTCAACGACAAGCTCTCTGATCTGCGCCGTCAACTGTATCACCAAACCAAAGAGCGTCAGGAACGTCAGGAACTCAAAGGCCTGCGCTGGATTTTACTCAAAAACCCTGAACATCTTGATGAAACTAAAGATGAGAAAGTGCGCCTCGAAAAAGCACTGCAAGCTAATAAAGAGTTGGCGATCGTTTACTATTTGAAAGAAGATCTGCGGCAACTATGGAAACAAGAAAATAAAAAAATGGCTTCATCGCATTTAAGGGCGTGGACTGCAAAAGCTCGAGCCTCGGGCATCACCATACTGATGAAATTTGCCAAAACGCTCGCTGCTCATCGGACCGGTATTTTGGCCTATTATGATTATCACATCTCTACCGGGCCGCTTGAAGGAACCAACAACAAGATTAAAACCATGCAACGGCAATCTTATGGCTTCAGAGATAAAGAATTTTTCAAACTGAAGATCTTGGCTATCCACCGCTCCAGGTACGCATTAATCGGATGAGCCAATTTTTATTTGCCTCTCCATAAAAAAAGCCTTCGGATACGAAGGCTTTTTTGCGAAACAATGTATGGCGATCAGCGCATCAACAGCATCCGGTGTACAGTCGCAGCATCGCCGGTGCTGACGCGGCAAAAATAGAGACCGCTGGCGACGGGATGGCCGAAATCGTCACGGGCATCCCAGAGGTAGCGCTGCTCGCCCGTGCTCTGGCTGCCCAATACAGCCGAACGGACCAACTGTCCGGTGCTGTTGTAGATGGCCAGCTCGACCATGCCGGGCTCCTCAAGTTGGTAGACGATGGTGGTGGCGGGATTGGCCGGATTGGGATAGTTGCCCACGCGGATGGATTTGGTGCCCTCTCTGCCTGTATCGTCCCCTTGACGCCCGCCGCGATTGCGGCCGTTCCGGCCCTGGCTGTTGCCGGTAGGGCCGTTCTCTATCGGCGAAGAGATAATCTCGTCGAGTGTTTCCTGAGAGATATATTGAGCGCTGTAGCTGCCGCCGGCGGCAACGATCAGGCGATAAAACGAGCGCATGTGATTTCGCGATCCCTTGGTCAGATTCTCGTAGACCTGCCGGATGTCCTGGTTATCGACCTTTTCGAGCAGGGTGATCAGATCTTGGATATCCAGATCTTCGATGGTTGCCCCTACCTTAAGGGCGTCAAGCTGGGAAATGGATCCCTTTTCGACCAGAGCGCTGTAAAGCTCCTGAAGATGCGCGTCGGTGAAGAGGCCGTGCTGATCAATGAAAGGATCTTTCAAACCATAGCGGTCCAGCAGCATCTTGATCTGGTCGGTATGCCGCTGTTCGCTCGCGGCGATGTTCTGAAATACCGGCAGATTCCACCTGGCGAAAAGGGAGTGGTAGACGTCGCGCGCCAGTTTTTCCTCTTCGCGCATGAGGTAAAGACTTTTTTCTTCTTCAGCTGAAAGCGGTTCGATGGGCAGATTATCGAGCAGCCGGGAGCTGTTGCCCCGCTGGCCTTTTCCGGGTTGTGCCAGCAGCGGCAGGGCCAGAACAAAAAGCAGTAATGCAAGAACTCTGGTTTTCATGTTGAACCTCCAATGGGTTAGTGTTCATCCATAGCCTTTACAACTACCGTGCCAGAGTAGCCGGTGATGTAAATTAATGGTTTACGAATAGGAATAAGAGTACAGAGCCGTAGGGATCGACGATTTGGTCGAGCGTACGGCGGCATTGGTCGAGTTCGTGTTCACTGCCGGCAGAAGAGATGAATTTCGCTATTAAACACGCACAGGATTTTTTTTATCCGGACAGGGTTTGGCTTGCTATTTGCAATAATATAATAGCACCGGCCGTTTTTTCATTCGCCAAACGGGAGCCGAAACAGGGGCGTGCAGAAAAGGGCCGGCACAATGACCTTCCCGTAAATACGATTTCGAATGTGCACTTGCAGACGACAGGAATCCTATGAAAATCCTTTCAATTCTCGGTACGCGGCCGGAGGCGATCAAGATGGCCCCGGTGATCAAGGAACTGGAAAAATATACGCAGGAGGTGGAGAGCCTGATCTGCGTCACCGGCCAGCACCGGCAGATGCTCGATCAGGTGCTTGAGCTTTTTGATATTCATCCCGATATCGACCTTAACCTGATGCAGCCCAATCAGCGGCTGGCTCTCCTCACCGCCCGCCTCTTTGAAGAACTGGACCGCGTGCTCGAGGCGACCCGCCCAGACTGGGTGCTGGCCCAGGGCGACACCACCACTGTCTTCGTCGCCGCGGTCATCGCCTATTACCATAATGTTCGTTTCGGCCATGTGGAGGCCGGCCTGCGCACCAACGACAAACGCCGGCCCTTTCCCGAGGAGATGAACCGCCGCCTGGCGGATGCCGCAACCGATGCCTGGTTTGCACCCACCGAGCGGGCGCGGCGGGCCCTGCTGGCGGAGGGATTTCCGGACGCGGACATTCACATCACCGGTAACACCATCGTCGATGCCCTGTTGGAGATCTCGCAGCGTCCGTTCGATTGGCGGAAAAGTGCTCTTCCTGTCATGCCGCAGGATGGGCGCATGGTTCTGATCACTGCCCACCGGCGAGAGAGCTTTGGCGAACCATTCCGCGAGCTCTGCCAGGCCATCCGCGAACTGGCCGGTTCCTTTCCCGATATACGCTTTATCTATCCGGTGCATTTGAATCCCAATGTGCGCCATCCGGTCGGGGAAATCCTCCATGGGCTGGGGAATGTCCATCTCATCGAGCCGGTCGACTATCTCACCCTGGTCCATCTCATGAAGAGGTCAGCTCTGGTTCTCACCGATTCGGGGGGGATTCAGGAAGAGGCGCCGACCTTCGCCGTGCCGGTGCTGGTGATGCGCGATACCACCGAACGGCCGGAGGGGGTGGAGGCGGGCGTCGCCCGTCTGGTGGGGACCCGGCGGGAAAATATCGTCGCCGAGGCGGCTGATGTGCTCTCGAACGGATCATGGATTGACACTTCGCATGGAACAGTCAATCCCTATGGTGACGGCCAGGCCGCGCGGCGGATCGTCGATATTCTCCTGGCTGCGAAAGCAGAGAACTAGGGGAGTACCCTGAGGAGTGTCAGGCCCGTCATGGTTGTTTTTAATCGGGGCGGGAACTACACCGGTTCCTCGGCTCCTGTGTGCTCTTGAAGGAAGGTCAGTTTCAGGGAATCCTTATTGCTACTCATTATTATTAAAAGTTGCAAGAATGCAACTATCTCATGCCAGTGTTGCTGTCTTAAAAGGTGATAAGTACAAATAAAACAAATTTGGAGAAGATGGTACACCACTTATCTGGATTGGTACGATATTTGCATTTTTTCAAAGCTGATTATACTGATTTTATCTGCTGTGCGGTTGCGTCGCCGGGAAGGGGATGGCTGTTTATTAGTTCCTATGCTGAAACGTGATAGATTCTGACGTGTCGGCGGCATGACCAACTAACCAAAGGATCTTGTGCACACCACCCTCGATTGCATTCCCTGCATAGTTCGCCAGGCCCTGGAATCGGCACGCTTTGTCAGCAAGGACCCCGCTCTCCAAGAGCAGCTTTTACGCCATATCCTCGCGCTTTTGGCCCACATGGATATGACGCTTCCTCCGCCTTATGTCGGTCAGATCATTCATCGGGAGCTGCGCCGCATTACTGGGGATGTAGATCCCTACCTCGAAGCGAAGGCCCATTTCAACCACCTCGCCCAGGGTCGCCTGCCCTTTATAAGGCAGCTCATTTCCAAGGCCCCGGATCCCCTGCTCGTGGCGGCGCGCATCGCCATCGCCGGGAATATCATCGATTTCGGCGTCGACGGCGCACTTACCGAGGTGAAAGTTGATGCAGCCCTGGAGGAAGCCCTCACTCAACCGCTCGAGGGGCAGTGGGAAGGTCTTACCCGCGCTTTTTCTGAAGCGAAACGGATTCTCTACATCGCCGACAATGCCGGCGAGATCCTTTTCGACAGACTGCTCATCGAACAGTTGCATCCCATGGAGCGCGTGACTCTGGCGGTGCGCGGCTGGCCCATCCTCAACGACGCCACCCGGGAGGATGCCGCCTTTGCCGGTCTGGACCGTCTCGTCCAGGTCATCGATAACGGATCCGACGCCCCGGGGACCATCCTTGCGGAGTGCAGCCTGGAGTTTGTCAGGGAATTCCACCGGGCCGATTTGATCATCGCCAAGGGGCAGGGCAATTTCGAGACCCTGAGCGATGTAACTGCACCTATTTTCTTTTTATTCAAGGCCAAATGCCCGGTCATCGCCGCCCATGCCGGCGTCGGACTGGGCGCCCTGGTGGTTCTGCGCAGCAAGGTCCTCGGCAAGATGGGGTGAGCGAAGAAACCGCGCAGCGCCGCGGCAAGAGGGGGTATCAAGGTGATGGAGGGGGTTCTGCCTTGCCATGAAGAAGTCGTTTTGGATCCTTGTTTGCTTGACGGGGTTTTACCTATCAGGTGATATTGGCCGACCGTACTACTCAAATCCTGCGCGGTAGAAGGCCACTATTTTTATATAAAAGGAGAAACAGATGGTCAAGTCAACAACAGATGTCCTCATTATCGGCGGCGGTCCCGCTGGAATCATAACTGCGGTGTCGACCCGCAATACCTATCCCGATAAAAAGATCATGCTGATCCGGCGGAACCCCAAGATCGCGGTGCCCTGCGGCATTCCCTACATGTTCGGCACACTCGCCTCGCCTGAAGATAACCTCATGGGCGACGCTCCGCTGAAGGCCAAGGATGTTGAGATCAAAATCGGCCTGGTGACCGATGTGGATCCGCAGCAAAAAATCGTACGCCTGGAGTCCGGGGAGGAGGTCATATTTGAAAAACTGGTGTTGGCAACCGGCAGCAAACCGATCATCCCCAAACCCTTCCGCGTTGAAAAGAAAGGGATCTTTGCGGTTCACAAGGATTTTGACTATCTGGTGGAGATGAAGAAGCAGATCGCTTCGGCTAACAATGTGGTGATCATCGGGGGCGGCTTCATCGGCGTCGAGCTTGCAGACGAAATCAACAAGATGGGTGGCAAGGTGGTGACCCTGACGGAGATGACCGATCATATTTTGCAGCAATCCTTTGATATTGAGTTCTGCAAAAAGGCCGAAGAGGTGCTGCAGGCGGATGGCGTACATCTGCGCACCGGCGTCAAGGTGATGAATCTGGGGGGCGGCGACGCGGTCGAGTATGTGGAGTTGGTCGACGGCGAGAAAATTCCCGCCGATGCGGTGGTGCTTGCCATCGGGGCACGGCCGACCATGGATCTGGCGGAGAAAATGGGACTGCAGATCGCAGAGTTCGGCGGCATCAAGGTGGATGAATTCATGCGCACCAGCCACACCGACATTTTTGCTGTGGGCGATTGTGCGGAGAAACGCTGCTTCTTTTCGCGCAAACATTCACCGGTCATGCTGGCCTCAACGGCCACAGCCGAGGCGCGTTCGGCAGGTTCCAATATCTACAGCATCAAATCACTGGAGATGAACAAGGGGACGATTGGGGTCTATTCAACCAGAGTGAATGGCCTCTCTCTGGGCACAGCCGGCATGACCGAATCCAGAGCCATGGAGGAGGGATTCGACATCGTCACCGGCATCAGCGACGGGATCGACCGCCACCCGGGCACCCTGCCAGGCAAGAACAAGCTCTATGTCAAACTGCTTTTTTCCCGTTTCTCCGGTACCCTGCTGGGCGGGCAGGCCTATGGCGGCGACTCGGTGGGTGAGTTGATCAACACGATTGCTTTGGCCGTCCAGAACAAAATGAGCATGGTCGATCTGGACACCATCCAGTTCGGCACTCATCCCCTGCTGACGGCGGCGCCGACGACCTATCCCCTCATCGTCTGTGCCAGCGACGCCCTGAAAAAAGTCTATATCCCGGCCTGATCTCCGGCAACGGCCGTTCCCCGCGCGGGGAACGGCCGCACAATTTGCAGGCGGAATATATCCCATCGAGAGGTAAGCGTTTCTGACAGAAGGAGCGGAGGAATTGTGAAATTTGCCCCCGATTATAACAAGGCCCTGGCCACCTTTCTGTGGCTGATTGCAATCCATTCCTTTCTGGTCGGATTGGGGTTGATTTTCATGCCCTATTCCCTGTTGGAGCAGATGGGCTACGCCAGCTGCTCCGAACGTTTCTTCCGCGCCCAGGGAGGCGTTTTCATATTGTCATGACCATCGGCTACGCCATAGCCGCAGTGAGGGCACGGCAGTTTGAGTATCTGGTCATATTTTCCATCGTGGTGAAATTCGCCGCCACCATCTTCCTTTTCGCCTACGCCTCCCTGGTCAAGAATCTGGCCGTGATCCTCTACTCCGGTGTGGTCGATTTTTTGATAGGAGTCGTTCTCTATTATCTATTCCGCTCCGCAAAAAGGGTAAAGTCTGATGGAAGATAAATGGCCATCTATCGTCATTACCGGAGCCAGTGGTTTCATCGGACGATCCCTCCTCGATTGTGTTAAAGAGGAATTCAGCGTCTTCGCGATTGCCCGGCGTTCGCGCAAGGAGTCCAATGTACCCTATCACAAGAATATCCACTGGATCCAGTGCGACATCGCCAACGAGGAGACCCTCAACGATGTGATGAAATATATCAATGACCACGGGGGGGGCTGATTTTGTCGTCCACCTGGCCGTTTTTTACGATTTCTCCTACAAGGACCACCCGGAATATCAGCGCACCAACGTTGAGGGCACCCTCAATATCCTGCGCTTCGCACAGGGGATCAAGGCCAGACGATTCATCTTCGCCAGCTCTCTCGCCGCCTGCAATTTTCCTGAAAACGGCGCCAAAATCACAGAAACCACCCCGCCGGATGCCGATTACCATTATGCTCGCGCCAAAAAGGCCGGCGAAGAGTTCTGCCGCCAATTCTCGGAGCACTTTCCCTGCACCGTGGTGCGCTTTGCAGCGGTCTACAGCGACTGGTGTGAATATGCCCCCTTATACAAGTTCCTTGAAACCTGGCTCTCCCGTGGGCTCTACTCGCGATTTCTCGCCGGCAGGGGAGAGTCCGCCATCCCCTACATTCATGTTCAGGAACTGGTCTCGCTTCTGCGTCTGATCATGAGAAAATCGGACGAACTCCCGCGCTTCGCCCTTTACAGCGCCAGTCCAGATGGCTCGGTCTCCCACAAGGAGCTTTATACCATCGCTACCAGCTACTATTTCGGGAGTAGCAAAAAGCCCTTCTATTTGCCCAACTACTGGCCTATCCCGGCCTGGTAGTGAAGCATATCCTGAAATTCACGCACATCGTTTGTGGTGAGGTCTTTGAGCGCTTCTGGCTGGTCCGCTACATCGATGAAAAGCTCGATATCGATGCCAGTTATACACGTCAGGCCCTCGGCTGGGAGCCAGCCCCGCGCTACCACATCACCCGCAGGCTTCTTTTCTTGCTTGAAAAGATGAAGAGCCATCCCGATGAGTGGCGTCTCAAAAACGAGGCCGCCATGCAGCGTTTCGCCAGCAGGACCAACCTCATCATCTATGAAGCCCTGACCGCGAAGAAGGAGTCCATTCTGCCGCTGATCCTCGAGCGGATGAAGGCCCCGGAAAACGATGCCCTCTTCGGACGCTACAAAAAACTCGATGCGAATGATTTTCAATGCTATATCAGCACCCTCTATCATCTGCTGATGGCGACCGTGCGCAGCGGCGACCGCGGCCTGATGATCGAATACATCGACGACATCGCCCTGAGAAGATTCGCCGAGGGATTTGTGCCGGAAGAACTGCGCGAGACCCTCTCCGTTTTTAAAGAGATCATTCTCCGCGATCTCAGCGGCCATCCCAAGCTGAGTAAACTGCAGCAGGAGCTTTACGACCACATCGGACTGACCTTGCAGCTGGCCCAGGATGAGGTCGAAGATCTCTATGATAAACTCCTAGAGAAGATGCCCAGGGAAAAGATCTCCGAATCCTCGCTGCTGCCCGACTGTAAAAAGCTGCAGCGGATGATCCGTCAGCTCAGCGCGTTCTATCAGATCTCTCCGGAAGAGGGCAAGTATTACGAGGAGCTGCAGGAGGAGTAGGTTTGTTTTGGGGAAACGAGCGCCGGAACTGGGGGTATTAAAGAGTACCGTCCTAAATTATAGTGACGGTACGGTCTGCTGAAAGACTGATCGCCGGAATGATTGCTAATTGTTTCAGCGGAAATTTAGACGTTTTTAGATTCTTTAGTATAGGGCTTAGGCTGCTTTTATTTTGGAATTTGACAATTTAAATACATCATAATTTTCTCTAAATCTTTTGTCTTT
>Ga0116170_10000571_pt1 | contig 39135 bp, 35 predicted proteins | sample AD_JPNHW1_MetaG_FD_89797 | JGI IMG/M metagenome (GOLD analysis project Ga0116170, IMG submission 89797) | Active sludge microbial communities of municipal wastewater-treating anaerobic digesters from Japan - AD_JPNHW1_MetaG | ecosystem: Engineered > Bioreactor > Anaerobic > Digestate | place... | reverse complement strand
GGAAGTACGAGCCCTGGAACCGTCGGTTCAAGCCTGCGGACAGGCTCAAAACGATCACCGAGAGCGAGCGCGTTGATTCTCTCAAAAAACATGTCAAAGTCTCTCCCGTGCGCATGGCCCAGGTTATCAAAGTGGCCGTGGAGGATCCGGATCCGGTTTTGGCTGCAAGGATCGCCAACGGATGGATGAAAGCCTACGCTCTTTTCTCGTCGCAGGACCAGTTGGTCCAGCGACGCAGTGAACTTGAGGCGGATTTGGGTCAGCAGCTGAAATATCTGAAAGAAAAACATCCGGTCATTGTGGGGTTGAAGGGGGAGATCGCTTCGATAAATAAAAAAATCGCGGAGGAAATTCAGCAGGAAGGCAATCCGGGGGATGTGTTGGCGCGCAATAATGACACAACGAACGTGAAGGTTTTGGATTATGCGGAAGTGCCGATCAAACCCGAACGGCCGCGCAAGGCGCTGAATGTGGCGTTATCTCTGGTGTTTGGTTTTTTTCTTGGGGCCGGTCTGGTTTTCCTATTTGAATCTTTGGATCAGACCTTCAAGTCAGTGGCGGATATGGAAGCAGCTCTGAAACTTCTGTGCCTGGTTCCTATCCCGTGTTATGGAGGAGACAAAGAACACCCAGATGCGGTTCCTGAATTTGTGGCAGACCGATCTCGGCATTCCTTGATGGCGGAAGCGCTTCGAAGTCTGCGTACTGGGATCATTTATAGCAATCCCGATCTTTCAAAAAAGACCTTTGTCGTAACGAGTTCTACCCCGTCGGAAGGAAAAACCACGGTAGCGATCAATTTGGCGACGGTTTTTGCTCAGGCGGAAGAAAAAGTCCTTCTCGTGGACACCGATCTTCGCAAACCGCGTCTTCACAGCATTTTTAAATTGGATCGCACCAATGGCGTGATCGATATTCTCGCGTTCGGCAAGGATGACATTCATTCGTTTATTCACAAAACCGCGATTAAAGGCCTGGATGTGCTCACCTGCGGGGAAGTGCCGCTCAATCCGTCCGAGCTTTTGGGCTCCAAGAAGATGGAGGAGCTGATCGCAAAACTATCGGCAATGTATGACCGGATTATTTTTGATACGCCGCCGATCTTGGCCGCGACGGATGCGGTTGTTCTTTCGACTAAGGTAGATGCGACCATCCTGGTCGTGAAGTCTGGCTCGACGCATCGTCAGGCCGCGCAGCGTAGCGCGGAAGCGCTTGATTCCGTTCACGCGCATGTATTAGGCGCCGTGCTTAACATGGTGAACCCCGATCAGCAAGGGCCTTATTACTACTATTATCATTACGGCCAGAATACCACCAAGAAAAGCGCCAAGTCTTCCAAGTTGCCGGGTCTTATTACAAAAACCGACTCCAACGCTTGAAGCGTCTTATGTTGCTGCCGCTGGCAGACGGACTCTTGTTTTTAGCTCTTCTAACAGCCCCTTTGCTTTATGGAGCTGTACATTGGTTGTCTCTGCTGTATCTCGCCTTTTTTTCCGTCCTCATATTTAATCTGATCAATTTAGAGCGTCCCGAAGCTTTGACCCCATTGTATCGTTGTCCATGGACATGGTTGGGACTCGGTCTCTTAGTAAGCGTTATTTTTCAGCTGATCCCGTTGCCGGCGGAAATAATCCGGAATATTTCTCCGTCGACCTTCCGGTTTTATGCAATGTATCTCCCAGGAGGTCTGGGTGAGGGCAAACACTTTACTTTGTCAGTTTCTCCCTCGGATACGGTGCGTGGGTTGATCCAACTCCTGACTTACGGTCTTTTCTTCTTAGCCGTTCTGATGCGGCTTGTTCCGGATACTTCCGGAAAAGAAGCGGCTCACTCGGTGAGTCTTCAAAAGTCTGAATTCCTGAAGCTGGGCTGTTTGACAGGTGTTCTTTCGCTTTTGTTCCATAGTCTTTATGACTTTAACCTTCACATCCCGGCCAACGGCGTTTATTTTGTCGTGCTCCTGGCGCTGGGTGCGGGGGCAGTGGATAAGGTCTACGACCACGCTTTTTTTCGGCGGATGGTGGGTTTTTTAATAACGGTCGGTTTTCTGATCGCTCTTTTTGCGATCGTCCAGAAATTTAGTTACAACGGCCAGATTTTTTGGATCGGCCTGACGGCCCCCAATCCGGTCGGGCCTTACTACAATTATGACCATTATGCCGGGTTCATGGAACTTTGTGGGGCGGTTGCGATCTCAATGGCTGTGGCGAACATTGTCCACACCTCTTTTTTTTATCGTAAAGGTCTGGTCGAAAAAATTCTTTGGTTTTCGACCAAAGAAGCCAATAAAGCCGTGCGGTATCTTCTTATGTCTGCGGTGATGGTCGCAACGATTTTTATGTCTACCTCTCGCGGAGGTATTATGAGTTTCATCCTCAGTCAGATCATTTTTTTTGCGATTGTTTTTTGGGCGATCGGCCGTTCGCGTAAAGGAAAACGGTTGATCGGGGTTCTTGTGGCCGTTGTTTTTCTAGCAGGGGTGGTGGTGGTTTGGCTCGGCCCCGAAGCTTTTTTAAAGCGGTTTCATATGACCTCGATCGATAAAATTTTTAAAATCGAAGGGCCCGACGCTTATCGCATCCAGTTCTACCAGGGAACGGCGAAGGTGATCAGGGATTTCCCGATCCTCGGAACCGGACTTGGCACCTTTGGGACGAATTTTACGCGCTATCGCCAATTTGATTTTCGGGGAGGGACGGATTATTTGCGCTACACGCACAACGATTATTTGCAGCTCGTTTCAGAGACCGGGATTCCCGGGCTTCTTTTTTTGATCGGATTCATGATCTTCTATCTTGCGGCGATACTTCGCGTAGCGAGGAAGCTCGAATGAGAACCTTTGTTATGGGGGATATCCACGGTGCGCACAAAGCATTTTTGCAATGTCTTGAACGTTCGGGTTTTGACCGGGCGAAGGATTGGCTTATTGTCCTGGGGGATGTTTGCGATGTGTATCCGGAAGTTCGGCAGTGTATTGACGAATTGATCAGTCTTAAACACTGCGATTACGTTATCGGCAACCATGATCTTTGGACCCTTGATTGGGCGATTCGTGGGCTGAAGCCCGACCTTTGGCTTGAACAGGGCGGAGATCAAACGATCCTTTCTTATGGCGGCGATCTGATGTTGCCAAAACATGTGGATTTCTTGAACAAAGCGCATTCTTGTCTTGAAGTAAATGGTTGCGCTTATGTTCATGCAGGGTTTGATCCGAACCAGCCTTTAAAAACACAGAGCCTAAAGGTTTTGGCTTGGGACCGGGATCTTTTGCGCCGGGCTTGGGAAGAAAAAAAAGCCGGTCGCAATCACCCGATCGGATGTTATAGAGAGATTTTTCTTGGTCACACCCCATCCTGTGTTTTTCTTGAGGGAACTTTTCCTCTGCATCTGTGTAATGTTTGGGCTATGGACACGGGAGCTGGTTGGAATGGACCACTGACCATCATGGATGTGGCTTCCAAAGAATATTGGCAGTCCGATCCAACGTCAGCGCTTTACGACGGCATGGGACGGTCCAAGAGGGGAGATTAAATGCGCATTCCAGTGGTGATCCTAAGTTTCTGTTTTATCGTGTTTCTTGCCTGTGCGGGAGGGGCTGAGCTTGTTTTTAAAAAGGGCATGGCCGATAAGGACCCGGAATTACTTAAGATTGCTCAAAATCTTAACCCTCTTGTTTCTGTATATTTTTATGAAGATTATCGCCTGACGGGGAATTTAAAGACGCTTCTTCATGCCGTACGACGGGAGCCTACGAAGCCGGCTTATCACATGTATTATGGTCTGGCGCTTCTGAAGCAAAAGACGCGAACCCGCGCAAGCGATCGGGAAGCCGTGATTGAGATATGTCAGGCTGCCTGTCTTAAACCTTATAGTGCGCAATACCAGTCTATCTGCGAGCAGTATAAAAAACTCATTCGATAACCGTTCGGATTTTCGACGAAGTGATTTGATGAGAGAAGCTATCATGGGGTAGCGCAGATGCAGCTAGATCCAAAAGCCATAAAAAGTATTTTGAAAAAAGACGATCCTGTCGTGTTGGAGCTCGGGGCGCATACGGGATTGGACACGCGGCGTTTTTTAAACGAATTTTCAAAAATTATAATTTATTGTTTTGAGCCCGATCCAAGATGCATTAAAGCCTTTAAGAATTTGATCAAAGATAAAAGAGCCGTGCTGATTGAAGCTGCAGTTTCGAACAGAGATGGTTGGGCTATGCTCAATATGTCGTCGGGGTGGCCGTCGGATAATATCTTGCGCCACTTTAAATTTCTCGGGTTAAATAAGCTTTATATATCGATGATGGGGAAGCAATGGAATTATTCATCATCCATAAAAACAGTTATATCCAATGCGACGGATCATCCCTGGCTGATTTTTCCGAGCAAGGTGAAGGTTCAAACAATTCAGCTTGATTTATGGATCAAAAAAAATGGTATTTCGGCCGTCGATTTTATTTGGTCGGATGTCCAGGGGGCGGAAAAGGATGTGTTTGAAGGCGCCGCTGAAACTTTGAAAATATGTAAATATTTTTATACGGAATACGGCGAAGTGTCGACTTATCCCGAGGCCTTGACCCGTGAGCAGATCGTCGATTTTTTTGAAAGAAATAACTATGTCCTGGTGCCGGAATATTCATCCGAAAATAAAATAGGCAATTTGCTCTTTAGAAATATGAGATTATAAGCGTCTCATGCGTATCGAGTAAGAAACAAAAGAAGGGATCGGTATGGACAAAAAAAACAAAATTTATGTTGCAGGGCATCGCGGGTTGGTCGGTAGCGCGCTTTGCCGGAGATTGCAGCGGGAGGGATATACCAATATTTTGACGCGCGAACGACGGGATCTTGATTTGACGCGTCAGGCGGAAGTGGAGGCGTTCTTTGAGAAAGAAAGACCTGACTATGTGTTTCTTGCGGCGGCGCGTGTCGGAGGTATTTTGGATAACAGTACCTATATGGCCGATTTTATTTATCAAAATCTTCTGATTGCCGCTAATACCATCGAAGCGAGTTATAAGTTTGGCGTTAAGAAACTATTGAATTTGGGATCGACCTGCATTTATCCAAGGCTGGCGCCCCAGCCCTTGAAAGAAGAATACTTTTTGTCGGGATGTCTGGAACCGACGAACGAAGCTTATGCTGTGGCTAAGATCGCAGCGATCAAGCTCTGCCGTTATTATAACAAACAATACGGCACGAACTTCATATCCGTTATGCCGACGAACCTTTACGGGATCAACGACAATTATAATTTTGAAGGGTCGCACCTTTTGCCGGCATTTATCCGCAAATTCCATCTGGCAAAATTGTTGCGCAAGAAGGATATCGATGCAATTAAAGCGGAGTTCGCTAAGTTCGGTGCGCCTCGGGGGTATGGGGAAGGCGACGATGTGATCGGTGCACTGAAGGGGCTTGGGATTACAGCGGATGCTTTGGCGCTCTGGGGTAGCGGCACGGCCTACCGAGAGCTTCTTTATTCGGATGATCAGGCAGAGGCAGACGTTTTCTTGATGGAAAATTATGATGCCGCCAAGATTGGGGAGTTTGTGAACATTGGCACGGGCGAAGATTTGCAGATCAAGGAGATCGCAGAGCTGGTCAGGGATGTTGTCGGATTCGAGGGAGACGTTGTTTGGGATACGACCAAACCCGATGGAATGCCTAAAAAACTAACAGATGTATCTAGGATCAACGCGCTGGGGTGGAAGGCGAAGACCAATCTCCGGGATGGTATCGTTCTGACATATGGAGATTACTGTAAGTGACGATGTCTTTTCGTTCTGAGCGGTTCCGGAGGCTTTTCAGAGAGGGCTCCTGGGTTGTCTTTGGCCAGTTTATCGCGGTGATGGGCTCTTTGTTGGGGGTGCGGATACTTACGGGGTTGATGAATCCATCAGTCTATGGTGAGTTGGCTTTGGGGCTGACGGTGGCGGTTTTGATCGGGCAAATTATAATGGGGCCTCTGAGCAATGGAGTGACCCGTTTTTATGCACCCGCCGTAGAACAGAGGGATGTTGGAGGCTATTTGAACGCGGTGCGCCGATGGATGCTCTTGGCCACTGCGGCGATTTTTTTGATAAGTCTATTTGTGGTCCTGAGTCTTTTTATTGCCGGGCGCAAAGAGTGGATTGCGATTGCCATCGCAGCATTCATTTTTTCTGTTTTTAATGGCTACAACTTGATCCTTAACGGTATTCAGAATGCTGCACGCCAACGTTCCGTTGTAGCGCTTCACCAGGGCATGCAGCCTTGGGCTAGGTTGCTTGTTGCTGCCGGATTGATCGTTCTCTTTGGGGCAACCAGTGCGGTGGCCATGACCGGCTATGTTTTAGGAGTTGTCCTTGTGCTAGGGTCTCAGTATGTGTTTTTTTATAAAATGATTTATTCGAATAGGGCCGTAGCGGAAAACGGAAAGAATTGGACCACTGAGATAGGAAAGTACTCAGGGCCGTTTGCGGCATGGGGACTATTTACTTGGGCCCAACTGGCGTCAGATCGTTGGGCGTTAGGTTTTTTTTCGACGACCCACAATGTGGGTGTGTATGCCGTGCTGTATCAACTAGGATATTATCCCATCTCGATTGTTACGGATATGGCTTTGCAATTTCTGGCTCCCATTCTTTACAAAAGGACGGGAGATGCGACCGACTGTCGCCGAAATGCTCATGTTTCCCGCCTGAGTTGGCGTTTGACGGTTTGGGCGATGGGGGTGACGGGAGTTTCTTTTTTGCTGACGTTCCTTTTTCACGTACAGATCTTTCGGATTTTTGTAGCACAAGACTACAACAGCGTTTCATACCTTTTTCCATGGATGATCCTTTCCGGCGGTCTATTCGCTGCGGGGCAAGCCCTGACATTGAGCCTGATGAGTCGAATGAGAACTCAAATTATGACAACGGCCAAAATCGTTACCGCCCTTTTGGGCGTTTCATTTAATTTTCTGGGTGCGTATTTGTTTGGTGTCGCAGGCGTTGTCTTTGCAGGTGTTGTGTTTTCTGGTTTATATTTTGCTTGGATGATCGCGCTTTCGAAGAGCACAGGTGAACGTGAAGTTCTAGCGTGAGGGGAAGGACGTTCTCTGGATCTTGCAGCGATCCAGCCCGGCAGAGTTTTTTTTGTTTTTAGGAAGCGCGCAGTACAGAATAAAGCGGATGCTACAGATGAAAATCAAATCTAACTACGCCAACGGCAAATATTATCTCCTATTACTTATTGCTGCTTCATTTGTATTGCAACCGTTGAACATCAGAATCGGTAATGATCTGCCACTCTCGGCGTCGTTGATGGGAATATTTATCCTTCTCGGATTTATTTCTATACCTTTTTCTAAAATCAACAAACGAGATTACTTGGCGGCGGCGATTGTTGCGCTGTGCTCTCTGATTCTTCTAAGCCATATTCTTTTATCGGGGCAAACTTCTCGAGGATTTATAGTTCTTTCATACTTTGTCTTTATTATAACCATTTTTTTTACTGATGTTGATCTTGAGCATTTGAACCGTGTGTGGTTTGCCGTCGGCATTACCTGTTTTGTATTAATTCTAATCGGAATGTGGCGTTTCACACATGGGCTCGACGCGCCTTTCAGCGAAAATGAAAGCGGGGTTTCCCTTCAAATCCCCAAGTATTATTATCTCGGGCTCTCTTATTTGCCTTCAACTAGAAATTCCGATGTTTTTTATTTTTGCATGGGGATGGTCGCGAATTTGTATTTCATTGATTTGTATCGGGGGAGGAATAAAGTGTTTTATTTTTCTCTCGTGCTTTTTGTTGCAGCAGTAGTGCTTAGCTTGTCGAGAAGCGCATGGGTGGCGTTTCTCGTGTCTTTTTTTCTGGTCTATTCAACCCCTAAGCGACTCTTGGTGTTTCTGATTTGCGCGGCGGTATTAATAGCGTTCATGCTTTTTTATTGGGGGGTTGATAATGTTATAGTGAACCTTGTTTTAGGCGGTTTGTTAAGTGTGTTTTCTCCGGATGCGGCGCATAAATATTTAGCGATTGCTTATACGTACAGCAATGTGGATCGTGGCGATATTTATTTGTCAGCCCTGGGTGATATTGTACGCATGCCGTTCGGGTGCGGTGTCGATTATTCGCCTTCTTATAGATTTATTAATGAGGTTGCTACGGTTCACTCCGAAAATACATTTTTAGATTTGCTGATGATTATCGGGTATCCGGCCATTTTTTTTATATACTACGTTATCTTAAGACCCGTCGTTGATTTGTGGCAACGCAGGCATCGGGGATCTCCTCCTGTTAAGTTGGTCTTGTCGGCCGGTATTTTTATTATCGTCTTCCATTTGTTTAATAGCGCCGTAGATTTTGCTTTTTTGTGGTTCATTCTTGGCTTGATCATGCTGACGAGTAAAGCGATACTTCGGAATGGGTGAATGGGTGTGAAGATTTCTGTCGTAATGCCTGTGTACAATGCGGGGTTATTGATCTCCAAGGCCCTGAAATCCATAGCCGACCAGGAGCGGTTGCTGGACGAAGTTGTCATTGTCAATGATGGGAGCGTTGACAACACGCTCGAAGAAATCGATAAGTGGAGATCCAGGTTGCCTATTAAGCTGATTAACAATGATCAAAGGTTAGGGGTCACCCCATCGCTTCGTAAAGGTGTTGATTCCGCAACAAGCGAGTTAGTGTTGCGTTTGGATCATGATGATTATTGGTTGCCTGATCATTCGAGGTGGATGTCGAAGTTGGCGGAAGACAGTTCTCAAGCCGCTATATTTTGTTCACGGGCTACTGTTGTCAATGAAGAAGGGAAAGAGCTTGCTACAACGCCTAACATGACTGACGCTGCCGTGAGACCTCTTTTAATGTGGGATAATCCATTGACAGCTAGCGCGACAGGTTTTTGGAAAGAGAAATATACGCAGGTGGGGGGCTACCATGCGGATGAGCTTTGGGAAGATTATGATCTATGGTTGCGTTTGTTGTGCGAGGGGCCTCTTTTTTTTACGGGGAAAGCCACGGTTGTATATAGAACGTCAAATTCATCGATTTCCCGCGTAAAACGCAGTACGGCAATCAAGGAACGCTGGAGATGCCAGCGCCGTGCGATCCGATTGTTCTGGCGGCGTTATCCTCTAGAGGCATTGCGATGTTTTGTTCTGGGTGGCGTAAGGTTTGCGCTCTCTAACATTAGATAAAAAAATTCAAATTATTTTAGCGATTACGGCACGCAAAGGCTCTTTTATGTATGATGCAGTGTGTTGGATCGCGCGGAGGAAAAAAACCCTCGAAAGATGCTTGAGCGCTCATATTCCATTGCCGAAGGCGCTGATCACTTTCTCGATTCATTGTTTCTAGGATAATGCCTGTCTCGGCATGTCACGACGAAAAAGGACAGAAGAAAAGCAATGAAGAAGATCATTACCAGGTTGTTCGGGGGACTCGGCAACCAGTTTTTTCAATATGCCGCAGGCAGAGCGTTAGCTGCCAGGCACGGAGCCGAACTCATCTTAGATAATAGCTTGTTAAAACGACGTCGTTGGGGTGTGACTTATCGTGAATATGCCCTTGATGCTTATCACGTCCGGGGAAGAAAAGCATCTGCGTTGGAAAATAAAATTATTCAAAGGCGTGTTTTTCGCCCTTTTGATTTCCTGTGTAACAGGGGACTGATGAGATCGTCGTATGTCTACTACCGTGAGCCGCATTACGAATACGACCCCGGGCTATTCCAGATCGTCGACAATGCCATTATTGAAGGATATTGGCAAAGCGAACGCTATTTCCGCGATGTCGCTGATGAGATTCGGGATGAATTTCAACCTGTTGCACCTTTGCTCCCGCTGGCCCAGGAATGCTTGGCGCAGATCCAACAGCAAAATTCGGTCAGCGTGCATGTGCGCCGAGGTGATTATATTTCGAAAACCGGTGCGGCGGTCTACGAAACTTGTGATGCGCAATACTACCAGCGGGCTATTGATTTCGTGGCGAAACGTGTTTCCAAGCCTGTTCTATTCGTGTTTAGCGACGCTCCGGATTGGGTGAAGGAAAATTTAAAGAGCGATTATCCTATGGTCGTTGTGTCCCGGCTGCATTCGTGGCCAGTCTATGATGACCTTCGTTTGATGAGTCTTTGCCGTCATAATATCATAGCCAACAGCTCTTTTAGCTGGTGGGGGGCATGGTTGAATGCCAATCCTGATAAGATAGTTGTTGCTCCTTCTCGGTGGTTCAAAAACGGCTACAACACCTGCGATCTCATCCCGCTTGAATGGAATATTATCTAGTAGGTTTATCAACCTGAGCTGTCTCGAAGCGTCAAGCTGAACAACGGGAGTACATTTGAAGCCCAAGATCTTGATCAGTAGTTTTTCTTTCCCGCCTGAAAATAATGGCGTATCGCATGCGGCCTTCATGCATGCCGGGATCATGCAGTCGCTTGGCTGTGAGGTTGATGTTGTCACGCGTGGGGATAGTTTTTCTCGTGAAGCTCAAAAATGTTTTTCAGTCACACGTTTTCCCATATCAGGAAACGGGCGCCTTTTCAAGCCGCATCGCGGTTCACTAAAAGAGCTGGACGCATTCCTTCGTCACAATTGTTGGGACATTGTTTTTACGCATTGTTGGCAAGCCTGGAGTACCAATTGTCTCCTCGATTTTTTTTCTCGAGCAGACAGGAGCGAGAAGCTCGTATTAGTGAGTCACGGAATCTCTACCGATAGTAATTTCCATCCCTTTCCGCGCAACTGGCTGCGCAGACTTTTGTGGATGCCTTACAGGGTGTTTTCAGTCCCGAAGTACATGCGCCTCATTGATCGATTGGTTGTCCTGTGGGATCACTTTGATGATGATCGTTTCCTGGATCATAAGATCGCCCGCAGCATGTGCGTTCCGGTCAGTGTGATTCCGAATGTTGCAAGGTATGACGCGACATCGATCAATCGCCCTTGTTTGAAGTTCACCCAGGAACAGCTGGCGGGAGGTTTCATGCTTTCCGTCGGCAATTACAGCGAAGAAAAAAATGAATTTTTCGTGTTGGAAGCGTACATCCGGAGCCGGATGACGCATGTCCCACTCATTTTCGTGGGACGCCAGCTCAACAACTATTCGGCAGGGCTTGAGAGGCACGCGCGTCAATCGGGTCTCAACAATGTGCAGTTTTGCGAACGCCTTTCAAAAGAGGAAATCGACTGGTTGTATAAGTACGCGGATTTGTTTTTGTGTGGATCGAAAAACGAATGCCAACCGATGGTGATACTGGATTGCTTTGCTTCCCGGACCGTGTGTGTCTCCAGGAATGTCGGTTGCGTGAGATCGTTCCCGGGAGTGGTGGTTGTTTCCAATTCTGATGAGATGTCGGCTAGTTTGCGGCCGTTATTGTTTGACTCTGTCAAGCGACAAGAGCTTGCTGACCAAGGTTTTGATTTGTACAAAAAGGAATTTTGTTTTTCTGCGGCTCACGAAAAGTGGGGAGCCTTGCTCAAACAATTATTGTCACAGAATCAATAACAGGGAGGCACCCTGTTTTCCGGTTATATTTTTTTCTCCAAAAAAGCGGTTTGCATAAGGTGAATTAAATGCAGATATGGCTGATCAATTCTTACGGCTCGATTCCCGGTGAAAGTTGGCGCGACTCCCGTTTCTCAATGATAGCGAATGCCCTGACTGGTGCGGGACACGATGTTGTCTGGTGGACTTCGAATTTTTCGCACCATTCTAAATGTTTCCGCAGCGATGACTGGGAGGACGTTCGCATAAACGAAAAATTTATCGTGCGGTTGGTTCCGACGACTGCGTATAAGAAAAACATCGGCATGGGGCGTATTTGGAGAGATGCGGTGTTCGCGTATCGAACCTACGCACGTGGCCGGCAAATGCTTGCTCCGGATTGTATCTTGTACTCCGAAACGCCACTGACGTTTGGATATGCCGGCCAGAAACTAGCTGAATTTCATCATTGCCCGGTTGTTTTTGACCAAATAGACCTTTGGCTAGAGTTGTTTGAAAAACTCTTTCCACCGGGTATCAGGTCCATCGTTCATTTTTTGTTATGGCCCCTTTATAAGAATCGAAAATGCATCTATGGACAGCTGAACGGTGTCATGGGGTTAGCCGAGGCTTATCTCGAAGTTCCATTACAAGCAGCGCCTGTGTTGCGTTCAAGACCGCATGAAGTTGTCTATAACGGTATTGATGTTAAATTGTTTCGGCAGCTCATAAGTGATCCGGCTCCTGTCAAGGGATTGGTTCCGCTGAAGAACAAGGGGGAAATATGGGCCGTTTTTGCGGGTTCTCTTGGGCCTTCTTATGATATACAAACTATTTTGAAGGCGGCCGAGATTGTTAATCGCGAATTACCCGATCTTAAAATCTTTATGGCGGGCGATGGTCCTTTGAAAGTGAAAATTGTTGAATATACGCGCGAAAAGCATCATGCCAATTTTCATTACCTTGGGAAACTGGAGCCGAAAGTGTTATGCAGTTTGTACGGTATGTGCGATATTGGGCTTTGCGCATACACAAAAATTTCTAACGTAGAGATGCCGGATAAGATCTACGACTATGCTGCGGCCGGTTTGCCCGTTATAAATTCACTTGCGGGGGAAGTTCGAGATTTGATCATTAAAAATAGAATAGGGTTGCAATACGAGGGGGGGAATGCTGAAAGCCTGGTTAATGCATTGAAACAATTGGCAACGAATCGTTCGTTGCTCAGGGAGATGGCTACAAACTCCTTTAAAATCGGTCCCCAATATGATCAACGCGTTCAATATGCGAAGTGTGTCGCACTTATCGAGAAATTCAACAACCGTTGAATCGCGCCTCCTTGCAGACGCAAAAGGCATCGGCCTGAAGGGTTGTCGATGCCGTCGGAAGTCTTTGGAGATTGCTCTAATGGGGGATGGGAATGGGTTGATCAAGTAGCACGAGGATCTTTATTCTTAAGCCGTTTTTGAGAGCGGCATAGGTTATTTTCAAGTGGTTCGGCAGAGAAAGGACAGAAGCGTTTATTATGAGAAAACCCCCAGATTTATATAAAAAACTAGTCGTTCTTGGCGGGGATATTGTTCTTATTCTTATCGGGATCAGTTTGGCCGTGGCGATACGGTATAAACCGGTCAGTGTGATTACTTATTATACCGGCGCAACGACATTTGTGGTTTTAAGTTTTGTCCTCTGTTTCTATATTTTTGAACTCTACAATGTTCGGCGGCGGTTCGGGGGGAGTGAATTTCTGACGCACTTCGCTGTCGCGATCGTGGCGGGGACGGCTCTGACAGGAACCGTTTTTTACAGCGTGCTTTGCTGGAAGTTTGGTAGGGGTATTTTACTTCTTAATGCCGTTTTTATCGCTCTTCTTACCTGTTTTTGGAGGATGTTGTTCCAAGCGTTTTTTCGTCTCGGGCGAAAGCAGATTCGTGTTCTCATTGCTGGAGCCGGCGCTTCGGGGGGGGCGATTTACAATGCTCTCAAAGAGAATGAGGGATATTCCATCGTCGGGTTTGTCGATGATGACCCCCAAAATCTTAAAAAAGAAATTGGTGCTCATAGGGTGATCGGTTCGTCGGAGATGATAGAGCTTCTGGTGCAGCATAAAGAGATAGATGCCGTTGTCGTCGCTATCACCTGCGAGAAAAAAAAGAAACTTATTTCTGCTTTGCTTAATGCCAAGCTGAAAGGAATAGACATTTTTGATATGGAGACCGTTTATGAGAATCTTACTGGGAAGTTACCCGTGGACCATTTGCAAGAAACGTGGCTTGCTTATGCTGAATTACGCGGGACCGGGGGGAGTATTTACAAATTGCGGATCAAACATCTTATATCTCTGGTTGGGACATTTTTTCTTCTGCTCATCAGTTTGCCGATAACGTTAATAACCGCCCTTGTGATAAAGCTCAATTCGAGAGGCCCTGTGTTCTTTAGGCAAAAACGCGTAGGGGTTAACGGGAAGATTTTTGAGATCATCAAGTTCAGATCCATGCAACAGGATGCTGAGACGGACGGGGCAGTGTGGGCTCAGTCAAACGACTCGCGGGTAACGTTTGTTGGAAAATGGATCAGGAAACTGAGGATCGATGAGATCCCCCAGCTTTGGAACGTATTTAAGGGCGAAATGAGCCTTGTGGGACCGCGACCAGAGAGGCCAGAGTTCGTCGAGCTCTTGCAGAAAACCATGCCGTTTTATTTTATTCGACATGTGGTTAAACCTGGGATTACCGGGTGGGCGCAGGTGAATTATCGATATGGAGCTTCCGAGGAAGACGCGCTGGAAAAACTGCAATATGACCTGTATTACGTTAAAAACTTGTCCTTCATTCTGGATATGCAAATCATCCTCAAGACGATCAGAGTGGTGCTTTTTGGCGCCGGTGCAAGATGAAGGCGGGCAATCGATTAGGTAAAAGGAATTTCGATATTTTCCGGTTTTTTTATTCCCTCAAACGATAGAAATCCTCGGTAATGGGTGGCAAAGGGGCTCCTCGTGGGGCACGAATAATTTCCTTGGTTTCCGGGGTCGAGATAACTATAATACGCAGCTCTATGAAAAAGACACCCAAGAAGCCCGCCAAGCCATTATCCAAGGAGCCGTCTCTCCCGACCAAGACCAAGGGGAAGCCTTCCGCTATTGCTGTTCCTCAAGGGAAGGGCAAGCAGGCCGGTGCACTGTCCAAAGCCAATAAAGAGATCGTTGCGGGACTTCTTGCTCTCGGGAAAAAACAGGGATTTGTCTCGATCGACCAGATGAAAAAACATCTTCCCGCGGACATGAATACCCCCGAGAAGGTCGAAGAGATCATCGGGATCCTTTCGGAAAAAGGGATCGATGTCACGAGCCAGACGCCGGGCGATCAGGCCAAGGCCGGCGCCGAAGCGATCCAGGACGTTGATGCCACCAAGAAGGCCAAGGATTCCGAACTCGAAGAAGATTCCGCGGTTGAGGAACCGGAGCGTATCCGCATTGATGATCCGGTTCGGACCTATCTCCGGCAAATGGGGCAGATCTCGCTTCTGACACGCGAACAAGAGATCACGATCGCTAAAAAGATCGAAGAGTGCGAGGAAGAACTTAAGAAAGTCGTTTATCAGACCCAGGCCGCGCGTTTTGAAGTCCTGGAGCTCGCCAAGAAGATTACCGAGGGGCAGGTCCAGCTCGAGGCGATCATTGACGAAGAGCAGGAAGTTAAGATCCAGACGATCAAGCGGAAGCTTAAGATGCTTATCCGCAAGTTCCGCGCGTCCCGAAAAAAGGCCAATGTTGTCGAGCTGCTGATGCAGTTCAACCTCAGCATTGCGATCGTTGAACAGATCGTTGCCAATCTTCGCGGGAAACTCAAAGAGCTTAAGAAAAACCGTGATGCGATCAAGAAGCTTCGCAGGGGTTCCGTCCGGGGGCAGATCGGAGCTCTCGAAGAGCGGAACCGCGAAATTCTTCAGGAGTTTGGCGAGCCCGAAGAAAAGCTTCTCGAGCATTTTAAGCTGATCATCCGGAAAGAGTGGGAGCTTTCGAAGGCGAAGAAAGCCCTCGTTGCTGCGAACTTGCGTCTCGTTGTCAGTATTGCGAAAAAGTACACGAACCGCGGCCTTTCGTTCCTCGACCTGATCCAGGAGGGGAACATCGGTCTGATGAAGGCGGTCGATAAATTCGAATACAAACGCGGCTACAAGTTCTCGACGTACGCCACGTGGTGGATCCGCCAGGCGATCACGCGCTCGATCGCGGACCAGGCCCGGACGATCCGCATTCCCGTGCACATGATCGAGACGATCAACAAGTTTTTCCGTGCGTCACGCCATCTTGTTCAGGAGACCGGTCGGGAGCCGACTCCGGAAGAAGTTGCGCACGTTATGAAGATGCCGCTCGACAAGGTCAAGGGTATTCTGAAAATCGCCCAGGAACCGATCAGTCTCCAGACGCCGATCGGGGACGAAGGCGATACGAGCTTCGGGGATTTTATCGAAGACAAGTCTGCGGTCTCGCCGGCGAACGCTACGGCCTATAGCATGCTCAAAGAGCAGATGGATGATGTATTACTCACTCTGACCGAGCGTGAGGAAAAAGTTCTGCGCCTCCGGTTCGGGATTGGGGACGGTTATCCGAGGACTCTCGAGGAAGTCGGGCATATTTTTAATGTGACGCGCGAACGCGTTCGGCAGATCGAGGCCAAGGCACTCCGGAAGCTTCGCCATCCGACCCGTGCTAGGAAACTGAAGAATTTTCTGGATATTAAACTAAGCGAGTAATAGAATCGCCCGTGAGCCCTTTAGTTGCGGGTGATTTTGACGATAATCCGGAAGCGTAAGGTTGTATCTCCATAAGAGAGGTCAAAATGCCTGAGAGCAAGAAATGTATTCTTGTCATTGATGACGAGGATGACGTTTGTCAGATCATCAAAGAAAAGTTCGAGCATTTGGGCTATCAAGTTTTGACCGCCAATGAAGGCGCTGAGGGCTACAAGAGGGTTGAAGAAGGTAGGCCCGATTGCGTGCTTCTCGATATCCGGATCCCCAAGGGAGAGGACGGTCTCACGTTCCTCCGCAAGCTCCGTTCTTACCGTGACGATAATCCCGCGGAGCAGACCCGCGTGAGGAAGCTTCCGGTGATCATGTTGACGGGTGCCGGAGCGTCCATGCAATCCCTTTTCGAACTTGAGGGCATCAGCGGTTTTATTGAAAAGCCCTTTGATCTTGCGAACCTCCAGAGTAAAGTCGAACACGTTCTTCGGCTCCGCTAGGCTTTTGTTCCCGCCCAATTTAGTAGAGTTCGTCTTTTTGGTAGATGTTTCTGTTTGTGGATGCCTCTGTTTTCATGAAAACTGATCCGAAGGAAAAATTGTCAATGGACTGCGGACGAAGTGTGCTTGTGGGGATCGTCCTTTCCGTTTTTTTGCTTTCATTGTCTGGGTGCTCCCGGAAATATTATGAGGCTAAGGGGCATCTCGAGTCCGGATATGAGTTGTTCACTCAAGCGGGGCAGCAAGCCGTTGGGGGAGATTCGGAGAAGCTGTACCAGGAAGCGTGCGGGCATTATGCCAGCGCTTACGATCTCCGCAAGGACCTTTTCTGCCTGCCCGAAATTTTGGAAGCGTGTGCCGCCTGTCAAAAGGCGGGGAATGCCGAAAAGGCCGGTTTGTTCAAGATGTTCTCCGAGGAATATCAAAAGAGGTATCCCTATGCGGCAAGGACAAGAGAAAAGATGAGAATGCCAAGAGTGAGGGTGCCCCGAACGAGGCGATTGTTCTAAAAAACTCCTGCCATGCTCTAGACCCGCAAATCGCTTGAGACTGTCCCGAAAAATTCTGTTATACTCCGTTTCGGTAACGGATTTTTTATCAGGGCAACGCTTTCATAAAACGTTGTATACCGTGCGGTCGTAGGTGGTCATCAAAAACCGCCGCCGCGCCGTATCAATTCATTGGGAATTGATGGGCCCGTCCTCCGGGACTGCTGGCTAAGGCAGGTCTGCAGTGGGCGAGGTTTGGCAGGACCAACGTTTTCATAAGACGCCGTATCCCGTGGGCCCGTAGCTCAGCCTGGTTAGAGCAGGCGACTCATAATCGCTTGGTCCCTGGTTCAAATCCAGGCGGGCCCAGTTTTTTGCTCTGGCCGGGGGATTTGTTCCTTGACCTCCCGGAGCATGAAAAGTAAACTTAGAAAATTCGCGGCATTCTTAACAGGGAAGGGGTCTCCTATGCGGAAAATGAGATGGATTCTTGGGTTGTTCCTTGTCGCGGTTCTTTTTTCGGCGTGCGCGCATTCGCAGGAATATTATTTCGGGGCTTATTCGACAGCGGAGACGCTCTATCAGACCGGTAAATACGAGAAAGCCATTGGAAAGTACCGGGAGTATCTGAACGGCAGCCCGCAGGGGAACATGGCGGCGATCGCCCAATATTATATTGGGAAAAGTTATATGGCTTTAAACAAGACGGTTGATGCCCGTACCACTTTCCAGTTGGTGGTGGATCGTTATCCGAAGACCAGCTGGGCGAATTTTTCCAAGACCCAGATCGAAAATCTGAATGGTCCGGCAAAGGCTTAAAAATTTTTTTTGATTTTGGAAAGTATTGTTCTTTGAATTTTAGGTCTTGAGAAGATCTTCTCGGATGACCGCGCACAGATGACGGGATATGGGAAACGCCCCATTCAACCGCTGTGGGAGGAAAGTCCGGGCTTCACAGGGCAGCGTAGCGGGTAACGCCCGCCCACTGGATTCTCATTGATTCTAAAACTGAAATCCAGTGCGGATCAGAGCCACAGAGACGAGTCCCTGCCATGAAAGTGGCAGGGGGTGAAACGCGGCAATCTCTACGTGACGAAAGGCTAAATAAGGTGAAGAGCGTAAGCGGGAACGGCCCGTTCCTATGGCGCTGCAAAGCGTGAACTTCACCGGGTCAGCCGACTGAGCCTTGCAGCAATGCACGGCCAAGATAGATGGTCATCGCCTGCCGCGCAAGTGGCGGGTACAGAACCCGGCTTACAGAGGGGATCTTCTCGATTTCATAAAGGGGTCAGTCATCGTTTTTTAAAAAGGAGACTGGCCCTTTTTTTATACCCAGGGTTAGACAAAAACTTCACGCCCTCCTATAATTTCTCCCATGCTAGCAAAGAGGCGTGATGGATCAGAAGATCAAAATGGCGGAGGGAGTATGACGGCACACGGTGCGTCGGGCGTTTCAGGACAGAACGAGGATTATTACCGCAGGTTGGTCCAGGATGCGAACAGTATCATCTTGCGTATGGATATCCAGGGCCGGATCACGTTTATGAATCAGTTCGCGCAAGAGTTCTTCGGGTTTCGCGAGGAGCAAATATTGGGCAAAAGCGTGATCGGAACGATCGTACCGGTCACAGACAGCGCGGGCAAGGACCTGAAACTTATGATCGATGATCTTGTGTGTCATCCTGCAAAGTATGTGAATAACGAGAATGAAAACATGCGCTGCGGCGGCGAGCGCGTGTGGATTTCCTGGACCAATAAGGCCTTGTCCGACAAAACAGGGGACACTCGGGAGATCCTTTGCGTCGGCAACGATATCAGCAAGATCAAAAAGGCTGAAGAGCTTTTAAAAGAAATGGATAAACGGAAGTCGGCGTTCGTTGCCAATGTTTCACATGAATTCAAGAATCCGTTGGGGAATATGAAGCTTTCCCTCAGCTACCTTTGCGACGGGGAGGCGGGTCCGCTCAATGAACAGCAGAAGATGATGGTGGACATTGCCAGGATGAGCACGGAGAGGTTGATCCGCCTGGTTACTGATCTCCTGGACCTCTCGAAGATCGAAGCGGGGAAGATGAAGCTGAAAAAGGAGGAGTTCCCGGTCGAGGCGCTGGTCGAGGAAGTTCTGGCGAGCAACGGCGAGGAGCTTTCCCGGAAGCAGCTTTCTCTCAGGAAGGAATTCTCGGAAGTCGTGGGGGCGGTGTGGGCGGATCGCGACAAGTTGACCGAAGTGATCATCAACTTGCTGAGCAATGCCGTCAAGTATACGCCGATCGGCGGGACGATCACGCTCGGTCTTTCCGGGACTCCCGAGGAAGTTCGTTTTGAAATTTCCGATACGGGGCCGGGGATCGCGCGGGAGGATTTTTGCAAGCTGTTCGATAAATTCGAGCGACTGACCGCTGAGCGGGAAGAAGGGACCGGTTTGGGTCTTTCCATCACCAAAGATATCATCGAACTCCACAAAGGCCGGATCTGGGTCGAAAGCGAACTTGGGAAAGGTACTAAATTTATTTTCACCCTGCCGCGAAAATGCAACTAGAGAAAGTAATAAAGAACTTGCGACGGCTGTTTCAAAAAGGAAAAACGTTTAATCGTTTTAAACCGTTCGTTATGAGGAATCCGGAAACAACCGTCTTGACAAAGTAAAAAAAAGCATGTAGAGTTCATCAAGTTTGAGCGGTACAGAAACCCTTTTAAGACGGCGCTGAGACGCCGACAAAGGCGGAGCAAATGCAACGGAAAACAGAACTTTATAATGACCCTGCACAGATGTGCGGGGTTTTTTTGTGCCCGCTCACGGCGGGTCCCTTTTATGCGGTAAAAGGGGTTAGGCATCATTCCAGAGGACAAAAGGCAGCCAGACGCCTAAAAAGGAGCCAGTCCCTATGACCGCGTCTGAGAAGCAGGTTCTCGATGAGGGTGGGATCGAGCGGGCCTTGGCTCGTATCGCCCACGAGATCCTTGAACGTAACCAGGGAATCGCGCACCTCGCCTTGATTGGGATCCGCGCCCGGGGTGATCTTTTGGCAACCCGGCTTCAGCAAAAACTTTTCGATATCGAGAAAAAAGAGATCCCCGTCGGTATTCTTGATATCACCCTTTACCGTGACGATCTGAGCGAGGTCGGTCCCAAGCCCGAGATTCACGAAACGGACATCTCGTTCCATCTAAAGGGTAAGACCGTTATCCTTGTCGATGATGTCCTGTTCACTGGTCGCACGATTCGCGCGGCGCTTGATGCCCTGATCGATTTCGGGCGTCCCAAATCCATTCAGCTCGCGGTGCTGGTTGATCGCGGTCATCGGGAACTTCCCATCAAAGCCGATTATGTCGGGAAGAACGTCCCAACGGCGGTGCAGGAAAGCGTGATCATCCGCCTTAAGGAAACGGACGGAAAAGACGAAGCCGTCGTTTCGGAAGGACCCAAAAAATGACGCAAAACGGGCAGAACGGAAAGATCAAATGGACGCGTAAAGACCTCCTCGGTCTCCGGGATCTTTCAGCCGAAGAGATCGAACTGATTCTCGATACCGCAAAATCATTTAGTGAAGTTTCCCAACGCGAGGTCAAAAAAGTTCCGGCCCTGCGCGGGAAAACGGTGGTGAATCTTTTCCTGGAGCCGAGCACCCGGACGCGGGTCTCTTTTGAACTTGCGGAAAAACGTCTTAGCGCGGACACGATTAGCATGGCGAGCGCCGGTTCCAGCATGTCAAAAGGGGAGTCATTGTGGGACACCATCGCAAATATCGAGGCCCTCAAGGTCGATCTGATCGTGATGCGGCACGGTTCTTCCGGAGCGCCTCACCGGATCTCAACCTATACGAGATGTGGCCTTGTGAATGCCGGAGATGGGATCAATGAGCATCCGACCCAGGGACTTCTTGACATGTTCACTCTGCGCGAACTGAAGGGCAAGATCAAAGGTCTCAAGGTTGTATTTGTCGGGGATATTTTGCATTCTCGCGTGGCTAGGTCGAATGTCTGGGGTCTTACGAAGCTTGGTGCCGAAGTCGTGATTTGTGGGCCGAAGACGCTTATTCCCTGGGGGATCGAGGAACTCGGGGTCAAAGTGGTGCACGACGTGAAAAAAGCGATTGACGGCGCGGATGCGGTGACGCTCCTCAGGATCCAGATGGAACGCCAGAACGAGACGCTTTTTCCGAGCATCCGGGAATATGCCAGCACGTTCGGGCTGAAGACGGAGCTTTTCAAACTTGCGAAACCCGATGCGATCTTGATGCATCCCGGGCCGATCAACCGCGGGGTCGAGATCGAGAGCGCGCTTGCGGACAGTCCCCAGTCCTACATTTTGAAGCAGGTCACCAACGGGATCGCGGTCCGTATGGCGGTCTTGTACCTCTTGAGCGGGGTCATCAAAAATGAAAAATAAACTGAACGGGCAATCGGTCAAGAATCTGATCATTCGGGGTGCCCACATCGTTGATCCGGCCAACAAGATCGATGAAGTCATGGACCTCCACGTGAAAAGCCATCGTATCGTGAAGTGGGGCAAAGATCTTGCCGCGGAGGACGCGGAAATTTTTGATGCGAAAAAACTCCATCTCCTTCCAGGCTTGATCGATCTGCATGTCCACTTCCGTGAGCCAGGCTACGAGCATAAGGAAACGATCGAGACGGGTGCACAAGCGGCGATCGCGGGCGGGTTTGTGGCCTGCGTGTCGATGCCGAACACAAAACCGGCGTGCGACAACGCGCAGGTCGTGAAATACCAGATGGAGCGCGCGAACGTCCTAAACTTCAATCTTTTTCCCGCCGGGACGCTGACCCAGGGGCGCGAGGGCAAAAAGATTTCCGAGATGGCGGAAATGAAGGCCGCCGGTGCAGTTGCCGTGACCGATGACGGGAACTGGGTCATGGATTCCGGTGTGGCGCGGCGGGTGTATGAATATGCCGCAACGCACGGGTTACCCGTGATGTCTCATGCTGAGGATCAGACGATCGCGCTGAACGGCGTCATGAACGAAGGGATCGTGTCCACAAAGCTCGGGCTCCGGGGCCGGCCGAACGCCGCCGAGGACATCGCGACGGCCCGAGACATCGAACTGGTCCGCCTGATCAAATGCCAGCTTCACTTCCAGCACGTTTCGACCATCGGGGCGGTGGCGATGATACGGCGCGCGAAGGTGGCGGGGCTTCCGATTACGGCCGAAGCGACGCCGCACCACATCGCTCTCACAGATGAGGAATTTTTAAGATACGATACGTTTTATAAGATGAACCCGCCGCTCCGCACCAAAGCGGACCGTCAGGCCGTGCTTCAGGGGCTCGAGGACGGGACCATCGACGTGATCGCGACCGACCACGCGCCGCACGCGTTCGAGGAAAAAGACCAGGATATTGAAGTTGCCCCGTTCGGAACGATTGGGTTGGAGTCCTCTTTCGGGGTGGCGATGACGGAGCTTTTCCACGGCCGGAAGTGGAAGCTCGAAGAGATCGTGAAAAAGATGAGTCTTACGCCAGCGGAGATTCTGAAAAAGACGAATTTTGGAAGGCTCAAAACGGGGGAACAGGCAAACTTTATTCTCGTGGATATCAACAAGGAGTGGGTCTTTGGCGAAGAACATGTACACTCCAAATCCGTGAACTCGTGTTTTTACGGCAAGAAACTTAAAGGCAAAGTCCTTCATACGTTTGTGAAAGGTTATCAGTACACCCTCTGAAATTAGCGCAACGCATTACGTGCAACGGATGGGTCCTGAGTTTTTATGTTGCGTGGTGACTGTCGAGCGTTGCGCTCGATAAGAGACAATAGCCCCTATCGGAAAAATATATGACTAAAGCAATACTAGCGCTCGAGGATGGTGTGTGGTTCGAAGGCGAGGGGTTTGGCGCCGAGGGGGAGGCCTTTGGCGAGGTTGTTTTCAATACCGGCCTTTCCGGTTATCAGGAGATCCTGACCGACCCTTCTTATAAAGGACAGATGGTGTGCATGACCTATCCTCACATCGGCAACTACGGGATCAACGCCGCCGATGTCGAATCGTCGCGGCCGTGGGTCGAGGGGTTCATCATCAAAGAATTGAGCCCGGTGGTGAGCAATTACCGTTCCGAGATGACGCTTGATGCCTATCTCAAAAAATACAATATTCTCGGCATTCAGGGGATCGATACACGCAAGCTTGTCAAACACCTCCGGACCTTTGGCGCGAAGAAAGCCGTGATTTCGACGCGCGAGTTGGATCCGAAGAAGCTTGTCAAAATGGCCAAGGCTTCACCGAGTATCGAGGGCGTTGATCTTGTTAAGGAAGTGACCTGTGCCAAGCCTTACGAATTCACCGAGGCGATGCCTGCCGAATTCGCGTGGGGAGATGCCCGGAAGAAAAAATACAGGATTGTCGCGGTCGATACCGGTGTTAAATGGAACATCCTTCGGAAGTTAACCCAGCACGGGTTTCATGCCCAGGTGGTTCCGGCGAGCGCGACGGCAGAAGAGATCCTGGCGTACAAACCGGACGGGCTGTTCCTTTCGAACGGCCCCGGGGACCCGTCGGCGGTGCAGTACCTTGTCCTGACGGTTCGTAAGCTGATCGGGAAGCTCCCCATGTTCGGGATCTGTCTCGGGCATCAGATGATCGGGCAGGCGCTTGGCGGGAAAACTTCGAAGCTGAAGTTTGGGCACCACGGGAACAACCAACCGGTCATGGACCTGAGGACCCGGAAGATCGAGATCACGTCGCAGAACCATAATTTTGTCGTCAATATCGATTCGCTTCCCAAAAACGACGTGGAACTGACCCATATCAATTTGAACGACAAGTCCCTCGAAGGGTTGCAGCACAAGAAACATCCGCTCTTCTGCGTGCAGTACCATCCGGAGAATGCTCCCGGCCCGCACGACAGTGATTATCTCTTTACCCGTTTTTATGAAATGATCAGCCACCATGCAGGATAAATAAAAAGGAAAGTGCGATCATGCCAAAACGCAATGACATCAAAAAAGTTCTGATCATCGGTTCCGGACCCATCATTATCGGTCAGGCATGTGAATTCGACTATTCCGGGACACAAGCCTGCAAGGCTCTTCGCAAGGAAGGCTACGAGATCGTTCTTGTGAACTCCAATCCCGCGACGATCATGACAGATCCTGAAATCGCGGACAAAACCTATATTGAACCTCTGACGGTCGAGAGTCTCGAAAAGATCATCGCTCAGGAACGGCCGGATGCCCTTTTGCCGAATTTGGGCGGGCAGACAGGTCTCAATCTGTCGTCGGCGCTCCATAAGAACGGCATTCTTGAAAAGTACGGTGTTCAGATCATCGGGGTCAAGGCTGACGCGATCGAACGCGGGGAAGACCGGGAAGTTTTCAAAATGACGATGGCCCAACTTGGGATCCCCGTCCCTCAGTCGGCTACGGCGAATACGGTAGAGGAATGCGAAACGATCGCCCAGAAGATCGGCTATCCGGTTGTGGTCCGTCCCGCGTACACGATGGGGGGTACGGGCGGTGGGATTGCGTACAATATTGAAGATCTCCGGGTGATCGCGTTAAGAGGCCTTACGATCAGCATTGCCCGCCAGGTTCTCATTGAAGAGGCGGTGATCGGATGGGAAGAGCTTGAACTAGAGGTTGTCCGTGATGCAAAGAATCAGAAGATTACGGTGTGCTTCATCGAGAACGTGGACGCGATGGGCGTTCATACCGGGGACAGTTTTTGCGTGGCTCCGATGCTCACGGTCGCTCCTGCGCTCCAGAAAAAACTTCAGGAGTATTCGTATAAAATCGTCGACGCGATCGGTGTGGTTGGGGGGACGAATATTCAGTTTGCTCACAACAAAAAGGACGGCCGAGTGGTCGTGATCGAAATCAATCCTCGTACGTCCCGGTCCTCGGCGTTGGCCTCTAAAGCGACGGGGTTTCCCATCGCGATGGTCTCGACACGTCTGGCCGCAGGTCTGACTATGGACGAGATTCCGTATTGGCGCGACGGAACGCTTGAGAAGTATACCCCGAGCGGCGACTATGTGGTCGTGAAGTTCGCCCGCTGGGCTTTCGAAAAATTTCCAAAGGCCAAAGATGTCCTCGGTACCCAGATGAAGGCTGTCGGCGAAGTTATGTCGATCGGCAAGACTTTCAAGGAAGCGTTTCAGAAAGCGATCCGGTCGCTTGAGACCGGGCGCTATGGCCTCGGAGGCGCGAAGGATTTTAAACAGCTTTCTGCCGACCAGCTTCGCGAGCGTTTGGCGCATCCCTCCAGTGAGCGGATCTTTCTGATGTACGAGGCGTTGAGGAAAGGTTTGACGGTCGAAGAGCTTCACGGCATGACCCACATCGGGGAATGGTTCATCAATGAAATGAGAGAACTGGTGATGTTCGAGGAAGAGCTTCTCCGGACGTCTTGGGACAAATTTTTGGACAAGGAACTTATCAAGGCCAAGGAGTGGGGTTTTTCGGACCGTTACCTGGCGGGGCTTTTCAGAATTTCGGAGGCCGCGGTGCGCGAACGCCGGATCCGTCTTGGCAAGATCGCGCGATACGAGGCGGTGCCCGTGAGCGGCGTGGAAAGCGCGGCTTACTATTATTCGACCTATCTTCCCGGCAAAGAAAACGTGGAGGTTTCGAAAAACAAGAAGATCCTGATCCTGGGCGGCGGGCCGAATCGTATCGGCCAGGGGATCGAGTTTGATTACACCTGCGTGCACGCGGTGTTCGCTCTTCGTGCGGCGGGTTACGAATCGATCATGATCAATTGTAACCCTGAAACGGTTTCGACGGACTACGATACGGCGAATAAACTGTATTTTGAGCCGCTGACGGTTGAGGATGTCCTGACGATTTATGAAAAAGAAAAACCCGAAGGTGTGATCGTGCAGTTCGGAGGTCAGACGCCCCTGAACATTGCCCAGCAGCTCAAGAACGCCGGAGTCAAGATCCTCGGGACCACGCCCGAAAGCATTGCGTTCGCCGAAGACCGCGAACTGTTCCGGGAAAAGATGATCGAGCTCGGAATTCCGCAGCCTGAAAGCGGCGTGGCCCGGTCTCTTGAAGAGGCTCTCGGGATTGCGGCGAAGATCGGTTACCCGCTGATGGTCCGTCCGTCTTTCGTGCTCGGCGGCCGCGGTATGGAGATCATTTATGACGAGACCATGCTCCGGAAATATGCGGCTGAAGCTATCCAAGTGAGCCCCGAACATCCGATGTTGATCGACAGATTCCTCGACCAGGCCCTTGAGTGCGAGGTGGATGCCCTTGCGGATGGGAGGAATCGTTTGTGACGACAGTGATGGAACACATTGAATGGGCCGGCGTTCATTCCGGCGATTCTGCTTGCTCGATCCCAAGCCGGACCATTTCAAAAAAACATTTGGATGAAATTCGGGATTATACGTCCAGGATCGCGAAGGCTCTTAAAGTCGTGGGTCTCATCAACGTTCAATACGCGATCTGTGGCGGTACGGTTTATATTCTCGAGGCCAACCCACGGGCGTCGCGTACGGTGCCGATCGTTTCCAAGGTCACAAGCGTAGCCATTGCGCGTATCGCCACCGCGATCATGCTCGGTAAGAAGATCAAGGATTTCCCGCAGCTTAAAAAGAGCGGGGCCCCGTTCGTCGGAGTCAAGGAGGCGGTTTTCCCGTTCAATATGTTTCCGGAAGTCGATCCCTTGCTCGGCCCCGAGATGCGTGCCACGGGGGAAGTGATGGGCGTCGGCGATAACTTTGGTGTCGCGTTCTACAAGGCGCAGGAAGCGACGGGGTCGAAGCTGCCGCTTGAGGGAAACGTTCTTCTTACGGTTTCTGAGAAAGATAAAGAGCGGGTCGCCCCGATCGCCCGGAAGCTTGTGGCCCTTGGGTTCAAGGTCCTTGCCACGGAGGGCACAGGCCGGGTCCTGACGTCGCACAAGATACCGAACACTTTTATCAAGAAGATTCATGAGGGCCAGCCGAACATTGCGGACGCGATCAAGAACGGCGAGTTGCAATTGATCATCAATACGCCCGAAGGTCGCGGAAGCCAGGCGGATGACAGCTATATTCGCATGATGGCGATCCAACGCAAACTACCCTATGTGACGTCGCTGGCTGCTGCCGAGGCGACCGTGGAAGGGATCGCTGCGGCAAAACAAGATACGATTCTGCCGAAAGCTTTGCAGGATTATTACAGCGGGAAAAAGCAGCCTTTCGCAGTCTAAAAGGAAAAAATGCCGAAACGAACTGACATAAAAAAGATTCTCATCATTGGGTCTGGGCCGATCATTATCGGTCAAGCCTGTGAGTTCGATTATTCCGGGGTGCAGGCCGTGAAAGCCCTGAAGGCCGAAGGTTACAAGGTCGTCCTGATTAATTCGAATCCGGCGACAATCATGACCGATCCGGAACTTGCGGACGCGACCTACATCGAGCCGCTGACGGTGGAGTTTTTGGAAAAGGTGATCGCTAAGGAAAAGCCGGAGGCTGTGCTTCCGACGATGGGCGGCCAAACGGGGCTGAATCTCGCGGTTGAAGCCTATGAAAAGGGTGTTTTTGCGAAATACGGCGTGGAGATGATCGGCGCGAAGTATGAGGCCATCAAGAAGGCTGAGAACCGTGAAGAGTTCAAGCGGGCTATGCAGAAGATCGGGCTTGATCTTCCGAAGAGCGATTTCGCCTATTCTCTTGAAGAGGCCGAGAAAGTTGCCGCAAAAATCGGTTATCCCGTGATCGTCCGGGCGAGTTTTACGCTGGGTGGTTCCGGAAGCGGGGTCTGTCATAATCTGGAGGAGCTTCGCACGACGGCGCGTACGGGGCTCGATTACAGCCGTGTGCATGAGATCCTGATCGAGGAATCGATCGTCGGGTGGAAAGAGTACGAACTTGAAGTGATGCGTGACGTGAACAACAATTTTGTGGTGATCTGTTCCATCGAAAACCTGGACCCGATGGGCGTTCATACGGGGGACTCCATTACCGTGGCGCCTGCGCAGACTTTGACCGACCGAGAATACCAGCGGATGCGCGATGCGGCCCGCAAGGTTATGTCCGAGATCGGGATTGAGACCGGGGGTTCTAATGTTCAGTTTGCCGTCGATCCCAAGACGGGTCGCATGGTTATTATTGAAATGAACCCGCGTGTGTCGCGGTCCTCCGCGCTTGCGTCCAAGGCCACGGGATTTCCGATAGCCAAATTTGCCGCCAAGCTTGCCGTGGGACTTACTCTTGACGAGATTCCCAATGATATTACGAAATACACGCCGGCTTCTTTCGAGCCTTCGATCGATTATTGCGTGGTCAAGATCCCGCGGTTCGCGTTCGAGAAATTCGAAGGCGTGGATAGCCGCCTCACGACGCAAATGAAATCGGTGGGGGAGGTGATGTCGATCGGCCGGACGTTCAAGGAATCCTTTCAGAAAGGACTCCGGTCGCTTGAGACAAAGCGTTTCGGTTTTGGGGGGGACGGAAAAGACAAGGTCTTTGATCTGGAACTCAAGACGCGCGCGGAGTATATGAAATTCCTTCACCAGGCTCCGAATGACGGAGAACTTCGGAAGAAGATTTTTGATCATGTAAAAACGCCGCGCGAAGAGAGGATCTTTTATCTGAAGTATGCCTTTCTTTCCGGGTACACGGCTGAAGAAATCTATAAACAGACCGGAGTTGATCCATGGTTTCTGGCGCAGCTGAAACAAATTATCGATCTGGAAAAAGAGCTTCTCGATGCCCGGGGGAACAAAAACGAGCAGGAATTGCTGCTTCGTAAGGCAAAACAGTACGGATTTTCCGACGTCCAGCTCGCGTTTTTTTGGGGGGTTCGGCAGGCGGAAGTGCGGAAATTCCGGAAAAAATTGGGGATCAAACCGGTCTACAAACTGGTGGACACTTGCGCTGCCGAGTTCAAGGCCTATACGCCGTATTTTTATTCAACCTACGAGGATGAAGACGAAGCGAACCCTGGCAAAAAAAAGAAGGTTATGATTCTTGGCGGCGGACCGAACCGGATCGGGCAGGGGATCGAGTTCGACTACTGTTGCGTTCATGCCGTGCTTGCGTTGAAGAAAATGGGTTACGAGACCCTCATGGTGAATTCGAATCCCGAGACCGTCAGTACGGATTATGATACCTCCGACAAACTTTTCTTTGAGCCGCTCACGCTTGAGGATGTGCTGAATATTTATGAGAATGAAAAACCGGTCGGCGTGATCTTGCAGCTCGGCGGACAGACGCCTTTGAATCTCGCGAAGTCGCTCAAAGCGAACGGCGTCAGGATCCTCGGGACTTCGGTGGAGGCGATTGATCGCGCGGAAGACCGCGACAAATTTAAAAAACTTTTGCAAAAAATCCGGTTGTCCCAGCCCGCGAACGGTATCGCGACAAGTCTCGAAGAAGCCTGTGAGGTGGCCAAGCGGATCGGTTATCCGATCGTGGTGCGTCCTTCCTATGTGCTTGGCGGTCGGGCGATGGAGATCGCTTACGATCAGACCTCGCTTAAAAAATACATGAAGTTCGCCGTGGAGGCGAGCGGCCGGCATCCCGTGCTTCTCGACAAGTTTCTTGAGGATGCGACCGAAATGGATGTGGATCTTATTTCGGATGGCAAACTTGCGGTTGTCGGTTCCGTGATGGAACATATCGAAGAAGCCGGGATCCACTCGGGGGATAGCGCGTCGGTGATTCCTCCGTTCTCGGTCCCGAGAGAGATTGTGGAGGAAATTATTTTAAAGACGAAGCAGATCGCCAAAGAGCTTGGCGTGGTCGGTCTGATGAACGTCCAGTATGCGATCCAGCGGGGGCAAGTTTATTGTCTCGAAGTGAACCCCCGGGCGTCCCGCACGGTGCCTTTTGTAAGCAAAACGATCGGCGTCCCTCTCGCGAAACTTGCGGCGCAGCTGATGGTCGGAAAAACGCTTAAGGACCTGAAATTCACTGAAGAGATCGTGCCGAAACACGTAGCTGTGAAAGAGTCCGTGTTCCCGTTCGTGAAGTTCCCCGGCGTTGACATCATCTTGTCGCCTGAAATGAAATCTACGGGAGAAGTGATGGGGATCGACAGTGATTTCGGCAAGGCTTTCTATAAATCCCAGGATGCGGCGATGTCTCACATTCCGCGGAAGGGAACGGTTTTTATCAGCGTGAAAGATGCCGACAAGCCCAAGATCGCCGAGATCGCACGGGAATTTCACCGGCTCGGATTCAAGATCGTTTCGACCCAGGGAACGACCCGGGTCTTGAAAGATTACCGGGTCCCGGCCCAGGAGATTTTGAAGATCACCGACGGGAGCCCGAATATCGCAGATTGGGTTCGGAACAAGAAAATGGACCTGATCATTAACACGCCGAGCGGGAAGGGTCCGATGCTGGACGAGGGGAAGATCCGGTCGCTGGCGGTTTCGTTCAATATTCCCTGCATTACCACGATAAGCGCGGCCAAAGCGGCGCTCCGCGGGCTCCAAGCTGTCAAAGACGACGTGCTGGACGTGAAGTCGATCCACGACTATCATGGTGCCAAGGCGACGAAGAACTGAATGATGAAGAAAAAACTTTTCGATGAGAATGTCACGATCCTCGAAAACAAGAAGGTTAACGGTAAATATTACAAACTGACCTTCCGGTCCGAGCCTCTTTCCGCGAAGGTTTGCCCCGGAAAATTCCTCCAGATCCGTATCAATGACGGGCAGGATCCTTATCTCCGCCGTCCGTTCAGCTATTACCGTGTGACCGGTACGCGTGTGGAAATTCTTTACGAGGTGCTTGGTCGCGGGACCCGCAGTCTTTCCCAAAAGAAAAAGGGGGACGGGCTCCGGATTATGGGACCGCTCGGTAACGGTTTTACGGCCGCTCTCGGGAAAAAGAAGCGGGTACTTGTCGCCGGCGGCGTGGGCGTGCCTCCCCTCGTTTATTTGGCGGAGAAAAATCCGACGGACTATCTTTTGATCGGTACCAAATCCAGGCTGGAAGTCTTGCCGAAAGCCGAACTCAAAAAAGTCAAAGCCAAGATTCTTTATTCCACCGAAGACGGTTCTTGCGGTTCTAAGGGATTGGTGACTGCGCTTCTTGAAAAGATCATGACGGCAGAGGATCCCCGGGAGCTTTTCATCCAGACCTGCGGGCCGAAGCGGATGATGCAGGCCGTGATCGCGTTGGCCCGGAAATACGGGATTGACGGTGAGGCTTCTTGGGATGAGAGCATGGCATGCGGGGTCGGGGCATGTCTCGGATGCATGGTGAAAACTAAAGAAGGGCTGAAGCGCGCCTGCGCGGACGGGCCGGTTTTCAGATTCGAGGACCTTGACGTATGAAGATAGATCTTACCACGACGATCAAAGGACGAAAGTTCAAAAATCCCGTGACCGTGGCGTCCGGGACTTTTGGGACGACGGATGAATATGCCGGTTACGTGGCCCCTAAGAACCTCGGCGCGATTATCACCAAGACGATTACCGTGAAGCCTCGGCCCGGGAATCCCATGCCGCGCATCTGTGAGACGAACGCGGGTATGCTGAATGCCATCGGGTTGCAGAACAAAGGCCTCGATGATTTTCTCAAGAACAAGATCCCTTATTTCAAGAAATTTGGTGTGCCGCTCATCGTCAGTATTGCGGGTGAGACTGTGGAAGAATTTAGCGCACTTGCCGGGACGTTTCACGGGCTGAAGGATGTGGTGACGGCGCTTGAAGTGAACCTGTCCTGCCCGAACGTCGAAGCCGGCGGCGTGAACGGGATGAAAAAGCAGGAGCGCATCCTGGATGCGGTGAAAGCGGTTCGCGATCAAACCGATATGCTCGTTTTTGCGAAGATCTCACCGGAGCTTGGCGACGTGCTGGAGATCGCGGGCAAAGTGCTTGGGCAGGGAATGGACGGGATTAGCTTGATCAATACGCTCCGCGGCATGGCGATCGATCTTAGGTCCCGCAGCTCGCGTTTGGCCAAGGATTTTGGAGGATTGAGCGGGCCGGCCATCAAGCCTGTGGCGCTCCGGTATGTTTATCAGGTCAAAAAGGCCTATCAGGTCCCAGTGATCGCTTCCGGCGGGATTTCGAACGCGAGTGACGCTCTCGAATTTCTGATCGCGGGAGCGGACCTGTTGGCTGTCGGGACGGCGAATTTTGTGGAGCCCCAGGCAACACTTCGGATCCTTGACGGAATCCAGTCGTTCATGAAGAAAGAAAAGATTTCGAAACTTGATTCTTTGCGCGGGAGTTACCGCCCCGCGGAAGAAAGGGGGGAAGGATGCCACCGCTGATGAGTAACATACCTCTGCAGGAGAAGCTTATTGTCGCGCTTGATGCCCCGACGCTTGAGATGGCCGAAAAATGGCTTTCGGAATTGAAAGGGGTCGTTCACTACTACAAGGTTGGGTTGGAACTTTTTACGGCGCACAGCTGGAAGGCCGTGAACCTTGTAAAGAATTTTGGCGGGAAAGTTTTTCTCGACCTGAAGCTTCACGATATTCCCAATACTGTTAGCCGCACGTTGGCGGCGGTGTGCGAACATGAAGTCGACATGGTGAATGTCCATGCGCTCGGCGGGTTCGAGATGATGAAGGCGGCACGTCAGTCGGTTGAACAGTATTCTGCCGGCAAGACAAAACGGCCGCAGTTGATTGCCGTGACCATTCTGACAAGTCATAGCCAGGACACGCTTAAGAAGGAACTTTGTATTCGCCGTAAGGTCAGGGATGAGGTTCTTCACCTCGCGGATCTGGCCCGCAAGGCGGGACTCGACGGCGTTGTTTGTTCTCCTCAGGAAACTCCCTGGGTCCGGAAGAAATGCGGCAAAGATTTTTCGATCATTACGCCGGGGGTCCGGCCTGCGGGCGCTGAGGTTGGGGATCAGAAGAGGATCGAGACTCCGGAGAAGGCAATCTTGAACGGCTCGGACCATATTGTTGTCGGCCGTCCGGTCACTCAGGCTAAAAATCCTCGGGATGCCGCAATGAAGATCCTTGACGCAATCGCGAAGGTTTTTTGAGCTTTTCCATAACTCATTTGAAATGAATGACTTAGAGAACATTTCCAGACGCTTTTCCTTGACAGGCCAGCGGAAACTTTTATAATACGCAAATTCCATGGCCCCCAACTTTTCTAACACTCCTTTGATTCCACATTATTTATGATAAGAAGCATGACGGCTTTTGCCCGGGTGACGCTGCCCGCCGGGGGGAAACACTGGGTGGTCGAAATCCGGTCGCTAAATCAGCGCTATTTCGAGCTTTCCCTAAGACTTCCGCCCCAGATGTTCCAGTTCGAACCGCAGGTGCGCCAGCTTGTTCAGTCGTTGATGCGCCGCGGGAAGGTTTCTCTCAGTGTCGCAGAGGAAGGGCGTAACGGTGAAACGCGTACTTATGAGCTTGATACGGACCAGGTTCGGGTGTATCTCGCGTCGGCCAAGAAAATGCAGGCCAAGTTCCGGCTCGAAGGCAAGCTTTGCGTTGAAGACATCCTGACGCTTCCCGGAGTGGTGAAGGAGAAGACAGCCGAGGACGCGCACACTTGGACGTGGCCGAAGCTTAATGCGTTTTTGACGAAAGCTCTTGAGAAGGCGATTCTCCATAAAGAAGAGGAAGGTCGGAAGCTAGAAAAGGATTTCCGCCTTCGTCTTGATCGGATCCTGAAGACGACGCAGCGGATCGAATCGTTGGTCCAGGGCGGCCAGAAGATCTATTTTGAAAAGCTGAAAGCCCGAGTCCAGGAGCTTCTGAACGGTGAAAAGCTCGATGAAGAGCGTTTGCACCGCGAAGTGGCGATGCTGGCCGAGCGGTCGGATATTACCGAAGAGACGGTCCGCATGAAGAGCCATCTGGACCTTTTTGGGAAATGGTTGGCACGGGACGGGGAGAGTGGCCGCGAGTTGGATTTCCTTTGTCAGGAGATGAACCGGGAGGCGAATACGATGGCGTCGAAAGCTCAACTTTTTGAGGTTTCCAAAGAATCGATCGCCGTCAAAAGCGAGATCGAAAAGATCCGCGAGCAGGTCCAGAATGTCGAATAAGGGAACTGTAAAAAAAGGATTACTGGTCGTTTTATCGGCACCTTCCGGATGCGGGAAGACCAGTATTGTCGAGCGGCTGTTGAAGCGTCATCCGGATTGGGTCCGGTCGGTTTCCGCGACGACGCGTGCCCCGCGTACGGACGAAAAAAACGGGCAGGATTATTTTTTTCTGACCCGGCCGGAATTCGAGGGGCGCATCCGGGACGGGAAGATGATCGAACATGCCGAGATCTACGGGAATTTGTACGGCACTCCGCGGGATTTTGTGGCGGGCCAGATCGATCAGGGGAAGATTGTGATCCTCACGATCGATGTCCAGGGTACGAAACAGGTGATGGAGACTTGGGCCGAGCGGAGCCAGCCTCTTTTGAGCGTTTTTATCCTGCCGCCGTCGATCAAGGTTCTGCGGGAGCGGCTTACGGGCCGGAATACCGAAACGCCGGAAGAGATTGAGAAGCGGATCGGGATCGCACAGGACGAAATCAAGGTCGCCACGCTTTATAATCATACGGTGATCAATCAAAGTCTCGACCAGGCCGTGCTTGAGGTTGAGGAAATCGTTTTAAATTACTGCAAAGAAAGGAGAAAAAAATAACATGGCGTATATCGCATTGGAAAAGATTCTTCCGGAAAAGAACAAGAGCCTTTACAAGACCGTTTTGACCGCTGCCGCGCGTGCCAACGAGCTCGTGCAGGGCGCTCAGTCGCTCGTGAAGACGGAATCGAAAAAAGCCGCGACCGTCGCATTGCTTGAGATGGCCGCCAAGAAGGTCAAGTATGTCGAGATCAAACCGAAAAGCAAAAAGCCTCTCGGGTAAGACGGTCCTGCAGGTCCTGACCGGCGGCATTGCCGCGTACAAGTCTCCCGACCTCATTAAAGAAATGCGGTCGGAGGGTGCGCGGGTGGTTTGTGTCATGACCGCCTGCGCTAAGGAGTTCGTGACGCCGACCGTGCTCAGGACCGTAAGCGGGGAACGTGTCTATAGCGAGATGTTTCCCTTGGACGCCCCTTTTGGCGTGCTCCATACGTCTCTGGCGGAAGTTCCGGATGTGGTGCTTGTTTCTCCGGCGACCGCCAATTTTATCGCAAAAATTTCCGCGGGGATCGCGGACGATCTTCCAAGCTGTATTTGCCTCGCAACGCGTAAACCCATTGTGATCGCGCCCGCGATGAACGACGGCATGTTTACGCATCCCATTACGCAGCGGAATATCGCCCAGCTCAAGGCGCTCGGGTACCGTTTTGTGGACCCCGTTGAAGGAAATCTTGCCTGCGGTCGTGTCGGGATCGGGCATATTGCTTCCAATGAAAGCATTTTAAAGGCGGTACGGGAAGCTTTTTCGAAGAATAGCCGTAGGTGAGCCTATGGTCCCCCAGTTGAAGAATATCCTGATCACTGCCGGTCCTACTCGCGAACCGATCGATCCCGTTCGTTTTATTTCAAATCTCTCCACTGGTGAAATGGGGTACGCCCTTGCCGCCGCGGCAGTCCGGAAGAAATACCGGGTCACGCTTGTGAGCGGGCCGACTGCTTTAAAACCGCCGAAAGGCGTGCGTTTTATTTCTATTCATACGGCACGGGAGCTTAAACGCGTTTGCACGGAACTTTTTCCGGAACACGATTGTCTGATTATGACAGCTGCGGTTTGCGATTTTGAGCCTGCGAAGACATGCAGGCACAAGATCTCGAGCCGTGGGGGTTGTACGCTCCGTCTGAAGAGGACGCCGGATGTTCTGGCGTCGCTTGCGAAGCGGAAGGGGTCTAGAACGGTTATCGGGTTCTGCCTTGAAACGCGGGATCTTGTGGATCGCGCAAAGGCAAAGCTCAGAGAGAAGCGTCTGGATGGCATTGTTGCGAATTACTATGCCCCGGGGCGTTCGGTGCCTTTCGGAGATCGTAAAGTCAAGGTTGTGTTGATTGATTCGACGTTGAAAGTGAAACGGTGCCCTGCGCAGCCGAAAAGACAAATCGCTGAGCGGTTGCTTGCTTGGGCGGGGGAACTTGGCGGCCGTTGTTAATGTTTTAAAAATCTTATTTTGCATTCTGGAAAAACGAATATAATAACCCCCGATCTGGTCAGGAAACTGGCAGTTATCATCATAAGAAAAAGGAGAACGTTATGAGTTTCAGGAATCGAAAAGTTGCGGCTGCTGTTATGGCTCTTCTTATCGTGTGCAGCGGATGCGCTTCTGAAAGCACGGGGCTCTCCGAGCGTGAAACGGGGGGGCTCGCCGGTGCGGCCTTGGGTGCCGGGCTTGGTGCGATCGTCGGAAGCGCGACGGGTCACGCGGGTGTCGGGACGGCTATCGGCGCCGGTGCCGGTCTTTTGACGGGCGCGGTCGCGGGCGAGATGGCGCGCCGTCAGAAGGAACAGACCAAGAAAGAGATCCGCCAGGAAATGATGCAACAGCAATACCAGGGCCAGCAGGGGCAGTATGCGCCGCAGCCGTACACGGCTCAGCCTCAGACGGTTCAGCAGGCGCCGGCGGCTACGCAAACCGCGGTCCGTCAGGAAATGAATACGAAGTACAATCCCAGAACGGGGCAGACGTTTCCCTCAAATTACACGTTTGATCCGAACACCGGCGAAGAGCTGAAACCGCTTCAGTAGGATCTCTTGAAACAGACCAAGATCAGGAAAGTAGGAATTCTTACCGGGGGCGGGGACTGTCCCGGGTTGAATGCCGTTATCCGGGCGGTCACAAAGTCCGCCATTTCAAATTACGGGTGGGAAGTTTTTGGGATCGAGGACGGCTATGCCGGCCTGATCGAAAAACGTGGCCATGAGCTGACGCAGGCGCATGTTTCCGGCATTCTCACAATCGGCGGAACAATTCTCGGAACTTCCAATCGGGCGGACCCTTTCAGAGTCCCCGTCGTTAAAGGGAAAAAAGTTTTCTACGAAGATCATTCCGACAGGGCGATCGAACATTTCCGTCAGTGGGGGCTTGATGTTCTTGTGGCGGTCGGGGGGGATGGGACGCTTTCCATAGCCAACAAGCTTTGCAAAAAGGGAATTCCGGTCGTCGGTATTCCCAAGACGATCGACAACGATTTAATGGGAACGGATTACACCTTCGGATTCCATACGGCCGTCAGTATTTGTACCGAAGCGATCGACCGGCTTCACACAACGGCTGCGGCGCATCATCGCGTTATGATCCTTGAGGTGATGGGGCGGAACGCAGGCTGGATTGCGCTCCATTCGGGTTCCGCCGGGGGTGCAGACATTATTTTGATACCTGAATTTCCCTATACGATGGAGGCCGTCTGCAAGACTGTTAAAAAACGCGCCCAGCACGGAAAGAAGTTTAGCCTGATCGTTGTGGCCGAGGGGGCGAAGGAAAGAGGCGGAAAAGTCATCGAGAAGAAAAGGGACCTCAAGAATCCCTATCCGGTCAAACTCGGGGGCGTTGGGAAATACCTGGAGGAGCAGATCGAGAAATGTACGGGGCTTGAAACGCGTTCCGCGAGTTTGGGGCATATCCAGAGGGGGGGCTCTCCGACGCCTCCGGACCGAAATCTCGGGACGCTTTTTGGGACCTACGCGGTCGAATTGATCCACCATCAAAAGTGGGGGCAGATGGTGTGCACACAGGGGAGCTCCGTGAGATCGATTCCGATTGAGCGGGCAGTCAACAAGCTCAAGACGGTGACTCCCGATGATCCTCTTGTCAGAGCCAGTGAAGCGGTCAGCATCAGTTTCGGTAGATAATCCTTCTTGCCGGAGGTAATCTTCGGCCGGTTTTTGTCTTGAAGGGGCTGTGAGAAAAGCAAAGTGCCGAAATTTTCTTTTGCTGTTTTAACGATGAAAATTTCGATGCGATTTCCAAATTACTTAGGGCGCGGTAGCAAAGTGGTAATGCATCGGTCTGCAAAACCGATATGCGGCGGTTCAATTCCGCCCCGCGCCTCCATTTTTTTAAAAAAATAATCACCCTCGAAGGCAATGAACGCCGGGGGATTGTCTTACCGTTCAATTTGCCGGGATGGCGAAATTGGCAGACGCACAGGACTTAAAATCCTGAGGGAACTCAAAAGCCCGTGCCGGTTCAAGTCCGGCTCCCGGCAGTTTGAGTTCCTTTTTTTTAATTCCACCGCATCTTTATTTCTTGATCCCTCCCGATCTTCCATGTGAAAAAAATTTAATAAAGCCGCATTTTTTATGCATCAAAAAATTTGAGTTCTACATAGTTTGCAATCTTATCCATCTTTAAAAGAACTTTAATAAATAATAAAAATAACCTCTAAGTTATTACTGTTAAACGACTTACGTTTATTGACAGACTCGTTTTGCCGTGTTAGTATTTGTTTGTCGCTGAAACTAAATTAATGTATTGGTGTTTCTCCCTACGATTTTCGGGTTCGGAAGATAAAAAAACCGGCTACGAAAGGATGCGGAAAATGAGCTCAGGCGGAAGTTCTTTCTATCAGCATCGACATTCTTTGAAGACCAAATTACTTGCTTCAATTCTTGCCCTGGCTTTCATTTCCACCCAAGCGATTCCCGTCGGGTTTGCCGACCTAACCCTCCGTTCCGAAGATTATGTAACACCGTACCAGCCTGAGTCTGAGGTTCCTGCGGACAATGCCAATTCTCAGCAAAACCAAACGCCTGCCATTCCGGGGGATCCCAATGCAGCCTTTTTGGGAGGTCAGTTGAAATTGACTTCCTCGAATGCAACATTGACCACTCAAAACGTGCGTGATGCCGAGGAGTATTCTTTCGAGGAAGCCAAACAATATCTGACTTCTGATTATGCGGCTGCGGTGGTGGTCAAGAATCTGACGGCTGCGGATCTCCGTGAACTTGCCCGCGCGGAGGTCGAAGTTGGCGTTGCGGTGATTCGCGGAAAGGTCGTTCTGTTTACCACCGGTAGTGCGACCGAATTACGCGCAAACGACGTGGCGCGGCAGCTGTTGGCGGAATCGCCGGTCATCCTCCACACGCATCCGGCCGGGCAGCGGGCAACCCCCAGCGACAATGACCTTCTTTTGGCGGGAGATGCGGTCGAATATC
>Ga0116170_10000570_pt1 | contig 39157 bp, 33 predicted proteins | sample AD_JPNHW1_MetaG_FD_89797 | JGI IMG/M metagenome (GOLD analysis project Ga0116170, IMG submission 89797) | Active sludge microbial communities of municipal wastewater-treating anaerobic digesters from Japan - AD_JPNHW1_MetaG | ecosystem: Engineered > Bioreactor > Anaerobic > Digestate | place... | reverse complement strand
GTCAGGAAAGTTGAACTCCTTCCCAATGGGCTATGTTCCCAACTGAACTTTTGGTTTACGCGGGGATTTGGTCGATACGTAACATTTCCTCAGCCAACAGTGTGCGTTCTACCCCGGCTTTGCGACCCCTCATTACCTACCTGATTTCACCCATAAGCACTCCTGAGAAGCTTTGTGGGGAATTACCCTCATTGCCCGCTGCGCAACTATCGGTTAAGATTCAACAGCCCCAGGCAGGCAAGACTCCTTCAAACTCACGGGTGATCGTATGGGAACTGAACCAAACACGAACCTTCTGACCAGGCAAGCCTTGGCAAGCGAATTCAAGGACTACGCCCTCGGCATCATCGGCAGCCTGCTCTATGCCCTCAGTATTAATTTGTTTGTACTGCCCTCCGGGCTGTACATTGGCAACCTGACGGGTATCGCCCAGATCCTCCGTGAACTGGCCAGCACCATTTTTCCCGGGATAGGGGACCTGACCGGTGTTTTTCTGTTGGCCTTGAACCTACCGCTGCTGTTCATTTCCTTTCAATCGATCAACCGCAAATTCTTCTACAAGACCATCCTCAACATCGTGGTGATGTCAATCGCCATGTCGGTTATCCCGGTCAGGTTGCTTATCCCTGGCCTGGAGGACACACTCACCATTTGCCTGATCGGGGGGATTTTGGCCGGCATTGGCACCGGTTTGTGCCTGCGCAGTGGTGGCTCCTCCGGGGGAACGGACATCCTGGGGGTGTTTGTTAGCCTGAAGAACAAGGATCTCAGCGTTGGCCGGGTAAGCCTGCTGATTAGTATGCTTGTCTATATCTATGCCTTCTTCCGCCACCCCTGGGTGGTTTTGGTGTATTCCATTATCTTCACGCTGATTTACACGTTTATGGTCGACCGCGTACATTACCAAAACGTCAAAATCAGCGTGATGGTCGTCACCAGGAACCGCGAGGTGCTGCCGTACATCGTGGATGTGGTGAATCGTAGCGCCACCTACTGGGACGGCACCGGGGCTTTCACCGGCTCGTCTTACCTGGTGATTAACACCGTGGTCTCCAAGTATGAGCTAATTATCCTTCGCCGGGGCGTGTTGGACCTTGACCCCCAGGCGTTTCTAATTGAAAACCAGCAAGTGCACGTCACCGGCAACTTCCCCTCGCATTTCTTCTAAGCGCGCACCCGCTGAAGCCGGATTTGTAAATTGAAGTGTTTGGCATGTGGCTGGAAAAATCTCGAACCGTCCAGTTTCCGGTAAAATATAATCCTCACCAAATTAAACAGGAGCCCGCATGACCAAAACTGCATTCACTTCCAAAAAAGCCCCAGCCTTTCGGGATATACCGGATGAGAAATGGAACGACTGGCGCTGGCAGCTCAGCCACCGCCTGAACACCGTCGAGGATTTCGAGAAGCTTTTCCCCCTGACCGAAGGGGAGAAAAAAGCGTTGAACAGCACCAGCCTGTTCAGGGTGGACGTGACCCCTTATTTTGCTTCCCTCATCGACCCCGATGATCCTTACGACCCCATTCGCCGCCAGGTCATCCCCACTGAAGCGGAAATCCTGCCCTTCACTGGCATGATGGAAGATTCGCTGGCCGAAGACATGCACTCCCCTGTCCCCGGGCTGGTACACCGCTACCCGGACCGCGTGTTGATGCTCATCACCAATACCTGCGCCTCGTACTGCCGCTACTGCACCCGCTCACGCCTGGTGGGTGACCCGGCCCAGTCCTTTTCCTCTGAGGATTTTGAGGCACAGCTTGATTACCTGCGCAGTACCCCCCAGGTGCGTGACGTGTTGCTTTCGGGTGGCGACCCACTCACTCTCGCCCCGAAAATCCTGGAACGCATCCTGCGCTCCCTGCGCGAAATTGAACATATCGAGGTCATCCGCATTGGGTCACGCGTGCCGGTGTTCATGCCCCAGCGTATTACGGACGACCTCACCGAGCTTTTACAGCAGTTCCACCCGTTGTGGCTGAATATCCACGTGAACCATCCAAACGAAATCACCGCGGAACTGGCCGAAGCCTGCGATAAGCTCACGCGCGCGGGCATTCCGCTGGGCAACCAATCCGTGTTGCTGGCGGGCGTGAATGATGACCCTTATCTCATGCGCCGCCTGGTGCAGGACCTTGTGCGTATCCGCGTCCGGCCATATTACATCTACCAGTGTGACCTGGTGGAAGGGGCCGGCCATTTTCGCACCCCCATCGCGCGCGGCATGGAGATTATGGAAGCCTTGCGCGGCCATACGTCTGGCTTCGCCGTCCCGACCTACGTGGTGGACGCGCCGGGTGGTGGTGGGAAAATCCCATTGGCACCGAATTATTTATTGGCCATGTCTGACCACAAGGTTGTGCTGCGCAACTTCGAAGGTTTCATCACGACCTACGAGGAACCGTTGGATTATGCCCGTCCAAACCCGGCCCTCACGGATCCTTTCAAGGATGCTGAAATTCAAGGGCAGGAGGGCGTCTTTAGCCTGCTGCAAGGGGAGAAGATGGTCATCAAGCCGGAAGGTTTTGACGCTCTGCGCCTGCGAGGTGGCAAACAACACCGGCTGCGCCAGGATGAGAAAAAATGGAAAGCCCTGGGCATTGGGGACCCAGAGCAAGGCGCCGATACTCCCCCAGGCCCCACGGATTAACCACAAAAAGAGGACACCGAGTGTCCTCTTTTTTGATGGCTTTTCAAATAGCATCAGGCTTGCTTGGAGAGGGTTTCTTCCACAATCCTGCCCAGAACTGGGTCCACTTCGATGCTGGCAGTGGAACGGGCGGGGTCAGGCTTGCGCAAGTCGATATTGCGCGCCGCTTCGATGACCCAGCTGGCGGCCATGTGCAAGGGGATACGGCTGGTATCAATGACCAGGTTAAAGTTTTGGGGGGAATCGGGCTTGATGTCGTGGAAAATCTGCAGGAAACTCACGCGGGCTTTGTCGCTCTGGCGCACCTGCTCCTCGGCTTCCAGGATGTCATGCACGCCTTCGGTATCCATGACCATGCGCACCCGGTAGTCAAACGGCGCCCGCAGGAAAACATTGAGCACGTTTTGGTAATCCTGCAAAACGACAAAACCACCACGGCCGATAATCAAGGTGCCATCGTGCTTGGAAAAAGCCCGGATGGTGTTATTTAGCATACGCACCAGTTCCATGGTCTGTGAATCCAGCCGCGACCAAATATTGTGCGTGGTGTGGTAAACCTCATCCAGGGTGGTGAGCCCGTAGGTTCGGAGAACTTGCTCGATGAGCTGCTTATCTGCCAGCTTGTACCGCAGGGAATTGTGAATCATCTGGCTGAGCGCGCCGCCGCCACTGCCATATTCCCGGGAGAGTGTGATGACTGCCATGGGGACCTCCGTTTGTAGAGTCTCTCTTGATTATAAGGGCAGAATGGCGGTTTTCAAAATATTAAAGACTGGAATTTCAACGTTTAGAGACGTATTTGTTTTTTTATTCGATTCACCGCGTGCAAAGCGGGCAAATCAGAGTGACTGCCCTTTTCGCAGCACCAGCACCACCCAGTCCCCACTTTGGAGCGTTTCGACCAGGCTGAGGTCCCGCGCGGCTGCCGCCTGGATGACGTCCTGGGCCTGGGTATCCAGTATTCCACCAAGAATCAGGAGGCCGCCAGGGATGACCGTCTGCTCCAGGCCAGAGGCAAGCATGGTGATAAGCACGGGCGCCAGGATGTTGGCGAGCACGCGTGGGGCGTGGTTCAGGCCATCGGTGCGGGCCAGCACATCGGTGTGGGTGCCGGCTTCAAAGAGGATGCGGCCGGGCATGTCATTCAGAGCGGCGTTTCGCTCGCAGGAGGGGATGGCCTCGGGGTCGTAGTCCACGCCGAGGATGCGGTCCGCGCTAAAGCGTGCCGCGGCAATCGAAAGAATGCCACTGCCACAGCCGATATCAATCACATTCTGGCCGGTACAGCCATATTCTTCCAACGCGACCAGGCAAAGCTGGGTTGAGGGGTGTGAACCCGTTCCAAAGGCCATATCAGGGGAAATGATAATCGGCACCAGGTCCTTGGCCAGGGCGCGGTCTGCCCATTCCGGTAAAACAATCATGCGTTGCCCAAGACGGATGGGCTCGTAGTGGGTTTTCCACAGGGCCATCCAATCCTGGTCCGCGATGACCTGGTATTGAAGGGCCGGCAGCGGGACGATCTGTCCCAGGTGCCAAATGGCAGTTTCAAGCTGTTGGCGGGTGTCCTCAAGCGCGGCATCCTGGGGCAGGTACGCGCTGACGTGCATATCCCCGGTCGGCCTTTGTTCATAGGCCTCCGGGTCAAAGGCGGTGATGCTGCTGAGCACCACCCCATCCGGGGCATAGCGGGAAAAGACCTCGGCAACCGCTTCAGCCAATTCACCGCTGCATATCAGCGAGGCTTCCAGCCAGGCGGTCGGCTTAACCACTGAAGGCGTCCTTCAGCTTGTCAAAGAAGCTGCGTTCCTGGATTTTGACCTCGGTGCCCATGGTTTTCCCGAGCTGTTGAAGCAAAGCTTCCTGCTGGTCGGTGAGCGAGGTGGGAACCTGCACGTTGATGGTCACCAGCTGGCTGCCACGTTCACTGCGTTGCAGGACGGGCACACCTTTTTCCTTGAGCCGGAAGACCCTGCCTGGTTGGGTACCAGGTGGGATGCGTAGCTTCACGTCGCCATTGAGTGTTGGTACATTAATCTCATCCCCAAGCGCGGCCTGGGCGATGTTGATGTCCAGGTCCAGGAGGATATCGGTGCCACGACGGCGGAAGTATTTATGTGGCGCGACTTCCAGTTCAATGTAGTAGTTGCCGTTGGGGCCGCCGTTGGCGCCTGGCTGGCCCTCATTCATCATGCGAATCTGGTTACCATTATCCACACCGGCTGGGATGCTCACGGTTTTCTTGACCGTTTTGCGCTCCAGCCCACTGCCGCGGCAGGTATGGCAGGGCGATGTGAGGATTTGGCCGCGGCCCTGGCATTCCGGGCAGGTGATTACCTGTACCATGGAGCCCAGGAAGGTCTGATGTACCTGGCGCACTTCGCCCTGTCCCTTGCAGGTTTGGCAGGTGGCTGGGGTTGTACCTGGTTCGGCGCCTGTGCCACCACAGGTGGAACATTTTTCATCGCGGGTGATTTCAATTTCTTTTTCCGCGCCAAAGACGGCTTCCTCAAACGTCAGCTTGAGCTTGGAGGACAGGTCTGCGCCGCGCCGGGGAGTGTTCCGGCTGCGCCTGGAGGAGGAGAAACCGCCAAATCCACCCATGCCAAACAGGCCTTCCAGGATATCCGAAAGGTCCATGCTGGAAAAATCGGGCATGCCGTTGGTGTTGACCCCAGAGAAGCCATAACGGTCGTACGCCGCGCGCTTTTCGGGATCGCTGAGCACGCCGTAGGCTTCGTTAATTTCCTTGAATCTCTCCTCGGCGTCGGGCTCCTTGTTCACATCCGGGTGATACTTGCGCGCCAGGGAGCGGAAGGCGTTCTTAACGTCCTCCGCGGTGGCTGAGCGCGAAACGCCCAACACTTCGTAATAATCTCGTTTTGTTGCCATGGCTTACAACTTTTCCCGCGTCTCACGCCGGGGCCGGCGGATGTTCACAGCCGGCCCTGCGTGTTTTTGTTACTCGTCCTGTTTAGGCCTGCCTGAACTCGCCGTCCACGAAATCACCATCGTCGTGAGCAGAATCTTCGGGTTTTTCGCTGGCCGCACCGGTTTGGTTGCCGGGCTGCTGGTAGGCAGCCTGGCCAACTTCCTGCAAAACCTTCATCAGCGCTTCAACAGACTGGTTGATGGCCTCGGAGTCGTCCTGGTCACGCGTGACGCGCACCTGCTTGATGGCTTCTTCAACACGGGTTTTCAGGTCCGCGGGGACCTTATCGCCCAGGTCTTTGAGCGTCTTTTCTGACGTGTAAACAGCGTTGTCCGCCGTGTTGCGCGCTTCTATCATGGCCCGGCGTTTCTGGTCCTCGTCCGCATGGGCTTCAGCTTCGCGGCGCATCTTTTCAACTTCTGTTTCGCTCAAACCGGAGGAAGCGGTGATGGTGATGTTCTGCTGACGTCCGGTAGCCTTGTCCTTCGCGGTGACCTCGAGGATGCCGTTGGCGTTGATATCAAAGGTGACCTCCACCTGCGGAACGCCACGGGGAGCCGCGGGAATGCCATCCAGGTTGAACTTGCCCAGGGACTTGTTATCCGCGGCCATCGGGCGCTCGCCCTGCAAGACGTGGATTTCCACCTGGGTTTGATTGTCGGACGCCGTTGAAAACACCTGGCTTTCGCGCGTGGGAATGGTGGTGTTGCGCTTAATCAGGGGTGTAGCAATCCCGCCGAGGGTTTCGATGGAAAGCGTCAGGGGGGTGACGTCGAGCAGCAGGATATCCTTCACCTCGCCGCCCAGCACGCCGGCCTGGATGGCCGCGCCGATGGCGACAACCTCATCCGGGTTGACGCTCTTGTTGGGATCTTTGTTGAATTGGCGCCGGACAGCTTCCTGTACAGCCGGCATACGGGTCATGCCCCCGACCATCACCACCTCGTTGATATCGCTGGCACGCAGGTTGGCATCCTGCAGGGCCTGGGAAACGGGGGTGATGGACTTTTGAATGAGATCCTCGGTCAGCTGTTCCAGCTTGGATCGGGTTAGCGTGGTGACCAGGTGCTTGGGACCGGAAGCGTCCGCGGTTATGTAAGGCAGGTTGATGTCTGCCTGCATGGTGGTGGAAAGCTCAATTTTGGCCTTTTCCGCGGCTTCCTTGAGGCGCTGGAGGGCCTGGCGGTCCTGGCGCAGGTCAATGGAATTTTCCCGCTTGAATTCATCAGCCAGCCAGTCAATCACACGCTGGTCGAAGTCGTCACCACCCAGGAAAGTATCGCCGCTGGTGGACTTGACCTGGAAGAGGCCATCGCCCACTTCCAGGATGGAAACATCGAAGGTGCCGCCGCCCAGATCGTATACTGTGATGGTCTCGTTCTTGCGTTTGTCCAGGCCGTAAGCCAGGGAGGAGGCAGTTGGTTCGTTGATGATGCGCAGCACTTCCAGGCCGGCAATCTTGCCGGCGTCCTTGGTGGCATTGCGCTGGGCATCGTTGAAATAGGCGGGCACGGTGATGACGGCCTGAGTGACTGGCTCTCCCAGGTAGGCTTCCGCGTCGCGCTTTATCTTGGCCAAAATCATGGCGGAAATCTCTGGCGGGGTGTATTCCTTGTCGCCCATCACCACGCGCAGGTCCCCATTCGGGGCCTTGGTAATCTTGTAGGGCACACGGCCTTTGGCGCGCTGGACCTCGGGGTCCTCGTAGCGCCGGCCCATGAAGCGTTTGATGGAAAAAATGGTGTTTTCAGGGTTTATGATGGCCTGGTTGCGGGCAACCCGGCCCACCAAGCGCTCGCCATTCTTGTTGAGTGCCACAACGGAAGGAACGAGACGTTCACCTTCCGCGGAGGGGATGACTACAGGTTCCCCGCCCACCATGACGGCGGCAACGGAGTTGGTGGTGCCAAGGTCGATACCAATAATTTTTGACATGAAAAATCCTCCTATTTGGCCACGCGGACAAGGGCGGGGCGGATAATGCGATCTTTGAGCTTATAACCGGTTTGGACAACCTCGATAATCTGTCCATCGGTCCATTCTTCGTTTTCTTCGTGCGTGACCGCCTCATGGTAATGCGGGTCAAACGCTTCGCCCGGTTTAGCGGCGATTTCTGTCACGTGCTTGCTTTCCATGGCCTTGCGCAGCTTGAGCAGGATGAGCTCAATACCGGCCACCCACGGAGCGCTGGTTTCGTTGGTTGGTTTGTTTTTTAAGGCACGCTCCAGGTCATCCAGCACGGGCAGGAAAAGCTTGATGGAATCGGCCAACGCGGCGTCATAAACCAGCGCGTTATCCTGTTCAATACGGCGACGGTAGTTCGCGAAACTGGCGCGTTCGCGTTGCAGGCTGTCCAGGTAATCATCCGAGCTCTTTTTCAAGTCCTCGAATTGTTTTTGCAATTCCTCATAGGAAGCCTGTGAAGCGCTTTCTTGCACTTCGCCGCCATTGCCGGGAGTTTCCTCGGAGGCTGGCACACCTTTTTTATATTTATCTTCTTCCATATTTCACCTCTTAACAGCCTTTCGGCTGGTTTAATCCACCATGGTTTGAGACACCAGGTCCGTAAGCAGGCCGGCCACAAAACGGATTGTGCTGATGGTGCGCCCGTAGGAGATGCGCATTGGTCCCAAAACACCCAACGTGCCGGTCAACAAGTCCGGAACGCCATATCGGGTCAGGATGACCGAGCAATCGCGCAGTTCCTCCCAGGTACCTTCGCCGCCAATCAGAACCTGCACGCCACCCACTTTTTCGGTCATGATGGTGCGCGAAATCAGGTCGTTCAGCAGGGGCCGTTCCTCAAGCACGCGCAGGGCGGAGCGGGCCATATCCATCTCGGCAAATTCTGGTTCAGCCAACACGTTCGTCAATCCGTCCAGGTACACTTCCCCAGTGACCAGCTTACCCACCTGGGAGAGCTGGTCCCGGATGGCGCGCAGCACCTGCTGGTCCAGTGAGTCCGAGGGCACGGGCAGTTTATCCAGGGTTTCCAGGGTGGCACTTCGGCAAAGGTCATTAAACCTGGCCGCCACCTGTGAAAGCGCTTCCTGGGAGACGGGCGTGTCCAGAGACAGAAACGCTTGCCTGATTTCCCCGCCAACCAACACCATCACCATCAGCACCTGGGTGGCACGGGTGGCGATTAACTCAAGGTGTTTGAAGGTTGCCCGCTCACTGTGCGGGGCGGTTACGATGGAGGCTGCCTGGGAATGGCTCGCCAGTACCGACGCGGCCAGGGGCAGCCATTGGTCCAGGCCCTGTGGGGACTGGTAAAACTGGTGACTGATCGTGTTACGCGTGGTGGCCGGCAGGGTGGTTGGGTTGAGCAGGTGGCTCACCAGGTAGCGGTAACCTTCTTCGGTGGGAACCCGGCCCGCGGAAGTGTGGGGTTGGCGCAGGTAGCCCATCTCGGTCAGGGCCGTCATCTCGTTGCGCACCGTCGCGGAACTCATCGGCAGGCTGTATTGCCGTACCAACGCGTTGGACGCCACCGGCAGGGCGGTACGTGAGTGCTCGTGCACAATCAGCGTGAGCAGTAATTTCTGTCGTTCAGTTAGTTCTTTGGTCATGGCTTATTCTGAATTAGCACTCTCATGCCGAGAGTGCTAATTATCTGTTCTTAATGATACCATGCCGAAAAAAGAAGGTCAAGAATTTTGACTTGCCCAGGTATTAGAGGTTTATTGGAATTTGCAGAATGGGATCGAAAGCCAGGTTCTTACACTTCAAAACGCGGAAATCGTGCCCGTTCCGCCTATGCTTGAGCGGGGTTGAGCTCGGCGCGTAACACATAACGGTTCACGCCCCCAAAGCGATACTTATAGATCTCGTCGCCACGCATCATGTCCACTTCGGTGAAGCCATTGGCAATCGCCCATTGGATAATCTGAGCCAGCAGCACCCAACCCGGAGAACTGGAAAAGTATTTTGGGTTGAACGCGGAATTGTATACCAACAGGCGCTGACCTTGTTTGAAGCTCAGGTAGGCGGCCGCCTTCTCGCCGTCCATGATCAGGAAAGCCAGGTGCAGGATGCCCTGCCGGCAGGTGGTTTCGGCGACGCGGCGCATGAACTTGACCATTGGATTGGTCAGAAACACATCCTTTTCTTCTTCGTTGCGCATCATGGATAGAAAATCGCTGACCTCGTCACAAGCCGCGAACACGCCTTCAGCAACATACCAATCCACCTGGAAGTTGGTTTCAGCATTGCGAATTTTCCGACGGATTTCGTGGCGCTGTTTCTTATCAATCCCGGCCAGGTAAGCATCCCAGCTTTCCGCAAGCGGAATGTAGGGTGAGGGCTGAAGCGTGCTGCTTTCCAGGCTCCAGCCAAGCTTGTTGGCAGCCGTAGCAAGCGCGGGCAGGGTGGGGGAACTATCCACGAGGTTATCCAGGCAGAGTTGTTTAACAGGCAGGTCGGATTCGGCCAGGAAACGGAGCAAACCCTCCACGAAGTTGTCAAGGTTTTCAGGCCTGACGATGAAATCGAGGTAATCACTCACTTCAATCGCCCCGATGAAGCGCAGCGCGGGTTCAAAACCGGGTTTGGAACCAAGGAACAGGGGTGCCACGCCCACCAGAACTGGGCCTTCACGCGCCACGATGACCGCCAGCTGGCTCGATTCGGCCGGCCACTCACCTCCGCCAAGCGTTTCCCACCAGACCAACTGGTAAGCAGGGTCCATGAAAACCAGGGGCGTGATGCTCTCACGTAACAAGCCGCGCCATTCATCTTCGAGCGCGGCCAAATCAGCTAATTGGGTAACCAAATTAAAATTCATTGGCACCATTATACCTGCTGGCACGAATGTTGTACTCAATATTCCTGATACTCACGGTAACCCAGGTGCGCCCATGAAATTAGATTTGATTCTTCGACCCATCGCCAATCAAGCCAACCTCCCCGTCTACATGACGACCGCGCCAAAGCGTTCCGCCCGGGGGCGTGAGGATGACATCTTGTTAATCTACCTCGGCTTCACCGGGCCAAACCCTGTGCCCGATGCTGACCTGAAGAAATGGCAGGAACGCCTGGCCGCGTTGTTTTTCCAATCTTCCGGTTCGGTCACCAACGCGCTCAAGGTGGTGGTGGAAGCGCTCAACAAACCGCTCTTCCTGGAAAACGACCGTTTTGAAGAAGCGAGCACCTGGCGCACGGCCAATTTGTGCCTGGTGGTGCTTCACCATGGTACCCTTTTCATCTCCCAGGACGGCAAGACCCGCGCGATGCTCATCCGCCAAAACAGCCGCACCCTGCTTTTTGACCCAACGCTGGACAGCCGTGGGTTGGGCGTGACGGCGTTGCCCAAGCCCCACTTTTTCCAGTCTGAACTGGCGGATGGCGACGTGCTATTGCTTTCCACTGATTTCCCTGAAGCCTGGCTCCCCCTCGCGCTCACCAGCACAGACGTGGAAGCGCTTTGGTCGCGCCTCATCCAGGCCGAGGCCGCGCTGGGACCGTGCGCCTTGGTGGATATTCGTGCCGGTCAGGGCAAGGTCCTGAGTGGAACCGCGCTTAGCGTCCCCGTCCCAACCGCGCCAGGGGAGCCCAGCCAGCAGGCTTTGTTAACCCCGGATGTGGAGGAGCAACATCCCGCTGAGGTTGCAGAGGAGAAGACTTCAACGCAATCTGTTACTGAAGTTCAGCCGGAAAAGCTGGCGGAGACGTCCAAAGAATCCTCCCTGGCAGAAGATTTGTTTGGCCACCTGGCCATTGCGCCCACGGTGCTGCCTGAAGTGCCCGACAAACCTGAACCCGAAGTGTCAGCTGAGGCACCAGAGGCGGAAATTCCCTCACAGGAGCTCGAAAAGGCACCAGAGCCTTCATTGGACAAAGACGAGGAAGAAATGGAAGCAGTGGCGTTGCCTGGCCAACCTGAAGCCGTGGTCGCAGCCATCCAACCTGAAGAGGCCGCAGCTGAAAGCCTCGAACCAGTCGTGCGGGAGACGAAACCCAAGGCTTCCATCCCAGTGGAGCAGATAAAACAAACCGCTTATAATGGCGTGGCTCGCAGCGCGGGCTGGCTTAAGAAAATGGAAGACAAGGCCGCTTTGGCAATGGGGGAGGGGTCGGCCGCGCCAATGGAGACGGTGACCCCGGCTGCCCAACTGCCAGCCAGTGTGAAATTCCTGATTGCAATCCTGGTGCCCATTGTGGTGGTCGCGCTGGCCGCCATGCTCTTTAATGCCCGGGGACTGGAAGACCAGTATCAATACTTTTTGGCCCAGGCCCAGGCAGCCGCTGGCAATGCCGTTCAAATGAATACGGCCGAATCGCAACGCGAAGGCTGGAACCAAACGCTGGCCTGGCTGGATAAGGCTGCGGCTTACCGGGTTTCTGACGAGGTCACCACCTTGCGCGCGCGGGCGCAGGCAGGGTTGGATGGACTGGACGGTGCTGTGCGCCTGGTGTACAAGCCGGCCTTCGACCCAGCGCTTTACCCCGGGCTTTCCATTCAATCCATCATCCCTATCAATAACGATATTTACCTGCTGGATGGCAAAAGTGGTAAGGTGCTGCACATGGGTCTCAAAAGTGGGACATACGAGCAGGACACCAGCTTTGTTTGCGGACCTGGCACCTATGAAGGCGTGTCGGTTGGCGCTTTGGTGGACGTCGCGGTCATCCCGATTAACAACCCGGCCAAGGCCCCCATCCTGGGGATTGACGCGAACGGGAACATCCTGTACTGCGCGATTGGCAGGACCCCCGTGGGGGTAAGCCTGATTGCGCCGGCAGCCGGCTGGGGAAAAATCCGGGGCATTTCCTTCGACAGTGGCCGCCTCTTCGTGATGGACCCAATCAATAATGTCGTCTGGATTTACCGCGGGTTTTCGACCCAATTCGACAGGGAGCCAGACTCGTATTTCGGGGACGTCCCAACCCGCCTGGGTACCGCCATTGGGCTGGCCGCGGGTGGCGACGAACTCTTCATCCTGTATGAAGACGGCCACACCTCCCATTGCCTGGCCTCCAACGTGACTGGAGAGCTGGAATGCCAGGACCCCTACCTGTTCCAGGATGGACGGCAGGGTGTGCCGGCCTTGGATTTTACCGATTTGCGGTTCAGCAGGCTTTCCTATTCACCCCCTCCGGACCCCTCCATCTACTTCCTGGAACCTACGAAGGCCGAGCTCTACCAGTTTAGCCTGCGCCTCAACCTGAACCGGATATTACGCGCATCCGGTGGCAGCACGCTGCTCCCCAGCAGACCGGTCACCGCTTTTTCCGTTAGTGCCAACCGGGTTGTGTTCCTGGCCTACGAAAACGCGCTCTACTCGGCGGTACTGCCGTAAAGCAGCCTGGCTGTTTGTAACGGATGAGGAATTGGTCCCATTTGTAAATTATTCTTGGGGTCGGAGGATCAACCTTGTTTGATTAAGAATTGTTAACAAGGCAGCCGCCGGTCTTTCCACATTGATTTATAATTTCCCTCATCTACATCATGGACAGTGGAGGAATCATGGAAATTAATGACAAAGAGTTTTTTTTCGGTCGCGCTTACGACCTGCAATCCAAGCAGGCCGATCCGGAAAAGCCCGTTTTTTACGACCCCGCGGACCTGACCACGCACGGCGTCATCACCGGTATGACCGGCTCAGGCAAAACCGGCATGGGCATTGTCCTGCTTGAGGAAGCCGCGTTGCAGGGCATCCCGGCCATCCTGATTGACCCCAAGGGAGACCTGACCAATCACCTGCTCCATTTCCCCGATTTACTCCCAGCCGACTTTGCTGCATGGGTGGATGAGGATGCCGCTCGGCGCGACGGCAAGACGGCGCAGCAGGCCGGCGAAGAAGCCGCCGCCAGCTGGCAAAAAGGACTGGCAGATTGGGGCATCGACAAGGCCCGCATTGAAAGACTGGCAAACGCGGTTGATTACGCAGTTTATACCCCTGGTTCCGATTCAGCCATCCCGGTCAGCATCCTCTCTTCGTTGAAGGCTCCGGCCGTCAGCTGGGAGGAAAACAAGGAAATGCTGCGGGAAAATATCAGCAGCACCGTCACCGCCCTGCTTGGCCTGGTGGGATTCAAGGACCTCGACCCGGTACGCTCACGGGAACATATCCTGCTTTCCAATATCTTTGAAAACGCCTGGAGCAAGGGACAGGATTTGGACCTTGAAAACCTGATTCTCCAGACCCAGAACCCACCCTTTGAGAAACTTGGGGTTTTGCCGGTCTCGAAGTTTTACCCGGAGAAGGACCGTTTTGAACTGTCCATGCTCCTAAACAACTTCATGGCCGCGCCGGCCTTCCAAAGCTGGTTGCAGGGCAAGCCGCTGGATGTGGGCTCCTTCCTGTATTCCCCAGACGGGAAACCGCGCCACAGTATCTTCTACCTGGCTCACCTGGCGGACGCCGAGCGCATGTTCTTCATCACCCTGCTCTACTCCGCGGTGGAAACCTGGATGCGCAATCAGTCCGGCACGCAAAACCTGCGCGCGTTGGTCTACTTTGATGAAATCGTGGGTTACCTGCCCCCCATCGCCAATCCCCCCAGCAAGCCCATCATCCTGCGTATGCTGAAACAGGCGCGTGCCTTTGGCGTGGGTTTGGTGGTGGCCACTCAAAACCCAATTGACCTGGATTACAAAGCCCTTTCCAACACCGGCACCTGGATTATCGGCAAGTTGCAGACTGACCAGGACAAACAGCGCCTGTTGGACGGGCTCGATAGCGTGGCCGGTAACCTGGACCGTGCCTACTTCGACAAAACCATTTCCGCGCTCGGAAAACGCGTGTTCCTGCTCCATAATGTGCACGCCAAGGCCCCCGTCATTTTCACCACCCGCTGGGCGATGAACTACCTGCCAGGGCCAATTACGCGCAACCGGCTGGACGAGCTAAACAAGCTTGTGGATGCCGAGGGCAAGCTCGCTTCAGGCGCTGCCGTTTTGCCCTCTGGCGCGGCGTCTGTCAGCGCGGCCGAAGTCCGCGGAGGTGGCAACGGCAACCTGCCCGGTGTGCAAACCGAGCCCACGCTTGGTTCGCAGGTCAACGTGCTCTACCTGCCGGTCAACCGGAACATCTCCGAAGCGATGGGCGAGGCTTCCCAGAATGGTGTCTCCAACCCGGGCAACCCGCTCTATCATTACGAGCCCTCCCTGTTTGGGCAGGCAACAATTTATTTTGCCAACCGCACCTATAACCTGGATACACAATCCAAGGTGGCCGTCCGCCTACCCAGGCTGGAGGGACGTGGTCTTGTACGCTGGCAGGATTACATCATCGACCCGTTGGATACAACCCGCCTGGAAAGCCGACCTCTACCAAACGCGACCTTCGGGACCCTGGCTTATCCTTTTGATGATGAGAAAAACTTCGCGGACCTCTCCAAGGACTTCGCTGAGTGGATTTACCGTAGCAATACCCTGACCCTGTATACCAATGACTCCCTCAAGCTGACTTCCAAACCAGGCGAGACACGGGAAGACTTTGAAGCGCGCTGCGCGAAAGAGGGCTCCGGTGCTTCTTCCGAGGCGGTAAAAAAGATTCAAGATAAGTACGAAAAGCTCAAGCAGGCCATCGAAGTCAAGAAGATGAAGGAAGAGATGGAGCTGGAAAAGGATAAGAAGACCCTGAACCAGCGCCGCATGGAGGAAGCCGGCACCGGCCTTTCCACGGTGATTGGGCTGTTCTCCGGCCGCAAGAAGAGCATCAACAGCTCCCTGACCAAGCGCCGCCTGACCTCGACCGCCAAATCCAACGTGGATGAGTCGGAACAGATGATTAAGCTCTACGATGAACAAGTGGCCGAGCTTGACCAGAAAATGCAGGAAGAATTGGCCGCTCTGAAAGAAAAGAGCACCTCCACCGCCGGCACCATCCGGGAGGTGACCGTCACCCCGCTCAAGAAAGATATCGTTGTTGAACTGTTCGGGCTCGCCTGGTCACCTGTCTACGCGTTCAAACACGCGGACGGTTGGCTCAAGGTGGCCGGTTTCAAGTAAATCGATTAAAGAAAAGTAAACAAAAAGCGCCCAAGCAGGCGCTTTTTGTTTGCCTCAGAAGGATGCAGTCAGTTGGCGGGTTCCGCGCTACTCACACTGCCAAAGTTGTTCACCTCAATCGTCCAATCGCTGCCGGGATAAGCCTGCTGAAATAAAGCCAGATCGTTGGTGGTGAGGGAATAGGTTTGGCCATCGGCATCAAACCAGATGGTGTAACGCGCGGTCTGGTCGCCAAAGCGCTGCGTGTTGGACAGGTTGGCAGTCGGCCAGGCTGGGTTAAGGTCATAGCCCGAAAGGCTGAGGGTATCCACGGTAGTCCAGGCCATCATGTTGTAGCGACAGTAATCCTCGTAGACCTGGTAATAGCAATCCTGCACCACTTCCCCAAAGCCGGTGCCGGTATCGACCGTGTAGGGCGTCCCGCAAACCTCGGTCGAATTGGGCTTGTACGTGTCCGAGTTGTAGCGGAATTGGGATTGGCAGTCAATGATGTCCGCGTCGCCAGGAAGGTCGCTCATCCAGCCACTGCCTTCCACCTGCTGCCAGGCTTCCACCACGATGGCACGTTCCCACTTCACAGAGCTGACTGTCGCGTTTAGCGCGCTGGTTTTGAAGAGTTGGCTGAGCACCACGAACATAAGCGCGCACAAACCCAGTACCAAAACCACGATCAGTATCAGCATACCTTTGGATATTTTCGGCCTGGCTGAGGTGGTTGGAGGAGGGGTTATCGCGGGAGTTTGGCCGGCGAGTTCCACCACTTCCCCGGTTGGCCGCGAGGTGGCCCCCACGGTCAAATCCCCACCGCATTCAACACAAGTGGTCGCTGAGGCCAGGTTGCGCGTGCCGCAGAACGGACAATGCTTATCCGGCCCGGATTTTGCCATACGCAACAGCGCTTCATCCTTCACCAGGTTGAAGGTCTCCGGGTCCACTTTTTCAAACCGCACATTGATGGGTTGGGGAGCGCCGCAGCTGGTACAGGATTTAATCGCGCCGGGGTTCTTCGTCTGGCAGCTATCGCAGGTCCAGACCAATTCGATGTAGCCCAAACTTTTTCTGGCCATAAATGCTCCTGTGGTGCTCGATAGCACTGGTCTGCACTTGATTATAGTATATTGGCTCCCTGATTCAACTGAAAAAGGAGCGCGCGCGTTCTACAAAACCTCGGAAATCACGCAAGCACGTGGAAGGCCACGCGCGGGCGTCAGGCCTTGAGGGTGCGCTGGATGCTCATCAGTCCCAGCAACGCCAGCAGCGATTCCGCCCCAAAAAAGAGGGGGATGAAATAACGCGCTGAAAGGAACAACAGCACCAGCACTGGAATGGAGATGAGGGTCACGTAAAGCGGATGGCTGACCATCACCGCGAAGCCGTTTTTCCAGGCGAGTTTGAGCGAGCGTTCCTCCTGCAGGAACAGGCAGGCAAGGCTGAAAAATTGCCAACTTAACCAGAACACCCCGAGCAGGATTGAGAAACCGGTCAGTGCCGGGGCAAAGCTGTATTGGGTGTTGGCATAAAACCAGATGTTGAGACCTAATAGCGCCAGCACAACCGTGTTCACCATCCCCCAAACCAGATTGTTGCGAAAATCGGTCTTGAAGCCTTTCCAAAAGCCGGCCAGGCCGGTGCGCAGGCCATGCGTCAGGTCGCGGGCTTCATGAAAGACCCCAAACAGGGCCGCGGGGTACAAAACGATGGTGAGGCTCAGCAGGATGGCAGCCAGGCAGACCAACGCCTGGTTGGACCAATCCTGCCACCAGGTTTTGGCCGCGTCCACAATCACTTGCCAGCCTGCCGCGATACCTAACATGTCTGTCTCCTCGCCTGATTATAATATAGCCATATAGAAGAACGCGGGAGGCGGCATGTTGGAAATTAAGAAAACGGTGCTGATGGTCATTGATGCCCAGGGCAGGTTGGCGCGCGTGGTCTCGCAGAGCGAACTTGCCTGCCGGCAGGTGGTCCGCATGGTTACTGCCGCGGATCTGCTATCCATCCCCGTGTTGTTAACCGCCCAGGCACCCGAAAAAATTGGCCACACCATCCCGGAAATCGCGGCCTTGTTAGCCGGGCAGTTGGAATATCCGCGGGTCACATTCAGCGCGATGGGCGCGCCTGCCCTGGTGTCCGCGCTAGAAGAGTTGGCCCGCACGCAGGTGCTGCTGTGTGGTTTTGAGACCCACATTTGCCTCTACCAGGCTGCCATTGACCTGCTGGATGCTGGTTACGAACCCTGGCTGCTCACGGACGCCACCTCCTCCCGCAACCCGGCGGACAAGGAAACCGCGCTGCTGGAAATGTCCCGCTGTGGCGTGCATCTGACCACGGTGGAAATGGCTTTGTTTTCCCTGTTACGCGCCGCTGACCATCCTGCCTTCAAACAAATTTCAGCCTTAATCAAGTAATCCTTTTATGAAGCTGAATAGCAGGCGTTTTGCTGAAGGTTTCTAATGAAAAACCAACAGGAAAATGCTATAGTATTTATTTGCATTCCTGGAGGCAACATGACGACTCAACCAACCACAAAAAAACACGGCAAAGCCGGTAGAATCATTCTGACCCTGGTTATCATCCTGGCGCTATTGGGCGCCGCATTCCTTTTCATCCGTTATCGCAGGCAGCAGGCAGCCCAAAAAACCCTGGCCAGCCTTTCCACCGTGCCTTACGGACGTGAGAACCTGGTCAGCACGATTAGCGGCACGGGGACAGTGCGCCCCAACAAGGATGCCTTACTCCTTTGGCAGACCAGTGGAACCATAGCCGCTTCAGACCTGGCAGTTGGTGACTCCATCAGTGAGGGTCAACTGCTATTGAGCCTGGACACCAAGGATTTGCCCCTGGACATCCTCCAGGCCCAGGTGGAAAAGCTGAACGCGAAAACCGCCCTGGCCAACCTGGACGAAAACACAGCGCTGACCCGCGCTAGCCTGACCTCGCAAATCGCGACCGGGCAATCCAACCTGGGCTCGCTCAAGCAGCAGCTGCAGATTTTGGAGGACCGCGTTTGCGTGGACTGGCGCTTGAACAACTTGCGCGATAACTACGATGACGCCCTGCAGGCCTACCGCGACTGGCCGACCCAGGTGAACGCTGCCAAGGTCCAGGCGGCCAAGGCCGACTTGGATTATTGCGACCCCGCTGTGCTGGATGAACAAAAAGCAGAGCTTAGCTCCCAGGTGGCGCTGCAGGAACAAAACCTGTCCGATTGGCAGGCTCAACTGGACAAAATCAAGGACGGGCCCGACCCGGACCAAAAACAGCAATTGGAACTGCAGCTCCAGATGGCGGAAAAACGGCTTGCCACCCAGGAAATCCAGGCCCCATTCTCCGGCACTCTTACGGCTTTGTACACCAATCCGGGTGATCAGGCCAAGGCCGGCGCGCAAGCGATCCGGGTCTCTGACCTCACGCGCCTGTTTGTGGATGTGCCCATCTCCGAGGTGGACATTCCCCAGGTGAAGGTGGGCCAAACCGCGGATTTGGTTTTCGACGCTTATTATGAGCAAACCTACACTGGAACGGTGACCGCTGTATCCCCTGTGGGAGAAAACCGTACGGGCGTAGTGAATTACATGGTTACGATTGAGTTGGAGGATGGACTGGAAACCATCAAACCTGGCATGACTGCTGGCGTCAGCATCCGGGTTGAAGAAAAGCAAAATGTCTTCACCTTGCCGAGCGAGGCGGTTTCCACCCTGCAGGGCAAGGATGTCGTGTACGTGCTGCGTGATGGCATCCCCGAGGCTGTGAACATCACCATTGGGGCCTATTCCGATAACAAGGTTGAAGTCCTGAAGGCAGACATCCAACCGGGTGAGCTGGTCGTTCTAAACCCACCTACCAGCATCCTGGATTTAATGCCCGCCCGCTTTATGAGGTAACAGCCGAATGGAAACCACCAGCACGACCGAACCGGTCATCCGCGTTCGGAACATGACCAAAATCTACCAAATCGGCGACATCGAGGTCCCCGCGCTGCGGGGTGTTGACCTTGATGTGTATCCCGGGGAAATGGTGGCAATCATGGGCCCCAGCGGTTCGGGAAAATCGACCCTGATGAACATGATTGGCTGCCTTGATTCCCCCAGCTCGGGGGAATACATCCTGGATGGCCAAATGGTCTCAGAGCTGCGGGATGATGACCTGGCCGCGGTTCGCAACAAAAAAATTGGCTTTGTTTTTCAAAAATATAACCTTCTCCCGCGTGCCAATGCCCTTGAGAATGTGGAGTTACCGCTGCGCTATAGCAATGACATCAGCGCGATGCACGAACGGGCCACTGCCGCGTTGCAACGGGTTGGGCTGGAAAACCGCATGACCCACAAGCCAAACGAGCTTTCAGGTGGGCAGCAGCAGCGTGTGGCGATTGCCCGAGCGATTGTCAACCAGCCGGCCATCATCCTGGCGGATGAACCTACCGGGAACCTGGACACAAAATCCGGCCAGGAAATCCTGGATTTGCTCAAGGACCTGAACCTCCGGTTGGGCACCACCGTGGTCATCGTTACGCACGATTCCCACATCGCGGCCCAAACCCAGCGCACGGTGCGCTTGTTGGACGGGCTGGTTGTGGACGGGGAGGCGATGGCATGAAATTCCTACGCGTTTTAAAGGAAGCCATTGGCAGCGTCAACGCCAACCGCACCCGTTCCTTTCTCACCATCCTTGGCATCATCATCGGCGTCGGCGCGGTCATCGCCCTGCTGGCCATTGGGCAGGGGGCCCAGGCTGCCATTTCAGGGCAAATTGAGTCCATCGGTACCAACGTGGTTTACATCATGCGGGGAAACCGCTCGGAGATGGTGACCAATCCCCGCGACCTGACCCTTTCCGATGCCCAGACCCTGGAAAACCGGACGCGCGCCCCGCACATTTTGCGCGCCGCGCCCGTGTTGATGGGCAACTCCAGCGTGGAATTTGGCGGGGACAGCCTTAGCACGACCATCATTGGCGTGGACAGCAAATACCAGGCTATCAACAGCCTTGAATTGGCTGAAGGCACGTATATCACGGATAGCCAGGTGGACGCGCGCGCGTCCGTGGTTGTGATTGGGCCGGAAGTAGCTAAACAGCTGCTGGGCAAGTCCAGCGGCGTGGTGGGCACCATCTTGCGCATCAACGATTATCCTTTCAGGGTGATTGGCGTCACGGTGGCCAAAGGTGGCAGCCAGTTCAACAACCCCGACCTCAACGTCTACCTCCCCCTCACATCCATGCTGATGCGTGTTGAACATAAGAGCGGCAGTGAAGCGGTGGATTATATCGTGGTGCAGGCGGTGGATAGCCAGAGTGTTTCGCTCGCCATCCAGGAAGCCAACGAAATCATGCGCGACGCGCATCGGTTGAGCCCCAGGCAGAAAAACGATTTCACCATCACCAACCAGGAGGATTTTCTCTCCATCGCAAATTCCATCACCAACGTGCTGACCCTTTTTCTCAGTGGCATTGCCGGCATTTCCCTTTTGGTCGGCGGCATTGGCATCATGAACATCATGCTGGTATCGGTGACCGAACGCACGCGTGAGATTGGAGTGCGTAAAGCCCTGGGCGCGCGTAAGTTCGATATCATGCTGCAATTCCTTAGCGAATCAGCCCTACTCAGCTTGATTGGCGGTGTGTTGGGCATTGGCCTGGGCTGGGGGCTCTCGTCCCTGGTGGGGTGGATTGCCGCCCGCAGTGGCACCCCTTTGCAGCCGGCCATGGGATTGAACGCCATCCTGCTTGCCACCCTGTTTTCCACCGCGGTCGGCGTCTTTTTTGGCTGGTACCCTGCCAGCCGGGCTGCCAACCTTGAACCAGTGGAAGCCCTCAGGTACGAGTAACCTCCAGGCTGAAAACAAAAGGAGCTGCTTTTTTAAGCAGCTCCTTTTGTTTTGTGTTTTGTTCGTGTTTACGGCCGGGCGCCCAGGGTGACTGGTAAGTCCATCTCCTGCCCACCACGCATGATGGTGAAAGTGATGACATCGCCGGGTTGCTTGTTTAGCACCATATACGTCAGCAGCTCGCTGAATTCCTTGATGGGCTGGCCATCCACCGCAATGATGAGGTCACCGCCGCTATACAAGCCCTGGATTTGGGTCGGGGTGCGGCCGGCTTTCAGGCCGGCTTTGTCCGCAGGGCCCCCGGTGACAATATCGCTGATGTACGCGCCCGAGGTTTTTGTGAGCCCAAGTTCATCAATCACTGCCAGGCTGAGGCTGTTCAAGCTCGACATCCCAAGGTAGGGATAATCATAGGAGCCATTCGCTATGAGGGAGGGAACCACCTTGCGAACGATGTTGGAAGACACGGCAAAACCAATGCCTGTGTTCGCGGATTCACCGCTCAGGGTGGAGCCGGAGGTCTGGATGGCGCGGTTCACACCCACCACTTCGCCGTTGAGGTTCAGGAGCGGGCCACCGGAGTTGCCGGGGTTGATGGAAGCGTCCGTCTGGATGAGGTCGCCAGCGGAAAAATAGGTGCCGGAAGCGGTTTGCCGGATGGAGTCAAGCACACGGCCACGGGCAGAAATAATCCCAAGCGTCATGCTGCCGTTCAGGCCGTATGGGTTGCCGATGGCCACAACCGTCTGGCCAACCAGGGCCGTGTCAGAATCAGCCAAAGGCAGGGGGGTCAGGTCCTCAGCAGGCACATCCACCTTGATAACCGCCAGGTCAGAATCGGTATCTGAGCCGATGAGGGTGCCATAAACCTTCAGGCCGGATGAAAAATGGACTTCAAGCTTGTCCGCTTCGCCTGCCACGTGGTAGTTGGTGACGATATGACCTTCTTTATCGATGACAAAGCCTGAGCCCAGGCCTTCACCACTGCTGCTTGAAAATTGGATGGAAACCACACCGGGGCTCACCTTTTGGTAGAGAGCTTCCAGGCTGCCTTCCAGGTCCCCGAATTGGGGCACGACGATGCTTGCATTGTTGTCCGCCGGCAGAGCAGTTGGACTGACAGTCTCAACGCTGACTGTGGGGGTGGACTGGCTTTGCGTGCTGGGGCTCAACAGCGCGGCTGGCAGCCGCGTCAGCGAACATGCGGTCCCGAGCATGCTTATCACCAGCAGAAAAACCAAAACTTTAAAAACATTACCTTTTTGCATGGTACACCTGCGTTTCTTCGCGATAGTTTCTATATCAAAGTTTATTGTATTCACTCCATGTGGCAGGCGCAAGCTGGCTGGTGAGTGTTTAATAAAACTCTAACGCCTCCGCGCGCGATTGCCAACAAAAAGACTGCCATAATCATACAGCAGCCTTTTTGAAAACTTGTATAGAACTGGTTTAGCTGAGTCCCAAAATCCGGCCTGTCTCAAAATCGATATCAATATCGTAATAAGCAGGGCGGGTGGGCAGACCAGGCATGGTGCTCATGGTTCCCAGCAGCGGATACAAAAAGCCTGCCCCAATTGATGCGCTGACATCCCGGATGGGGATGCGGAAACCACGCGGCACACCCTTGAGCACCGGGTCGTGGCTGAGGGACAGGTGGGTTTTTGCCATACAGATGGGCAGTTTGTCGTAACCCAGCCGGGTATATTCTCTGATGCGGTCCTCCGCCAGTTCGCTGTAATCGACGCCATCCGCGCCGTAGACTTCGCGGGCGATGGTCTCGATTTTCTCCTTGATGGTCAGCTCGAGTGGGTAGAGGAACTCAAAACGACTGGGCATTTCAGCGGCTTTCATCACGGCCTTGCCCAGTTCCACGGCGCCCTCGCCACCCTTGCTGAAATGGTCGCAGATAACCGCGTCCACCGCGCCGGGGTGTTGCCTGGCGATTTTTTGCACCAACAATAATTCGGCATCCGTGTCGGTCGGGAAGCGGTTGATGGCGACCACCACAGGGATGCCGAACTTCTGGGCGATGCTGATGTGCGCCAGCATGTTCTCCGCGCCCTTCTCCAGCAGCTCCAGGTTTTCGTTGGTATATTCCGGCGCCAGTGGCGCGCCCGCTGTCACTTTGGGTCCGCCGCCATGCATCTTGAGCGCCCGCACGGTGGCCACTAGCACCACCGCGTTGGGCTTGTTGCCCGAATAGCGACACTTGATGTCAAAAAACTTTTCCATGCCCATATCCGCGCCAAAGCCGGATTCCGTGACGACGTAATCGGCCAGTTTGAGCGCGATTTTATCCGCCATGATGGAGCTGTTACTATGCGCGATGTTGGCGAAGGGGCCGGCGTGTACCAGCACGGGCGTGCCTTCCAGCGTCTGCATCAGGGTGGGTTTGATGGTGTCCTTCATCAGCACGGTCAACGCGCCGGCCACGCCCAGGTCATCCGCGGTGATGGGGTCGCCCTTGCGGTTTATCCCGATGACAATCCGGCCGATGCGCTCCCGCATGTCTTCCAAGCTGGTGGCCAGCGCTAAAATGGCCATCAATTCGCTTGCCACGGTGATTTGGAAATTGGTATGCAGCTCAAAGCCTTTTTCCTCCGGCCCCTGGCCGACGGTGATGCCGCGCAGCATGCGGTCGTTCACGTCAAGGCCGCGCCGCCAGGTGACGGTCGCGGGGTCGATGTCCAACCGGGCGAAGCGGGCTTTTTCCTCCGGGCTGAGTTTGTCGGGGTCATTTTCGGTGATGCCCAGCCGCTTCAGCCGGCCAAGCATCCCCCGCGCGAACTCGCGTTTTCCGTGCTTGTCTGGCGGGCACAGACGGTTGAACAGACCCGTATCAGATTGCTGTGACTCATGCAACATGCGCGTATCAATCGCGGCGGCCAGCAGGTTGTTGGCGGCGGTGATGGCGTGAATGTCACCGGTCAGGTGCAAGTTGAAATCCTCCATTGGGATAACCTGGGAGTAACCCCCGCCGGCCGCGCCGCCTTTGATGCCAAAAGTGGGACCCTGGGAGGGTTGACGGATGCAGGTGAAAACACGCTGATTCAGGTGCGCGCCCAGAGCCTGGCTGAGGCCCACCGTGGTAGTCGTCTTGCCCTCACCCAGTGGGGTGGGGGTGATGGCGGTTACATCGATGTATTTACCATCGGGAACGTCTGCGAGGCGCTCCAAAACTTCCAGCTTGATTTTGGCTTTGTAATCGCCGTAAAGTTCCAGTTCTGAAGGCAGCAAACCGATTTCCTCGGCTAATTGGCTGATTGGTTTGAGCTCGGCCAATTGGGCGATGTCAATGTCGGCAGGAACGGGGCTGATTCTCTTGAGAGGTGTGGGGATAAAACGCCTGCTGAGACCGTGATTTTTCATGTGATGAGGCTCCTCTGGTAAGTATAGTAATGATAAATTGTACCCGTTTCTCACGTTTTCCACGCTCCGGGTGTGCCCCCAGATAAACATCAGGGCATCAAAAATTCAGCCACCATTAATTGGACCAACAAATCGTCCCCACCCTGAGACAACCGTAATGAATGGATCTTTAGGTTATGTCCAAGTTCCGAAAGACCGTTCTAATATAGCCCCCAAACAAAAGCCCGTAAACCTTAGTTGCCGATGAACGCGTCTGCCGCGACAGAAGCTGAGGCTTCCACGCGCAGACCAGCCAAATCCCCAATCACGGCCACGGGCACCTCCACCAGGGTCCCGCTTGAAGCAGGCAGCGTGCCTGTGCGCGTGTTGCCTCCTCCCACAATTTGCCCGGTCGCGTCCCGCAGGATGACAGAAACAATGGCGCTTGATATGTTCGCGTTCAGGTTGTTAATCACGTTGATTTGCACGACATTTTCCATGTTATCCGCTGGCAAAACACCCTGGGATGCCACCAGGGGATTATAGGCCAGGGCGTGCTGGCCGAATTCACCCGGCACAATAATCATGTCCACATGACGGGGAGCCGATTCCTGGGGGGCACGGAACGCGCCTGGGGAAAAATGGATACTTTCCTTGGGCCAGATTAAATCGATATAGCCCTTGTTGACCAGGCAGACCCTGCCCTGCGCGTCGGAAACGGTGATGATGTAATAGCTTTGCGTGAGCAACGAGTCGCTCTTGTTTACCAGCTCAGCTCCGCCACCCACCCAGTGGTCCGCGGTGAGCACGAAGTTCCAATCCTGGACCTCCAGCGTGTTCCACCAATCGCCCTCTTCAAGCGTCGCGGATTCCGCGGTCACCCAGGGGTAGATTTCAACGCGGGCAGGTTCATCAGCCAGGTCTGTCGCGATTTGAACACCAATTTTGTCTTCCGCCGGGACAAATTCGGCCTTTCCAATCCCTCCGCCGATAATCTCGCCAGCCGCGTTGTAAGCGATGGTGTGCAAGGCAACTTGCGTATAGGTGTATGGGTCCGTATTGATGAGCCATCCGGTGAAGATTGGGTTGCCAGAATTCGCGAACCAGGCCGGCTGAGTGACGGTCAGCGGCTGGGAATATCGCAATTCCTGGTCAATCACGCCGCTGTTCACGTGGATTTCCACGGTACCGGTCTCCAAACCCGGCGTGAGCTCAAACGTCTGGACCAGGCCGGTCGTCTCCCTGGGGAAAATATAACGGATGGCGGTGAAAGCCTGGGCGATACGATTTCCGACGGAATCCAGCCCGATGATTTCGAGTTGGACATCCTTTAAGATGGCATCACTGCGAACGTTTTGGAGCTTGGCCAGGACGGTTAGCAGAGTGCCGTTTTGGGTGTACTGAAGCTCGGTGATTTGGACCGGGTTGGGGTTGGTGGTGTTGGGGGTGGGTGTGGGGTTTAGGGGTCCGTTGAGCACCTGGGGCGTCCCGTCTATCATCACGATGGTGGGCGCGCTGAGGCTGGGGGTCGCGGTTGGGTCCGCTGGGGCGGTTGGGAAGCATCCCGTTAAGGCAAAAGCAATGACCAGCATCCACGCGGTCAGCCAGCGTGGGGTGGGTGAGGGTGAGTGTAGGGTGGGTATCTGGGTCATCATCGTGAAGGTAAAAGATGCGAATAACTTTTGGATAATATTCTTGTTATAGGGCGGGTGGGGGTCGAACCCACACAGTGTCTCCACCGACGGATTTTAAGTCCGTTGCGTCTGCCTATTCCGCCACCGCCCCAAAATAAGTGTCAATATTTTACCATCACTTGCCCTGCCTTGCCCAAACCACCAGCGTCGCGCGCCTCATCTCGCTCATGGTTTGCTGCTCCAGCACCTCGTGTTTCACCCAAGGTTGGACATCGACTGGATATATCTGCCCGTATCTTCGATAATCCGGCCTGGCATTATTAAAAATCTCAAGGAGCAATTAATGACAAAACAAATCGCCATCATCAGTGGAAGCTTGCGCAAAGCTTCCTACAGTACCCGCCTGGCCAAGGTCCTGGCCGGCCTTTTCCCCTCGGGCTACAACACCGAGCTGATTAACATCGGGGACCTGCCCCTCTACAACCAGGATTACGACACCGAAGGCAATCCCCCGGAATTTTATACAAGCTTCCGTGAACAGATTGCCGACAAGGACGCGGTGGTTTTTGTAACCCCTGAATACAACCGTTCGGTTCCAGCCGCATTGAAAAATGCCCTGGATGTGGGTTCCCGCCCGTTTGGGCATTCCGTCTGGAACGGCAAACCCGCGTTAGTGGTCAGCAACAGCCCGGGCAACCTGGGCGGCTTTGGCGCGAACCATCACTTGCGCCAGACCCTGACCCTGCTCAATATGCCCACGGTGCAACAACCTGAGGCGTACATTGGCAACGTGGTGAACTTCCTGGGAGAAAACGACGACCCCAGCCCTGACAACAAGGTTTACCTCCAGTCGCTGGTCAACGCTTTCACCGGCCTGGTTGAGCAAACAGCAGGAAAAAACTAAAGTACGGAAAACCGCGGAAATGTCCCGCGGTTTTTTTATCCCCAGGCCCACAGGGATAGGCTGGTAGCCGGTGCGGGATGACTTTCCGGTTTGTAGAAGCTCGGCCTCCATTTTCTCAGCGTGCGGATGTATAGTTTATTCAATCATCCTATCCATATTTCAAGGAGGCATAATGAAAACGAACGAATCAAGGCTGGACCGTATTATCCGCGGTGTTGTGGGCGCGATTTTGCTGGTGCTTTTCCTGACCAACACCGTCACGGGGACGCTGGGGATTATCCTGCTGGTGATTGGCATCGTACTACTCGTCACAGGAATCCTGGGCTTTTGCCCGCTATATAAACTGCTAGGCATAAAAACCAACTAATCATTCAAATCTACCACTCAGGAAAACGCCCCACGACAGGTGGGGCGTTTCTATAACTCTGGGGACCTTTTTCCCGGCCTTCCGCTTATTCACGGTGGCCTGGGCCTGGCTTGGGCATACTCCATCCACCAGATGACCTGCCACCTGATTCCCTAACCAGCGCACTTCGTTTACAATTATCCGGCGGGAAGCAAAAGGAAATGGAAAGAGAATGAATAGTAGATTCACCATGGCAGCCAGGATAATCGGAGCCGTCGCGCTCCTGCTTGGCGGTTTTCTGCTTCTCAAGGCTTTGCTTCCCCCACCCATGGAAAAACAAGCCCAGTACCTTTCTGGTCTCTCAAGCGACCTTAAGGTTCAGCTTACCCACCCCACCCGACTGTTGGTCGGGAAAACGGGGCGGGTGAGCCTCACTTTCCAAACAAGCGCCGAGATGGGCAGCGCGGAAGTGGTTTTTGACCGGCAGTTGGACCTGGAAGGTTTCGCGGTCCGCCCACAAAAAAGGTTGCTCACCCGCCTGGAAACCACCCGACGTTACACCGAAGCCTGGAAAGTGGAGGCCTTCGCGCCAACCAACACGGCCGGCACGATAGGGATGGCCGTGGTTGGGGAGGGAGCCAGCGGGATGATCGCGCTCACACCCCAGTACACCTTCGCGTTTTCAGTCGAGGGTTACAATTTCCTTGGCATGGGTTACACCCAGGCCATCCGCAACGGGTTGCTGCTGCTGGCGCTTGGGATTGGGGCGGGTTTGCTTGGTTTTATGACTGCCCGAAAAGGTTACTAAAATTTCTCTCGAGGTCGAATGACTCAAACTCGTGCTCGCCAGCTTTCAGCGCTGCTCAAAAAATTGCCCCTCGTGCCCCTGACGCCTGTGCCCGCCGTGCGGATTACGGGCGTCGCCAGTGACTCCCGTCAGGTTTTGCCCGGCTACGCCTTCGTGGTCATCAAGGGTGAAAGCAGCGACGGCATGGATTACCTGGCCCAGGCGGCTGCCAACGGTGCTGTGCTGGCCATCAGCGACCGGCCCGGGCCGCAATCCACGCCGCTCCCCTTCCTGCAGGTTGAAGGGGACCCGCGTCGCACGTTGGCCTACCTGGCCGCGGGCCTGAACAATCACCCCGCGCGCAAACTGCGAATGATTGGTGTTACTGGCACGGATGGCAAGACCACCACCACCAGCATGATTCATCATATCCTGTCCCAGGCTGGCATCCCAACCGGCATGATTTCCACGGTCAGCGCAGTAATTGGCGCCCAGGCGCTGGATACGGGCTTTCACGTCACCACGCCGGATGCTCCCGCCATCCAGGGTTACCTGGCGGAAATGGTCGCCGCGGGCATGACACATTGCGTGCTGGAAAGCACCTCGCATGGGTTGGCGCAGGGGCGCGTGATTGCCTGCGATTTTGATGTCGCGGTGGTCACAAATGTCACCCACGAACACCTCGATTACCACGGCAGCTACGAAAAGTATCTCGAAGCCAAGGGGCTGCTGTTTGAATCCCTTGCCCAAACGCCTCGCAAGCGTGGAGGCAACCCGCGCCTGGCGGTGCTCAACAAGGATGACCGGTCATACCCGTACCTCAAGCGTGTTTCACCTCCCAGCCAGGTGAGTTACAGCACGGTCAACCAGGCAGACCTGTGGGCGGATGGAATTGAAAATACGCCTGCGGAATTGCGCTTCCGGCTGCACATCAAGGGTCGTACCCTCTCCGTGCGGACGGGCATGGTTGGGGTCTATAACGTCTCCAACTGCCTCGCGGCAATTGGCGCGACCGTTTTTGGGGCCAGGGTTACTCCTGAACAGGCTGTCGCGGCCCTGGGCACGCTGCCGCCCGTCCCGGGGCGCATGGAGCGCATTGACCTGGGGCAAAACTTCATCACGATTGTGGATTTTGCCCATACCCCCAACGCGCTCACGCGGGCGCTTGAAACCGCCAGGGGCCTGACCACTGGCCGGGTGATTGCCGTGTATGGCTCGGCCGGCCTGCGGGACCGCGAAAAACGTCGGATGATGCCTAAAGCCTCCATCGCGGGCGCGGACCTGACCATCCTCACCGCGGAAGACCCGCGCACAGAGTCCCTGGATGGCATCCTCATGGAAATGGCGGCCTCGGCAGTGGAAGCTGGAGGGGTGGAGGGGCAGAACTTCTGGCGGGTTCCAGACCGAGGCGACGCTATTCGCAAAGCCCTGCGCCTGGCCCAGACCGGCGACCTGGTGATTGTCTGTGGCAAGGGACATGAACAGTCCATGTGCTTTGAAACCCAGGAATACCACTGGGACGACCGCGAGGCGGCGAAGGCAGCCCTGGCGGAATTCCTCCAGGTTCCCGGCCCTCAGATGCCCTGGCTGCCGACCTCAAACACCCAGGTTTAGCACGCTTTGTTTTGAAACAGCCGATCACCATGGACCTTAAGACCCGGGCTAAACAGCTCAGCCAGGACCTACCTGCCCTCTTCCTCGCCCTCAAACGCCCGGATGTACCCTGGGCGGCGAAAGTGTTGGCCGCGTTGACCGTCGCTTACGCGCTTTCCCCTGTGGACTTAATTCCTGATTTCATCCCCGTGCTGGGTTATCTCGATGATTTGATTATCCTCCCTCTGTTGGCGGCGTTAACGGTCAAACTCATTCCGGCATCTATCCTGGCGGAATGCCGGGAGCAAGCCGCCCATCAGTGGGAAAATGGTAAACCCCGCAAATGGTTTTATGCCATCCCCATAATCCTAATTTGGCTTATTTTGCTTTACTGGCTCTTGAGTTTGGTCCTAAGTCACCTGGGCGGGTAATACCGGTGGGTCGATCACTTTTTGTTGCGCTTTTCGTTGCGTTCGCGCACCATGCGCATCATCTCGCCCAGCGAACCCCCGTTATAGCCCCCAAAAACCGCCATCAGGCCAACCAGCACGGCCAGTAAACCGGACTTCCAGGTCATCAGGACGATGACGATGAGGCCGGCCAGCCCGCCATAAATGCCGTAGGTTAAGCCACGTCTGTCCTTGGCAATCCAAGCGACAATGTAGCCAATAGTGAGCGAGCCGAGGAATATTCCAAGCATCAGGGTGGTGTCCACACCCGTCATGCGGTCGCCATATCGCAACACGAGTGAGTCCACCAGGCTAAAGAACGACAACGCCCAGGCGACGTTCGAAATCATCGAAAGCAGCAGATAGGCAATTTTTGTACCGCGGGGGTCGAGAATCCGGTTCAGTCTTAACATGGTTATTTGTCCTTGGTGGGGGTTTTGGGCTCCAGGCTTGCCGTGACGGTTGCTTCCAGCGCGTCCTGCAACGGGGCGCCCAGGTACCCGAGCACTTCCCTGGTGTGGTTGCCATCCAAATAGGCCAGGCGCGTCTGCAATTCCACGAATGGCACCAGATTTAGCCCGCTTTCCAGACCACGCAACTTGTGTAACGTGTGAACGCACCAGGCACCCAGCTTTACCATCCACTTTGGCAGGGTGAGGACTGGTTTGTGCTTGCCCATTAACTTGAGCAGCCGGCCAATCCACTCCCGCCAGGTCAGGTCTTCGGCACCAACGGGGTACATGGCTCCTGGCTCTCCGCGCTCCAGGGCCGCGACAGTGGCCTGGGCGACTTCGTCCACGCTGACCATCGCACTGCCGCCCTCCGGGTAAAAGACCACTGGCAGAGCGCTATCCAGGTACTTGAGCAGCGGTTTCCAGAGTGGTGGCCGGCCGGGCATGGACCCAAAAATGTATGGGAGCAGCAAAAAGCTTACCCCCAGGTCATCGCCGGCTGCCCGCAGGCAGGTTTCGGCCTGTTCCTTGCGACTGCGGATATACGGGTGAACTTCGCTAAGGCGCAGCTCAGGCCAGCGCTTATCACATTCCAGGAAATAGGAGCTGAACACCACGGCCTTGCGCATCCCAGCCTCGCGCGCCAGGCGGATGGCCCGGTCCGTTGTGAGCACGTTGCCTTCATAAAAGAAGGGATAAGCTGGCGCCCTGGGGACTACGCGGTCATCCACACCGGCAGCAAAGACGAGCGCGTTGCAACCGGAAAAGAGGCTGATGATTTGCCTGTCTTCAAGCGCGTTAAAATCGCCCAGGCTGATGTTGACTTCAGGGGGGAATAAGTCCCTCGCCGGCAAGGGAGGTTTGGACAAGGTGGCCACGCAATGGCCTGCCGCCAACAGCGCGTGGACAGCGTGATATCCCAAGAATCCTGTTCCTCCAATGATGAAAACCTTCATTTCTCTCCTGCAGAGTGTAATTATAGCCGGGTTGGCAGAGGCGGGCAGATAAAAAACCGGGAGCTTATGAACTCCCGGCAATCATCAGCAAAAAATGCTAATCAGGCTATTGCTTTGGCTTCAAAAAACGGGCGCAAAGCCACGTCCTCTAGCGATTTGAGCACGGCAACCGCGCCTGAAAAATCCTGCCCCTGCGTGACCAGGTTGGGAACTGCCATCACCGGGATGCCAGCCAGGTTGGCCGCGACCACACCGTTTTGAGAGTCCTCGAGCACCAGCGCGTCTGCCGCCTTCACGCCAAGGCCTTCCAACACTTTCAGGTAGATATCGGGCGCAGGCTTGCTGCGGTTCACATCGTCAAAGGTCACAATCAGGTCGAACTGCTCCAGCAACCCCAGGCGTCGCACATGCGGGACCACCCAACTGCTCGGGGAGCTGGAACCGATGGCCGTGCGCATACCCAGCTGCCTGGCTTCCCGCAGCACTTTTTCCACGCCGGGCAGTGGCTTTTGCGCCGTGATGAGTTCCACGGAATGCCGGCGGGCTTCCTTGACGGCCTCCGTGGCTTCCTGTTCGTTATCGTAATACGAGGCCAGGACTACATCTGGCTGATAGCTGAAATCGCCAAAGGTGCCGATGATGCCCAGGTAAGCCTGGCGGTCAAAGACGCCGCCAACTTTACTAAACGCCTGTTCCCAAGCCACCAGTTCGGGCGTTTCGGTATCCAGAATCAAGCCATCAAAATCAAATATGACAGCTTTCGTGGACCAGTGGTTCCTTTCCATGACGCGCTTTCCTCAGCTCCTGGTGAACCCGGTGCCCCAATAGCCTCTACGCAGGGGGGTGATATCTTCGATGGTGATGAAAGCCTCTGGGTCCGCCGCGAGCGCTTTTTCTTCCACGGCTTTGGCGTCCTTGCGCCGCACGGTCAGGTCCAGCAGGATGACTGCGCCGTCACGCCCCCGGGCGGGGATTTCCGTGACCGCGTAATCCAGCGCGCGTAGGGCGGCGGCAACAGCCTGTCCGCGCTGCTTGCTGATGACCTTGATGTGGGCATGGCCAATGGCAAGTCTTTTTTCGATGTTCATCCCCACGACGTTGCCAGTGGCAAAGCCGGCCGCGTAAGCGACTACGTTCAGGATGTTGTTCAGGTCATCCAGCACCGCACCCATGACCACCACAAATAGAACCGATTCGATGAACCCCAAAATCCACGAAATCGCTTTCTTTCCGCGCATGGTCAACATGAAGCGCAGAGTGTCCATGGAGATGGATGATACCCGGAGTGCAAAAATGGCAAGCGCCCAAAGCACTCCGGCAAGGGTCAGATCAAGCTCCATGGCCTAACCTGCCTTTTCCTCGGTTTCTCCGAGGGCGGAGAGCATGGCCGGATGATAAAGTTCGGTCATATATTCTTTAACCATGCGAGTCATCGAGAAGCGCGGTGAAAGCGTACGGATACTCTCCTTCGTGCGCTCAATCCAGTCCCCAGGCAGACCATCGGCCGACCGTTTGCTATAATAGAGCGGAACAATTTCGTTTTCGAGTGTGTCGTACAGGCTCTTGGCGTCTTCAGCGTCCTGCACGTCCTGGTTTTCGTTCTGGGTTGTGCCGCCAATGGCCCAACCATTTTGCCCGTTGTAACCCTCAGCCCACCATCCATCCAAAACGGAGAAGTTGAGCGTGCCATTCAGGGCGGCTTTTTCGCCGCTGGTGCCCGAGGCTTCGCGTGGCCGGCGTGGGGTGTTTAGCCAGACATCCACACCCTGCACCAGGTAACGGGCCATGTCCATGTCATAATCATCCAGGAACACCAGGCGGCCGCCATTGCGGGCATCTTTCACTTTTCGGTAAACTTCCTGGATGAGCAGTTTGCCAGGCTCATCGGCAGGATGCGCCTTGCCGGCAAAGACAATCTGCACGGGGCGCTTTTCGTTGGTGACAATGCGCAGTAAGCGTTCGTAGTCCTGAAAGAGCAGGTTGGCGCGTTTGTAGGTCGCGAACCGGCGGGCGAAACCGATGGTGAGCGCGTAGGGGTCAAGCAAGACGCCGCTCGCGACAGTTTGCACCGGATGGACGCCTGCGTGCAGCCACTCGTAGCGGGCCCGCGCGACCATGTAATTGACCAGCTTGCGTTTAAGGTGCACACGGATTCGCCACAGTTCGCCATCGGGGATGGAGTCAATGCCTTCCCAGAGCGCGGGGTCATCGATGCGTTCGCGCCAATCGTTGCCCAGGTAGCGGTTATACAACAAAGCAATCCGCCTGGCCAGCCAGGTGCCGGTATGCACACCGTTGGTGATATAGCTAATCGGCACGTCTTCCACGGGCACATCCGGCCAGAGATACTGCCACATTTTTCTTGAAACCTCGCCATGAATCTTGGAGACGCCGTTGCGGTAATTGGCCAGGCGTAAAGCCAAAACAGGCATGCTGAAGACTTCGTCAGACCAGCTGCTTTTCACTTTGGCGATGTTCATGAATTCATCCCGGGTCATGCCGAGTTCAGACCAGTAATGCGTAAAGTACTTGTCAATCAACCAAATTGGGAATTCATCGTTTCCGGCCGGCACAGGGGTATGCGTGGTAAAGATGCTGGATTCCTGAACCAACTTGGTGGCTTCCTCTCGGGTTTTGCCCTCAGCCATGAACTGACGCACGCGTTCCAGGGTCAGGAAAGCCGAGTGGCCTTCGTTCATATGGTAAATGGCTGGTTTGTGCCCGAGGCGTTCCAGGGCCCGGCAGCCGCCAATCCCGAGCAGCATTTCCTGCGAAACGCGTAATTCGGGGTCGCTGATGTACAGGCGATCGGTCAGCTGGCGGTCATTGGCGTTGTTTTCCGGGATGTTGGTTTGCAGCAACACCAGGGTTACCCGGCCGACGTTCAGTTCGTACAAGCGGGCAAACAGCTTTCGCCCGGGCAGGTCAATGGAGATGGTGACCGGCTTGTGGTCCTCGTCGTAGAGGGCGACCAGAGGCAGGTCATCAAAAGACAGGGTGACGTTCCGGGCTTCCTGCCAGCCATCCTCCGTGATTTTTTGGGAGAAGTATCCGTAGGTGTACAAAAAGCCCACGGCCACCAGGGGCAGGCCGAGGTTGCTGGCCTCTTTCAAGTGGTCGCCCGAAAGGACGCCCAGGCCACCCGCGTAAACCATCAGGGATTCATGCAGCCCGTACTCAAATGAAAAATAGCCAATCTCAGCATTAGCCAGGTTGGGATAGGTGTTCGCGAACCAGGTGTTGCCTGATTTCATATAGGTGGTAAACTCCCGCAAAATGCGGTCGTAACGGTCCAGGAAGTATCTGTCTTTAATCAAGTCCTCAAAGGTGCTGGTCTCGACGCTACGCAGGAAGACAACCGGGTTGTGATTGCAGCGGTCCCAGGTGAGCGGGTCAATTTCCTTGAACATGCGCACCGCTTCCGGATTCCAGGTCCACCACAGGTTGTGAGCCAGGTCAGCAAGCTTCTTGATGCGGTAAGGTAGATTAAAGCTGTTCGGAACTTCTCGAATGAATTTGTCCATAATAATTACTCTCTTCTTAACATAGAAAGACCTGCCTTCGCAGGACTATATAGGCCGTGCCCAGGCACAGCGGTGGTTATGATACCATACTTTGTGAAACGGATATTTCAAAGGCTTTGTCTTTTGTTTTGGCCGGGCCTACCGCTTAAGCTTGCGGCGTAGCCCGCCAGTGTAACTGGGAGCGCGCATAATCACCATCTGGCACAAGCGTGTATCAGACATGCGGCTGAGCAGGCGCTGGTCCAGGTCGTCCGGACTGCTGGACGTGGTGATGACGGTGGGGAGCTCCGCGTTATAACGATAGTTAAAAAGTTGGTAAATCTTCTCCCGGGCCCAGGGTGTGGCGCTCTGCGTGCCCAGGTCATCCAGGATTAACAACCGGGCAGTGCGCACTTCCTCAAACCGCCTGTCCAGGCTAATGTTGCTGTTGGGGTTAAACGAGGCACGCAGGTGGTCCAGCAAGTCGGGGACCATGACCATCAGGGGTGGAAACCCCTGCGCTGCCTGGAAGTTACCGATGGCCGCCGCGAGATGGGTCTTCCCGCAGCCGTAGGGGCCCATAAAAACCAGCCAGCCTTCCGGCTTTTCCGCGAAGGCGCGCGCGGTCTCAAAGGCCTCGCGCAGGGACTGAATATCTTCAGCGGGGAGGTTTTCATCTTTCCGCAGGCTGAAGGTGCCAAAGGTTTGCTTGCTATGCAGGTTGAGGCTGGAAAGCTCATGATGGCCGGTGTCATCCACCGGGTTGCGATAATCCGGGGCCTGGATGTCCACGTGTGTCACCACTTCGGGGTCCAACAAGCGGGAACGTATCCGGCCTTCAAATTCGCTAACCGGCCAGTTGCTGGTGATGACCGTTGCCAGGCGGTTCACGTAGCGGGCGTTCAGGATTTGGAAAAGCTTTTCCTGCGCCCAGGGGGTGGCGTTTTGGGTGCCGAAATCATCCAAAACCAGCAATGGCACGGTGCGCAGCGCGTTGAACCGCTCTTCAAAACTGCCTTCGGTCTCCCTGGAATAAGAACCGCGCAGCCAATCCAGCAGGTCTGGAGCGGTCAAGAACTGTGTGGGGATGTTCGCGCCAACCGCGTGGTTGGCAATGGCGGCAGCCAGATGGGTTTTTCCACAGCCATAATGACCAGTCAGGAGCAACCAGCCCTTGAGCGAATTGGCGAAGTTGCTGGCGGTGTTGAAAGCCTGTTCAAGCGAGTCCGCCAGTGGAGCGGCCAGGCCAACCTTGCCCCGTGGCAAAAAGGTCTCGAAAGTGAGGTATTTGAGGTCACCCAGATTGCTGGCGGTGTAGAGCGTGCGTTCCTGGTAATTCACCACTTCTTTTGCCCGGCAAACACAGATTTCAAGCTTGCCAAAGCGCGGGTCGCCTGGTGGGACGTCCTGCCCAACAAAACCAAGCCCATGGCAATAGGGGCAATTGGGATCTCCGATGGAAAATCCTTTTAATGAGTTCGCTTGATTAGGGGTTTCACTCTCGTTTGCCACGTTTTTGTTCCTGGTAAAGTTTTCTAAATTCCTCGAGGTCCGAGGGTTTCTTTTCATTGACAGCCTTGCGGCCTTTTTTCTTCCAATTTCGCAGGACGGCCTGGACGTATTTCCAGGACCTGGCATTGTTTAGCACGGCTTCACGCACGGCGTCTTCTATCCAATCATAAGGATATTCGGCCTGGTCCTGCAGCAGGGCTTCCGTGATGATGGGTGTGAGCGGACCAATATTTTCCTCGTGCAGCCTGAAAATGTCTGGCCTTCCAGGTTCCGCCGGCCGGTCTGCCTGGTTCAGGTCAGCCGGGATGAATTGTTTTTCGGAGATGGCGTAGGCCAAAGCGCGTCCGGCGGGGGTTCCTGGCAGGATGTACGCCTTGCCATTGACCTGGCTCAAAAGCACAAACCCGTTCCTGGTCAACTCTGCCAGCCCGTGGTCAAACGTTTCTGGGTCGTTCATCCCGAGGTTCGCCCGCGCTTGTTCGCGCAGCGCTTCCAACGGAATCAGGTCAGCCGGTGAAGGCTGTAAGGCTAGCTCTGTAAAAGCGATGAGAAGAATCCCAAGCGCTTCCTTGCTGAGCGCGGACTTGAATGCCAGTGGGAGGAAGTCAGCCGGCAGGGAGATGGAAAGGTCAGGGTTGTGTTCGAAACCTGAAACGGACGGGTCTGGTCTCATGCCACTCAAGACTCAATCGCTTTATCGAAGAAGGAGGCCAGCCGGTCAATAAATACCAGGTCAATGCCTGAATGGACAGGTCCATTACGGTGCTTGGCGATAATCAATTTTGCCAGGTTGTGATTGGGGGAATCCTCTTTCATTTGCTCAGGACGGCTGATGAACATCACAACGTCCGCGTCCTGCTCCAGCGAACCCGATTCGCGCAAATCCGAAAGCACCGGTAGTTTATCCTGCCGTTGTTCCACGGCGCGCGAGAGCTGGGCTGCCGCGATTACCGGAACATCCAAATCGCGGGCCAACACCTTGAGATAGCGCGAAATATAAGAGACCTCCTGCACGCGGTTCTCTGAACGTGTGTCGCCGCTCATCAATTGCAGGTAGTCCACGATGACCAGGTCCAGGGTCTTTTCCTGTTGCAGCCTGCGGCACTTGGCGCGCATCTGCATTGGGGTGATCGCCGGGGTGTCGTCGATGTAAATGTGGGAAGTGGAGATGTTGGAAATCGCGTGCACCACCGTGTACATTTCATTGTCATCAAACTTGGCCTGGCGCAATCTTTGGGAGTCAATCTGCGTATCCTGGGCCAGCATACGTTGCAGCAGCTGTTCAGCGGACATTTCCAGGGTAAAAATCGCGACGTTGCGCATCAGGCTGAGGCCCACATGCTTGGCAATACCAACCAAGAAACCGGTTTTACCCATGCCAGGCCGGCCGGCAACAATAACAAAGTCCGATTTCTGCAGCCCACCCAGGGCTTTGTCCACGGACTTTAGCCCGGTGGTCAGGCCGGTTACAGATTCCGGATCCTTGGATACAATGCTGAGCCGGTCCAGGTAGCGGTCAGCGAAGATGCTGACGGGTGTCAAATCGCGCTTGTACCGGTCCTGGCTGACGCCAAAGACTTCTTTTTCGGATTCCTCGATGACCGTGTCAACATCGTAGTCCTTGCGGTAAGCCAGCTTGGCAATATTGTTGGCCGCTGAAACCATGCGCCGGCGCACCGCCAGCGCGTTGATGTTGTGCGCGTAGGATTCTGCGTGCAGCGAGGATGGCACCCGACCTGCCAGGTTGGCAAGGTACTCCATGCCCCCAACGTCATCAAGGCGGCTGGAATTTTCCAATTCCTGGCGCACCATCAGGAGGTCGAAGGATTTATCGCGTTGGAACAAGGTGGAAAAGGCTTCCCATATCCATTGATGCCGGGTGAGGTAAAAATCCTCCACGGAGAGGATTGGGGTGACGTCAGTAAAAACGCCAGGGTTGATTAACACCGCGCCAATCAAGGCTTCTTCCATCTCGCGGTCCTGGAGTTGCCCAGGTTGCAGATCGGTCGTGGTGGGTGTGGTCTTGGTAGGTTGTTGTGAATCTTCCATGGGGTTTCGTTTTCTACCTAAAAGGGGAGGTCCTCAGGCTTGTCATTTTCGGAGGAGTCTTCATCATCGTCCAGGCTTTTCAGAAAATCCTCAAAAAGGGAAAGGTCACCCTCTTGCCTGTTTTCGGTGGAAGGGGATAATTCAATAGCTTCACCACGCTCAGCCTCTTCCGGGATGATGCCTGCCTTGGTGAATACTTCCTCGTCCACATAGAGCGGCACCTGGCTGCGCACGATGATGGCAACCGCGTCAGAGGGACGG
>Ga0116170_10000569_pt1 | contig 39311 bp, 28 predicted proteins | sample AD_JPNHW1_MetaG_FD_89797 | JGI IMG/M metagenome (GOLD analysis project Ga0116170, IMG submission 89797) | Active sludge microbial communities of municipal wastewater-treating anaerobic digesters from Japan - AD_JPNHW1_MetaG | ecosystem: Engineered > Bioreactor > Anaerobic > Digestate | place... | reverse complement strand
GATGCCGTTTTCCAGGTGTCCGATAGCCCCGAGTCCGTTGAGGAGGGCGAGGTTCACGGCAAGATGAAGGTGGAATCATTGAGCGATGAAGGCATCACCATGCAAAATGATGGTTCCATCAGCCTGGGAAGGGGACGGGAGATCGAGATCATGGATAACCTGAAGATCGAGGTTGCCGATAGCTCCAAGAGACTCCTGGCGCCCATCGCCACCAAGACCGGAGAGGGCGGAGAGATGACAGTGAACATCTCGAATGGCATTGTCAATCAGCCGATATCCATCAGTACCAGGTCCGGCGCTTCTGTTCTGGGCGGAGTTCAGATCCTCCTGAATGGAAGCATCATTGCTACCACTGATGCCACCGGAGCGGCCAGCTATACCCCCACCAGCACAGGCACCTTCCCAATCGTTGCCAAGAAGAAGGGCTACAGCGATGTCAAGGCCAACCTGGTAGTGAGGACTGCCGAAGAAGCGGCCAAGGTTTCAGCCTTTGAGAAGGCAAATGCAACCCTAACCAACCAGCTCGTCATAAATGCCCCGCCCGAGGTCATAAAGGGAGAAAACTTCCTGATCACCGTGGTAGAGGGCATCAACCAGACGCCGGTGGACTCTGCGTCCCTGTCCCTGGATGATGAGAATATCGGCCAGACCGCTGCACAGGGAACGATGGCCTATTCAGCCAGCGCCATAGGCGAGCACATCCTGAAGGCAGAAAAAGATGGCTATAACTCTGCAACCAAGAATATCAGGGTAACATCGGCTCTGAAGGTTGTCAATCTGACAGCACCTGAGAAGGCCAATGTGGGCAGCGATGTCAAGATCACTGCCATTGTGCAGAATGTGGCTAGCAAGGAAGACACCCGTCTCCTGGAGCTCTTGGCCAACGGCACAGTTGTGGACTCAGAGAATGCCACAGTCAAGGCAGGCGAAAACTCCACAATCAGCTTCAGCTACAAGCCCAAGGACATCGGACTGACGAAGATCATCCTGGATGATCAGAGCAAGACGGTGAGTGTGGAGAAGACAAAGAGCAACTGGCTCATAGTTGCACTGATCCTGTTGCTGCTCATCGCCATCGGCGGAGGGTACTACCTGTACAGCAAAGGAGAGCTGGACGGCCTGCAGAGGCAGATCAAGAAGATGATGCAAGGGCGATGAGAACAAAGTCTCCCTTTGCGCCTTCTTATTTCTTTTTTCAGGCTCCTTATTTTTCCAGCAATTTTGCTGCTCCCGTTTTTCTATTTAAGCCGGGAGGAGAATCCTTGCCGATTTTTTTGGCAGCAATGGAATTATTGATATACCCTGACGTTTTCTATCATGGCACGACATAGCACAGAATGAATAAACCAATATCATCAGGGTATGAAAATGAATTACTGGCAACCGAAACAGGAACTCATGGAGAGAAAGGAGCTTGAAGAGCTGCAATTGCAGCGCCTCAAGTCCGTTGTAGAGAAGGTTTACAGGAACGTTCCCTTTTACCAGAACAAATTCAAGCAGGCGGGCATCACCCCCCAGGACATCAAGAGCCTAAAGGACCTGACGAAGCTGCCCACCACAAAAAAGCAGGATCTGAGGGACAATTATCCCTTCGGCCTCTTTGCCGTTCCCAGGGAGCAGGTGGTGCGGGTGCACGCCTCATCCGGAACCACCGGAAAGCCCACCGTGGTCGGCTACACCGCCAAAGACATCGAGACCTGGTCCGACCTAATGGCCAGGGACTTCACGATGGTCGGGGTTGAAAAGGGCGACATCTTCCAGAACGCGGTGAACTACGGCTTCTTTACCGGAGGCCTGGGCGTGCACTACGGAATCGAGCGCATGGGAGCTATGGCCGTCCCCTCCGGCGTGGGCAACACCGAGAGGCAGCTTGAGATCATGATGGATTTCGGGGTAACGGTGCTACACTGCACTCCATCATACGCCCTCTACCTGGCTGAGACCGCCAAGGCAAAGGGCGTGGTCGACAAGCTCAAGCTTCGCATCGGCTGCTTTGGAGCCGAGCCATGGTCTGACGAGTCGAGAAGGGAGCTGGAAGAGGCCCTGCACATCAAAGCCTTTGACTCCTACGGCCTGTCTGAGATGATGGGACCGGGAGTTGCTTTTGAGTGCCAGGAGCAGAACGGTTTGCACATCTGGGAGGACCACTTCCTCATTGAGATCCTGGACAGGAATGAGCAGCCCTGCGCTCCTGGTGAGCCTGGCGAGCTGGTCATAACATCGCTCACCAAAGAGGCCATGCCGCTAATCCGATATCACACCGGCGACGTGACGTACATCATGGAAGAGAAATGCAGCTGCGGGCGCACCAGCAGGAAGCTGCACAGGTTCCTGGGACGGGCGGACGATATGCTCATCGTGCGGGGAATCAACGTCTTCCCCAGCCAAATTGAGGATGTGCTGGTCAGCATTCCCGAGATCGGCAACTACTTCCAGGTGGTCGTGGACAGAAAAAAGCATGGCCTCGATGAGATCAGCATTCAGGTGGAGCTGAAGGAAGAGGCATTCACCGGCGAGCTGTCCGACCTTGCCAGGATCAGGAAGAAAGCGGAAGACAGGCTGAAGTCGGTGCTGAATGTGAGAAGCAAGATTGAGCTGGTGGAGATGGGATCCATTCCGAGAACGGCCGGAAAGTCAAAGAAGGTCGTGGACCTGCGGGATGTCTACGCAAAAGATGAGAAAACGGTGAAAAAGAGCTGAAGCAATCCAGAGCTGCAGAGACACTCCGCAGCTTTGAATCAATTTTTATTCTTTTGTGTTGATCTTATTTGATCTTAATTGTTTTATGATATCTAAATCTTTTTCAATCTTTTTTATCCACTCCAAAAATACTATCTGGTCACCTGGTTTATGAGTTCCTGCCCTATGACTGCGCTCTCATCCACTGCGGAGAGCAGCTCGTCATGAATTGAGCTTTGCGAGTAGTAAAGCGTCACCAGCACGCCAGCTTCCTTTGCCGCCTCAATGGCCGGAAGGAAATCGCTGTCACCGGTGACTATAACCGCTTTCCTGATCATTCTGCCGCAGCTCAGCCGCACCAGATCCACAGCCAGAGCGATGTCCACCCTCTTTTGAATGAATTCTCCGCCAACGCATCCCAGCCGACCCAGTTTGACCTCAAATCTGGGAAGCTTTCTCAATGTGTAGACGAACTTGTCCATCGAGGCAAATCTGCGACGTTCGTCTTCAGTTGGAGGACAGCTCTGGTAAGGCATGCAATTATAGTAGTAGGTCCTCAACCTCTCATAGTCTCCGCAAAGGATATCCGAAAAACCAGCCAGGTCGATCTTGGGCTTGCCGAAATCGACATCCAATATTTTGGTTAAATAAGCCCCATCAATAAATACCGCTGCACGGTCTGCCAAGTTTGTTTCCCACCTTATTTATAATTACTGCCGTCCCCTCCGAACGGCAGTGCACATTATCTGCATGTCTGCTCTTACTCGATGATATATCAATTTTTTTGTCCCTCTGTAATTCCCGCTTATCTGGGGCCCTTTATCCAAGGATCGACTATAAAAATATGTGGTACGCAAACCACCGGCGCCTTCCTTTTGCGGATATCGCTCTCTGCCATTGCTGTTCGCCTTCCGACAAAGGCGGGCATATAATGACATCGAATTGGCGGTGACTGATTCATTATGCCCGATTGCTGAGGCCCATCCGCGCAGCCTATTTTTCGGCCTCTTGCTTGCTCTTTGATATCTCGACAAGCGTTATCTCGAAGGTGAGGGTCTGCTCGGAGAGCGGATGATTGGCATCAAGAGTGATAGTGTCTCCCTCAATCTCAGTTATCTGAACCGGAACCATCACTCCATTGGAGGCGCACACTTCAAGAGACATTCCTTCTGCTGGAGCGATATCCCCAGGAAAGTCATTTTTATTCATCTTGAATAGACGGTCATCCCTGTACCTGCCATATGCCTTCTCTGGAGGAATCTGGACCGTCTTGGATTCGCCTGGACTCATACCCACAACAGCCTCTTCAAATCCCTGGATGAGGGTTGCCGAACCCAGTTCGAACTCCAGAGGATCTGATCCGGCTGAAGAATCAAAAAGAACGCCAGTATCCAGCTTGCCGTTGTAATGCACCTTAACGGTGTCGCCTATTTTCGCTTGAGCCATTGGTATCTGCCTCTTATTCTATCCTCTATCTCTTTTCTATCTTCGGCTATTTAGAGTGAACTACTACGTCCTGAAGGGCGCAACTTCCCACTCCATCGCCAAAACATGCATCATTGATATGTGACGCAGCAGTTTGGGCTCTATGAGGCGCAACCGACAGGCATTGGCTTTCAATTGGGTGATAAATTAGTTCGATCGCCTCCGCCATAACCCCAGTTCCCGGCAGCCCTCTGGGCATCAGGAGGGGCGAAATGATGATCCTCGTTCTCAACAGGCTCATCGGATTCTTTGCCAATGATTGACAATAATTGTCTCGCGGCACTGATTCCCTGAAATCACCAGGCATTTCCAGCAGTTCGGGGGAGTGTGGCCTGACCATTGCGTTCAGGAAAGCTCTAGGGCCCAGTTTCATCCTGAGCTGAAGCTTCCTGAGGGCGTCTGAGCGATGTCCAAGGGCATGGACCCTGAGGAGGACAACTACTCGACTTCCATGCCACTGAATCGAGTGGAATCTTGCTGGCGGATTTGCTGGAGAGCTTGGCATCAGCCGGTTTTGCGTCGGCAGGATTGCTACGGATTATTACGTGAAGCATTCCGAGCTGGATGCGCTCAAGATGGGACTTGATGTTTACATTCTAGCATATGCACCGCCGGCGTGAATTTGCAGCCAGAGGACTCCAGCCCGGATTGAAGCTCGCATTCATAAATGACCTTTAGTGGCCATTAATGAGCACAAATTGTATATATTTGTGTTGACATTCTCAAATTTATCATGGCTAAACTTGTTACAGTTATGGGATGGAACATCGAGAACTTCGGCAAATCGAAGTTCGAGACAAAAAAGGGAGGTCGCGAGCTGATTGCTCTCATCGCCGAGGTCATGATGCATAATAATGTTGATGTGGCCGCGTTCTGCGAAATTCGCTCCAGATTAGGGGATGACATTGGCAAGGAAATCAAAAACACGCTGAGTAAAACCGCTAAAAAAAACTGGAGCTATATATTCAGCAGCCAGTTCGGAGCAAAACGAATGGAGCAGTATCTTTTTGTATGGAATGAGGATGTGGTTGGCCGTCTAAAATCCCAGGAAGAGTTTGACGATCCTGCTAAGCCTGGCAAATTGCTCGGCTTTCCCAAGCAGAGCAAAATCGATAGACCTCCATTTCTCTGTTATTTTAATATTAAATCAAAAAATAAAGAGGTGCTTATCGCCATGATGCACTCTCCAGCTCCAACACCTACTTCAGGCCCTAGAGATGCCGCCAATTGCCTGGCGAATGTCAAAGAATTTAAAACTGAAGGCACTACCTGCATCATAATGGGTGACTTCAATGTCTCCGTATCTGTGAATGCTTCCTCTCCGGGTACACCTGGGGCTTATGCATTTGGTCCGCTTGTAACGACTGCGAATTTCGAGCAGCTACTGCCAGACGATAGCCAATCCAGTCTCATTTCCCGAAATGCAGCCTTTGTTGGAATGATCATCGATGACTGTCGCAGCCAGCCGTATGATCAGCTCTTTTTCCGTAATAATCCCATTCTAACTCATAGCAATGAGGGCGTAGAAGAGCTAATAAGTGAGTGCATAACACCACCGCTACCGCTGAATAAAGGATATATTGCAGCGAAGCTATCTGATATTAATAAAAAACGTCTCGGCAACCCGCAGACGACATATACTAAGGTTGAAGATGCATTTATTGATTTTAGATACTTTGTTAGCGATCATTTTCCGGTTATAGTCCAGATTTATGGGTGATGATGAATCGATTATAGGGGTCGATATGCGTCCAATTTCTACTGATGAAATGTCGGCACAGTACAGAACGGTTCAGGAGCTTGCTCGAGATACCGTAATGCGAAGCGATGATGATGATGCTCCAGCAAAAAGAAGGAAAATTGCGGAAGAGAAGACCGTCGAGAACATATCAAGAGAACTGGAAGATCTCATAGCAAATCACTGGAATAATCGCCTAAAGGGCAAATGGGATTCCAAAGCAAATGAAAGAAAAGCCCTGAGACTTTGTCTTGATATAGGTGCAGGCTACATAAATGCAACTCGATCCCTCATTGCTCAAACCGGCCAGTACTGTGCCTACTGTGAGACGCCGGTTTTTTCCGATCTGCAAGCTCAGCCGATATTGCCCGCAGGTTGGTTTCCTCTTCAGGCATTTGACTATGGTAAAATGCTTCCTGCCTGCCCATCATGCCGCGAGATTAAAAAGAATAGTCCGGGGCGGAGCGGGGGAGATGTCACTCAGCTGCTTGACCCAGCCGTATATGCCTGGCCGCATCTGTACTGGAAAAATTCAGTGAATGGCGCTGTCCTTCCCTTTCGCATCGATCTGGTTGAACTGCTTGAACCAAGCTTTATAACGTCCAACATCAGGCAGATTTCCGATAGTGAGATCGCGTACTTGATTCGACTCTACCGCATGGGCCGCGTTTCTGTTTTGCGATCCCAATCATTTGGCAATGGCAGAGTCGCAGTCAATATGCCTGACGGCAAAATCAGGCCGATTGCGGCCTGGATCAGCCCAAAGATGGTGAATGTGCAGGCCGATGCGGCCGCTGATAATCTCATCAAGCTTCTGAAGCTTAATGAAATTGGCACTGTCTGCATGCTAAATACGCTTGACCGCCGTTTGGAATTGCGAACAATGGCTTATCTCAAAGCTCTCGATCTCAGAGAGCGCCTGTCTTGTGCCAAGGTGAGTGGAGACGAACGACTTTATGCAAGATTCATAGAATTACTAAGGCACACAGTGCGTACAACTGGCTTTTGGGGAGTATGGTTGTCCGTCTTCAAGAATGTGCCTGATATTCAGCAATTTCTTCGCACAATTTTTCCTGGAATCTCGAATGTATTATGGAAAGTTATCTGAGGACGGACTATGCGCCCAATATTAAAGATACCATCAAAAAAGATCGGAGTTTTTGAAGGATTTGACAGCTTGCGTCATCTTATGATTGAATCTGTTGGATCATATTGTGCTTATTGCGAGTCGCCCATTACTACTGATTTTCCATTTGCGACCAAGATTTCGATCTCAGATGAATCCGTGAAATTAGAGGTAGGAAATAAATCTTTTGAATTCTCCAGAGGAATCAATCCAAGGCGTTTTACCAATGCCTGGGTCAACCAACAGGTCATTTGCAGCTCATGCGCCGCTGCAAAAGGGGAATCACCCGGAAGCCTGGAGGGATTTAAGCATATTTTAGCCGCAGACAGAGAGCGTTTCGATATATTGACGGCAAATGCACCGAGAAGAATAAGACTTTCCGATGATGATTCTGATGATCTGTTCATGGCTGCCGCGCAAGAATGGCTATGGCCTGATTCATCAACCGACGAAAATGGTGATGCCGATATTATCGTTCTGCCTGGTGATAATACATTTGACTTATTCACATATGAAAAATCCAGCCTCAGCCAGATCGATCTGAAAGATCGACGTCTGGTGCGCCTTACCGAACAGGAAGCTGAAGAAGACTGGACTAGAGATCATCAAGATAAGGTATGGGTGATCCCAAATGAGGATTTTATTAAGGTACAGGAAAACCAGCAATCTCTCCGGGAACGGGCATATAACACCATCCTTGGCTTCAATCTCAACTACTGCAATCCAGCTTCTCCAATAGCCTTAGATCGAAGGGTCGACAATCGCACTGCTGCCCTTGAAACTGTGAACATGGCAATCGACTGCCTGAACCAAACCGTGAATGAATGCATGGCAAAGGGCAGTGATGAGACTCTGGAGGATAGCCGAATAGAAAGCCTCATAGACTTTATCCGGGAGACGCTGAAAGCAACTGGTTTTTGGTCTTTGTGGGCCAGACATTTTATAGACACAATCAATGATCCCGGCAATTCATTTTGGAACTGCTACAGCGAATCAGCCAGACAGAGGCTTCTCTATGGACTGCTGATTGAATATGAAGTTGATCTTCGCCGGCAAATATCCACCAGGCCCTCCAAGAGCGATCCGATCTCTCCGGATGATCTCGACGACGAGATTGCGATACTGATGGTTATCCCCGGAACAGATATAAGCCGACTTTCATTCATTAAATAATTTTATAGTTAGAATAATCTACAGAAAACACAGCGATATAATGCGATGAGGATTCGATAGATGCCGCTCAGAGAATGCGCAGCCCCTGGTGGCCTGCAGGTCGTATATGAAAATGGCCAGCTATTGATCGCCTGGCAGGCGGATACTATCCCGCCAGGCTATTTTGTCTCGGTTCAGATTACGGACGGACAGGACAATTCGCTCTCCCCCGCGCCGGAGATAGAAATCTTTGAGGCTTATGCCATTGCTGTTGGAGAAAGCATCAGACCGGGCATGACTCTCATGGTGCGGGTCCAGGCGCTTTCGCCAAAGGCGGGACCTGAGACGGTGCAACTCATCTCATTGATGGCTCCCGGCGAGGTGCAACTTCTCTTCAATTCAAACGGGCTGAACATCCTCTGGGAGAGGGTTGATGGAGCGACAGGTTACGATCTGGAGGTCGCAGATGAAAATGGCCATCCCTTCCTGCCCCAGCCTCCTGCAACTTTGTTTATCGATGAGCAGCCGGTTCGCGCTCTTCTCAATATCGATGATCTGCTGGACCGGACTGTCTACAGGCTCCGGGTGAGGGCAATCGCATGCGGCTCACGCAGCACATGGTCGAGCGCTGCAGATATCTTCGTAGACAAGACAAGGCCCATAAGCACATTGCTTTGCGAGCTGCTGGAGCGTCTGAAGAACGCCGGATCTGCTTTTGATCTCGGACCGGATATGATCCGATCAGAAAACATCACACTCCAGTTCGCCAGCCTTCTCAGGGCGACCGGTGGCAAGCTCTCTGTACGTGACGCAGCAGTATCATCGAGTCTGGATTCCGTGACGCTCCAGGCCAAGGTCGATCTCTTTCATGTAGCGGATAAATTCGGAATATTCGTCTTTACGGAACATCGCGGCTCTCTGGAACTCGATATGAGCTATCCGCTGGGGACCTGTACCATTTCCCAATTGAAGGAGTCTGATCTGCTTCCTGGAGACAGTTTCTCCGAATCGAATTGGGCTGTACATCTGGCGGCGCTCAATGGCTTAATTCTAAAGCTATCTACTGCCAGGCGCAGAGTTACAGTAATAAGCGAAGAAGTCGGCCCGACATGGTCCGTTTTAGGGATCCCTGGTGTTTCTCTTCTTCCGGTCAAGCCTGAGCTGCAGATCCTAGCCCCCCTCCCCAACCTGGAAAAGGAGTTCATTCCCCGCGTCTTGACAGAAATCGATCTTGGATCATCTCGAAATCTTTCCATCTTTCTGCAGTTTCCTGCGGGGAGCAATCCCTGGAAGGCGGGGCTGCTCGCGCCAATCTATATTGGCAGCCTCACTGAGATCTACAAGCTATTTGGCGGCCAGGGCCCGGGCCTGCCGGATGGGCTGGCAAATCTGGGACAGGTCACTCTTGATGCCCTAACCGTTGCGCATCCGCCGGGAGGGGACGCCTGGTTGTGGGATCTGGCAGTGACCCTTGGATCGGTGCCCGGTGATGACCGCTCAGAGGCTCCCAGATGGAGCATTATCTCCGATGTTCTGGCACTGGATCGCCTGGGATTTGCACTGAAGCTAAATGTAGTCTCCGCAGCAGACGGTTTCATCATATCAGCATCGGGCGTGGTATGGGGGCGATTTATCCTGGCCGGTCTTGATCCCCTAAATGTAATGCTGAGTGTTCCGGGAACGGATGGAGTCTGGACGCTCTTTGCCACTACCAGCCAGAGCTTTGACCTCTCTCAGGCAGCCCAGCTCTTAAACGGCAGCAGGACGGCATTGGGCGATTCCCTTGCCAAGGTCGGAAATGCATCGTCTTTTATCCTGGACGGTCTTGAGATCGGCTTCAAGCCACAGGTTCCGGAGCTTACCCGTCTGGCGCTGGCCGTTTCTATCAACTCATTTTCAGTGCCTTCGCTGCCCTGGTTCACTGTTGAGACAGTCCGCGGCGTCCTCGTTGTTCAAAATCCCATGAACGATCAAACCAGAGCGATCAGGGGCGAGCTGAAGAGCCTTATGACTCTGGGTTCGGTGAAAGTAGGAGTGGTCACATCATTTGATGAAAATTCGGTCTGGACGCTACAGATCGCAGCGGCCGAAGATAGGCTGAATAATCTGGAAGACCTCTCCAGCCTGATACCCTCGAACACCGTTCGGAACCATTTGCCGGCCAACCTTCCCACAAACGGAGGATTTAAGATCGGGGCTCTTGGCTTCTCCTATCACGGTCAGGAGCACTATTTCCCTGCAGTTTATTTCACCCTGAAGAGCGAGATCAACTGGGAGATAGTTCCAGATATATTTACCATCAATTCGGTCAATATCGCAATTGACAGAACCCAGGAGAATGCTGCCGCCGAGCCGGCAATGACTGGTCATGTGAGCGGAATTCTAACCATATTGGGAGCTAGGTTCCAGCTTGAGGCCTCAAAGCCCCAGGCAGGAGAGAACTGGACATTGAGCGGCTGGCTGGACAGTGAGCTTACTATTGATTTTAATAAAATCCTTCATGAACTGATATCGCCAGACTGGTCGATTCCGTCTGGATTTGGATTTCCCACTGCTCTAACCATCAGGGCTGCAAGAGCTTCCCTGGTGCCTGCCACAGGTGCATTCGATTTCGCTGGTGATGCTCTGCTCGACTGGTCCTTTGCCTTTGGTCAGACATCATTTGCTATAAAATCTCTGGGAGCCTTAATTCATAAAAAGGGCACTGGAGATTCCGTTCCGTCCAGCGCCTTGATTTATGGAACATTTGCAATTGGGCAAGATATCTCGGGCGATGCATCAATCCAGCTTGGCTCCGGAAAGATCGACACTATAATCGAGATCGATGTCGGCACCGGAACCAGTTTGAGTCCCTCAAGTGTCTTGGCTGATATCACAGGCCTGTCCGATCCGATGGCAGCAGTAGCCAAACCTGACGACTTTTCCATTCCGATCCGTTTTAATGCCAGCATTCTCGCAAACCTGAGCAAACAGAGCTTCCTGGCCTGGGGAGAGATCTCATCAGGCGGAGAAGAGAGCCTCTATGGAATGGTGGCTCTTCTAGTGCAAAAGCAGCTTGCTGCAGAGAATGCCAATATTGCCAGTGGGGCTGATCCCGCCTGGGGTTTCATAATCTCTGCTGCTTTGAAGAACTGGAGCTTTTCAGCCATCAGCTCGTCCTTAAGCCTGGTAGACCAGGTGCTCTCTGTAGATGTGGCAAGCCTTGCCGTAGCCAATTTCGATTCGGCTCAGCAGACCTCTCCATTCGATAAACTCCAGTTGATGCAATTGGGCGAATCGCGTCCTGTTAAATCCGGCCTCAGTTTCTATGGCCACCTGACATTTCACAAGCCTCTCCTGCGAAATGTTGGCCGTCTGCTCCAGAACATCGATCAATCGACAATTGAGATCTATGGACATATCGGGAAAAACTTGCAGGATACGATTTTCTGCGCGAGCCTCGGGGAATTCACAGTTCTTCAGGCGGTTCACTTTGCATCGCTCCGCCTTGAATACCAGCCGGGCATTGATGTCGTTGCAGTCCAGCCGGATTTAGGAGCTCAAACCACACCTGTCCTTCGCATCCTGGGCAAGGGCGATCTGAACATCCCATTTATGGGTGAAGCAGGCCAGCAGGACAAGAAGATTGAGTTCGACGGTAAATTCACAATCACCAATCGAGCGGCGGATTTTGCTCTCTTGCTCGAACAGAGGACCGATCAGGATATCAACCAGCCATTCCGGATGAAAGGAATCCATCTCCAGAGGCTGGGCCTTCAGATGCATGTGCCTTTCGGAGATGATGCAGGCGATGCGAGCATAATAAGAGTCTATGGGGATGCAATGGTAGGAAGCTATACCGTCGAGGGCTCTATCCTATTCAAGAACTCCATGCCCTGGGTTTGCTCGGTTGAGTTTTCTGAGACGCTTGCTGCTGGCGACCTCTTCAACCAGTCCATAGGTACGACAAACTACCAGCCCGGCTCTAGCCTGCCGATTATAGCATTCGAGTCCGGCAAGCTCTATTATGCAAGGGAGGAGTGGCGAGTAAGCGACTCGCTCACCTACAGAGCAGGCTTCAATCTGGAGACAAAGCTTCTTATTTTCACCTGGCCCTTCGAGATAATGGTCGCCATTGCACCCAATGACGGCATTACCGCGGTAGGGTTGTGCCGGCGCAAGATATCTTTGGGATTCTTCCAGATAACCGGCCCGGACCCAGTCCAGGAGCGCGGGCCGGACATCATCATCAAAGCAAACAACGAGTCAAAATCAGTAGAGCTGAATTTCGGCATAACTCTCTTTGGCATTGCATTCCGGGATGGAAAGCTCAGCTATTCAAACGGAGTCTATGCCGGGTCCATTTCTTATTCGGGCAATATCCTGGGAATAAATAATCCCACGATATCAGCCCAGTGGAGCGAAAGGGATGGCTTCAAAGTCACCCAATGGCCGATTCTTCCGCAGATACTGCCTGGAGACATAAATTATGCCCATCTCTTCAAGAGCATCTGCAGTGGTGATGCGTGTGGCGTCTTAGGAGATCTGGGCCTGGATAACGGCCTCTTTGACACGACCTTCAGCGGTCATGTGCAGCTCATCAGCTCGCCTCAGACAAACGAGAAGTCAACAGCGTCCTCTCTGCCCATTCAGCTAACAGTTGAGGCCAAGCTCATTTTAAATGCCCTGGGCCTGAAAAAGACGCTGGATACCGTAATCCTTGATCTTCCCATGGTCATCGAAGCTCCTGAATCGCTTGATATATCCGGCTTTTTCAATTTCATAACAAACAACCTTATAAAAAACATCGACCAGCTTATCAGAAAAGTCATCAACAATCCTGCAGCACTTGCGGAGATAGCTTCCATCATGGCCTTTAGCGCGGCCACGGATAAAGCATTGAGCTACTTCATATGCAAGAATGTGAAGACAGATCCTGTAAAGAATGCAACCACATCCAGAGTCAGCCAGAGCGCAACCGAGGGCGAAGGGTCGCTTGCCGAGACTGAGGGATTCTCTGGGGTGGCAGCCTCGGCAGAGACGGCTACTGGTGCTGCAGGAGCGGCTGCGGCTGCTGAGGCCAGCGGTGACGTGGCCATTGGTCTGTTTGCAGGAGCCATCGCTTTCATCTCCACCACACTTCTCTTCGGATGGTTTGCGTCAGAAGAACAAAGAGAGATGGAGCGGAAGAAAAAGGCTGCAGAGGAGGCCAAGAAACGCGCCATAGAGGCGGTAGTTGCCAAGCTGCAAATAAGCGGCACGGTTGCAATAACTTATCGTGGCGAAAACGATGTCCAATTCGCCTGGCAGAAGCCTCTAGGTGGAGAGGAAAATGTCTCCTACAAACTTGAGGTTACGGTGGGAACGAAGACCATCTCTGTCGATAGCTCCTGCAGGGATAAAACCATAAGAGATGATTCGTTTTTGCCGGGCGCTTTAATCCGGGCAAAAGTCAATGCTGTTATATCAGCCGTCTATGAGGGAAAGACCTACAACTACTCAGGCAATAAGACTGCGGAGAGCAGTTACAGAATCCCGGCTGCCGAGCCCAGGAATGTGCAGATCGAGCAAAATGCTGATGGCTTCTTCCTATGGTGGTCTGCTGGAGAGACCAGCGCCGCATCCTATGAGATTCAGCTCCAGCCTGGCGGGCTCATTTATCAAACGGCGGAAAGCTCATTTGCAATTGGCACATCCAGTTTGCAGCCGAATTCGGATTATTTTGTGAGCGTTCGGGCAAAAACAGAATTCTTCTCAAGCGGCTGGGTCAATGCCACGCCGTCGCCAATCAGATATATGGCTCTTGAACCGGCCACGGATATCACATGCAACTATCATACAGGAGAGCATCAGATAGACCTGAAATGGAGGGCTCCTCCTGGCCTGACCTTCGATATTCGCCTGAGAACGCCGGATGGCACACCTGTTATTCCCGAATCATCCGCTGCGCCAAAATCCTTGCCTGAGGAAACTTACGGCATAAACCTGACGAGTTCGCAGTTCTTAGACAACTTCCGTCTCAAGGCTGAGATCGGCTCGAAGTTGCGGAATCTCCAGGGCGTCGTCTGGAGCAGACCTTTGATCGTCACATTGACTGCTCTGTCCGCGCCAGAGATTGAATCATTTTCTTTCCTGTACTCCGATCCCGAATTTGGGGGCTTGCCGACCTTCAAGGCCACATGGCTAAAGGGCATAGGTACAACCGGTGCGATTGCCCGTTTGAGCGATGAACAGGGAATAGCACTAAAAGATATTGGCGAGCCGATAATAAACAGGAAGGACCGGGATGAGACAATATTTGAAATGGCAGTATTTACTGACTTCAGAGTTAAATCCGGTCAGGTTGTCGCCGTGCAGGTTCAGGTGAACAATGAAGCCTCAATCAGCCCATGGTCAGCTATTGCGGTTAATTCAAAGGCTAGAGTTCCGTCCGTAGAGCCAAGATCGGTAATTGTGGAGCAGGTTGACAAGAATATCTTGCTGCAGTGGCTGCCTGGTGAATCCAGAGCTATAAGTTATGCTGTCTGCGTAAAGTCAGTGCCTTCTGCATCAGGAGAGCCCATTGATATCACTGACAGGTTGAACATAGAAATCAACAAAGACAATTCGGCTATAATCTCAGATAAGAATGGCAGCAATGTCTTGATTCCGGGAAGCGAATATCAAGTCACCATTCAGGCGATGGCAGAAAAGATTGTATCCGATCCGATTTCTGCCGAACCTTCGCCCATTCGCTATCAAGGTCTGAGAGCGCCAATAGATCTCAAAACCGTGATCACACCAGAGACCCATACACTGCATCTCTCGTGGCAGAGCAGTCCGGATACGGGCAACCGATTCAAGGTTGAAGTGAAGAGCGATGGCAATACTCTCATGGATGAAATGGTCACGCGGCCTGGAGAAGAGACTCTCTGGCAGTGTGACTTACCCTTCCAAGAGATCACCGAGGACAGAGTTCTGAAAATTCGCGTCGCTTCCGTGGCAGTCGATGGCGGCCTTGTCTGGTCTGAATTGATTGTAACCACGAAGCTCTCTATGCCGGATCTGCTGCCTCTGAGATTCTCTGATGATGTGCTGACTGTTTCCATGACAATTCCGGTTGCAGGCGCGCAGACATACACGGTGCAATTGATCAGGGACGGCAACCCGGGCGAGATCGTCACAGTCTCCTCCAGCGAAATAAGAAATGCCACAGTGGCATTAGAGGCGAAGTTTCCATTAAATCCAAATGAAGACGCAGCGAGTTATCAGGCAAGAACAAGGGCTCTGGCGGAAAATCGCCTTCCCAGCGCCTGGGTGCTATCGAATGACAGCGTTGTTCGCCTTCTTCCGCCACCGGCTCCGTCCATTATTCTGTCGGAAGATGTAATCACCGCCAGTTTTAGAGCCAATGTTTCGGATGCTGACGGCTATCATGCAAGGTTGATCGTCAATGGCCAGCCGAGGGGCAAAATTCTTGAGATGAATAGAGCCCCGGGGGATCTTGATCCGAGTAAAGCCCCAGAGGAGTTCAATGAATTTCAGGCAAAGTTTCCGGTTGCTGGAGACGCTGCCGGGACTGTCTACCGGGCTCAGGTGCGAATTTGGGGAAGAGTTCAGCCTTCAAGCAAATGGATGACCTCTGAGAACAGCCTTGTCATGATTGTCGCTCCATCCATTGTGAGCGTCTCCTTGAATGAAGGTCAAGGCAAATTGACGGTAGGATTTGAAGCGGTTAACGGAGCAGCTGGCTATAATTTGCGATTGACTGATAAGGATGGAAAGCCGCTGGAAAACCAGCCTGCATTCGGACAGATGGTCCAAGCCGGAAGTAGCATCGGATGGACTTTCGACCTGCCTTCAGGATTGCTAAAGGATGGCATCAGGGCACAGGTTCAGGCAAAAGGCACTTCGGCCGAGTTGAGTGCATGGAGCATTTTGAGCAATATTGCTGTTTCTTCGCAGAAGAATGTGCCAACAAATCTCGTCCTGTCCTATAATAGCGACATAATGAGTATCACCTGGCAGGATAGCATTGATGATGTCGATCACTATGAAGTTCAGGTTCTAGCAGGAGAGGGACGTGTTCCTGTTGATCCTCAAGCTAATGCTGCTTTTTCAGGCAAAACGGCGACCATCAATGCCAAAGAGCTGGGCGGAGGACAGACCTATCGCGTTCGGATAAGGGCTGTAAAGGCTGAGTATCGCAATGTGCTCAAGAATGGGGATGCAAGCCATGGCTTTGATTCTTGGAATATATTGAAAAACGACGGGGACAGATGGAAGGTAGAGGATGGTCCGGCAGCATCTTGCCCATGCAAGCCGGTTAGATACAACTTTGTAACCTCATATGGATGGGATGCAAAAGCGCAGACGATCGACTTATTGGCCGAAGGATTAAAGCGCGATTTCCTGGATCTGATACCGAAGATAGAGGTATCAGAATGGATCTGCTCCCGAACGGATTGCCTTGGTAGATACCGTTTGTTAGTGGAACTTCGCGATGAGAAACAAAAGTCCATAGACCGTTTTGATACAGGTGTCATCGATGCGCCTATAGCTGCCAATTGGGTCTATCCATGGACGAGGGTCGCCCATACCTTCAACAGCTACCCGAAGGGACTGCGCTTCATTTATTTCGAGCATTCTGGTATCGATACGAAATTCTGGGCAGGGCATTACGGCAGCAAGATGACTTGCGCCGAGGTGAGAATCAGAAATGCAATCGGCGATACAAAGACCGCAGGAGAATGGTCGGCAGAATCAAATCCGATAACAACAAGGGCTGCAGGAGCGCCGGCCCAGATAATAGTAATCGCCGGAAATGACCAGATCGTGGCGAGGACTGACCCAACCGGCTATCCCGGTGGAACTGCTCAATTTGGGCCCATATTGGCAAAGGTAATGGATTCATCGGGAATTCCAATTTCTAGCGTGCCTGTGACCTTTGTCTCTTCAAGACCGCGCAGCATGGCTGTGCTCATCGGAGCTGGAGGATATTATCTTGATAGGCCTCAGGTAGTAAATAGCAATATTAAAGGCGTTTCTGAGATAGATGGCGTGAAATGCATCTTCGATCAAGGGCCGTTTGTCATTGTTGCCAGTACGGATAACGGCATCAAGCAGAACATCAATCTCACAGTTGCGCCCACACCGCTTAGAATAGCTCCGCCTGGCGTTATTCTGGAAATCGTCTCAGGAAATAATCAGTCGGTGCCACTCGGCAATATTCCAAATATGAAGGGAGCCTGGTTTAAGCCGCTCCAAGTCAGGCTAACAGATCCACTTAAACGCCCTATGCCCAACGAGCTTGTAGATTTTCGTTCGGGCTCGCGTCCGAGCAGCAAGATGCATGTCCAGGTACACTTCAGTGGAGGAGAACCGGCAACGGTATTGACGGACAAAGATGGCATTGCTACCCTGGAGGGATTATATACAGGGTATAGCGTTTTTGCCGAGAATGATGTGGGACAATTTACCATTGTTGCCAGCGTGGAAGAAGGCGGCCCGAAGGTCTTCTTCCAGCTTACTGTAAAGTGAGCATCATGGCAAAAATGCCCACCGGGGCTTGCATCTGCCCTTTTTTATTGACAATCGATCCACTAACCTTCAGCCCAGTCCTTACATCTTCGGCTCCAGCCTTCTTCTCACCGATTCGGCATGCGCCTTCAGGCCTTCCGCCTCAGCCAGAGTGATAATAGTATCCTCAAGCCCTAAAAGCCCCTCATCGGTTATCATCTGCACTGATATCTTCTTGGTGAAGTGGTCCACATTCAGTCCGGAAAAGGTACCGGCGTAGCCGGTGGTGGGAAGCACGTGATTGGTGCCGCTGGCATAATCTCCTGCAGCTACAGGCGTGAACTTGCCCAGGAAAACGCTTCCAGCGTTCTGAATGTGCCTGAAGACATCCATGGGGTCCCGGGTGATGATCTCCAGGTGCTCGGGCGCAAAGGCATTGCAGAAGTCGATAGCCTGATCCATATCATCGGCAACGAGCACAGCGCTGTGATCCAGGCTCTGCTCTATTATCTCCTTGCGGGCTGCGACTGCCGCCTGAATGCTCAGCTCCTCTATCACGGCGCTGGCCAGCAGGTCGTCGAGAGCCACCAGCACGGATATGGACCTGGGATCGTGCTCGCCCTGAGCGATCATGTCTGCAGCAATCGCTCCAGGATCTGCGCTCCGGTCAGCCAGGATGAAAACCTCGCTCGGACCTGCCGGAAAATCGATCTCTACGCTGCCCCTCAGAATCATCTTGGCGGCTGTGACATAGACATTTCCCGGCCCCACGATCTTCTGCACGCGTGGCACGCTCTCGGTTCCAAGGGCCATCGCAGCTATCGCCTGAGCCCCGCCCAGCTTGTAGATCTCATCCGCGCCCGCCTTGTCGGCAGCGACGAGGGTGAGAGGAGTTATCGATCCGTCCTTTTTGGGCGGGGTGCACATTGCTACCCTGGATACCCCGGCCACCTTTGCGGGGATTATGTTCATAAGCGCGGAGCTGGGGTAAGAAGCCCTTCCTCCGGGAACATAGGCACCCACCGACTCGATGGGAACGGTCTTCTGGCCCACGGTAACACCGGGAGCAATCTCGGTCATCCACAATTGCCGCTCCTTTTGCAGCCTGTGGAACTGATAGATGTTATCGGCAGCATTAGAGAGTGCTTCCAGGAGCCTCTCATCCACCATCTCGTAGGCTGCCTCAATCTCCTCTTCGCTGACGAGAAGGTCATCAAGAGCCGCGCCCTCAAACTTCTCTGTCAGCGCGAAGAGCGCCTCGTCTCCTTTTTTTTCCACTTCCAAAATGATCTCGTTGACCGCAGCGAGCACCTCGGAGATTCCCACATCTCTAGATAGCAGGGCCTCCAGCTCTTCGCCCTTCAGCTCGCTTAACATCTTAGTAATCATCTATTATCCCCTCCATTGGAATTGCTCCTGCCCCTCTGGCCCCTGTAAAGGGAGATCACTCGCACCAGGCTGTCCGCCTCCTCCAGGGACTTGTCGTACCTCACGGCAACCATCCTGGGAAAACGGAGAGCATACCCTGATGAGTAGTTGGGGCTTTTCTGAATCTCCTCGTAGGCCACCTCGAAGATCACCGCCGGCTTGATCTCCACATCCATGCCCTTCTCCATAATAATCAGCTCACGGAACATCTCAGTCAGCTCGGCCAGAGACTCATCGGTAAACCCCGTGGCCACAAATCCCATATCCAGGAGGTTGCCGGTGGCAGTATCCTGACAAGCCAGCCGGTAGGAGCCGAGCAGGCTAGCTCTGCGCCCCTCGCCCCATTTTGCTCCTATTACCACCAGGTCGAGAGTCTCCATGATCGGCTTGATCTTCAGCCAGTTCTTGCCTCTCTTTCCAGGAGCATAGACTGAGGCGGGATTTTTCAGGATAATGCCTTCGTGGCCTGCGGCTAACGCCTGACGGTAGATCTCCTCTGCTTTCTCTGCGCTTGCTGAGACAACCTGATCTGCCAGTATTCCATGTTCAGCGATATTCTCCAGCAGCCCCCGTCTCTCGGATAGGGGCAGATTGGTAACGCTTTTGCCTTCCAGGTAAATCAGATCAAAGAGAAAGAGCCTTAATGGAATCCGCTCGGCAAGCTTTTCTACATTGTATTTTCTGCGAAATCTCTTCAGGATGTCCTGGAACGCCATTGGCCGGCCGTCATTGCCTATGGCTACTGCCTCCCCATCCAGGATGGCGCTCTTTGCCCTGATCTCTCTTGCAGCCCGGACGATCTCTGGCAGAGAGGCAGTGACATTCTCCAGCCTGCGGGAGAATATCGCCACATGATCTCCTTCTTTATGAATCTGCACCCGGGCACCGTCATACTTCCATTCGATTGCTGCGCTGCCAATCTCTCCCAGGGCGGATGGGATGCTCTCGCCCAGCTGGGCAAGCATCATCTTGATGGGCCGATCGATCTTGACCGATAGCTGCTCAAGAGTTCCCCTTCTGGCATTGACCGCCACCAGTCCTATATCGTTGGTGAGGTTGTAGGCCTGCTCGACCTTCTCAGCGTCCGCTCCGCTGCCGGAGAAGGCCAGGGCGATGGCATCGCGCATGCCTCCTTCGCCAATTCCTATCCTCATGTCCTCGATGGCCAGGCGGGCGATGTATCTCGCCTCCAGTGGCCCGGCCAGGCTGAAGAGATATTGCAGGTTCTTGATCCTAATATCCTGGCTCTTCTTGCCGGAAGCGCGAGCCACAGCCAGAAATCTCTCCGAGACATCGCTGATGGAAAGCGGCTGGGATTCCAGGAATGCGGCAAAGCCGAGCGGCCTTCTCTTCTCCACTACGCCCGCGGCAACCAGTCCCGGATCGCCGGTGGCCCGTAGCATCTCGGTGATTTGGCCGGTAGAGCAGCCGCAGGCTTTTGAGAGTGCCTCGTAGAGTATGCTGGGCCCGACGCCCATCACCAGATTTTCGCTGGGAGCAAAGAGGGTGCCCATTACATAGCTACAGGTGACAGAAAGCTCAGGCTCATCCAGGCCCGAAAGGAATGCTGCGACTAGGTTGATCTTCTCCAGTGAGCCTGCTGTCGCCTCGACCTTCTGACAGAGCTGTGCAAGGGCAAGAAAGCTGGTCATTTAGAATATGGCATCGATTCGTTTTGTCCGGTAGATGCTGACGATGTCCGTCAGAATGGCAGAAGCCGTCTCGATTGACCCGGCGCCAAGACCGGTTACGGTTATAGTCCCGGATAGATCGGTGTAGATTGCCGCGGAGTTCAGCGTTCCGGAGACCGCTATGGGGCTTCCCAGTGGCACCAGAGTGGGCCGAACGGTAAGGGCTGGCACATCGCCGATCAGCTTGATCGCATATCCCCGCTTTTTTGCCAGGGCAAGTGCCTCGGGCGTGACGCCGGTGATGCCGGTTACATCCACATCGCTATACTTGATGTTCATGTCGAAGAGCGAATTGGCCAGGATCACCACCTTTCCTGCGGTGTCCACTCCCTCAACATCGTAGCTTGGGTCTGCCTCGGCAATTCCCATATCCTGGGCCTCGCTCAGAGCATGGGCATAGGGTATGCCTTCTTCTGTCATGCGCGTCAGGATGTAGTTGCATGTACCGTTGAATATTCCCCGGATGCCGAAGATTGTATTTCCAACCAGGGTACGTTCCACCAGGCTGATGAGAGGCATGGTGCCGCCCACAGTGGCCTCGAACTTCATCATCACGCCGTTGTCCTCAGCCAGCTTCTTCAGGCGGCTGTATGAGACCACCAGCGGTCCCTTGTTGGAGGTGACGACGTGCTTGCCGCTGGACAGGGCCGCTTCCATGTGGCCGAGACCTGGCTGGCCGTGGACGATGTTGGTGGGAGTGACCTCTATCACCAGATCGGAGTCTATGGCGGAGATGGCCTCTTTGCCCTTCATGCTGCTGGTAGCCAGGTTAGCCAGGGTCTTCTCCCCAAGAATCTTCGCCGCGTCCACCCCGTCTTCCGCCAATACCGTCCCGGTGTGATCGGTGACGCTGATCAGCGAGACGTTCAGGCCCATATCTCTTAGCGCCTTTTTCTTTCTGGTAAGGACATCGACAACGCCATGGCCGACGATACCGTAGCCCACCAGTGAAACCTTGATATCCCTCATGCTCAGACCGCCTCCGCCTCAATTGGCTCAATAACAAGAAGCTTCTTTTCAACGCCCACTTCGCGCAGGATGGCCAGTGCCTTCTGGATCTCGGCCTTGCCGGTGGCACGGATCTTGAGATAAGCTGATGACGGCTCCTCAACGCCCGTCATGACTAAAGAGACATCCATGACCTCGGCAAATCCGGTGGAGTCGATGCGGTTTACCGTATCTCCGAGATCGCTGTGCAGCACATGGCCCACCAGCACCACAGAGACTGCCTCGATGAGACGGTCCTCGCCTGATCGGACCACTGAGATGCCGCACTCCTTTAGCTTGGCATTTACGGAATCGATCTTGCTGCGGTCCATCTCCACCACAAAGCGAACCGGGATCATGCCGCGCGGTGTCTTTCTGTCCCTGTGATGGACCACGCTGATTATGTTGGCCTTGTTATCCTTGAAGGGCTGCAAGGCCAAGAGAAGCTGACCTGGTACATCCTGTAGCTCTAAATCCATGGAAAGTCGCATAGCATTCCTCATAATATGATGGACGTGTGCTTCGCTTGATGGCAAATAAACCTTGTGCAGAGCATGAACAGACCATTGTGGTCAATTTAACCCTGGCTAAATGCTGGACAGTTTGCGCATTGCCTGCTCTACGAAACCGCTAGGCACTTCTGAGATGACATTGGAACCCTGCATAAAAATGACATCAATCGGATTGGACTGATTATCCAGAACCAGCTTTATGGTATAGTCACTCTTGCTGTAGAACAGCTCTTTTCTGATCTCATATTCGCCAACGTAGTTAGCCGATCCCGGATCGTTTCTATACCATCTGTCTCTCGTACCTGCGCTCATGCTGATAATTGGTATACGGCTATAATTGAAATCCTTCGCTGAGATTTCATCGAAGAATTGATCGCTTGTGGTATTTTCGGAGGATGAAGCTGCCTGGATTTCCGGGTAAGCCATTATTCTTATAATTTTATTATCATCGTATTTATCTTTTCCATTATGCAGTCCATCAATGACCTGAACCTCTATATCATTTGCTCCCGTCTTCAGGGCAATTTCCGCGGTATTTTTCGCAGACCAATCTCTTACAATCTGGCCGCTATTCAAAAACCGGTAATAAACCGCATCATTCTCCGGGTCTTTTGCCACGGCCAAAAATGTCGCGAGCTGACTGGAATATACCCTGTCTGTGTCCGGACTCATGCTCTCTATGGATGGCATCCCGTTTACGGCAGAGACGACCTGATCAGCCGCTGATTCAGTGGCTGGCGGTTCTGAATCATCTGGCGTTATGGCTGATGGCTCAGTAGCCGCCGGCCCTGCAGCTGATGGTTCAACTGATGGTTCAGCATTCGCAGTGACGGCAGCAGTCTGAGGCTCGGCAACTTGCGTTTTGACAGGGTTTTGTGTCGCTGCGAAAGGCCCATTTTGCACAGAGACCGCTATCCTGCAATCATCGCTATTTTGGCTGGCATCAGATCCGCTGATTATCATATCTGATTTGGCTGCGCTATCATCTTCCCCCTGAGCATGAACGCTCAACCGACAACTAGCAGCGCTTTTTTGGCCATTTATAAAAACCGCGATAGGATCTATATTTGCAGTGATGCCATGCACATCGCTCACGCTAAGGGTGATTGTGCCTTCATATCCATCAATTCCCTCTATCGTTATCTTAGAGCTATTGATCTCTCCCGGCTTTAGCTGCAGGCTGTTATATTGCGGGCTGATCTTGAAGGATCCATTCCGGCCTTCAATGACCACTATTATCGAGCAATTTGCCGAATAGCCATCCTGCCCGAGAGCATTGACCACAACGTAATATGATGACCCAGGAATTGCGCCGGCGCCTGCATGCAATCTGAGGTTAGATCTGTCGCTCACCGAATATGCAGACAGGTCCGCCATGGGCTCATCCATATCTGCACTAATGATATCTTTTGGATATTTTACTGCGCTTAATTTTATCTTGCCGGTATAATTGTTTATGCCGGTCAATTCAATTGATGATAGTGAATCATTGCCTCTTGCTATTTCTATTATGGATGGGTTGGCTGAGATTGTGAAATATCTGTCCGCTTCGATCTTCAAACTCAAATTGCAATGAGCTGTCCTCCCGTCTGCGCCTGTGCCCAAGATGGAAAAATCATATGTCCCAACCCTGGTTTCGGGTGCGATCTTTAAAAGCAGTCTAGTTTGCGATGCACTAGGCTGCGAGCCTGATGGATCAAAAGCAGGCAAAACTCCCGCTGGAAGGCTCAGAGCCTGAAAAGTGATCGTCTGGACATAATCAGGATTGCGGATTATTTGCACCGGAATCGCAGCTGTTTTGTTTTGCTTCATGGTGATTTCGGCAGTGCTCCCGATCAGCTCGAAAGATCTGGTGGCAACAACTTCTAGATCAATCTCCAGCCTCTCTGTTTCGCCAAAAGGCCCAACACCATAGATAACAATCTTCTTTCTGCCTTCTGTAGCATTATCGTAGGCCAGAAATGTTGCATTCGAATAAAACAGCGGACTTCCTATGCTGGGATTAATCGATACATTCACTCCTGCGGGCACCTCGACGGCATCCAAATGAATTATGCTTAATGGGGTGGCTCCAAGAATGCTATAGCCAAAGCCTCCGCTTATCGTCAAGTTCAGGCTTTGGCATTCGCCTCTGCCGATCTCCAGAGTCTGATTTGCGCCCACCAGGCGGTCTGCAGATAAATGCAAGCCAAACTGCAGAGATAGAAGCACCAGCAATGCCGCCACAGCCGCTGCGCTCAAGAGAAAAGCTTTATGCGTTTTCAGAAATACGCCATCCTGCCGCTTCATAGCATCTTCGCCGCATAGAGTAAGCCAATCTCTCTAAGCGCCTCATCCTCGGGCACCTTCTCCAGCCCCAGCTTCCTTGCCAGTTTCGCTGCCATCTCCACTCCGAAGTAAATCTGCATGCCTTTGAGGCGCAATAGGTGGAGAAATAACTCAACCTCGTGCCTCGATTCATCAAAGAGCTGATCCAGCTGCTTCTTAGCTTCGGGATCATCCTTTATGCTCGATGCCAGTTCCGCAATCCTGGCTCTTAAATTTCCATCGGCAGGACATATCGGAAAATCATTGATCTTTTTCATCTCCTCGCATATGAGCAGATTCATTTTAGACAGATAAAGTGCGGCTATGCAAACCTGCGGTTTGGCGGAATGGATGCGACAGCCTGGAAGAGCAGGATCATAAAAAGGACATGACTCGAATGGTGCCTTTTTAAGCATCCTGGCCGATCCCACAAGCTCGCCCTTCAGCTCATGGGGCCTTGTGTAGTCTTTCATGAACCTTTTTAGGGATACGCCCAGGTGCCGGGCGATTCTGCGGCAGTCCTCTATGCAAACGGCAATGATCTTCTCCTCCCGGCAGCAATGGCCACATCTCTCGCAAACGAACAGCAGGTGCAGTGCGGTGTTTGCCAGGAGATAGGGCTCAAACTCCGAAGAGATCATCTCGTCCATCTCAGCTACGACCCGGTCCATGTTCCTGAGCCCACCATTAGGGACGAGATCTTTCAGAGCCTGCATGGCTTTTATTCCTCGATCGATCTCTTCGCTCAAATCAAGATCACATCCCTGAACATTTCCCTAGCCACCTATAATTGCCGTCTGAAACATTGCCGCCTCAAACCTGGACCCATCTTACGGATATGTTGCCGCCAATCTCGATGACTGCACCGAATCCTTGCCGCAGCTCTCCCACATTGACTACCCTGGTTTTCCCGACGAGGCCTATCCCCCGAGCCTCATGAATATGCCCGCAGAGGAGAAGGTCCGGCTGATACTCTTCCACGAAACGGAGCAGGCTTACCGATCCAGAGCTCTCCCCATTGTAAAGAGTATCCTGCACCCCACGGGGCGGCTGATGGACAATTACCATCTTGATTCTCGCATCGATTATCTTCGGATAAACCGCAGCCAGAGTATCATAAACCTCGCTATCCTGATGATAGTAGCGAGCAGGGTCTCCCAGGCGCCTGGAGTCTCTTGTCACAATTCCCCCCATGCCCAGAAAGCCCAGGTCAGCATGGCGAGAAAAGGATCGGTGGAGCATTCGCAGGCCCGCTTGCATCCACAGATCAGGCACCACATCTTTGTGGTCCATATTCCCAGGAACGATGAGAACTGACGGTCCTAGGCCAGCAAGAGATAGAGCCGCTGGACGGGCCGATTCCTTGCTGCCGCCGTTGTGCAGATCGCCGCAGAAGACTATGAGGTCGGCAAGAAAGCCCTCCAACTTGCTCAGCATATCGATGCGGTCATGCAGGTCCGCCAGCCCCAAAATCCGAAGAGTCTTCTTTGCTACGGCCATACACTACCCGGATAGTTCTAGGCGTCAGGATGATATAAATAGAATACGAGGAGCAAATATGAAGAACTCAATGTTATTACTAACCGGCATTGTATTCCTGCTTAGCATTATTGCGCTGGCATCACATGCATCCGCCGAGTGTGCATCCTGCGAGAAAGAAGGCGACTGGAGCCAGAGCGCCAATGCCTTTATCAATGGACAGCCTATTAGCGATGAGCCGATCCCCTTCGGCCCCAAGGTAGCAAGACAGACCTCCTCGCAATTTGAGAAGCAGGAAAAAGCCGCAGACGCAGCCGGACAGAGCAGTGCTGCTGCCGCAGCAGAGCTGATTCTCAAGAGCATCAATGCTGCTCCTTCCCAGGCATATCAGACAAGCACCGTAAAGATCACTGCCACCTTTGCCCTGAATGGGTCCGCGGAGGACCAGACGGATTTGCAGCTGACTGCAGTAGCAACCATTAAGGACTCGACAGGCAAAGAGGTAGACAAGCTCAACCTGATCAAGACATCAGCAAATGAGTACTCCAAAGACTGGACCGTTAATGTCCCGCCAGGCATCTACAGCGTTGATATCGTTGCCTCATCACTGGAGGCTGCAGGAAACTTCGCCGATGCCACGCAAATCGAGGTAGTTGCCTCAGGAAATGCCAGCTAGGCAATCCTGCGGCCTAAACCTTTTAGAAAGCATTTTTGGAAAAGCAGTGGGAACCGGCTTGCCCTCTGCATTTTTCGATAAGATTTGATAAGATCATGGACTTGACGGGATTCGAACCCGTGGCCTCCGCCTTGCGAAGGCGGCGATCTACCACTGATCTACAAGCCCGACTATAAAGAAAGTGGCTTCAGAGGAGCCCTACCTCTTCCACCTCTACCGATTCTACTCCGGGCACCCTGCGGACCGCGTCCTCGATCTCATCTGGGCTTCTGCCACCCTTATCGTTCATTATCGTAACGACGATCAAGGCCTTCAATCCAAAGGCTATGGGCATCTCCTGAATGGCATGCAACCTGGCAAAGGATGGCACTGCCTTCTTGATCTCTTCGGCGAGCGCTTTCAGATCCAGGTCCGCGCTCTCCGGCATTACCTTCATTCTTACAGCCGCGTCTCCCATCGATCACACCTCACGGTCCTGAGAAGCCACATACTTTGCAGGAATAAACGTTGCTCTGCTTTTTACATTTGTTACATCTGGCGATCACGGTTCCGCAGCTGGGGCAGGGAAATTTCGTCCCGCCTGCGCCGGTCAGCGCGACACCACATGATATGCATTTATCCGGTATTTCTTCCTTCATGTTATCTCCTCCCAGTTGATGTATTTCTCTGTATAAACCTTCCCATAGATGGACCATTCAAAGAGCGAAATCAGGATGAATTTTGCCGCGGCTATTGCCAGCTATATTCCATTCAGCTCCTGATAATAGTGCCGCCTTTGCCGCTCTTCAGGGCCTGGGAAAATTGATGCGCATCGGTGCCCTTGAGCACCCAGATGCTGCTGCCCTTGAGCGGCCCGCAGAGAAGCTCTATGGTGCCATGGTCCACGCAGCTATTGAGCCCCAGCATGCATCTTGCCTGCACCTCGGAGACGACCTTTCCGTCAAGCATCACTCCATCCACATCGGTCGCCTTGATCAACGGGGCGGAAAGCTGTGCGGCGACCAGGGCGGCCACTGCGTCCGAGGTATAGTCCCAGTTATGCTTAAGACCGCGATCATTCTCAATGAGGGCCTGATAAGGCAAAAGAACCTGAACGCCGCCTGGCTCATTCGGACGGCAGGCCCGCCTGGTGAGAGCGGCACCATTTCCGTCCGCCAGAAGATAAGCATACTGCTCCATGGCAAGGATAGCCATCCAGTGCGCGGCCTCCTGGCTGAGATCGCTGCGGGAGTAGATCTCTCTCACCAGGTCGGCCATGGGACCACCTCCCGGCACAACCAGGAAGCTGTAGCCCTCATCCGCGAGGGCGAGCAGAGCGCCCATGAGCGGCCGGGCGCAGGCAAGGAGGCTTCCTCCCATCTTGAGGACATAAAACGGCATGGCCGCTGTGATTGCGCTGCGCAGTATTCATACTATTTGCTGAAAATTGCCTGCCGAAATCCGGGAAAAATTTTGGACAAAGGCCGATTGGATGTAGGGTAGGGAAGGATCTTGCATTTCATCGACCTTTGCCGTAGAAGCATCCGACTTGAGCCGTAGATAAGCCTTTTGGTTGGCTGGAGGCAAAAGGCAGAGCAATGAGCAAGACAAGCGGAATTGTGACCCCACTTCTGGCAGCAGACACCGTTATCCTGTTTGCTGGAGGCATCGTGCTGATCAAAAGAATAAATCCCCCTTTTAAGGGCTGTTATGCCCTGCCGGGAGGGTTTGTGGAGGTTGGGGAGACGGTTGAGGCGGCGGCGATCAGGGAGGCTCGCGAGGAAACGGGCCTTGATACAGAGCTTCTGGGGTTGGCGGGCATCTACTCGAAGCCAGACCGCGATCCCCGCGGCCATGTGGTCTCGGCGGCGTTTCTTGCCCAGGGCAGGGGCGAGCTTCTAGCCGGATCGGACGCCAGAACGGCTGAGGTTTTTCCCATAAAAAGCCTGCCGCCTCTGGCTTTTGATCACGACAGGATCATCAGCGATGCCCTGTCTCTCGCGAAAAGAGAAAGAGGAAACAATCAAGTTAAAGTAGAGTGATTGAAATTGGCTCATTCATATGGAAGAGATCAGAGAGCTCATCGAAAAGTATGCGCTGCAGAATGCCGTGAAGTACAAAGCCGCACCCAATGCAGGGGCGGTCATGGGCAAGCTCCTGGGCGAACACGCCGAGCTTCGCGCCCGGGCTAAAGAGCTATCCCCTCTGGTTAAAGAGGTTCTGGCGGGCGTGGAGAAGACCGGCCTGCCGCAGTGGCAGGAGAGGCTGCAGGCCATTGCTCCGGAACTGCTGACAGAGCTCTCGGAAAAGAAGGAGCCGGACAAGGGCCTGCCTGCTCTGCAGGGGGCGGAAAACGGCGTAGTGATGCGGTTTGCTCCTAACCCCAATGGGCCGCCGACTCTGGGAAGCGCGCGGGGCATCATCGTCAACTCGGAGTATGTGAAAAAGTACGGCGGCAAGTTCATCATACGCTTTGATGACACCGATCCGGTGAAGAAGCGGCCCATGCCTGAGGCCTACGGCTGGTATCTGGAGGACTGCAAATGGCTTGGCGCAGAGCCGGATCTGGTGATAACCGCCAGCAAGAGAGTTGACAGTTATTATCCCATTGCCGAGGAGCTGATTTCTCGTGGCGGAGCCTACGTTTGCACCTGCTCGCAGGGAGCATTCAAGGAGCATAAGGACAAGGGAATCGAGTGCGTGCACAGAAGCCAGACCGTCGAGCAGAATCTGGATCTATGGCGGCAGATGCTGGACGGCCGCATGGCAGAGGGCGGCGCAGTTCTGCGGGTCAAGACCGACATGCACCACAAAGACCCGGCCATACGCGACTGGCCTGCTTTTCGCATCGTCACCGCATCTCACCCGCTGGTGGGAACGAAGTTCCGGGTCTGGCCGCTGCTCGATTTTGAGTCGGCGGTCGAAGACCACCTGCTCGGCACAACGCACATCATCCGGGGCAAGGACCTGGCAGACAGCGGAAGCAGGCAGAGGTATCTCTACGACTATTTGGGCTGGAAGTATCCCCAGGTCATTCACTGGGGCAGGATCAAGATTCATCAGTTCGGCTCCTTTTCCACCAGCAAGCTCAGAAAGGCTATCGAGGCAGGCGAGTACAGCGGCTGGGACGATCCCAGGGTTCCCACTGTGCGGGCCATCCGTGCCCGGGGCATCCGGCCCGAGGCGCTGCGAAAGTTCATGATCGATCTGGGCGTTGGAGAAACGGACATCTCCATCAGCATGGACTCAATCTATGCCGAGAATCGCAAGATCGTAGACCCTGAGGCCAACCGCCGCTTCTTCGTCTGGGATCCAGTTGAGCTCACGATCGAGGGCGATGTGCCTTCTGTGGCGCACGCTCCACTGCATCCCAGCGATGATCGTGGCTTCCGGGATATTCCTGCAGGAAAGAGGATCTTCATCTGCAAGAGTGATCTGCTCGCCCTGAAGGCAGGAGAGAACATCCGCCTCAAGGACCTGTGCAACATAGAGATCACAAGCCTTGATCCGGCGCAAGCGCGGTTCATGGGCAAGGACATGGGCAAGAGGACCAGGATCATTCACTGGGCGCCCCTGGACGGGCCGAAGGTGCGGGTCCTCAAGCCTGACGGAATGGACGAGGGCGTGGGCGAGGCAGGCATCGCTGAAGAGCTGGGAAAGGTTGTGCAGTTCGAGAGGTACGGATTTGTGCGGGTAAATTCTGTGGGCGAGATGGTAGTAGCGAACTTTGCGCATAGATAGAGTTCATTTCTTTTTTTGCAAAAGGATAAATGGCTGAAAAGGAAATTGATTGCTGATGATTCTCGAGATCCAACTGAGAAATCTGCTCTCCTTCGGACCTGATACTGAACCCTTAGGTCTGAAAAATTTGAATGTTCTCATAGGTGCAAATGGCTCTGGAAAGTCCAATTTCATTGAGGCATTATCCCTGCTTCGATCCGCACCGAACGACATACGTGCGGTCATTCGCCGGGGCGGGGGTGTAAGTGATTGGATCTGGAAAGGAGATCCGGAAGGTATTGCCTCTATCGACGTCGTGACTAAAAACCCTCTCGGAAACATGCCGCTCCGTCATGTTCTCGCTTTTCGAAAAGAAAATCATGCATTCAGCGTGGTTGAAGAAAGAATTGAAAACGAGAAGCCCTATCTGGATTATGAAGAGCCCTATTTCTACTACCATTACAGTGATCGAAATCCGATTATCAACGTCAGGAACAGAGAAGGAGAAGAAAAGACAGAACAACGCAAACTGAAACCTGAGACAATCGACTCGGACCAATCCATTCTGGCGCAGCGACGGGATCCTGAGACATATCCTGAAATCTCTTATCTGGCAGACGCCTATGATAATATTAAGGTATACCGGGAGTGGTATTTTGGACGCAACGCCGTCTTCCGCGAGCCGCAGAAGGCAGATATGCGCAACGATCGGCTGGAGGAAGATTTCTCGAACCTAGGCCTCTTTCTGAACCGGCTGCGTGGAGTACCGAAGGTAAAAAAAATGGTTCTCGAAGCACTTGGTGACCTTTACGAAGGCTTTGATGACTTCGATGTAAGCATCGAAGGTGGCGCAGTCCAAGTATTCTTCACGGAAGGAGATTTTACCATCCCAGCAACCAGGTTATCGGACGGAACTCTGCGGTATCTCTGCCTGCTGGCGATCCTTTGTGACCCAAAACCTCCGAAGCTCATATGTATTGAGGAGCCAGAACTTGGTCTTCATCCTGATATCATTCCAAAATTAGCCGACCTGCTCAATGCTGCCTCAGAGCGCACTCAGTTAATCGTAACCACACACTCGGATATACTAGTCGATGCGATGACTGAGCAACCAGATGCGGTCCTCGTATGTGAGAAACATAATAGCAAGACGAGATTCAGAAGACTGGAAAGCGAAAAGCTGGTAAGATGGCTAAAGGACTACCGCCTGGGCGAACTGTGGACCCGTGGTACGCTCGGGGGCACTAGATGGTGAGCGTAACGATATTTGTCGAAGGTGGTGGAGATAGCAAAGAACTTAGAACAAGGTGCCGTGAAGGATTCAGCAAGCTTATTAAAAATATGGGCTTTGCTGGACATATGCCGAGGATCGTTGCCTGCGGAGGACGCGACAATACCTATGAAATGTTCAAAACGGCAGTTGCATCAGTTGGGCATGATGAATATCCTATTCTTCTAGTCGATAGCGAAGATCTGATATCCTTCGGCCGCCCTTGGGAACATCTTTCTCATCGAGACAGATGGGACTGTCCTGCTAGCGCAGGCGATGATCAAGCTCAGATGATGGCAACTTGTATGGAGACGTGGATAATGGCGGATCACGAGGCACTGCAAAAGGTGTTCGGTTCCTGCCTTCGGGGAGGATCTCTCTTCCCTGCGAACAATTTGGAGGAAAGATCCAGGCAAGAGCTGCTAGAGGCGCTCAAATCCGCAACGGCTAATTGCGGAAAGAGCAAAGGATATGATAAAGGAAAGCGCTCATTCCAGCTCCTGGCGGAACTGAATCCAAGATCGCTTGAGAATTTGAGCTATTTCAGCCGATTCAAGGAAATACTTAACCGGCGTCTTCTCGCGGATACTGCTTAGATCTCGAGCATCTGTCCAGGCAGCAGTGCCGCCGCCAGAAAAGCCATCAGCGCCACCCCCATTCCTTTTTTCAGCGCCTTCTGCGCCCCTGTGGCATCCCCGCGGGCGATCTTCAGCACAGAGAGAAGGAAGAACAGATCAGCAACCACGACGATCATCAAATACACTCTGCCGAAGGGCGCAAAGAATCCCAGCACCACCGCAGCCAGAGCAAAGACGGCGGCCAGACCCGCACAGGCGCGCTCCCCTGCCAGGATGGGCAGAGTGCACGCTCCGCCAGCCAGATCTCCGGCCATGTCCTCGATGTCCTTGGCGATCTCCCGGCTCATGCTGACCAGAAAAGAGAGCAGAAATGGAACTCGGTTGGCGAGAAGTCCTGCGGTGCCGGCAGCAGCGCCCCCGAAGAGAAAGGTGGAGCCCGTTAGAAAGGCGACGCAGACGTTTCCTGCCAGCGGCATGGCCTTCAGATTTCTGGCATAGAAAAAGAGGAGAACGGAGTTGAATGCGGCCACCGTCAGGCAGATTTGGTTTACCAGGCCCGCGAACAGGCAGCCTGAGGCAAAGAGGGCGAGAGAATAATAGTAGGCGTTCTTCGCGCCCACCCGCCCGCTTGGGATGGGCCGTCCCGGCCTGTTTATGGCATCGATATCCCGATCATAGTAATCGTTGATGGCGTTTCCCGCGCCCGTAATCAGGAAGACGGTGAGAAATATCAGCGCTGCTGCCTGGGCGACTAGCCCTCCGGCAATGAGAAGGCCAATGATAGCTGCCGCTGCCGCCATCGTGCAGTTGAAGGGACGCAGAATCTCCCAGTATGCTCTCAATGCAAGCCAAGCCCCTGCGGCCTCTAGCCAGAGATGCCGCGCATCAGATAGAGCAGATAGAACTCAGTTAAGTAACTATCGATGTCTTTTCGAGCGGGCTCATCAAAGGATATCTCCTGAGGAGGACAGGTGAGCTTCAGGAGATATGTGCTGCTGGCGGGAACCTTCTCTCGATAGATGAGGCCACTGCTCTGCATCCTGCATACGATCTTTGAGCATTTGCTGCTATCGATGGACATGAGACGCCGCAGCTCTGATTGATACAGGCTGCCGCCACTTGAACCTATGAGGTCAAGTGCTCTATCCTGAAGGGCAGAGAAGCCGTTCGCGGAATTATTCGCGGAATTATTCGCGGAATTCTTTGACATTACTATCACAATACCGGTCTCAGACTTAATTTAATTTAATATACTGTAATAGAGAACTTTTAGTATAAATTCTTTTTGTAATTATTCCATAATAAGTGGAAATATTCGGACAAATCCTTATACGAGTAAGATATATTGCTGATCGATTTATATTGATGTATTTCTAAAAAAATATACCACTTTATAGTAATTGAATTCATATTGTTCGCATTCTGCCCATTAAAATTTCCTACTCATCATAGGCCTACAAATGCCGAAATATTATGGAGATTTCGCTACAATCTCGCTGAGATGATTAGAAATGTTTATTAGCTATCAGAACGAAACAGTTTCTATGTCAGATCCATTTATCGGCGAAATCAAATTATTTGCAGGCAATTATGCGCCATATGGCTGGGCATTCTGTGACGGCCAGATCATGCAGATAGCTCAGAACACTGCCCTGTATTCCATCCTGGGCACAACATATGGCGGAGACGGAAAGACCACCTTCGCTCTGCCCAATCTCAAGGGAAGGGTCCCCCTTAGCTTTGGTCAGGGTACAGGACTCACTAACCACGAACTGGGCGAGGCATTTGGAAGCGAAACCGTTACTCTGAGCCCAAATCAGATGCCGGCGCACAGTCATTCTGCCACAGTCAAGGCTGCAAATGCTGGTACAACCAATCAGCCGCAGAATAACCTCTTTGGCAAAATCGCCAGGTCTAATATTTACAATACGCCAGATGCGACTCTGTCAAACATGGCTGAAGGGTCTGTCGCTCTGGCAAATTCCGGAGGATCTATGCCGCATTCCAATATGCAGCCATACTTGACGCTGAACTTCATCATCGCTGTGGTGGGCATCTATCCTGTAAGAGGTTAGAAATAAACCAATGCTATTCGGGCAGGCGAGCGATTACAGAGAATAATTATTAACTCAAATATTCAGGGAGAAATTATGTCAGAAGGATTTCTTGGCGAGATAAGGATGTTTGCAGGCGGATTCGCACCGCAGGGCTGGATGGAGTGCAATGGACAGGTCCTGCCCATATCTCAATATCAGGCCCTCTACAGCATCTTAGGGACGGTTTATGGCGGCAATGGAACGACGACCTTTGCTTTGCCCAATCTCAACGGGCGGGTTCCGATGCATTTCGGCCAGGGTCCGGGCCGATCTCATGCAATTGGCGAGTCGGCAGGATCAAGTGGCGTGACACTCACAGTCGACCAGATACCTGCCCATTCGCATAGCGCCAGGCTAAAGGGATCGAGCCAGGGCAACAGGGATTCGCCCGCAGGAAATGTACCGGGCGCTGCCGCCGGCAGCAAGGCATACAGTCAGGCTTCTGCAAACATTCTGGCCTATATGGATGGGCAGTCTGTAGTCGTCAGCGATGCCGGAGCATCCGCGCCTCACGAGAATATGCAGCCCTATCTGACTACGACTTTCATCATCTGCATGGTTGGAATTTATCCGTCGAGATCATAATTTGGAGGAAGTGACATGGACCCATTCTTAGGTGAGATAAAGATTTTTGCAGGGAACTACGCGCCCATGGGCTGGATGAAGTGCGAGGGTCAGATTCTGCCCATATCTGGCAATGACGCCCTTTTTGCTTTAATAGGCAAGACCTATGGAGGAGACGGCGTAAACAACTTTGCTCTTCCGGACTTCAGAGGCAGAGTGCCACTGGGCCGCGGCGCAAGCTATACATGGGGGCAGAAAGGCGGATATGAGACGGTAACGCTTGCAGCGAATAATCTTCCGGTGCATAGTCACGTCGGTCAGGTAAAATGCGCCAACAGGAGCGACTCAGAGACTCCGGGTGGCAATGTTCCGGGAGCGGCTATTGCTTCCGGCAGCGATGCCCCGAGAAACGAATACGTCCCGTCAGCCGGTCAGACGCTGGTAGATCTTGCCAGCAGTTGCGTTTCCATCGATCCGGCAGGCGGGTCCGCTGCTCATCAGAATGTTCAGCCTTCAATGGCATTGAACTTTATCATAGCAGTGGAAGGAATTTATCCAACCAGGCCATAAATGCAAGAGAATGCGTCAGGCAATCCGGAAGGGTGTTGGTGGAGCGATCTGCGTCAGAGGCTGGCTCTGCGCGCAGCATGTCAGGAGGATGAATCGTTCCTTTTTAATCTTTTTTGCAGCCTTCGCGAGCCTGACTTCGCCTTTCTTGGAGAATTTGAGCGGAAAAAATTATTGGAGCTGCAGTTTGCCGCCCAGCAGAGACACTACCAGGCGAATATGCCTGAGGCAGAGCATCTGATAGTCATTCGGGACGGCGGATCGATTGGCAGAATGATCCTCCATCGGAGGAATGATGAGCTCGTTCTGGCAGAGATCGCTCTATTGCCTGAGCACAGAAACCTCGGGATCGGCAGCATATTGATGAAAGAACTTATTAAGGCTGAGGCAGAACAGGGGCATGCTATCAGGCTTCACGTCTACAAACAAAGCGCAGCAGTGCGCTTTTACGAGCAGCTGGGATTTGCGATTGCCAACGATGATGGTGCCTATTTGCTAATGGAGAAGCCTCCCACAATCGAGGATGGCTTTGATGGCGAGAAAATATCTAAATTTAATTAATAATATTATTGTTATGCGGAAGGGTAGGGAGGGGCTGAATTAATGAATTATATCTATCATTGCATAAGCAGGCTCTCAATTGAGGGTCTTTCATGGTGCATGTCCTGTATTTTGCTGAATGAATTGATTATTCCCTCAAAGGCCCAGGAGGAGGCAAAATGTCTCCGATAATGGCAAGATCTGCGGGAATCTTCCTTGCAATCCTTTTTATTCTGCTGGCGGCATCGGCTCCAGCCGGCGGCTCCTGTACTATGACCGTTTCAGATAGTGGAGATGTCACTGATGCCAACGGAATTTTTATCTTGCCTAATATAGCATATATCGCATCAGCATCCAATCATGGAAAGCTAATCACCATGAATGTGAATCCAATATCGAGCGGAAGCAGCTATGATGTAACAAATCAGGCATATGATGTGTTCGTATCCGGAAGCACTGCTTATATGACAGAGGGATCGTTTGGTGTGGAGGTGGTAAATGCTGCAAATGGAGCTCATCAGGGATGGTGCTCAGGCTGGGATTCGAATCTATTTGCCGTCGGCATTTACATCTCCGGCAATTATGCCTATGTTGGTGCGTCAGGAGGGAATACTGGCGGCACCCTGGCTGTCCTGAGCCTAACAAGTCCCAACTCACCGAGCGTTGTCAATACAATTGAAACCCATTCCATGAGTTCAGGCGGCGGCCTATGCGTTACAGACAATAAGATTTACCTGGCAACCGATAATGGCGTGGATGTATTCTCCCTCAGTAGCCCAGCCAATCCCACCTACTTGCAGAACTTTCCAACGCCCTATGGCGCATATGATGTTCACGTATTCGGCACCAATGCCTATGTAGTTATGGGATCAAATCCGCCTCCCGGTCAGCCCAATGTAGTGGTCCTGGACCTCGCTAATTCAGGCGCTCAGACCGATTGTTATACTGATAGCGCTGTGCCTTACGCCATACAATTCTATAATGGAAAGATATACATCGTCGATCCGGGAGTCTGGGATTCGGGCAAAGGCACTTATGGCAAGAACGGACTCAAGGAATTAAGCGTAGGATCCGTATCGGGTTCCCTGACCGTTAACCTGGATGCCGTTCCCAATGACGCTCAGGACTTCACATTCACTGGAACCGATCTGGGAAGCTTCACTCTTGATGACGATAGCGAAGGCACCTATCCCAACACCAAAGCATTCAGCTTGGCAGAAGGATACTATGCATTCCATCAGACGGTGCCATCAGGCTGGATCGTGAGCAGCATAACGGCATCAGATCCCAGCAAGGTCACGTACAGCAGCGATGGCAACTCGTGGCATAGCAGCTTCACTTCCGGCGATACCTGGGCGAAGGCATCAGTACAGGCCGGCGACAGCACCCTGACGGTAAATTTTCAGGATACCAGGGTATATTCTATCTCCGGGCATGTGATTTACGATCTGGACGGCAACGGGGCTAAGAATAATTTTGAAGGCTACGTGCCCAACAGCTGGGTGGTGCAGCTATGGAAAGATGGCGCCCAGACCACTCAAACAACAACTCTGAGCGGTGCTTATTCATTTAGCAATCTTCCTGCCGGAAATTACGAGGTAAGGTCCATCCTGCAGACCGGATGGGTGAACACTCTGCCTGCAACCGGAATTCGCACCTATTCGCCTCTCTCCTCGGATCAGACCAATCAGGACTTCGGAGTTCGCGGCAGCCAGTCCATTGCCGGCATGAAGTTTAACGACCTTGATGGCGATAGAGCCAAGGATGCAGGAGAACCGGGCCTGGCGAGCTGGACCATTGATCTGAAGAAAGACGGCAATAAGATAGCCAGCACTCAGACCGCTGCCGAAGGCGCATATTCTTTTGCTGGCCTGGCGCCGGGCAGCTACACCGTCGAGGAGACTTTGCAGTCCGGTTGGACCCAGTCCTACCCCGCCTCGCCAGGCACACATGCAGTAACACTGGTCGCAGGAGTTGCCGGACCGACAGATAGGGACTTTGGCAATTACCAGCCTACCGGATTTTCCGGCGTAAAATTCGAGGACAGCAACGGAAACGGTGCCAAGGACGCAGGCGAAACGGGCATCTCTAGCTGGACCATTAAACTCAAGCAAGGCACAACCGAGATCGCCAGCACTCAGACAGGCACAGGCGGAGCTTATTCCTTTACAGGCGTTGCCCCCGGCAGCTACACTGTAGAAGAAGTGGCCCAGAGCGGCTGGACGCAGTCCTATCCTGCAACGCCCGGCACTTATCCATTAACTCTGGTATCGGGAGTCGCCGGACCGACGAACATTGATTTCGGCAACTGGCGGGCCACTGGCTTTTCCGGCATGAAGTTCGAAGATCTAAACGGCAATGGAGCCAAGGATGCAGGCGAGCCTGGCCTCTCAGGCTGGACCATCAAACTCAAACAAGGGGCAACCGAGATCACTAGCATCCAAACCGGTACAGGCGGAGCCTATTCCTTTACCGGAATTGCCCCCGGCAGCTACACTGTAGAAGAAGTGGCTCAGAGCGGCTGGACGCAGTCCTATCCTGCAACGCCCGGCACTTATCCATTAACTCTGGTATCGGGAGTCGCCGGACCGACGAACATTGATTTCGGCAACTGGCGGGCCACTAGCTTTTCCGGCCTGAAGTTCGAAGATCTCAACGGCAATGGAGCTAAGGATGCAGGCGAGTCCGGCCTTTCAGGCTGGACCATCAAGCTCATGAGCGGCGCAACCGAGATTGCAGGCACCCAGACCGGCGCCGATGGAGCCTATTCCTTTACCGACATTGCCCCCGGAAGCTACACCGTCGAGGAGGTTTCGCAGGCTGGCTGGGCTCGGACTTGTCCCGCCTCTCCAGGCACGCATCCAGTGACACTGGTATCAGGAATAGCTGGACCGAATAATATCGATTTTGGTAACGCCAGAACTACGGGCTTTTCCGGCATGAAATTCGAGGATCTAAACGGCAATGGTGCCAAGGATACAGGAGAGCCGGGCCTTGAGGGCTGGACAATTAAGATCATGAGCGGCGCGACCGAGATTGCAAGCACCCAGACCGATGCCGATGGAGCCTATTCCTTCACGGACATTGTTCCAGGCAGCTACACTGTCAAGGAAGAGGTCATGAGCGGCTGGACGCAATCCTATCCTGCAACGCCCGGCACTTATCCATTAACTCTGGTATCGGGAGTTCCCGGACCAACGAACATTGATTTCGGCAACTGGAAATCGACCGGTTTTTCCGGTATGAAGTTCGAAGATCTC
>Ga0116170_10000568_pt1 | contig 39379 bp, 35 predicted proteins | sample AD_JPNHW1_MetaG_FD_89797 | JGI IMG/M metagenome (GOLD analysis project Ga0116170, IMG submission 89797) | Active sludge microbial communities of municipal wastewater-treating anaerobic digesters from Japan - AD_JPNHW1_MetaG | ecosystem: Engineered > Bioreactor > Anaerobic > Digestate | place... | reverse complement strand
TTAAGGAAAACACCGGCGTCGGCGCTCTGGACGCTCTGTTTGAAACTAACGGTGGCATCAGCAACGCTGGCTTTATGCTCGCCGGCAACCTGGCTGTTGAAGCTTCAACTTCAAGCCGCAAACAATACTACTGGGAAGTCTACCACCTCATGGGCGACCCCTCCCTGGTAACTTTCGTCGGCCAGCCCAAAAAATGAGGCTGATCTGACCGGGGCAAGTCCCTGGATTCGCAGATGAATGTGCGCCGTGTCTCTTCATTGAGACACGGCGCATTCTCTTTATGGCTGTTGAACCTCTATTTCTATATGGTTAATGCAAAATTCACCAATTGCCCCTTTTCTCTTGATAAACTGGCAATCAACTGCTGCCTGGTGTTTAAATAATTGGGTTATTATCAGGAAACTGCAAAAATGGCCTTTTATAAAAGGCTTCTGTAATGTTTGGAGTTCGTTAATACTTATGGATAATGCTACCAGGATAATTTCTTCGCTCTATAACCTCTGGTATGGCTATTTTGGTGATTTGAATGTTACCAGATACGGTCCGGCTATCGATCAGACCATGCTGGCCACTCTGGTTTTCCTGTTTGCCTTTCAACCCTGCGGGCCAATTCTTCCTGACCGTCGGCCAGCGCCTGAAGCAGGCCGTAAAGATGGCAAAAGTTACTGATAAAGCCTAAGGTTCTTTTCCGGATCTCATTTTCAACACCTTTGCTCCGGGCCATGGTGATCTTCGAGACGTTGCAGTGCCTGTCGCAGCAGCGGGTCGGAAACAACTTCGCTCTCATCGATCTGCAGACATTCTGAGAGGGCGGAAAGAACACTGCGATATAATTGCCGCCTGGAAGACGCCGATGCAGCAGGGCTGTTAGTAAGCTGCTGAAGAATGCCAGCCGTCTTTTGGTGAAATTTGGAAATGACAAGGGTCAGAAAGATGCCACCGATCAGCAGGCAGAGAATAATGAAGAGCGCCAGGGTCAGCAGATCTTCTTCGGGTCGAAGAAGCCAGGCGACAGGAGCAGCTATCAATACTGCAACTGCAAACATGATGTTCTGGTTCCGCCGGCACTTATTTCTGTTGCTGATAACGACCTGCACGGCGTTCATAAATTCAGGATCGGCCTGAACAGAACGACCACAAATCGCAGAATTGCCGTGCAGCTCTGAACTTGCCGGGGATTCCGGGCTGAAAATCTCAAAATCCCTGATGCAGTATGGGCATCTGAGCGTGGTTCCGGTAATGTTATCCGGAACCGCCGTCTCTTTGCCGCAAAACCGGCATTTTGCCTGACCACTCATCTGTTTCTCCTGTAGTAATTATACATGATCTGTTAAACTGACAAATAGCAGGTGACCTTCGAGAATACAATTCCGTTCATCCTTTTGATTTGCAAAGCGAGAGGAACACTCTGATTATCCGGGTCTTGTCTGGGATCACGCCGAAGACAAATGACGAGTTCAGAGCCAGCCTGTAGAAACGGCGTAGCGTGCCAGCATGCCGAGGCACATGGTTACAACCAGAATGCGCAGGTATTTAGCATTGATGCGCAGCAGGCACAATGAACCGGCAAAAGCGCCGAGAAATTGCCCGATCATCATGGTAAGCCCGGCCAGCCAGACGACTTTGCCGGCCATGAGAAAAATCAGCAACGCGGCGGCATTGGTCGCAAAATTAAGGGTTTTAGCGGTGGCGGTGGCATCGATCAAGCCCTGCCCGCGTAGCGAAACCCCCGCCAGCGCAAAAAAAGAACCGGTGCCTGGTCCGAACATGCCGTCATACCAGCCGATCATCGGTACCATAAATCGACGGTAACCATTGTCGGAAACCCGGCAGACACCAGTCGCGTGCAGCGGTGGCGCTAGAAGAAAATACAGGGCAATAATGATCAGAACCGCTGGAATGATGTAGTTAAGTGCTCCCGGGTTGATAAACTGCACGGCAATCGTCCCGAGCAGTGAACCGAAAAAGGCCGTCTGCATAAGGGGCTTGACGGTCTGCCAGCTGACCCGGCCGGTTCTGAACATCATAAAGGTGGCAGTGCCTGAACCCATCGAACTCTGTAATTTATTGGTGCCCAGGGCAAAATGTGGTGGAATGCCGCTTAGAATAAGAGCCGGCAAGGTAAGCAACCCGCCGCCGCCCGCCAACGTATCGATAAACCCTGCAATTGAAGCGGCACCGAAAAGAAAGAGCAATGTCTGCATTTAGCACCTGTGCATGATTGAATCGAGCACAACCAGGCAGAGGCGGTTCAACGGCCTGGCTGTGGTTCTGCCTTCGGCCCAAGGTGTGGCAATTTCGATCAACCGTTCGTGCAATTTCATTTTTTACTCTCCCGATTCGACTCTGTTATTGAATCCTGCATAAATAAACTTGAACCTGTCTTTCGGCCTATTCAAATTTTCTGCCACGGATTAACACAGATGCACATTGGTGTAATCCAGAAAATCCGCTTTAATTCTGCAGTTGTCGATATATGATTTATCTCAGGCCGGTTTCGCAGTCAGCTTGACCCGGCAGGATAAAACGTTATATTAGTAATATTAAATACTACCAAAGAATACCAAAAACAAGGAGTAAGTATGAACCAGAAAAAAGAACGTGTCGTGGTGCTTGGTGCCAGCCCTAACCCTGAACGTTATTCATACAAGGCCGTCTGCATGCTGCTCGAACACGGGCACGAAGTTGTGCCCGTTCACCCGGTTGCCGACAAAATCGAGGGCCTGCCGGTAGTTGCAAAACTGAATCAGGTCACCGGTCGTGTCGACACCCTTACCCTTTACCTTTCTGCCGATACTTTGACCGCGCTCGAAAACGACATCATCAGCCTCAAGCCCGGCCGCGTCATTTTCAACCCAGGCACCGAAAACCCGACTCTGATGGAAAACCTGCGCAAGAAGGGCCTCAACGTCCTTCAGGCCTGCACCCTGGTTTTGTTGCGCACCGGGCAATACTGAACCTCTGATTTAAAGAACAACCTTATTCAAAACTGGCTTTGAGCCGGTCATTGCCCCAGCAGTGACCGGCTCGGTTTTTTGCCGGTTAATTTTCGTTTTTAAAACAGCCGGCCGGATTTTTCGGAGGATCAGGCAATTATCACGGAATAATGCTATACCCGTTTTCCGGCATCACGACTATATTTAGTCATAGGAACGGCAAAAAACATCAAAACAGAGATTAAACAAAGGAGCAAAGTATGAATTTTGAATTTCAGAATCCTACCCATCTCATTTTCGGCACCGGTTCGATCACAAAACTCGGCGAGGCTACAAAGCGCTATGGTAAAAAAGCCCTGATCGTTACCGGCGGCGGCAGCGTCAAACGCAATGGCACATTCGACAAAGCAATCGCCAGTTTAAAAACAGCCGGAATTCAGTATGTTGAATGCAGCGGCATCGAACCGAATCCGAGACTCTCTTCGGTAATTCGTGGCCGCGATATCGCCCGCCGCGAAAAATGCGACGTTATAATCGCCCTTGGCGGAGGCAGCGCCATGGATGCGGCAAAAGCAATCGCAGCGGCGGTTCTTTACAATGGCGACCCCTGGGATATGTTCTTTCATGGTCAGCAGAATCAGTATTTCCCGACTGAAGCCATGCCATTGATTACTATTCCGACTCTTGCAGCCACCGGCTCTGAGATGAATTGCGGCGCGGTCATTACCAACGAAGAAAGCAAAATTAAATCTTTCGTTCAAGTTCCGTGCCTCTACCCCAAAGTGGCTCTGGTAGACCCGGAACTGACGGTAAGCGTTCCGAAAGATCAGACCGCCTACGGCGTCTGTGACATTATCACGCACATCACTGAGGGCTATTTCAATGGCGTTGACGACACACCGATTCAGGACCGGTTTGCCGAAGGCGCAATCCAGACGGTTCTTGAGTATGGCCCGAAAGCGGTTGAAAACGGCAACAATATCGAAGCCCGCACCCAAGTTCAGTGGGCATCGATCGTCGCCCTTAACGGCTGGGTTCAGTCTGGCACCAACGGTGGCTACCCGGTTCACATGATCGAGCACGCCCTTTCGGCACATCACGACGTCACGCACGGTGCCGGCCTTGCAGTGGTAAACCCTGCCTGGATGCGCTTTGCAGCAAAAAGCCGGCCGGCAAAGTTTGCTCAGTTCGCCAGAAGGGTAATGGGCATCACCGAAAAGTTCGACAATCCTCTTGATCTTGCCAATGCCGGCATTGATAAATTCGAAGAATTCTTAAAATCGATCGGCTGTCCGATCAGGCTTTCAGAATTAAAAATCGGCGACGAATTGTTCGAGCAATACGCAAAAGATGCTCTGCAGATAATTCACGACGCCAACGGCCGCCTGCCCGGACGTCCCCCAATGCGCAAAGAAGACATCGTTAACGTATTCCGCTCTGCTCTTTAAGGCAATTTTGCAAGGCGAGAAGACGGGATTGCTTTTTCGTAAGATTGTTTTGCACAGGAAGTGCTTATGCATAACCGCACAGGATAGAGCGGTTATGCTGAGCGAAGTGGTTTGCCGAAGGCAAAGGCCAGCTCTGAGCCAATCCTGGAGAAAATGCAACCCGGCTGATAGGCCGAAGCTTCAGAATATGAATTAATCAGCAAGCTTATATAAACACTCATCAAAGGAGAAAATCTATGAAAAAGATACTGATAGCCCTTGTTGTTTCTGTGTTGTTACTCTCATCTACAATCTGGGCTGAAGCTGCTGCAGAACCAGGGCAGGCGACGGCTTCCCAGGTTCTTTACAATAATGAATCAAACAAGTCATTTAAGGGACCAGAAGACTGGTTTACCGGCGACGTTCAGGTCGACATGCTTTTTCCCAAAAATGAAACAGCACACTACTCAGGAGCTTATGTCACTTTTCAGCATGGTGCAAGAACAGCATGGCATATGCATCCCGCCGGGCAGCATATGATTGTTATCACAGGCACTGCACTTACAGGCACCAGAGACAGAAAAATCATCAGATTCAACCCTGGCGAAACCGTATGGTGCCCACCCGACATCGACCACTGGCACGGCGCGACGCCGGATGCTCCGATGAAACATCTGGTCATAACTGGTGACCTGAATGGCAAGAATGTCATCTGGAAAGAAAAGGTCACAGATGATCAATATAACGGGAAGTAAAAAAGCAAAAGAAGAAGTAGCAGTCATCTTATCTTGTGATCTCAACATTAATGCTGGGAACAGCCATGGAGACAAAAACATGATTATTAATCAAACCTTTGACACAGAACGAGCGCTGTATCACCTGACCAATACGGAAATTACGGGGTGCCACTTTGCAGGCTCTCAGGATGGCGAATCTGTTCTCAAGGAAGCCAGCAATATCACGCTCACGGACTGTGATTTCTCATTACGATATCCGATGTGGCACGTAAAAGCTTTTGAGTTAATCAATTCGCGCATGGATGATAAAGCCCGAGCGCCAATCTGGTATGCCGAGAAGGGTACAATTGCCGACTGCACTATTAACAGCACCAAATGCCTGAGAGAATGCTCCAATATTCAAATCATCGACAGCAACATTGCATCGCTTGAATTTGGCTGGAAATGCCAGAATCTTCGCATCGAAAACACCAGTATAGAGTCAGAATACTTTCTTCTTGATAGCAGGAACATTGAAATCAGCCATTTGAATATGAAGGGTAAATACTCTTTTCAATATGTTGAGAATCTCACGATCAGTGATTCCAACCTTGATACCAAGGATGCATTCTGGCACAGCACTAACGTGACAGTTCGTAACAGTGTGATTAAAGGCGAATACCTTGGCTGGTTTTCAGATGGCCTCACTCTGATAGATTGCCGGATTATCGGAACACAGCCCTTGTGCTATTGCAAAAATCTCAAATTGATTAATTGCATCATGGAAGAAACAGATCTGGCATTTGAATATTCAGACGTTGAAGCAAAGATCCATGGTCATGTGCTCTCAATCAAAAATCCAAAGTCAGGCACAATTGTTCTCGACAGTGTCGGCGAAATCATTTTTGAAGATGCTGTTATGGTTTGCTCTGGCAAAGTGCTGATTCGCGAAGTTCCGCTTCAGAGAGAAATTGCGACTCAGCCTGCAGAAGATGAAAGCTGTCAGGTAACCCCTGCGGCTGCTTAACCTTCCTGAAGAAACACAGTCAAAGCTTACTTTTCAAAAATACTATAAGGAGTTCTATATGAAAAACCTGTTTTTTAATCGAAGCCTCAAGTTCTCACTATTTGCCATATTAGCTATAGTTACATTTTCAATCCAGGCGGTTCAGGCCGCAGAAGCTCCGGTATGGGATAAAACTTTTCCAAAAAGCGAGAGGGTAGACCATCAGAAGGTCACGTTCAAGAACCGCTACGGAATCACCCTGGTGGCTGACCAGTATCAGCCAAAAAACATCAGCGGAAAGCTGGCTGCAATTGTGGTGAGCGGACCCTTTGGCGCAGTAAAAGAACAGTCCTCCGGTCTTTACGCTCAGGCCATGGCGGAGCGTGGTTTCGTCACACTGGCCTTCGATCCGTCTTACACCGGAGAGAGTGGCGGGGAACCACGAAATGTCGCCTCGCCTGATATAAACACCGAGGATTTCAGTGCCGCTATCGATTTTATCGGGCTACAACCCAACGTTAACCGCGAACAAGTTGGCATCATCGGTATTTGTGGCTGGGGAGGCATGGCATTGAATGCCGCCGCTGCAGACAAGCGCATCAAGGCTGTAGTAACCAGCACTATGTATGACATGACCAGAGTCATGTCCAGGGGCTACAATGACAGTATGACCCCTGAACAGCGCACGCAGGTGCTGGAACAGCTGAGCCGGCAGCGCTGGGTGGATGCGGAAAACGGAACCCCATCCTACCAACCGTCATACAACAAACTGAGCGGTGGGGAAGCACAATTCCTTGTCGACTATCACAACTATTACATGACAAAACGAGGGTATCATGCACGCTCGGTTAACTCGGGCAACTCCTGGACACAAACGACACCCCTGTCGTTCATGAACATGCCGATCCTGACCTATATTAAGGAAATCTCCCCGCGCCCAATCCTGCTCATCCACGGCGAAAAGGCCCACTCTCGCTATTTCAGTGAAACCGCCTACGCGGCAGCAGCTGAACCAAAGGAACTCCTGATCATTCCGGGCGCAAACCATACCGATCTGTATGACGGAACCGATGTCATTCCTTTTGCCAAGATTGAGACCTTTTTCAAAGAAAACTTAAAATAGTGTTGTAAGTATTGTTCTTCAGGTCTCAACGAGATTTGCCGCTAGCTACACAAAAGGGAGTAAGAGCAAATTGAGAAAATGCCAAATCAGGAGGAAAAAAATGAGACCACGAATTATCTGCCACATGATTTCGACTATTGATGGAAAAATTGATGGCGCGGCCTTCAGAAAAGTGACCGGGGCTAACGATTACGAAAAAACGGCAGAAGAACTTAACAGCAATGCCTGGATCTGCGGACGCACCACCATGCAACTGCACTTTGCCGATAAAGATCCGTTTGTTTCAGCCACAAACAGGGCGGCTGGTTCGCAACCAGTTCATGTAGCCAGTCAGGCCGATTCATACGCAATCGTAGTCGATACAACAGGCCGGCTTCGCTGGTCAGAAGATAACATTGACGGTGACCACCTGATCTGCATCGTCAGCGAGCAAGCAACAGACGACTATCTTGAACTGCTTCGCAGCAAAGGCATCTCTTATATCGTCTCTGGAGCCACAGCTGTTGATCTGTTGCAGGCAATGGATCTGCTTGGGCTGCATTTTGCAGTTCGCAACCTGCTGCTCGAAGGCGGTGGGCACATTAACGGCGGCTTTCTTCAGGCCGATCTTGTTGATGAAGTCAGCTTGCTGATCGCTCCTGCAATCGATGGGCGAAGTAGAATTCCGGCTGTTTTTGATGGTCTTGGCGCAAATTGGAAGGAGTCGGTAACACTGACTCTCAAGAGCTTTGAACAACTTAGAAGCAAAGTATTGTGGCTTCGCTATGAAGTGGTCAGAGCTGATTAAAAAGAAAGGCAAAAATTATGAAAAAGCGATTTCTTGGCAAAGCTGGTCTGGAAGCGCCGGAAATATTATTCAGATGATTTCAGTGCTGCAGTAGATTTTCTGAATACACAACCTTTTGTCGATAAAGAGCGAATCAGCATTCTCGGAATATGCGGCAGCGGCAGTTTTGCCATCAGCGCCGCCAAAATTGACCCGCTCATGAAGGCTATTGCAACCGTAAGCATGTATGATATGGGTGCCGCAGCCCGCGACGGATTGAGAAAATCCACCAGTCTTGAGCAGCGCAAAGCAACCATTAAATCGGCTATTGAACAGCGCTTTGCTGAATTCACAGGGGGAGAGGTGCAATACATACCTGGAACGGTCAACAAACTTGATGAAAACACACCCAATCCAGTGTGAATTCTACGACTTCTATCGCACTGCCAGAGGCGCCTTTACACCAAAAGGCGAATTGCCTGAGCTGACAACCAAGTCCATGCTCAGCAGTCCGCCAAAATTCATGAATTTTTACCCATTCAACGATATCGAAATAATCTCTCCCAGACCGATGCTGTTTATTGCCGGTGAAAAAGCTCACTCCATCGAATTCAGCGAAGATGCCTACAAACGAGCCGCCGAACCGAAAGAACTGCTTATCGTGCCCGGGGCCGGCCATGTCGATCTGTATGACCGGGTAAACTTCATTCCGTGGAAAAAAATAAGCTCATTCTTCAGCAAAAATTTGCCATCTGCAGACAAAAAAAACGACAGAACTCAAACTAAAACCTTAACTGCTGCCGCAGCGGGCTTGATAAGTCTGCTGCGGCGATTTCCAGATTCAACTGGTGCCCCGACTTTTTTTGCAGAAATCTGGTAGAATTTCGACAATGCTGGCGCATTGATAACCGTTAGAGGAGTTTGCCCATGCCCAGAAACGAAACTCTCGAAGCCCTGAAAGTTAAGATTGCCCGGTTAACCGAAAAAACACGCGACCTGGAAACAGGAATTCCGAACTTCGCGCTTTTCAGAACCAACGAGCCGACTCAGATAGCAAGTGCTGTTTATGTTCCCAGCATCTGCGTAATAGTTCAGGGCGAAAAGCACGTTGTGCTGGGCGAAGACAACTTTACGTATAATTCTGAAAGCTTTCTTCTTGCGGCAATTGATCTGCCAGCCATAATCCAGATAAATGAAGCCAGTCACGAAAAGCCTCTTCTGGGAATGAAGCTCGAACTCGACCAGCGAGAGCTTTCTCAACTGATAATAGAGAATCGACTGCCGGCGCCAAAACCACATCAGACAAGCCGCGGCATGGCGACCGGCGAAATGACAGACCAGCTTCTCGAAGCATTCAAAAGGCTGCTCGACCTGCTCGAACAGTCTCAGGATATCCCGATCATGGCGCCTCTCATTCAGAAGGAAATTTATTACCGGCTGCTCACTGGCGATCAAGGCGTCAGACTACGCCAGATGATCTCAGCCGGCAGTCAGAGCAATCAGATTGCCCAGGCGATAAAGTGGCTGCGTTTGAATTTTTCGCGGCCGCTGCGAATCGACGAGCTGGCGGCACAGGCCAGCATGAGCAAATCGACGTTTCATCAGCATTTTCGTGAGCTGACCGCCATGAGCCCGCTGCAGTATCAAAAAAATCTGCGCCTCAACGAAGCCCGGCGCTTGATGCTGCTTGAACGCATGGATGCGGCATCAGCAGCATTTCAGGTCGGCTACGAAAGCCCGTCGCAGTTCAGCCGCGAATACAGCCGCCTGTTCGGCGCCCCGCCATCGCGCGACGTCAGCGGTCTACGACAGATTTCTGCCGACGCCTGACATGAATGCCAGCGGTTATTGCAGCAAAAGTATTTGCCGGAGGTAAAGAAATGAAACTTTCTGAAGCCGGGCTGGTTATCTCACCCGAAACGGTTGAAAAGTTGAAAACTCTCTGCCGCATGGTATTCAGAAGACAGAATGCGCTGCTGATCATCTGCGCCATGGCATTTTTCATCGTGGCATTTTTTCAGATCTTTCCGCCTGATATACACGAGCGCATCGCTCAAATCAGAAAATTGCAGCCAAAAAAGAGTTTTCATCCTCATGGGGATTTGTATGAAAATGTTTCGACTATCTGGATGAAATTTGAGATGGGTAAATTCTCAAAGTCTGAAGAATTGCAGGCCAACGCGGAAATGGAACGTTTGCTTCCCCTTGAATTCGATGTTAACAGATATTTTGGGGTGTTCAACCGTTTGAAAATGGAAGAAGGTTACGTGCTGGACTACCGCTATCATTTGTCATCCCCCGAAGGAAACCCGATTCTATATACCCGAAAAAAAGACGAATCGAGAAACTACAGTATTGACGGGGTTAGAACCACTTTTCGAAAAGATGCCGCCGATGAATACCTGCTGCACATAAAAACAGACGGCAGCCGGGAAGGATTCATTCAGCTGGCAGCCCTGCATCTAATCGGGGCAAACTTCTATCTTTACTGGCACGCTTTTTACGATGACCTGGAATTTTACAGTCGCGTTCCTGCTTCTGTGACATACTACCAGGATGAGGTGGCCATATCGTTTTATATATCGACGTTTCACCAGCTGATAGCCAGACATACCCTGCGGATAAAAAGAAATTTTCCACATAAGTATGTCTCAGAAACCAGGCAGACAATTATTCCATATCTGACTTCAGTCAGGCTCTAATTTTTCAGTGCCTGAAAACTTTTCTAAATGCCCACCTAAACCGACCCGGTCGCAGTCAATCAGGCTTGCCTGGAGCTGCTTTTTCTTTTTTTACTCTGTCAGACGACCAGACTGTCAAACAACCATCAAACAATGAAGCTCTAAAATTGCATCATTGAATGTTTTATAAATCTAATTAGCTGCCACCAATTATACTATAAAAAAGTGCATTGAGTATTTCGCACCGATTCGCCGCCGCTACCTGGCAGACAGGCATCTCTGGCCGCTATCAAATGAACTCCTGAATATGAAAGCTTTGCTGGTATGCTCTAGAATTTAAAAAGGTTTTTAAGGCCCTTCTTGAGAGCGTCTTCTTTTTTTGTTGGCGCTGCCGGTGGCTTGCCAGTAGAGTCGGGGGCCAGGTTACTGCCCGATGATTTTTTCTTTTTGAAGATATTCTGCAGGTCGTTAAGAAGATTCTTGCCAGAGTCTTTCTGGGGCTGCTGATCAGTAGTCTTGCCAGAACCGGGCATGATGATACCTTGCAACATTTTCTGGCCTTTGCGCTTCAGGCCTAATTCAAGCAGTTTCTGGGCGCTGAAACCCGGAAAAACTGGCGCCAGAAGGGTTCCTTCCACGCGCGTTGGGATCATTACCGTCTGGCTGTCGAGAGAAATCTGTTGCAAAACCTGGCTGCGTTCGACGGCCGCCGGCGAAAACTTAAGCTCGAGCTGACCCTTGAGGGTGGTGTCGAGGCCGACAGTGCCTCGATAGTAAGCGTTGCCGGCTCCGGTCAAGGCCGCGAGATCGCTGGTCGTAAAAATACCATCTTTTAGAGCAAAGGTGCCGCTTGCTTCCGTGAGGTCTCCTGACGAAAATTCTTTGAGATTGACCAGAGAAAGAACCGGCGTGATTACTGGCGGAGCCTGATATCGGCCATTTTTCAGTAACAGGCTGCCCATGCCGTTCCAGGTGTTTAGGCCCGTGACATCGCCCGATGCTTTAAAGACTGCGTCAACTGGGCCAGTTAGAGCCTGTTGCTGGGTGGTATTCTCTGACAGAAAGGCTTCGACCCGCAAACCTGAACTGCGTGCATCAACCTGCATGCCGATCGGCGTTTTGCCTGTTTCGAGCACCCCGTTGCCTGAAACGCTGCCACCGAATACTTCGGTGCGGGCATTCTCGATGGTGAGACGGCCATTGGCAAATGTTAAGGGGGCGACCAGATTTTTGAATGGAAAAGCAAACGCGCTTTTACTGCCCGGGGTGATTGCCAGTTCAACGTTTCCGGTGGGAGATATAAGATTACCTGTGGCGACGATCTTTTTGAGAAGCCCTTTGGCGCTGATGTCGGCACTGACATTCTGCATACTCAGTTTCTTGTCGGGCAGGGTAAGGTTGCCATCGGTCAATTTAAGGTTGGCGAGGGTTTCGGGGTTGCGCAGGTCACCTGAAAAAGTTGCATTAAACGAAAGGGAAGCGACAAATTGCGTGACTGAACCGGCATTCGCGGCCTGGTCGCCCGGGGGAGCGAGAGACAACCGACCATGGAACCCGGCCCGAAGTTCATTCTGAGTGTCGTTTCTGGTTACATCGACAGTCGGGATATCGAGAGCAGTGGTTCGCCCTGAATTCCGGTCAATAACGCGAAAATCAATATCGCGGCCATTAATCTTGTTGAAGGGCAGGTCGGCCACGGTCAGAGCCTTGCCGACCGAAGCCTGGCCGGTTGATTTGCCGGCAGTCGAGATTGTGACACGCCCTTTTAATGAGCTGAATGTGATTTCTTTGAGCACCAGATTGCCGCCGAGCAGACTCATAAAATCGCAAGTCGCCGATAGCTCTTTCAATTCTGCTGAAAGCTGTTCCTGATTCTTCGGGTCGCCGATCTTAATGCCTTTAAGGTGCACAGTGGCGTAGTCAAGGCTGTATTCATTAACCTTGACCGGCACACCGATTAACCCCGAAACCATTTTTTCGAACTGTTCTTTCAGGCCGGTGTTTTCGGCTCCAATGGAGGGGTTAACCAGAATCATCGGCAAGAAAAACGCGACCAGCAAAATCAGTAAGACTGATTGACGAAGTGGAGTGGGGCGGATTGCCGCCCAACAGCAATTGACGCGCCGAAGATTAGTCATGGATTTCACCTCTTGTGTCAACCTGCCAGAAAAAATTGCCGGTTGATTACTTTCTTAACTAAAATCTATCTGTTTAAGGTCGTAATGTCTACCGCCAATTTCAATGGCCGGTCGCTGCAATATAAGATTGAATCAAGTATTTCTCATTGATTCATCGAAGCGGGCTGTCAGCAGGGTTGCCTTGAAATGTTCAATTGGCCTGTGTAAAAAATAATGCTCCACTGGTGGCCTGGGTCATTGAATCGGTTCAACCGGTGAAGATTTTGCTGGCGTTTTTTAGCAAAGTAAATAATAATAGGCAAAGGTTGTGTAAAATTTCACAAACATATATGAGGTTTGCGGTTCGCCTTCCCCCAAATGGGCTGAATATGGCAGAAACTGACAAAGCCTCATTTTGAAAGGCTGGTTAACATGCAGGCAACTCCACGAGGTATCAGGCCACATATCGCCATTTTTGGGCGGCGCAACGTTGGCAAATCGTCATTGATAAATGCCCTGACTGACCAGGAAATCGCCCTGGTCTCAGAGACGGCGGGTACAACAGCTGACCCGGTTTATAAAAACATTGAATTACTGCCCTTTGGCCCGGTAGTTTTGATCGACACCGCCGGTCTCGATGATGTTGGCGAGCTAGGTAAACTAAGAGTTGAAGCCAGTCTGAAGGTTATGAAAAAAACTGATCTGGCGCTCGTTGTTCTTGAGCCAGCGTCAGCACTGCACCCTTCAGAAAAAGAACTGCTTGAAATGCTCAAAAAGCAGAAGATTCCCTTTCTGGTGATTGTCAATAAATGCGAAACTGGCATAGTAGAACAAAATCTGCGCGATGAAGTTGCGGCCTATGCGCCAGAACTTATTACTGTCAGCGCCAGAACCCGCGAAGGAATTGCCCGGCTGAAATCCGAAAAGATGCAGCAGGGCCTGCAGGGCTTTGATTCGGGCGTTATTCTCGGTGATCTGATCACCCCGCGTGATGTGGTTGTTCTCGTCACCCCGATTGATATCTCGGCCCCCAAGGGGCGTCTGATTCTGCCGCAGGTGCAGGCAATCAGGGATCTCCTCGATGCCGATGCCATCACAATTGTGGTTAAAGAGACTGAACTTAAAGCGGCCCTGGCGGCTTTGCAGCGGCCTCCGGTTCTTGTGGTTACCGATTCGCAGGTGTTTTTTAAAGTGGCCGCCGATCTTCCCCCCGAAATTCCGTTTACCAGCTTTTCGGTGGTTTTTGCCCGTTACAAGGGTGATTTGCCAGCCTATGTTGCCGGCGTCGCGGCACTGCAGCGCCTGGGTGGCAGTGCCCGTATTCTGATTGCCGAATCTTGCACGCATCATCAGATGGAAGACGATATCGGCCGGGTCAAGATTCCGAAATGGGTAAGGCAGAAATATGGCGACAGCGTGCAGTTCGATTTTTGTCAGGGTGTTAATTTTCCGGATGACCTGCAAAAATACGACCTTGTGGTGCAGTGCGGCGGCTGCATGACCAATCGGCGCGATATCTTGGCGAGAATTGCTGCCTGCAAGGCTGCCGGCGTTGCTGTTACCAATTATGGAGTGCTGATCGGCCACCTGCACGGGGTTCTTGAGCAGGCACTCAAGCCTTTCGGGCTTAGTCTTTCAGATAAAGCGGTTTAGTACAGCAGACGGGGCTGTTTCACGATAAGGTGATAACAGCCCCGGTGCTTGTATTGGTCAGACTTTTGGGGTCGTATAACTGCCCCAGCGCATGGGCATGATGCCATAGGTCAGGCCACCGCCAAAGCCAACAAACAGAACAGTATCGCCCTGTTTGATGCGCCCTTCCTGGAGCGCTTCGTGCAGTGCAATGGGAATCGATGCCGCAACAGTATTGCCGTAGCGCTGTATATTGATGTAGAACTTGTCGAGCGGGCAATCAAAGCGTTTGGCGGCCGATTCAAGAATGCGGATATTAGCCTGGTGCGGGATAATAATTTTGATGTCGTCGAGGGTTATCTGATTGCGTTTGAGGATTTCTTCGATCATATCGCCGACGATTTTGGTTGAAAATTTAAAAACTTCCTTGCCATTAATCTTCAGGAAATGATCACCCTTTTCGACGCCTTCAATCGTTGGTCGGTAAGCTGAGCCGCTCATTGGCACGATGATATGTTCAGCACCGCTGCCAATAGCTCCGAGCATGAAATCGAAAGCCCCGTCATCGCCGGTGGCCGGCGTAAATACTGTGGCCCCGACGCCATCTCCGAATAGTACGCAGGAATTGCGGTCGGCGAAGTTGAGAATGCGTGTAGTTACGTCACCGCCGACCACAAGAATATTATTGTACATGCCGGTGGCGATGAACTGGCAGGCAACGGTCGATGCATAAACAAACCCGGTGCAGGCTGCCTGCAGGTCAAAGGCTGCGGCACGATTGCAGCCAATGCGTGGCTGCAGCAGGCATGCCGAAGATGGCACCTGGTAGTCGGGTGAAAAGGTAGCGAAGATGATCAGGTCTATTTCTTCAGGCTTAAGCCCGGCATTTTCTATGGCCTGAACGCAGGCTGGTACCGCAAGGTCAACCATTGAGCGGCCTTCTTCGAGTTGATGGCGCTCTTTAATGCCGGTGCGTGTGATTATCCATTCATCGGTGGTATCGACAATTTTTTCGAGATCAGCATTAGTCAGAACTCGTTCTGGCAGACTGATTCCGGTGCCTGAGATCACTGCTTTTCTATTTGGTTTCATGTGACTCCTTAGGGTGCAGAAGCTCGCAAATAATACTTTATTACGTCGGGCAAGTCAAGGTTTATGAGCCGCGCGGCTCATGCCTTTTCAGGGTTTCGCCGTGCAGGGTAATGGCGCCCTGATCGGAACGCACAACCCCGGTAGCTTCAATGACCGAGGTTCCGTCGAGTATCTGCCGGCATTTGTTCCATGCGGCGGGAAACATGACAATTTCGATTAACCCGGTCTTGTCTTCGATGGTCAGAAATTTCATTCGTTCGTCGCGTGAAGTGGTAACTGATTTTGCCGCGATCAACAGGCCGAAAACTTTGACACGCCTGCCCTGCATTTGTTGCAACGACCTGGCGGGGCAGCAAGCAGTCGGGGTGTTGAAGATGTCAAGGGGGTGGCCGGTGGCGCTGAACCCCAGGGCGCGAATTTCGGCGACAATGATGTCTGATTGCTTTTCAGGGGCGGTGGCCATTGGCGGCAGGGCGGGTGAAGGCTCACTGAACAGGCTGCCGGTCTGCGTTAATTTAGTTTGCCAGCGAAGCGCGGCACGCCGGGCAAAGCTTGCCAGCGCGCCGCTGTCGATCAGTGCTTCAAGTTCGTCAGCGGCGGGCCTGACCCTGCTGATAAAATCAGGGGCTGACGAGAACGGCGCCATGGCTCTTGCTTTAAGAATTCTCTCAATAGTTGACTCTTGCAGACTGCTGATAAAGGCAAAGCCTGTCAGTAACTGGTTGGCCCGGCAGATAAATTCTTTATCGCTATGGTGGATATCGGGTGGAAGAATCTGCAAGCCCAGGCGTCTGGCCTCAGAAATATAAGCCTGCAGCCCATAAAAGCCGCCGCGGTTATTAATAACAGCGGCCATGAACGGGCCCGGAAAATGAACCTTGAGCCAGAGCAGTTCAAGCGATAAAACGGCGTATGCGGCACTGTGGGCTTTGCAGAAGGCATAACCACAAAAACTGTCGATTTGTCGCCAGATTTCCGCAGCAGTGGCTGCGGGAATGCCTCGCCCGCCGGCTCCCGAGAGAAAGCGTTCCCGGGCGCGGGTCATCTGCTCCTGACTTCGCTCTTTGCCGCTCATGGCGCGGCGAAGCACATCAGCCTCGGCCAGAGAAAAGCCTGCAATGTGGTGCGCGACCTTCATGACGTCTTCCTGGTAAACCATGACGCCGAAGGTTTCGGCGAGAAGTTCTCCCATGACTGGGTACAGAGGTTTCCAGGCGCCCGGGTTGTGCTGGCGCCTGATGTATTCCTGCATCATGCCGCTTTCGGCGACCCCGGGTCTGATAATTGAACTGGCAGCAACCAGGCCGGTGTAGGTTCGGCAGGCGAGTTTCTTCAGCAACCCGCGCATACCAGGCGATTCAATGTAGAACACTCCCATGGTCAGACCATCGGCCATGGCCTGAGCCACTTCGGGGTCACGTGTAATTTCTTCGGGGTCGGCCGGTGGCTGGGTGATTTTTATGCCGGGTGCGACCGCTGGTTCTGGGGTTTTAACCAGATCAGAATAAACTCCGAGGGAACGTTGCGAGAGAAGGTCGAGCTTGACCAGACCGAATTTTTCGATTCCATGCATTTCGAGCTGGGTGATTGGCAGGATCTTGCTTGAGGGCATGGTTGGAGTGAACTGATAGATGCTGCCCGGGGCAATGACGATGCCGCCGGCGTGAATCGAGTAGTGGGTGGGCACCCCTTCGATACTGGCTGCCAGTTTGAAAAGAGGGGTGAGAGTGGCAAGCCGTTCAGGTGAAAACCGGCAGCGGGCCATGGCAGTTGGGTCTTCGAGAAAGTGGGCCAGGGAGGCGTGGCCGATCAGCGATGTGGCGGCGTCGAGATCGGCTTTTTTCATGCCCAGGGTTTTGCCGGTTTCGCGCAGGGCGGCGCGGCCCCGCATGCTGATGTGGGTGCAGATCATCGCAACCTTGTCGTGGCCCCAGCGCTCGAGAAGATGCTGATAAATCTGGTCTCTGATGCGCCATGAAAAATCGAGATCGACGTCGGGTGGCGATTGGCGGGCTGAATTCAGAAAGCGTTCAAAATACAGGTTATATTTGATCGGGTCGACCTGGGTAAAATCGAGAAGGTAGCTGATCAGGCTGTTGGCGGCTGAGCCACGACCCAGAACGCGATGCCCGAGTTCCCGGGCCTTGAGTGTGATGTCGTTGACTACCAGAAAATAATCGGCAAAGCCGAGTTGCTCGATAACCTGCAGTTCGTAATCGAAACGGCTGCTGATCTCGTTGTTTATTGACGGGTAGCGGCGTTGCAGTCCTTCGGCAGCCAGACGGCGCAACAGTGCCGTCGATTCGCTGCGTGAGGGGCAAAATTCGGGCATGTAGCGGCGGCCTTCAGGTGGGGCCCAGGTTGGCTGATTGACAAATCTGGTGTTTTCGTCGGCAGCCATTGGAAACCTGGCGGCCAGTTCGGCAAATTTTGCCATCTGATCTGGGCGGGCCGGCTCTTCGGTTTTAATGTCTTCGAGGAGCGCTCCGGTGCTGATGGCTTTGACCAGTGCACTCAACTGTCTGTCGGCGGGTGCAGCATGGATCAGGTGGGGGGCGATCAGCATGGGTATTTGCCATTGCCCGGCGGTCTGTTGCAAACGTTGGTATTCTGAGAGTGCCCGCCCGGGTTCGATGGCAAAAAAGCAATTCCAGCCGCTGGCTGAAAGGATGTCGAGGTCGGTGCGGTCGGGGTTGCTGCCGCCGATGACGACGCGCCCGGCCCCCTTCAGGTTCAGCCAGTCGGTCAGAGCGCCAGGCCGGTTGGCCGGTTTCCCAGAGAGGCGGTGAAAGCGCGAAACTGATTCGTTCAGGCTGGCAAAGCCGGTCTGGTCGTCGGGGTAGAATAGCAGGCGGCAACTTGGAGATGGTGAAGATGATACCCCAGCCACAAGTTTCAGATTATGGCTCTGCGCGGCGGTGACTGCTTCGGCAAGCCCTGCCATGGACATTTCGTCGGTGAGTGGCAGCAGTGGGTGCCCGGCGGCATTCATGGCAGCAGCCATTCGCGTTGGTGTTACCGCACCATGGCCGAAACTGAAGCAGCTCGAAAAAGAAATTGGACTAATTTCTGGCATGCGACTATAATAAACCAGCTGAACAAAAAAAAATACCGGCAACCCAGAGGGTACACCGGCCTGAAAAATTGGAGGCAAACAAATCCACTGCCCCTGTCGGCACAAAGTGATAAATATTTAACTTTTGTGAAACGACCGGTTGGGTTTGTGCGTATAGTTCATTAGAATGACTAAAATCTGCACTGTGGGTTTTTGGCAGAAGTTCTGTTCATAACCGAGGAACTAATGTTAACGGAGGGAAATATGAAAAAATTTACCGGGTTTCTGATGGTTGTTGCTGTGCTTTTTTCTTTTGCAGTGATGATAACTGCGGAGGAAGCCGCAACCTCGACTGCAACTGCTACTTCTACTGCGACTGGCACTGACACTGCCGCCGCTCCTGAAGAAACGCCAATCCCTGACAACACCGACATGACCCTCGGCATGAAAACTGACAGCAATGTTATGCCCGCAACTTTTCGTGGTGGTGACCCTGACAGCAGTCTTGTTCATTGCCTTGAAGACGTTTATTATGAAAAACAGGAACACGCTCTGATCTACAAAGAAGACGCCAGTGAAATTAAAGAAGGCGCCAAGTTTGAATCAGATCCGAACATCACCTGGGATACCAAAGTAAAAGATGCCGACGGCAACTGGAAAACCCTGTCATCTGCCAATACTAATATGGCTGCCGATGGTGGTAAATTTTATGCCCCGGGCGAATATCAGATCGGCAACAGCGGCGCCCGCCAGGTTGGTGCCAGCAGTTCCGGTGCTGACAACGAAGCAGTTGGCGAAGGTGATGACCCGACCGATGACGAAAAAGAAGCCGCTGGTGGCGACAAAACTGAAACCGCGCTGGTAGGCGAAAACGGCAAAACCGAAGCCGAAACCAAAACCGTTACTGCTCAGCAGTCAATGGGCGTTCAAGTGCATGACGTAACTTCACCTGACCTGTGGGTTGCCTTCCAGGAAGGCGCCGGTACTGTCGATATGGCCGCCACCGAACAGGAACTCAAAGGTAAAATGATGGAAAAAATCATTACTACCATGGGTCGGCCATTCTCTCCGAACGCTGATGATTATGTAGAAGCCAGTTATATGTTCATCGATGAAGGCGCTGAAGGCGAACGTGATCTCGAACCCTTCAAGAAAACCGCCAGACTGACCGTTGCCGGTGCTCTTTTCAATGAACGTGGTGCTACCAAATTCGAAACCAAGGCTATTGAATCCAATACTCTCGACAAAGAAGCGATGACCCGCCAGGTACATGTTGCCGGTGGCGACAAGAGCGCTCTCAAGGGTGTGTTTGTAAGACGCAACGTTCCGTTCATTTTCGCTTCAATGGCCATTGACAATGGCGATCTGCGCAGCAAGGCCGGCGAAGTTGCCTGCAGAATCGAAAAAGCTGACGGCACTGAAGTCGAAAAAGAAGGTAACAGCTACCTGTTCCGCGTTCCCAATTTCCCCCGCGATAACTACGAAGATCAACCCGAATATTTCTTCGTTGCCAAGGGCAGCGACAAATCAGGTAACCTCACCACCGTCAGAACTCCCCTTTATGTTGTTAACACTCAGGCAGCCTTTGAAGGCGGCAGCAACCAGTAAGGCAAAACAGCACAAGTCATGAAAAAAACAATTCTGAGTGCTGTAGCTGCTGTTATCGTTTTCGGTTCGATGGTTTCAGCCCAGGAGCCCCAGACCGGGGCTCCTGCTCCCGCTCCTGTTAACCTCGAAAAAACACCCTGGCTCAAGGGTGTTGAAATCAGCCCTTACCCGGTAGATATCAGCCCGGTTATTCCGCTTAAAATATATGCCGAAAACAGCGAACCCATTCCGGCCACGATGACCGAAGACGTTCCGCTGACTGTGATCGCCGAGACCTCTGTATTTGACGAAGCTCCACCCGCAGAATATAAGGGCCAGGCGATCCCAAACCCCAGATGGGAAGAAAACCCCGCCATATCCTGGTTCTTCATCGACTGGGAGAAAAATAAAAATCACATGGCTTCAGTCAGCGAACCGCTGGCTGCTAACCAGATGGTCATCATCCCGACCACACCGACTGGCAAGGGTGCGATAACCTGCCACATCGCCCGAAAGATGCGCTACGACCTTGAAGAACCGGGTCGAACCAAATCGACTTATGCTAATTCAAGCGGCGCAAAAGATGTCAGGGTTCTTGATATCACCCCGCCCCTCTGTGGCCTTGAAATCTCAATAGAAAACGGGCCGAGTGGCGCCTGCTGGCCGGTCGAAAACCCGCCCGACAAGTACCCGTTGCCAAAACAGGCCGATGTTTATCTCAGCGGTGCGTTGTTCAATGCGGCCGACCAGGATATCCTGATCCCGGGTCTCGAACTGGGCAGTAATATGGTGGTGGCTGCTGAACAGGGTAGTCTCAACGTCTCCCCCAAAGACAAGCTTCACATCAAGGTTATCGGTGGCGATAATTACAAACTCGATAACGCGAAACTTAAATTCGGGCTTTGTAACGGCGCCGGTGGCGAACCCGCACCTGCCAGCCCGGTGAACGAAGAGATTCTTGATCTTGGCAAGCTTAAACTCCCCGAAACGCCGTTTCTGTATCTTGATGCAACAGACGTCGCCGGTAACCGTCAGGTAATGTTTATTCCGGTCAAGATAAAATAACGCGGCGATTTTCTCGCAAATCTACTACAGAAGCCAGGAGGGGCAGCTCTCCTGGCTTTTATTTTATTGCTGTGTTTTGCCCGTTTCTGTGATAACCTGATCATGAAAGACACGAATGATGAAGATGATCGGTAATAAAAATAGAAATGGCATTACCTTTGTTGAGGTGATGATTGCCTTTCTCATTCTTGGGCTGCTTTTTCTTCCGGTTTTCTTTTTTCTGACCGGAGCGGTTCGCGATACCGAAAAATTCTATACCGAAACCGTGGCAATTTCGCGGGCCAAGTTCATCATGGATACGATGATGTTTCAGATTCCGTGGTGGGCCATTAAAGACGGCAATCCATGCGGCTTCACTTCCTATAATATGGTCACCAAGGTCACGGTTGCTGCCGTCGGTTCGCTGCTGAAAAAAGCTGTGCCGAAAATGTTCGACGAGGGCTGCAAGACTGCCAACCCCGAAGAATTCAAAGGTGATGGCTTGTACACCTGCCGTAAGGGCTTTAAATACAGAGCCAGGGTTAAGGTTGTCGATCTTGATTATGATTCGACCTCGGCAAATCCGGTTATGTTTTCCATTCCGATTCCAGGCTCGCCGAACAAACATGAATTTCAGATAAACCAGCTCGTTTCGAAACGTGATGACAAGTTCAACCTGATCAAAAAGATAATTGTGCAGTTGAAGTGGTCTAACATCAAAGGAAAAGACCCCGAACAAGACCCTCTGGCCAAAAGCCTTTTTCTGGTTGCATTCAAATCAGACCTGGAAGGTTAGCAGATGAACAGAAATGGCATAGCAATTGTGGTAGTGCTGTTTTTCGCATTTTCTATTGCGATCATTCTTTTTTTTATGCTGCAATCAAATACCAATCTTGCTTTTCAGAACAAGCAGACGCTATACCAGATGCAGGCCTATTACCTGGCACATTCCGGCATGCAGCATGCCAAGCTGCAATTGCGACTACTTCCTAAAGAAACCTACGAATTTTTTTCCAAAAAGGGCACTGGTAACCCCTACGCCGATATTGATTCTTCCAATTATCCGCCGACCGCCATGGGGGTTTTCAGTAACAAGAACTCCGGCTATGACCTTTTTAAAGCCGATAAATGCCCTGACGACAAGTTTCCCTATGGTGGCAAGTATTTCGTCGATACCCTCGAACTGCTCGGTTCGCACGATAGCATGAAAATGGTTCAGGATGGTTACAAAATTGTCATCAAAGCGCAGATCGACGGCGGTCGCGGCAAGATCTTTTCTGAAGAACTTGCTGAAGAAATGATTGTTTCGAGATATACCGGGGGCATAAAATGAGCATGCAGCCACTTGCCCGCCCGAAAGGCGTGACTTTTGTCGAGGTGATGCTGACTGTCATCATGCTGAGCCTGTTGTTTGGCTCGGCTAATGGCGTTATGAGCTACTCGCGCCGCGAAACCGAAAAGGGTTTCTGGATACAGCAGGCCATCACGCAGTTGCGCAATACCACTCGCTTCATTGCCATGCAAATGAAACAGACCTCTTACCCATCAACATTGATTCGCGCTGCTGACAACACTCAGAAGGTTATTTCCTTCAAAGAATTCCGCGTATATGATAAAAGCGGGCGGTTGCGCAACATGGAAATCAACCCAAGCGATGCTTATGAACTGCGTACGGTTATAACCGGTGGCGGCGCCATGCTTCCGTCTTTTGCAGAGCAGACGATCATGTATTTTCCGATCTGCGAACCCGAGAAAGACTTCAAGACCGGTTATACCGCAGGCAACATCACCTGGATGCACCTGGTTCTGCGGCCGTCAGCCAATTACCGCACCAGCGGCCTTGGCAGCATTCACATGGTCGAGCATCAGGAGACCTACGATACCCGTTCATCGCCTAAACGGGCTTACAGCTTGAACAAAACCTTCAGCAAAAGTATTCCGGTGGTCAGAACCAAAGAGCTGATCACCGATGTTCGTGAAGTAAATATTGAATCTTTCGACATCAACGAACAGAAGGGTGTTTATGTTACTGATGCCGGTAATTTGAGCGACCCTATTTTTCTGAAACGCACGCTGATCTCGCTGTCAATAAGCTGTTGCCACCCAAAAGACAAAAAAATCTGGATGAGCGACCAGTGCTCGGTTATCAATAACGTTGAACTGGTTGAACTTCCAAGCCCGGCAACCATGGAACTGGTCAAAATTTTATCCACAGGCGCTGGTGGTTCGGCTGAGGTCAAGCTTGCCGGAGTTCCTAAAACAGTGAATGTCGGCAGCCCGATGAATGCCTACAAAGTTAAAGACATTCTCAATGATGCTCTGGTGCTGCTTGACCCAACCACCGGCGTTGAATCATACCTTACCAAATTAGACGAGTGATCTGAGTGGCAGTTTTGCCTGCCGCAAATTTTTCCTTAATAAAACCCCCATACTGCACGATAGTAATCTGGAAATTACCAAACATGGGGAAGAGCATGAAGGAAAAACGTTATTCAATTGCCAGTGTTCAACAGATGATCAACATCAGCCCTGCAGAACTGCAGATGATGATTCGCAGAAATGCCGCGGTTCTTACCGTTTTCAAAGAAGATCTTGGCAACGGCAAAAAAGAGATCTGCATCGACGAAGAATCGTTGCAGAGGCTAATTTTTATTCGCCAGCTCAGCAGTGGCAGCAAGCTTTCTGATAAAGAAGTCTGCGGTGTTATTCGGGTTCCTGAATTGAATAGTCTTAAAACCTGCGCCAACACCGAAAAAGAAACGATTACCCGCCTGCTGAAAACTATCGAAAACGTTTCTTCAGAGGCGCTTGAACTTAAAGCCCGCCTTGACGGCCTCTTGATCAAACATGATCACCTGATCAAAATGCTCAATGTCTCGCAGGCCAAAAATATCACTCTCGAAAAAGAAATCGGCATTCTGCGCAATCGACAGGCCGCTTTGATGGGCCAGCTCAGGCAGAACGCCGAAAACTTCGATGACGAACTCGAAGTTCGCCAGGTTAACTGATCTTTTGCGGTTCTTTGCCGGCAAGATGATCTTTGATCTTGCGGGCCAGAATAGTGACGGTTTCAAGGTGTGATGAGGGGTCGAGCTTGGCAGCGACCTCGGCATGCTTCTGTGCGTCAGCATATTCACCGGTCTCAAAGAGAGCGTTGGCCAGGTTGAAGTGGGCCAGAGCGTAATTTTTATCGACCCTGACGGCCTTCTTATACCAGATCGCCGCTTTTCCGAAGCTGCGCAAGGTTGCGTAAGCGACCCCGATATTGTTCATGACCTCGACGTTGTCGTGTTTGTATTTCAGGGCATCCTTCCACCATTTGATGGCTGAATGCAGCCGGCCTTCGTCGCGTGCAACCTGCCCGAGGTTAAAATAAACTTCTGAATCTTCAGGGTTCAGCTTCAGCGCTTTTTTCCAGTAGGTGCGGGCTAAATAGAGGTTTCCCTGGAGGTAGTGAGCCAGGGCGTAGTTATAGATCAGATCGGCATTTTCGGGAAACTTGCGTAACGCGTCATGCCAGATCTTCTTGGCTTTGCCGAGAAAGCCTGTGTATGCAAAGGTATTGCCATAAAGCCGCAACGCCAGCGGGTCATTCGGGTTGCCGGCAAGGTATTCTTTAAGAAGAGGGCGGGCTTCATCATAGTTGCCGTTGCTCATTATCTGCTGAATCCTTGTTAAATCAACAGTCATTTCTCCCATATTCTTTCCTTTCAGTTTTATTGTATCAGTATATCAGAAAGTGCTGCCAAAAATAAACCCGCATGTTGCGCTGAAAATTATTACCAGCGCCAGAAAAGCAGCTGCTTTTCGCGAACCGACAATTGGCGCGAGGGCCAGTATGCTGGGCAGACTGACTGCCGGCCCAGATAAGAGCAGGGTTAGCGCTGGCCCGGGGTGCATGCCGAAGTCTTTCAGAGTTGAGACAATGCTGACCCCCACAATGGTGCCAAAATACATCAGAGCGCCGACTGTCGCCGATAACAGATTACTTTCGGTACTGTTGGTGTCGAAAAATTTCATAAAACTGGTCAGCGGAAACAGGGCAGCCAGGACGCCTGACAGAAAAATCCCGCCGAGAACTTTCGGAAAAATCATGATAAAAAGGCTCTGGGACTTGCGCAGCCAAAGAATGATTTCGTCGCGATGAAACCATTTCAATGCCATAACTGTCAGCAGAATGATTTCGAGCATCAGAGTTAAAATTCTTGGCAGAAAAACGCCTTCAAGGCCTGTAAAAGCTGAGACCGCCAGAATAAGTGAGTCGAAGACCCCGGTTGCCGTGATCATAATAAGAATCATGACAACAAAGAACATCAGCAACTGCAAGTCAGTGCGGTCGGTTTCATCCTCGACCATGACGATTTGAGAGGGTTCAACTACCTTGTCGGTCCGGCCGAAAAGCAGACGCATAGAGAACCCGACTGCGATGGCCATGATCATTACGAGAATGGTACGGCCCACCAGAAATTTTGTACCGAGAAGGGTGTATGTATAAGAGAGTGCGATCAGATTAACGGCCGGCGAGGCAAGCAGAAAGGTGAAGGCTGGGCCAATGCCGGCCCCTTGCTGCATGATACCGGTGAAAATAGGGATAACCCCGCACGAACAGACTGTCAGGATGCCGCCAGAAAAAGCTGCAACCGGGTATGAGATGAGGGGGTTGGCATCAGCGCCCATCAGGCGGGTAATTCTTTGTTTATCAAGAAAAACAGCGATTGCCCCGGCAATAAAAAAAGCTGGAACCATGCCGGAAATCAGGTGGGTACCAAGAAATTTGCCTGATTCGGCAAGACCTGGCCATATCCAGGTGTCACGCAGTGGCTCAAAAAGACTGATTAATGTATTGATCAGGTTTTGTAACATTTATGTATTAGTGCTCTGGCTGGCCAGCTCTTTTTTGATCCAGCCTTCGACTTTTTCTTTGATAACGGGCTTGCCCATTGAATAGATTTTTTTGCCGAGCGCGACTACCGGGGTTGAGATAATTCCGAATTCTTTAACTTCGGGGGTCCCGTTGGTTAAAACCCTGAATTCAACGTTTTCGGGGAATTTTCGTGAAATTTCTTCAACCAGCGTTTCGGTTTCGTTACAGGTTGAGCATTTGCTTGGGCTCTTTATTACGGTGACGGTGAGCATGATCAGTTCTCCTGGCGGGGCTGGTTAAGGGCTGGAAACCATTCAAACATCAGAATGTGCGATCTGAGTGCTTCAAACGCGGCTTTTACTTCCTGAAGGCTGGCATCAAGTACGGTCGGGTCTGTTTTTTTAATAATACCAGCCGCTATGCCATCGATGAGCGTGCCGGTTTTGCTGATTTCTGAAGAGAACGAAGCCGGCAGCAGTGGTTTGAATTCGTCGAGGTTTTTGTGCAGTTCTGCGGTCAGGGAAGCGGCCTCGCCGTAGTTGGCGCTGAGAATAAAGCGTTCAAGGCTGGTCAGGTTTCCGGAAGTTTTGATAAAAAGCTGCTTTTCATCGCTGACTCCGAAAGATTCAAAGAACGTGCCGATGCGGCCACTGAGATCGAGGACTTTATCGTGGGCCTCGCCGAAATTTTTATTGCTGACCAGTTTGCGGATTTCACCGATGAAGCGAGCTGTTTCGCTGGTCTTTTCGGCCCAGCGCCGGTCATTACGCGCTTCTTCGGGTGGGCTGGTCATGTATTTCTTCGAAAATTCGAGCCAGGAATCCATGACCTGGTTCATTTCGGCATCGTATGAGTCGGCAGGTTTGTTTTTTAACGCTGAACCCAGAACCGTAAGGGAGTTGGTAAAACTGCGGATTGATTTTGAAAACTCACTGGCGGGGTTGGTTGAGGTCAGAAGCATTACAAGAGTGTCGTCGCAGGCAGTAAGGCGGGTTGGCATGCAGCACAACGCTGTCAGCAGCACTAATAGCATCATATAGCGTTTTATTTGCATTGTTCAGCCTTTAAGGTAATAACAGCGCACTCGTTGGCCCGCTTCTAAAACGACGACATCAGCCGGGTGCAGAAAAAGAAGGTCGGCCCCGGCCATGCTTGAAAGCATGTGAGATTCCTGCGATTCAAGGGGTTCAACCATCAGGCGCCCGTTGCGATAAACCGGCCGGCCCCGTTTGAAAAAATCACGACCATCTTTATTCGTGCTGGTTGTCGTCAGTTCAAGGTCGATAATCAAGCGGTCAGTGGGCGCCCCAAGAATTTTTCTGATAAAAGGTCTGACGAACAATTCAAAAGTTACTGAGGTAGAGACCTGGTTTCCGGGGAGAGCAAAGAGAGGCTTGTTCTTGAAAAGCCCGAAAAACACGGGTTTGCCGGGCTTGATCTTTACGCCGTAAAAAACAGTTTCGATTTCGAGTTCGCTGAAGACCTGTTTAAAGGGGTCGCAGCGCCCCATGGAAATGCCGCCCGAGGTGACGATTATATCTGCAGATTCGGCAGCCCTGAGAAAAAGATCGCGTGCGTGCGTGCCACGGTCACGGGCAATGCCTGCGTCAAGCACACATGCCCCCGCTTCAGCTGCCTGCAGCTTCAACATTGTCGTGTTTGAATTTCGTACCTGCCATGGATGCGGGTATTCAAAAGGCATGAGAACTTCATCGCCAGAAGTCAGAATCGTCACAACAGGTTTGCGGGTCACTTTTACTGCGGTCAGGCCGGCGCTGGCGAGTTGACCGGCAATCTGCGGCGTAATCAGGGCCGGAGCACTGACCATCAGATCGCCATTGCGAAGCTCAGAGGCTTTTGGCCTGATAAAATTACCTGGCCCGGCGGCTGTGAAAAAACTCACCGTCTTTTCGCGTTCGTTGAGTGCGGTGTCTTCAATTCTGACGACCGTGTCGGCACCCGGGGGTAGAATAGCGCCGGTGGCTATATAGGCGCAATGGCCCTCAGGCAGTCTCGCGATGGTGTGACCTGCATCTATGCCCTCAACGCATGGAAGTAAAACCGGATTGCCGGCTGTCGCTGTTTTCAGGTCTGAGGCTCTGGCGCAGTAGCCATCCATTGAAGAATTATCGGCCCCGGGAATATCGAGGTCAGAATGGATGTTTTCGGCAAGGATGCGGTTAATCGAAGCTTCGATACTGACGGTCTCTGATGAAAGGCTGAAATGGTCGGCACGTTGTTCTATCAGTTGCCGGGCTTTGCTGAAGGAAACGGGCTTTTGTGTCATTTTATTCATACTGTAATTGTATCATAGGGCCCAGGCTATTTCAATGCGGGTGTGACGCGTTCGGGGTGTATTCAATAATCGTTATTATTGGCGAAATCGAGTTCAACGATAATGGGAATCGATCTGAGATTGGTCAGTTTTTCGAGGTGATTTTCATGCCCTGGAAGGTTTTTGCCGCCATAAATCGTGGCATTACCGGAGAGTGTCATCGGAATTGTACGTCCTCCAGCTGAAAGGCTGACTTTTCCGCCTGGTTTAAGGGCTGAAAAAAGCTTGTCGATGCTGATTTCGTATGGCAGAACAGGGCTGAACGGGCCGATTTTTTTTTCATCGGCTGTTGCGGTCGCAGCAAGATCATGCATGGTTACTGGTATGTGAACCAGCCCGTCAAGTCTTCTGATTGCCCTGATGAGGGCGGGGGACCATGCTTCTGATTGTTCAGGGTTGCTGGTCGCGTAAACGAAAAGTTCGGTGAGGATGGCCAGACAGCCTTCAAGTTTTTCGAGTTCAACGGCCTGATCTTCGATGCCGGTGCAGTTGAAGCGCAAGGCACGGCACTCTGCTTCGCCAATGAGAAAGTCAACCCTGGTCTCGTCGCTGCGCAGCGCGGCAATGAGGCTGGAAAAAAAATCTTCGGGTTCAAGCCAGATTTTCATGGTTGCAAAGCGGTATCTGCTGAGATTGAGTTCATTTTCAACCAGAAAAAAGCGTTTTTGTGATCTGATTTGCTGGTCGGGCTTGTCTGTCAGGCGGTCAGCCTGAAGAATATGGCAGTATTTTAAGGGTTCTGCGAGTTTTAACTGCAGAGAACCTTGGCTGGTCATACTTTCGAGCTTAAGCGAACTGCTTGAAGCAAAAAAGCCGGGCCTGGTAAAAAATAGACCTGAGAAATCAGTTTCTGAATTGTGGTCGAGGTAAAGCCCGGTATCTTTGAGGGTCGCGATGGCCGGCGTCAGTCGTTTATCGCCAGGCAGAACCGCCTTTTCCTGAATTCGAAAAGATGTTTCGCCCATTTGCCAGATTCTGAAAAACAAGGGTTGGGTCTGGTCAACCGGGTGGGGGAACGGAATGGAAATTCGCCCGGAAGCCAGTTGCAGGCCACTGTTGTAAATCAGGCTGCCGTTTTGCCATACTTCGATCTGGCGATGCTCTGAGCCGCTGCAGTCGTATGCGAGAAACGCCTGATCGATTTCGGGTCTGATCTCAGAGAGCATTTGGGTGTGGCTGGCAGCAAAAGAATGGCTGCTGATAAGATAAACCGGTGGACTGGCGAGTGCGAGGTGGTTTAAAAAGGCTGAAGAAACTGGCTGAATGAAATCAAGCCGATGTTGAAATAGTTGTTTCAGCAGGGTTGACCGATCAGGGGCGCTTTGTACAGCCAGTTCGAGAGTTCGGCGGGTTTTTCCCTGCACGAATTCGAATTCATAACAACCGGGAGTTGCGTGTTCATGCATGTGGGTGGTAAAGACGGCGGTGCCATGGATATCAGTCTGCAGAACCCGGTTTATAGTTTGATGACGACCGGGAGTATGCATTTTGACCCGTATGGGAACCTTGAAGTTACCGGCGCCCGTTTTGCGGTTTATCGAGGCAATTCTGAAACTCAGCCAGTTGCCCGGATGCACCGGAACGGCGGGCGGCAGAACCACCAGATCGTTATCGGCTTCAACAGGTATCTGGCAGCTAAACAGGGTGGTTTTCGGGGCGCCGGTCTGAAAGATTTGCAGGGTTGCGCTGCCACTGAAGGCTTCAGGGATGGCAAAGCGGCAGATATAAGCCCCCGAATCGCTCAACTTCAAATCGGAAATTTCGAGCAGTTGCGGCGCTGAATCGTGCAGGCTGGCAGAGAGCTGCATGCTGGTTTCTCTTTTCGGGTTGCCATTTTGTCTGGAAAAAACGTTGATCAACAGTTCCTGCGTCTGACCTGGCTGAGCTGGCCCGTCTGCTGAAACAACGAAGAATGCGCCGGCAGGAACGCTTGGCACCTTGTGATCAGCAAAATAAAACAAGGCAGCAGCAACCAGTGCCACAAAAAATAATGCGGTATAAAGTTTTCGCATTGCCGCAAAGTAGCATTAGAAGCCTGCATTTGTCAAACAAGCTGGCCTTGGTTCTGAATCAGTAGCGCTGTATGGTTCATTATCCGTTCAATTAATGTTATAAATACAAGCGTGGAAAATGAATGCATAACTGTAACAATTGACCGGGTCACCTTCTGTAACGAACAGACGGGTTACTATGTGCTGCGTGCCTCGAATCGCGAGCACCCGCAGGGCGTGACGGTGGTTGGTAATTTTGGCTTTATACAACCAGGCGAAGAGATTCGCGTCTATGGCACCTGGGCTTGTCACCCTAATTTTGGCATGCAGTTTCAGGCGATGAAATTCACAGTCATGAAGCCTGCAACCCTCAAAGGCATTGAAAAATACCTTGGCTCAGGCATGATCAAGGGCATTGGCCCGGTAACGGCGAGGCGTCTGGTAGAAACTTTCGGTCTCGATACCCTTGAAGTTATTGAGAACCACCCCGAGAGGCTTGCCGAATGCCAGGGTGTAGGCCAGGGCAAAGCTGAAAAAATAGCGAGCGGCTGGTTTTTGCAGCGTGCCATCCAGGATATAATGATTTTTCTGCAGGGCCATGGCATTTCGCCGGCTTACGCCACCCGGATTTATCGCAAATATGATCGTGAAGCCGTGCGAAAGGTCTCAGAAAACCCTTATATTCTCGCCCACGAAGTGCCTGGCATGGGCTTTAAAAAGGCAGACAGCATTGCCGCCGAGTTTGGTATCACCGGCAGTGACCCGCGTCGGGTTAAAGCCGGCATCATATTTCTCATGAGCAGCATCACCAAAGACGGTCATCTGTTTCTCAAAGAAGACGAATTGTTGCGCCTTGCTGGTGAAATGCTTGCCACGGGCGAGGGAGACGATATTGCCAGCTCTCTGAAGGCTTTAACCAGCGAAAAAAAGTTAATGGTACGCGAGTTCAGACAACAGCGTCTGTTTTATCTGCCGGCCAGTTATCGTGCTGAAGAAGGCAGTGCAGCGATTGTCAGGGCATTGGTGGCACGCAATCATGAGATTCCCAGAGAAAAGCTTATTCTGGTTCTTGAAAAAGCACTGGCGACCCATGGCATGCACTTGAGTGAGGTTCAGCAACTCGCGGTAGAAACTTCTCTCAAAAAAGGTTTTCTGGTAATTACCGGTGGCCCCGGAACCGGGAAAACGACCACTCTCAAGGCTGTTGTCAGCGCACATCGCGCCCTGGGCAACCGGGTGCTGTTGGCCAGCCCGACCGGGCGCGCTGCCAAACGTCTTGCAGAAGTGTCAGGTTTTCAGGCTCTGACAATTCACCGCCTTCTTGAATACTCCCCACAGGAGAAAGGCTTCAGGCGCAATCGTCAACTGCCTCTTGAGTGCGATACTCTGGTGGTTGATGAGGCCTCAATGGTTGATATGAACCTGTTTTACAGCCTGGTGCAGGCTGTTCCTGATCACGCGACCCTGATTCTGGTTGGCGATGCTGACCAGTTGCCATCGGTTGGCCCGGGTTTGGTTCTGCACGAACTTATAGCCTCAGGAACAGTTCCGGTGGTTACTCTGAATGCTGTTTTCAGGCAGGCAGAAACTTCGAGTATCATCAGAAACGCGCATTTGATCAATAATGGTCAGATGCCACAACTGATGGTTCCTGACGGGCATAATCAGTCTGACTGTTATCTGGTGGCCGCCGACGACCCTGACAAAGTGATCGCCCTGCTGAAAAATGTCGTGCAGAAAAGTTTGCCGTCCCGTTTCAATTATGATCCGGTGAACGATATTCAGGTTCTGACGCCGATGAATCGAGGCAGATTGGGTGCTTCGAGTTTGAATGGCATTCTTCAGGAAGTTCTCAACCCGCCGTCGCCAGAACGCGCTGAAATTGAGCATATGAGCAGAATTTTTCGAACCGGCGACAAGGTAATTCAACTTCGAAATAATTATGAACTTGAGGTCTTTAATGGCGATATCGGCCTGATTGCCGAAATCATGCCCGAAGATCAGGAAGCAACAATCGATTTTCCCCAAGGCCGGGTGGTTTTTCAGGCCGCTGATTTTATCGATCTTGCGCATGCCTATGCGGTTACGGTTCACAAATCACAGGGCAGTGAATACCCTGCAGTGGTTCTGATTGCCTCGACGCAGCATTATATGATGCTGCAAAGAAACCTTCTCTACACCGGTCTGACAAGAGCCAGGCGCACCATGGTCTTTCTGGGCAGTCGCAAAGCCATTGCCATGGCTGTTAACAACAACCGTATCAAGATGCGCAATACGATTCTGGCAGCCCTGCTCTCGCAATGAAGTCGTATTGCTTCAGGCAAGGTTTCTGATACCGGGCATGACTTTGACAATCCCATGCTGGCCTGCCGTATCAGCATTCACAGGTTACGGGATCTTCCAATCCTGGTATGTGTAAGCAATACCGCCGCGGAAAAGCGGTGTTCATGGCTTGTTTTAAAAAGAATCCAGCGAAAATTTGCTCTTTGAGAAAAAAAATGTTCAGGTGCCTTGACGCTTTGCCCTGCCATCATTACACTTGTAAGTAATTCTGAAGGTACACAACTCTTCTCGACTATTATCAGGGGGTTTGATTATGATACGAAGATATGAATTTAGAGTAACACTCTGCATTGTTCTCTCGTTGCTCATGCTGGTTGACTTCACAGTATTCAATCCGGCTCCAGCTTTCGCTCTTGACAAGAAAAGCGTTCTCATCGGCGCTGGCGTAGGCGTTGCTGCTGGCGCTGGCATTGTGCTCGCCGCTCCGGCCATTGGTGGTGCTATTGCTGCTGCTGGTGGCGTTGCTGGGGTTGGCACTGCTGTTGTAGGTGGCGTAGCCGCGGTCAGCGGTGGCGTTATCGGTGCCGTAGCCGCTTTCGGTGGTGCGATTGCTTCGGCGCTCGGCGCTGTTGGTGGTTTCCTGGTTGGTATTTTTACCAGTCCGCTGTTTATTCCGGCTCTGATCCTTGTTGGTGCCGCTGTTGCCGGTTATTTCCTCTACAAGAGATACAAAGCTAAAAAGAATGCTTCTTCGCCCTCTGGTAAAGATGACGTAATCTCCGGCTCAGAAGAAATTTATGTAACCCCCGGTGACTACGAAATGAGTGGTGGAGTTGTTCCTGCTGGTGACGCCGATCCTATCAGCGTTGGTGATACCATCACTATCGGCGCTGGCGCTGGCGATGCGGTGAGTGTTTCTGATGATATCCCAGTTGTTGCCCCAACTACTGCCGCCGCAGCAACTACTCCGACCGAAACTGCAACCACTGTTTCGACTTCAACTTCGAGCGAATCTCTCAAGGCCGCTCATGACCGCTACATCTCCGCCTACCAGAAATATACCACTCTGGTTACCAACAGTGGTGGCGCTCAGCCTGATGAAATCAAAGCTGCTCTGGCCGAATACCGGACCGCTTACAATGACTATCAGAATCTGCGCATGTCTGGAAGCAAATAACCCCCTGCACTGATCAATAAAAAAAATCACCGCCCATCGGGCGGTGATTTTTTTATGGCTGATCGCCAAGGCTCAGGTCGGGGCGGCTTTTAATCTGAAAAAAGTAACAACCGTGTCGCCAAAAACCCGTTCATCAAGAAGACGATACTCTGGCATATTTTCGAGACCGAGCTGATCTTTTTTCTGTCTTTCAATAATAAAAAGTGTATCAGGTGTAAATATCGGGCAGTCTGGTATATGTTTGAGCAGGGGTTCGAGTAACCCCTTGAGATAGGGCGGATCAATAAAAACAATATCGAATGGTGGCAGATCGATGGTCTGCACAAATTTCAGGCAATCCATGGTATAGACTTCGCCGCGGTCGGCAAGCTTCGTTAATTCAAGGTTTTCGCGAATGGTTCTGGTGCATTCTCTTGATGCATCGACAAAGGCAGCATAACTGCCGCCCCGGCTCAAGCCTTCGATGCCCAGATTCCCTGAACCGGCAAAAAGGTCGAGAAACCGCGCGTCTTCGACGAGGCTGGCAATAATATTGAAGGTCGAACCCTTGACTTTGTCCATGGCGGGCCGGGTTTTGCCGCCGCCCGGCATTTTCAGGTGACGGCCCTTTGCAGAGCCAGTGATGATGCGCATCTCTTAACCGCCTTCCATGAATGTTCTGTAACTCTCGCCGAATGATTTGACCATCTGGCCATAAAACCATTCGCGAATCTCGACTGGCTCAGATGTAAGAATTTCAAAGGCACGCGTTCTCGCATTCTCAACAAGTTTTTGGGGAATGTGGTGCGAAAAACACGGGTGCGAAAGCCCGCTCTGCCTCGTGCCGACCAGGTCGCCCGGGCCACGCATTCTGAGGTCTTCCATTGATAATGCAAAGCCGTCGTTAGTCGATGCCAGAATTGCCAGGCGTTCTGAGCCTTGAACCGCTGCTGAAATCAGCACGCAGGTCGAAGCTTCTGAGCCTCTGCCAACTCGCCCACGTAGTTGATGTAGCTGTGAAAGGCCGAAACAGTCGGCGTTTTCTATGATCATGAGCGTGGCCCGCGGGTTATCAACGCCAACTTCAACTACGGTAGTGGCAATGATGATATCGAGGCGGCCGGCTTTAAACTCATGCATGATCTGTTCTTTTTCTTCCCAGGTCTGATTGCCGGTCAGGCAGGCAAAAGATGCTTCGGGAACATAATCGCTGACCCGGTCAGCGGCCTCTTCGACCGAAACCCGCTCGCTGTTCTCTGAGGTTTCGATCAGCGGGCAGACGATATAAATCTGGTTTTTGCCATGCAAAGTTGCTCTGATGGCTGGCAGTGCCTCGGCAAAGCTGCTGACCAGATTTGTTGCAACCGGCAGGCGACCGGGGGGCATTTCGTTGATAGTGCTGGTATCCATGTCGCCAAAAATAGTCAGAGACAATGTTCTGGGAATGGGTGTTGCCGACAGCAGGAGCTGGTGAGGGTTAGTGCCTTTGCGGAACAGCTGGCGGCGGTGATTGACGCCGAAGCGTTGCTGCTCATCAATAATGCATAAATCAAGACGATTGAACTGGGTTTGTTCCTGAAAAAGGGCGTGGGTTCCGAAAATAAAGCGGGCATCACCACTTGCGGCGGCCGAGTTCACTTGTTTGCGCCCGGCGGTTTTCAGACTGCCGGTGACAACCATGGCCAGGTGAGCGAACTCTGGGAAAAATCTGGCGAAGCTCTGAAGGTGCTGACGGGCGAGAATCTCGGTTGGGGCCATGAATGCGCATTGCGACCCGGGTGAAAGCTCGAGTGCGAAATGCATCATCGCCAGAAAAGCCACCAGAGTTTTGCCCGAGCCAACATCACCCTGCAGAAGCCTGTTCATGGGAGGTTTGTCGGGTTCGGGCTGCAAATCAGCTATGATTTCGCCGAGAGCCTGCCGTTGGCCGGCGGTCATCTTAAAAGGGAGCGGGTATGGCGAATCAGAGGGTGGGTGCTTCATGGCATCGGGCAATGACAGAAAGCCAGTGATGTTTTCGCGGCGTTTGAGAACACCCATCTGAAAAAGAACCTGATCAAAAAATGCGAGCGTGTGCCGTGCTTTTTTAAGATGTTCGTCTGATTCGGGTCGATGAATGTCTTCAAGGGCGTTGGCAATAACGTTAAAAGATGAGGCACGCACCGCTTCAGGAAAGGATGCCGCCCAATCGACCTGGTCGAGCACATTGTCGATCAGTTTGCGCAATGCCAGAGGCGATATTCTTGCTTCAGAGAGACGGGCATTCGCCGGGTAAACTGGAGTCAGTTGCTTTTTGGGGGTGCTTACCACGTCAGGGTCAACAGCTTCAATTTCGGGATTAGCAAGAATCGGCTGGCCTCTGGCACAATCGACCGTGCCAAAAAGCCAGTAGTCATGGCCGGGTATGAGCTGCCTGATCAGATAAACCCGATTAAACCATCTGGCGACAATTTTGCCGGAGCTATCAGAAAATTCGGCATTAATAACCGTCAGGCCACGCCTGGCATGATAAGACTTTATGCTTTGCAGAGTGGCCCGCACCAGGCTTTGGGCCTGTGGTTGCAGACTGCCGATCATTACCGCGAGGCGTCGGTCCTGGTATCTGACCGGGTAAATGCGCAAGAGATCAAAAACACTGGCAAAGCCAGCCTTGACCAGAGTGTCTGATTTTTTGGGGCCAATACCGGTGATTATGCCGACATGGTCATCAAGGCGGATCTTTGCCGGTGTCTTAACTTTTCTGCTGGGGGGCATTGTTTTCTACGAATTGCTTCAGATGTGGCTGTGCAGCTGCTGACTGGCGATGGTTCACTCTTTCGAGAAATACAGCTGTTTGAGAACCATGAAGCTATCGCACATGTAGGCGAGATCCCAGCCGTTGCGCCCTGCCTCGTCGAGCAGGTTGCCGAGCTGATCGAGAAAGTCAGGGCCTTGCAGGGGTGTGAGATCAAGGGTTTTGTAGTTCCAGCGTTGGGGCGATTTTTCAAGCATCATTTGTTCTCTCCTGGCCGGGTGATTGTTCTTGAAGGATTGAGTTCAGATAGAGGTAGCCTTTTAACATCTGGCGAAGCGATGCATCCTGCTGTGGCGATTGAGCGCAGGCACGCAGGGTCAGATCGATGGCGCTGAAAGCCTTCTGGTGCTGGCCCGTCAGGTTAAAGCAGTAGGCAAGCAGCAAATTTGATTCAACATCGACCGGAGAAACATCGACGGCCTTGAGCAGCACTTCAATAGCTTTGTCATATTGCTTCAACTGGATGTGCAGGGTGGCGAGTTTCTGGTAAATTACCGGGTTGCGAGGTGAAAGTGCCGCCGCATGCGTGAGCAGCTTGACGCTTTCATTGAATTTTCCGGCAATCTGGTAAATCTGCCCAAGGATCAGGTAAGCGCCCAGAATTTTTGGGTAGATGCTTAAGGCTTTAACCAGGTGTTTAACGGCATCTTCGTATTTGCGGCCGTAAAAATAAATCGTGCCGAGGTTAAAATGAGCCTTAACGAGGTTCGGGTTAATCTTGATTGCCTCGAGATAAAGTTTTGCCGCTTCATTGTTTTTTTTCTGAAGGAAGCAGAGGTTGGCGTAGCCAAGCAGGCTCTTCAGATGCTGGGGTTCTTTGAGATGAATGGTTTTGAAAATCTTTTCGGCTGCGGGGAAATTTTTGGCGGCAATAAAGCGGTTTGCTGTTTCGATTTCTTCGTCGAAGCTTTTGTCAGGAAGAATCTGACTTGTCAGAACGACTGGTTTTGCAATGGTTTCTTCAACAGGTTGGGCGGGTTCATTACTGGTTACCTGCTTGCCGGGTGCGGTATTCTGTAGTGGTGTAGAAGGTACGACGAGCGATGCGACCGGCGCGACAACTCCGCCATCAGCAGCGATTTGCTGGTTAATTGCATCTGGGTTGCCGATCAATTCAGCCAGCAGGTTATTGATTTGCTTGAGAAGTACTTCATCGAGGCTGATTTCTTTGCCGATTTCGCCAAGCACAAAGGTTGCTGACTGGATATTTCGGCGGTCTTCGCTTTTAAAAAGCTTGTGCAGGTTATCGAGAACATTGTATTCGCCCCAGACCCAGAGGGTTCTGATTGCTGTGCTTTTAACCCGGTTGTCTTCGTGCTGCAGCAGGTCTTTGAGTTTTGCAATCATGTCGGGGGTCGGCGTTTTGGCAACCTTGACCATCGCATCGATGGTATTCGAAATAACGCGCGGATCTTCACAATTCAAAAATTCGATGATGAGCGGCACGATTTCAGGGCCGGCGATCTGCCCGAGGCATGAAATCAGAGTTGCCTGCACAATGAAGTTTTCTTCACGTTGCAGTTTGTCTTTTAGCATTGGCAGAGCGGCTTCTGGAGCACAGCGCGACAATGCGAGAGCCGCTTCGACCCTGACGTCGAAGTTCGGGTCGTCAAGCATTGGTTTGAGGTGGGGCAGGGCGTCTTTCATTTCAATTTTTCGCAGGGCGTTGGTGGCATTGCGTCTGACGTCAGGGTCTTCGTCTTTCAGCGAGCGACCGAGTTCTCTGATGAATCTGGAATCCTTCATTTCGCCAATCGCATAGGCCGCCGATGCCCGGTACCATTTGTCGGTGTGTTCGAGCATCTGCCGCAGGGTTTCTGAGACATCAAAGTCGCCATATTTCCAGATGGCCTTGGCGACGTTGGCCCTGACACGATTGTTGGGATCTTCAAGATAGGGCTGAAGAATGCCGACAATCGAGCCAGATTTGATGGTTTCGATGGCTTCAATGGCATTCGCACGCACTCTTGGGTCTTCATCACGCAGCGCGGCCTGAAAAACAGGCATCAGCTTGTCTGATGCCATATTGCCCAGTGCCATAATGATCGAAGCCCTGATCCGGGCGCTTTTTTCCTGGGCCAGCAATTTTTTCAGCAGCGAGATTGCCCGCCAGTTTTTGATTTTGCCGACCGCGATAATGGCGCTGATGATCGCATCTTCTTCAAAGAAAATCTGGGAAGCATGCTCTTCAAGCGCCTGGGTGCTGGCGCCGACATTCGATTCTGAATAGGTGTTGAGGGCTTCCATGAGTATATCGAAAGCCTCGGGATTTTCGAGCATTCCAAGGGCCTGGGCAGCGTTAAAGCGGACTTCCTGCTGGGAGTCGTTCAGGGCATTGATCAAAAGGCCTATTGCTTTGTGATTGTCGATGTTGCCGAGTGCCAGGGCCATGAAATCCTGGATGTTGTCACTCTCATAGGTCTGTAGTAGAAAGTCGGTCGCTTTTTCGCCCTTGAATTTTGAGAGGGCAATCGCGGCTTCGCGGCGCTGATCATAGTCGCCGGCCAGAAAATTGTGAATGAGTCTGGCAATCAGTGGTTTAATGCTGGCAAGAACAGTATTTTTGGCGGTCATCGGTTTTCCCCGGCAATTGAAGGCTTCGGCATGAATTCTAGCAGAAATGACAACAAATTGAAATAGCGCAAAACTTACCGAAAAATAGCGTTGCTATTTTTTGAGGAACGGGTTTTGGAGTTTTCGGCCTGTTGAACGTCCCGAAAAATCTGAAAATTGGATTTTTTTGGATCAGATCGAAAGAAATGACGTTCATTTTT
>Ga0116170_10000566_pt1 | contig 39429 bp, 35 predicted proteins | sample AD_JPNHW1_MetaG_FD_89797 | JGI IMG/M metagenome (GOLD analysis project Ga0116170, IMG submission 89797) | Active sludge microbial communities of municipal wastewater-treating anaerobic digesters from Japan - AD_JPNHW1_MetaG | ecosystem: Engineered > Bioreactor > Anaerobic > Digestate | place... | reverse complement strand
TGTTGTCGAAAGCGGGAGTGAATTGGAGTGATCTTGATGTGATGTCGCGCGCCGGTGTGAACTGGTCCGATCTTAATGTACTTTCGAAGGCCGGGATCAATTGGGACGATATGGAAACGCTCTCGAAAGCGGGCGTGAACTGGACGGACCTTGATTTGATGTCGCGAACGGGTGTGAATTGGACCGGGGTGAGAGCGCTTTCCGAAGGGGGCGTGAACTGGGCGGATATCAATGCCTTGTCGAAAGCGGGAGTGAATTGGAGTGATCTTGATGTGATGAGTCGAGCCGGTGTGAACTGGTCCGATCTTAATGTGCTGTCGAAGGCCGGGATCAACTGGGACGATATGGAAACGCTCTCGAAAGCGGGTGTGAACTGGACGGACCTTGATGTGATGTCGCGAACGGGCGTGAACTGGACCGATATTAAGATGCTGTCGCGGGCCGGTGTGAATTGGAGTGATTTTGATGTGATGAGCCGGGCGGGCGTGAACTGGTCTGATATTAATGTGCTGTCTCGTACAGGTATTAATTGGGACGATATCGAGACGCTCTCGAAAGTGGGTGTGAATTGGAGTGACCTTGACGTGATGAGTCGGGCCGGCGTGAACTGGACCGGTATGAGAGCGCTTTCCGAAGGGGGCGTTAACTGGTCCGATATCAGGGTGCTTTCGAAAGCGGGCGTGAATTGGAGCGATCTTGATGTGATGTCGAGAGCCGGTGTGAACTGGTCTGATATTAATGTTCTCTCTCGCACGGGTATTAATTGGGACGATATGGAAACGCTCTCGAAAGCGAGTGTGAATTGGAGCGATCTTGATGTCCTGTCGCGTGCCGGCGTGAACTGGACTGGGGTTCGTGCGCTTTCCGAAGGGGGCGTTAACTGGTCCGATATCAATGCTCTGTCGAAAGTGGGCGTGAACTGGAGCGATCTTGATGTGATGAGCCGCGCAGGCGTTAACTGGTCTGATATCGATATTCTTTCCCGGGCTGGTGTTAACTGGGACGATATGGAGGCGCTCTCGAAAGTGGGCGTGAATTGGAATGATCTTGACGTGATGAGTCGCGCGGGCGTGAACTGGACCGGGATCCGCGCGCTTTCCGAAGGCGGCGTGAATTGGTCGGATATCAAGGTGCTTTCACGGGCCGGTGTGAATTGGTCGGATCTTGACGTGATGTCGAAGGCCGGTGTGAATTGGTCCGATCTTAATGTACTTTCGAAGGCCGGGATCAATTGGGACGATATGGAAACGCTCTCGAAAACGGGCGTGAATTGGAGTGATCTTGACGTAATGAGTCGGGCAGGCGTGAACTGGACCGGTGTTCGTGCGCTTTCTGATGGCGGTGTAAACTGGTCCGATATCAAAGTGCTGTCGTGGGCCGGTGTAAATTGGAGTGATCTTGATGCGATGAGCAAGGCCGGGGTCAATTGGGCGGATCTAAATGTATTGTCACGTAGTGGTGTGAACTGGGATGACGTGGAAACGCTTTCCAAAGCGGGGGTAAACTGGAGCGACCTTGATGCGATGTCGCGGACAGGCGTGAACTGGACCGGGGTTCGAGCGCTTTCCGAAGGGGGCGTGAACTGGTCGGATATCAAGGTGTTGTCGCGTGCCGGCGTGAACTGGAGCGATCTTGATGTGATGAGCCGCGCAGGCGTGAACTGGTCGGATCTGAATGTATTGTCGCGTAGTGGTGTGAACTGGGATGATGTAGAAACCCTTTCAAAAGCGGGAATGAACTGGAGTGATCTTGATGTGTTGTCGAGGGCCGGAGTGAATTGGTCTGGGATCCGGGCGCTTTCGGAAGGTGGTGTCAACTGGTCTGATATTAACGTTTTATCGGAAACAGGCGTGAATTGGAGTGATCTTGACGCGATGAGCAGGGCTGGGGTTAACTGGGCGGATCTTAACGTGTTGTCGCGCAGCGGTGTAAATTGGGACGATCTCGAAACGCTCTCGAAAGCGGGCGTGAACTGGACGGATCTTGATGTGATGTCGCGAACCGGCGTGAATTGGACTGGGATGCGGGCGCTTTCAGAAGGCGGCGTAAACTGGTCGGATATCAATGTTTTATCGAAAGCGGGTGTGAACTGGAGTGATCTTGATCTGATGTCGAGAGCGGGTGTGAACTGGTCGGATCTTAATGTTCTCTCGCGGACCGGAATCAATTGGAACGATATCGAAACGCTCTCGAAAGCGGGCGTGAATTGGAGCGACCTTGATGTGATGACTCGCGCGGGCGTGAATTGGTCCGATATTAATATTCTCTCGAAAACGGGTGTGAATTGGAGTGATCTTGACGTCATGAGCCGAGCCGGAGTCAATTGGTCGGATCTTAACGTGCTGTCTCGTAGCGGCATCAACTGGGACGATATGGCTTCCTTAACGATGGCTCAGGTTAATTGGACCGCGATTCAGGATTTGGCTGCACAAGGCGTGAACTGGTCCAACATAGCTGTGATGGCTGAGGCCGGCGTGAACTGGGACGATTTGGCGAGAATGTCTAACGACAGGATCAACTGGACGGATATCAAGGCACTTTCTGAAGCGGGAGTGAACTGGGAAGATCTTCAAACGATGTCGGAAGCCGGGATTGACTGGATGGATATTAAAACGATGTCGCAAGCTGGTGTTAATTGGCTGGGGATCGCCGCGTTGGCTGAGGCCGGTGTGAATTGGGACGATCTGGCAAAACTTTCGGAGGCCGGGATCAACTGGACGGATCTCAATGTTATGACGGCCGCGGGCGTGAATTGGGACGATCTTGCCGTCATGACCGGCGGAGGAGTTGGTTGGGATGGTCTTCAGGGCGCGACGACGGCAGGGATTAACTGGTCAGGGATCGCGACTTTGAGTTCTGCCCAGATGAACTGGGGCGGAATCAATCTGCTTGCTACAAAAGCCAATACGATTTCGGATATCGAATCATTGACTAACACGATCCTCGAAACCGTCAAAAGTCTGCAAGAGAGCGTGGGGAGCCCCAAGGGTAGTACGCTCACCGAGAAAGTCGAGAATATCGAAGGGCTTCTTGCGAAAGTCCAGGATTTGACTAATTCGATCGCCAAGGAAAGCACCGACACCAATAAAAAAGCGGAAGAACTTATTAACAAACTTGTCGCTTTGGCCAACAACCAGTCGAAAGATCTCGGTTTTGTTGGGGACACGATCAAGAAAATGAGTACGGCAGAGGCTGCGAATATTGCCTTGGTCCAAGGGAAGCTGGAGGAGATCAAGTCCTACCTTCTTGCGGTCAAGGAAGCAACGGATGCGAGTGCCCGTGAAAAAATTGGAGAGAACGGCGCACCGGGAACACCTGTGGCGATCGTGAAATCCTGGCTTGAACTTGGCGAGGAGCAAAAATAACGGGGTTTTAGCCGGGAAGTACTTTGGGAAAAGATAGCCTGGGGACAGGGGCTTTGAGGTTCTTCCCGTCTTAGGCTATTGGCCTCATTTGCCGTTAATCAATCCACACAGCTTATTGTGGAGATAACAACGGAGATTTGATCTTCAATGTATATTCGGCGCGCCGTAGCCTTCTGTTTTATTCTGGCGGTTTTTTTTCTATCTTCCGGGGAGTTTTTGTGCGCTGCGGGGGATGTTAAAGTTAAAATCCTCGCGGTGAATCCTTCTTCCGACAAAAGCCTCAAAACAAAGATCTCTCAGGCTCTGCCGATCGAGATCGATCCCGCCCAGGATATCATCGACAAAGCCGGATTGGAGGTCCAATTCGATCCCGAAACAAAGACGAATTATCTGACCAAAGAGGTGGAGCTGCAGCCCAAGGAAACGAAAACGTTCGAGGTCCGTGTTCGTGATGTTTGGAATATACCCTCAGATCAGATAGAAGAGGTTAAACGAAATCTGGAGCAGCAGATCCTTGCGCTTAAGGGGACCAAATACGAGGATACCGGGAAGCTTCTTTACGATAAAGCCCAGGAGAATCTGGACAGGATCGTTGAAGAACAAGGACGGCCCATGGCGATTAAACAGCACGTGGAACTCTATCGGGCGCATGTCCAGCAACTTCAAGATATAAAAAATAATGCCCTGTCTCTTGATGCGATGCGTCGATTGGAAGAGGAAAAAAATACGGGAGTTCGTCCGGCGAGGTTCGTGATCGAAGCGGAAAATCCTTCGGGAGAGCCAAAGAAGATCACCGTTCGTTCTCCGTTGCCGAAAAATGTGAAGCCGGAGGATGTTTTGGATAGCCAGGGCTTTGCGATTCTTTTCGATCAGAGCCAACAGAACTACGTTCTTGAAAAAGAGGACCAATTCGCGGCCAAAGAGCTTAAGCGTTATACCATTACGATCAAAGATATCTGGCATATCTCGGAAGAGGAGCTCAAGTTTTACAAAGAGCAGACGGAGAAACTGCTCGATCTTTTCAGAGGCTCATCTTTTTCTTCTTTTGCCGAAAACCAAAGCAAGGCGATCTTCGATTCGCTTTCGCAAATCGGAAGTTTGCAGGAAGAGATCAGCGGGTCCACGGTTTTGGCTGACCGCGTCCGGGCTTTTGTTCTGAATTCGCAGAGGCTGGATGTCGTCAAATCGAAGATGCGGGATTTGCAGCAGCTTGTACCGGAACTCCCGCTGAAGAAAAGAGATGAGGCGGATCTTCGCGAAAAGATCAAATTATTCGTTAAAAAACTGGCCGATATCAAGGACGTTGTTCTTGTTGCGATGGGATTCCGTCCTGACCAGCCGGTGACGTGGTGGATTATTTTCGGGATCATTCTCTTTTTGGGAGCGACTAGCGCGGTTTTTTACATGGTATGGCTGAAGAAACTTCAGGAAAATCCTTTTAAGAAAAAAGGGACTGGAAAATCGGAGAAGGGTGCTACGCCTCCTCCGGCGGCAGAACCACCGCAGACCGCAGAGAAAAAATAAAGGAGCTTGGGAGCTGGAATGGCTGAACTTCGGTATAAGGAAAAGGGGATCATCAAGGCGGTGAGCGGTTGCATCGCGCAGGTGACTGGTCTTCAGAATTGTTTTCTTGGGCAACTCGTTCAGTTCGGTTACGGGACCCAGGGGGTTATTATGGGTTGCGACCTCAACGTGACGCAGGTCCTGATGGTTAAAGAAAATGAACCTTTGGCTCCCGGGCACCAGGCCATCGCGACCCTTGAGCCGTTTAATATGCCGGTGGGACCCGGAACCGTCGGAAGGATCCTGAATCCCCTTGGGGAATCGATGGACGGGCTCGGGCCGGTCAAGTTTGAGGGTTTGATTCCTTATTTTAATGCGGCACCGGCCATTATGGACCGCAATCAGCTCAGTCGGTCTTTTGAGACAGGCGTCAAATTGATCGACACTATGCTTCCTCTCGGGAAGGGACAGCGCTCTCTTATCCTTGGGGATAAAATGACGGGAAAAACAACTGTGGGAACGGATATTATCCTGAATCAAAGGGGGAAGGACGTTATTTGTATTTATTGCGCGATCGGGAAAACTGCATCCTCGATGGGAAAAGTGGTTTCTCTTTTCAAAGAGCACGAGTGTTTCGAGTATACGACGATCATGTGTGCCCCGGCGTCAAGCTCACCGGGCCAGCAGTATTTGGCGCCTTATGCGGCATGTTCGGTGGGGGAATATTTCCGAGACAAAGGCAAAGACGTTTTTATATTTTTTGACGATTTCACGAAACACGCCTGGGCCTATCGCGAACTTTCCCTTCTGATGGGCGTGCCTCCGGGTCGCGATTCCTATCCCGGCGATATTTTTTTTCTCCATTCCCGCATGATCGAACGCGCGGCGCAGTTGGACGAAAAACACGGTGGGGGATCCATGACCTTTATTCCTGTGGTGGAGTTGTTGGAAGGGGACCTGACGGCTTATGTTCCGACCAATCTTGTATCTATGACGGACGGTCAGTTATTCCTTAATGCGTCGCTTTTTAACGAAGGGTTCCGTCCGGCGGTAGATATCGGTCTTTCGGTCTCCCGTGTCGGAAGTAAGGTCCAGTGGAAGGCCACCAAGGACGTTTCGAAAACCCTACGTATGGAATTTATTCAGTTCAAAGAACTACTGCGAGCCAGCAAATTGCAGGCTTCCGGTCAATCGGAAGAAACGAGAGAATCTCTCAGATCCGGGAAAGTCCTTCAGGCCATCTTGACGCAGCCGGCGAATAAGCCGGTTCCGATCGAGATCCAGATCTTGCTCATGTACGGGAAGAATGAGAACTTATTCAAGGATTTTGAAGCGCAACATATTCAGGATTTTTTGTTAGGGTTTGAAGAGTATGCCCGGAAGGCCGATCCAAGTTTTTTTACTCTCCTTCGTGAAAAAAGGGCGCTTACGGATGAGATTAAAAAACGAATGGTGAAGATTTTGCAGGATTATATAGCGATCATTAAAAAGAAATTTCAAACCGAGGAAGCGGAATCCGCGGTGGAAGTCGCCTAAGGGCCTATGCCTCCGAAATTCAATTTGCAGGTCTTGAGTTTGAAAGGGCTTGCGTTTGACGAAATGGTCGAATCCGTTTACTTGTCAGGGGATGAAGGCGAATTCGAGCTTTTGGCGTTCCATTATCCGCTGGTTGCTTCGATCCCGGAGGGGGAGATCAGGATCGCGGGTTACGGCGCTATTCCGATATTGGTCGGAGTAGTGAGTTTTAAAGGAAACCGTTGTCGCATCATCGCGGAAGTGGCTCCGGATTTTAAAGATTACAAACAACTTTGGGATATTTAGGGAGCGAGGTCCTTAGCCATGCAGAATATAGCAATTATCGCAATAATGTTTATTGCCGTGATAGGCCCTTCGATTGTGATCGCGGTGGTGGGGGCCGCTACGATCAAGGCTCTCGGACGGAATCCATCCGCTGCGCCCAAGATTTATTTGGGAGTGATTCTGATGCTTCTGTTCGCGGAGGCAGCCTCGATTATTTCGTTGCTGGTCGTTTTCCAGATCTTTTCACCAAAAGCTTAAGAAGAGAGGGATTTTTATGTGGATCTTGGGTTTTGCGCTCATGCAAATCATCGTATTTGGAACAGTTCTTTATTTTTACAAAAAAATTACGGCCGGAGATACGGAAAGTACGATTAAACGGCTCGGGACGATCTATGAGGATCTCCTGAAGAAGCAGAAAGATCTCACGGAAAAACTTGAGGCCGGGGAGAGGGATCTTCAGGCTAAAAAAGAAGAGGCTTCCGCTGTCGCGGAAAAACTTTCCAATCAAGCGCTCGACGAGGCCCGGAAGAAGGAGGACGAACTGCTTAAAAAAGCCCGTGCCGAGGCGGAGGAGATCTTGTCCAAGGCGCATAATTCCCGGGACCAGTTCTATCATGAGCTTGAACTCGCTGCTAACAAAAAGATGGTCGATTTCGTTACGGAAATCCTGAAGAATGTTTTTGACAGCAAAACTGTCGGTCTTGTTCACGCGCAGTTCATCAAAAATTTTATCGAACAAGCCCAAAAATCGGATCTCACTTCCGTAGACGCACAAGGGCAGACCCCCGTGATCCGTTCCGCGATGCCTTTGAGCAAGGAAGAGAAGGAACAGCTCCGGCAGGTCTTAGCGGAGGGGATGCGCGTTTCCGGGCTTCAAGTGGAGGAAGCGCTTGACGAGAAGCTGGTGGCCGGCGTTGTATTGCAGATCGGGACGCTCATTCTGGACGGAAGCTTTGCAACTTCTGTCCGGGAAGCTGCCGACAAGGTTAAAGAGAAATTACAGACCTCAAGCTGAGGAGAGGCGAAAACAGATGGGGAAAGTAACGCGGATCAAAGGCGACATGGATGACGTGGACGCGCTTCTCGAGATCATTTCGGTGATCAAAGACGTTGCGACCAACCGGTTTTTTGCCTTCGCCCAAAGAAAAGCGAATTTTCAGAAATTTTTTGAAGCGTTCCTGGATTTTTTTTCAGTGATGCAAAATATGGAATCCAATTGCCCCTTGCTCAGGAACGATAATCCCAAGGTGACGATCCTGACGGTGGCATCCGACCAAGCGTTCATGTCGCAGCTGAATAGCCGTGTTGCCAGCATCGCGCTCCAGCAGTATCAAAAATATCCCGGAGCTACGGTGGCTTCGATGGGAAGACGTTGCGCGGAGCGTATGAAAATGCTTGGGGTTACCAATATCGACCGTATTTTTACGGGGGATGAATTTCCGGACCGGTACGTTCTCGCTCTTAAACTGCGGGAATATGCCGTGGATCAGGTCATGAGTGGTAAGTCCGGAAAGGTCATCATCGTGCATCTTTGGGCCAAGACCTTTAGCATTATCAAACCACGCATTTTGACACTTCTGCCTGCTTCGGAACTTCTAAGGACCGGGGGAGGAGATATTACGGATGAAGGCGAGGGAGGAGCTCAAGCAGACCAGGTTCCCGAAGCTAAAACAGGCGTGCTCATAGAATCGTCTCCTGATAAAATGATGAAAGCGGTCGCGGATATCTGGATACACTCGCGTCTTTTTGAGATCATGGCGGATATTCTTCTCGTGGAATCCGCGGTCCAGGCACAGCAGCTTGAATCGGCGTTGGAGTCGCTTGGTTCCGAAAAAAAAGGCCTTCTGGTCAGTTTTCGGAAGGCGGGACGCGACGAATTGAACAAGGCCATGCGCGAGGTTTTTACACAGACTAGTTTTACCAAAGGACCTAAACGTTAATGGAACACGAGACCAAGCACGACGAGCAGTCCAAGCCCGAGGCGCAGCCCGCCCCAACGAACGGTGACGGAGTTTACGGCAAGGTGATCAGCGTGCGGGGTCCCGTTGTCGACGTGCGCTTTGAACAGGTGAGCGACCTGCCCGCGTTGTATGACGTTCTGATCGGACAATCCTTCGACAGACGGAAGATCGTTCTTGAGGTGGCCGAGCATTTGAGCAAGAACGACGTTCGCTGTATTTCCCTGTCCGAAACCCTCAATCTGCAGTTGAACTCCCGCGTTCTTAACACGCGTAAGCCGGTCTCGATCCGCACGGGTGACGAATTGTTCGGGAGGATCATCAATGTCTTCGGCGATCCCGTGGATAATATGGCTGGATTTTCAGGAACGTCTTTCAAGGTTATTCGACGTCCGCCCCGCCAGGAACAATACAATCTGAAGAGCAAGATCACTACAAAACCGGTTTTTCTTGAGACCGGGATCAAATACCTTGATATTCTTTTTCCGCTTTGCAAAGGCAGCAAAATGGGCATTCTCGGAGGAGCCGGTTGCGGCAAAAGCGTTGTCATTTTGGAGCTGATCAATAACATTGTCAAAAAGCACGATGGGGTTTGTATTTTTACGGGGATCGGGGAACGGATCCGTGAGGGGAACGATCTCTTTTGCGAATTGAAGGATAATAAGCTTCTTCATAAGGTGAAACTCGTATTCGGTCAGATGAACGAGCCGCCGGGCGCGCGGTACGAGTGCGTCAATACCGGGATTACCTTGGCGGAAGATCTTGCCGAACAGAATAAAGACGTGTTGCTTTTCATGGATAATGTTTTTCGGTTTATTCAGGGGGGGCAGGAGATCTCGACCCTTTTAGGCCGCGTTCCTGGTGAGTCGGGGTATCAGCCCACTCTCCAGTCGGAGGTCAATTCCGTTCAGGAGCGAATCCGCTCGATCCCGGGGTATGGGTCCATCACATCCCTTCAGGCGGTCTATGTGCCCGCGGACGATATGACCGACCCGTCGGTTGTCGCTATTTTCAGCTGTCTGGATGGTGCGCTTGCGTTGTCGCGCGATCTTGCCCAAAGAGGTTATTATCCGGCCATTGATCCCTTGAGAAGCAGCTGCTCGAATCTGGATCCGCGTATCGTCGGGGAGAGACCTTACAAAATCAGTCAAAAGCTGATGTCTCTGTTCGCCAAACACGCATCACTGAAGCGTATCGTGCAGGTTGTCGGCGTCGAAGAATTGCCTAAAGAGGACCAGATCGATTATAAGCGGGCCGAAAAACTTATCAATTTTATGACACAGCCATTTACAGTCGGTGAGGCGTTTACGGGTAAAAAAGGGGAGTTTGTTTCCGTGAACGATGGTGTCGATGATTGCGAAGCGATTATTGCGGGTGTCTACGACAAATTATCGGCCGCTGATTTTTACCTGATCGGGCGCGCACCCAAAAAGAAGGAATAAGTGGTATTGTGAGAGTCAATCCCGATAAGACATCCTATAAGATCCTATCCAATTCCGGGGTGATCCCGAAAGAAAGTCTTGACCGTGCTTTCAAGGAGGCCGAACTTTCCGGGAAACCCTTTCTGCAGATCGTCCAGGATATGGAATTGCTGGACGAGCCGAAGGTTCTCGAGGCCTTTTCCAAGGCCACAGGGTATCCGCTGATCGATCTCCGGCATATTGTCCCGGAGGATTCGATCATTCAGCGTGTTCCTGTAAAATTTGCTTCTTATTACAAATTTTTTCCGATTCGGCACGAGAATGGCAAGCTCGTGATCGCTACATCCAGAATGCTCGACATCCATATCCTGGATGAAATGCGGTTTGCTCTGGGGTTTGAAATAGCGATCTGTTTTGCTCCGCAAAAGGATATCGAGGAGATGCTTCAGAAGTACTACGGTCTTGCCGCGGACACGGTTGAAAAGATCATTTCCGAAACACCGGCTCACGAGCGTCCCATAGCGGCGGAAAAGAGCCATGAGGTCGAAGATATCGAAAAACTTGCGACCACGGCATCTGTCGCACAGGTGGTCAATCAGATCATTTTTGACGCTTATAAAAAGCGGGCGAGCGATATCCATCTCGAACCTTTGTCTTCCGGGATTCGTGTGAGGTACCGGATCGATGGCGTTCTTCAGGAAGCCCCCGTTCCCAAAGAGTTGAAGGACTTTTTTGCCCCCATGCTTTCCCGCATCAAGATCATGACAAACTTGAACGTTGCCGAGAAGCGCCTTCCCCAGGACGGTAAAATGAGGGTCAAAACGCAGGACGAGACGCTGGACCTTCGCGTTTCGTTTATTCCCACGGCGAATGGAGAAAGCGTTGTCATCAGGATCCTTCCCGGGAAAAACGTTTACAAACTGGAACAATTGGGATTTGAAGCGAAGAATCGTAAGATTTTTGAAGGGCTTCTCAGCCGTCCCAACGGGGTCATTTTTGCGACAGGACCGACCGGGAGCGGCAAGAGCACGACGCTTTACGCAGCGCTGAATTGTTTAAATGTGTCGTCCCGGAAGATCATCACGATCGAAGATCCTGTTGAGTATGAACTGGAGGGCGTGAATCAGATCCACGTTGCTCCGGAGATCGGATTGACGTTCGCGAACGGGCTGAGGAGCATGCTCCGTCAAGATCCCGATGTCATGATGGTAGGGGAGGTGCGAGATCTTGAGACGGCCGAAATCGCGATCCAGGCGGCGTTGACAGGGCACCTTATCTTGTCGACGCTTCACACCAATGATGCCGCCAGCGGCGTGACGCGCCTGCTGGATATCGGGGTTCAGCCCTATCTGATTGCTTCCAGCGTTATCGCTTTTATCGCACAGCGCCTTGTTCGCGTTATTTGCCCTCATTGTAAGGAAGAAAACAGGAATGTTCCTCCCGAGATGAGACGCCTTATTGAAAAAGAATTCGGAATCTCTGAAAAAGAGATCCGGACCTTTGCGGGAAAGGGATGTGAAAAATGCAGCGGTACAGGTTACCGCGGAAGGGTTGCCATTCAGGAGTTTTTATTGGTGACTGAACCGGTCCGCAAGCTGATCATGGCTCAGGCCACTGCGGAGTCTATCAAGGCGGAGGCCGTTAAAGGCGGTATGGTCACTTTACGTCGAGACGGTTGGGGCAAAGTCCTTGCCGGAACAACGACGGTCGAAGAGATTCTTGAAATGACCGAGGCAGATGCTAGTTTTTCCGCAGAGGCGACTGCCAAAGAGGAGATTCTCGAAACTTTGCAAACAACGCTCCTCACGGCCCGGGAAGATGAGGCGCAAAAGAAGGAAAGTAAAGAAAGTGCGGAAGCTCTTGCCGATCAAAATCCTTCGGTCCCTCCCCAGGTTCCTTTGCCAACGCCGCCGGAGGTTTCTTCTCCGTCTCCGTATCTTCAATTGCGTAAGTATAAGCGTGTTCCATGCTCTCTGCCGTTTGTTTTTAGAGTGGTAGATTACAAAGGGACGATCCCTTCGATCCAGAAGGAGAAGGATCGCTTGGCGCAGCTTGAGTTTTCCGGACAGGTGGCGGATCTTAGCGCGGGCGGTTTTCTCTTCAGCGTTGTTGATCAGCGGATGTCCTCGGAAGAGAAGATGGGCGGGAATGTGGCTTTTTCGCTGGGGGAAGTTCTGGAGGCCGGAAGCGTCTTGGATGTTAAGATCGATCTTCCCGACAAGGAAGAACCCGTTGAATGTATGGCCAAGATCCTTCGCGTCATGAGATCCCGGGAGACTTTCGGGAGTGTTCAGGAGACCGTTTTTTATTCAGGGGCGCTTTTCCTGGCCATCACTAGCGTTGATCGAAACCGCCTTGAAAAATTCTGTGTTTAATTGCGAGTGCTAGAAATCCGATGAAACAATTCAGATACCAGGCCAAAAAGGGGACCGCGCACACTAAGGGGATTTTGTCCGCAGAAACCAAGGACGCAGCCATTGATAAGATCAATGAGATGGGGCTTGTCCCTGTGGAATTGGTCGAAGAAGGGGTTCAAGGACAAAAGAACCTTGTTTTTTCAGAGGTCGATTTGCTTTTGAGCAAGGTAGGAAAGCGGGCCCTTACGGTTTTTTACAGACAGTTGGGGCGTTTGATCCGGTCGGGTGTTCCGTTGCTTCCCGCGCTTGCTGTTGCCGAGGAACAGTCGGAGGAAGTGAAGTTTCGGGCCATTCTCGAACTCGTCAAGAACAAGGTCCGTCAGGGAAAATCATTGGCCGTTACGATGTCGGAGCACGCCTCGATCTTTAATCCATTCGCGATCGCCATGGTTGAATTAGGTGAGAACACCGGGCGCCTTGACGAGGCTCTTCTACGCCTTGCGGATTGCATTGAACGCGAAGCTGCAACGTTCCAAAAAGTCAGGAATGCACTGATTTATCCCGCGTTTGTGGCGATTCTTGGGACCTCGGCTTTTGTTTTCCTTTTGGGGTATGTGGTGCCGAAGTTTTCAAAGCTTTTTTCTGAACTTGGGCAGAATTTGCCGCTTTTGACCAAAGGGTTGATTGCAGCAAGCGGATTTGTTCAGGTCTACGGCCTTTGGCTGGCGTTAGCGCTAGGTTTTTTGATCATGATTTTTAACAATCGGTTACGGATCCGAGCCTTCAGGATCTCCTGGGATCGCGCAAAGTTAAAACTTCCCATGGTGGGAAGAGTGATCTTTATGTCCCAATTCGCGGCCTTTGCGCGATCCATGGAAACGCTTTTGAAGGGCGGGGTTCCTCTTCTCAAGGCTTTGCGGATCACTCTACCGGTCGTTTCGAATGCGGCTTTGCGGGAAGAATTGATTAAAGTGACCTCTAAAGTTGAACAGGGGGCTGCGTTGAGCGGGTCGTTAAAGAGCTCCGGAATGTTCCCGATTTTTGCGGTTCATTTGTTGTTGATCGGAGAACAGACCGGACACATGGATCAGTCCTTTAATGACGTTGCGGATTGGTATGAACAGGAAGTTGTCGAGCAGACGCGCATCATGACCCAGCTGATCGAGCCGGTGACCATTCTCGTGATCGGGGCTCTGCTGGGTGTGGTGGCAATGGCGATTCTTCTCCCGGTTTTCAGCATGGATGCGATCATTCTTTAAACAGCGAGGGTCCTATGAATAAAATGTTTCCGAAAGAAAAACAGAGCGGGTTTTCTTTGATCGAAATTGTTCTTGTCGTGATTATCATCGCAACGTTGTCGGCGATGGTCGTACCCCGTTTGACCGGTCGCTCGGAACAGGCCCGTCAGGCCGCGACCAAAGCGGATATCGAGGTGAACATCCCGACGGCCTTGAAACTTTACGAACTGGACAACGGATTTTTGCCGACGACTGCGCAGGGACTTCAGGCGTTGTTTCAAAAACCCACAAGTGCTCCGATTCCTGAAAATTGGAACGGTCCGTATCTTGAAAAACCTCCCCTTGACCCTTGGGGGCATCCTTACCAGTACCAGTCTCCGGGAGTGCACAGGCCTCATGATTACGATCTTTATTCTATGGGGAAGGATCCAAAGCCCGATGCGACCAAAGATGATGTTATCAACTGGATCACGGTCGAAGCTGACGCAAAAAAATAGAATGAATTCATCTGTGGCGGCAAAACTCTCCAAAGGGACGTTCCAACTCGTTACAGCTAAAGGATTTACGTTGATTGAGGTCGTGCTCAGCGTCGTGGTTCTTGCGGTCGGGGTTGTGGCGGTCCAAAAAACATTTCTCGGATCTTTGTCGGCGCTGAGCGTTATCGAGAATTGGGATCAGGCGAACGAACTGTTGCAAGGGAAAATAGAGGATATCGAACAGCAGTTCCGGGGCGTCAAAGTCGACATTCATGGGATTCCTCGTCACGAGACGCTCTGGAGCGGGAAAAGAAGCTATGCGTTTGACATGAAGATGCGTCCCGTGACAGCCGACAACCGTCTTTTTGAAGCCACCGGAGAAGTTTCCTGGGAGATCCGTGGGATCCGTAGAAAAATAGCACGGACCTTTTATTGTGGAGTACCGTATGAAGCGTGGAAGATCACGGGGCTTTAGTCTTGTCGAGATGATCGTTGCGGTCGTGATGACCGCATTTCTTGGCACGGCGATTTTTTCGACATTTTCTCAGGGGCTTCGCTTATGGGCGCGGAGCGCCAAGGACCGCGGGGAGTGGAAGGTCGAGCTTTTTATGGAGCGATTGACCCATGAGCTTCAAAATAATTTCGCGGATCCTAAATGGCGTTTTCGCGGAACAACGGATGCGTTCGATTTCTCAACTGTCGAAGCGGAAGACGTTTCTGTTCCGGAAGAGGGGCTCGGGCGCGGGATTTTGTATATGCGTTATTTGTTTAATTCCAAACGCGGGACGATGGAATTTCAACGGTATGGGTTTCGGGAGGTTTTTTCTCCGCAGCCCCGCCCTAAAAATTTCGTGACTGCATTGGATAAAATCAAAAGTTTTGAGTTAGAATACTACGCCTATGATCCGAAGGCTGCGGAATACCGTTGGCGATCGAAGTGGAACCAAGATTGCCCTCCGCCGGCGGTGAGGATCTCGATGCAACATGAAGGTGCTGGACAGCGTAAGATCTCGAGAATGATTCATATCCCTGTCGGGGGAGTTTGTTCCGCATGACGAAAAAAAAGATCGAAGGAATTGTCGAAAAAGCGATCGGAATGATCCGGAGGGTCAAGCTTTTTGAAAAGTTCGCTTCCACGCCGGTCACCCTTGCGGCATGTTTTGGCGCCGAGTATCTTAAAATCGGCCATAGCCAAAGCGTCCAGGAGAAAATGGTCATTGAGGGGCTTTTGGTCGAAAACATTTCCCAGAAAAGCGACCAGGACATCGCGAAATTTCTCGCCGATTATTGCTTGAATCAAAAAATTACACCTTCCCGGGTCCTGTGCCTTCTTCCTTCCAAGCAGTTCATTTTCAAGAACGTGGATATTCCTTCTACCGAAAAAGAAGAAATCTCAAAGATCATTGACCTGCAGGCCGGCCGCTTTACTCCCTATATGCGGGAAGAGATCATTATCGACTTTCTCTGTCTGGAGATGCTGGCGCAGCATTATACGAGCGTTCTTCTTTTTATCGTGAACCGGAAGATTGCGGACCGCTATGCCTCGATCTTTGAAATGGCCCGGATGGATATCGACAGGATCATCGTGGCGTCTGAATGTATGATCGGGCCCTACCTTCGCAGTTTAAAGGGGACTCCCGTGCAAGGGGCTTTGGGCGGGCTTCACGTGGGTGAGGAATATTCCGAATTGACGGTGATCGAGAGCAATCAGGTGGTTTTTGTGCGGAGCATCCCTGTCGGAGGAGAATCCTTCCGGAAAAACGCAGAAAAAGCCAAGGAGGATTTTCTCACTGAACTAAACCGCTCGATCAGCGCTTATCACGATCAGGGGGTCGGAAAGCCCGTCCAGATAATCCTTGCGACGGGACTTGTGGAGTATGTGTTGTCTCTTGGAGAGGATTTAAAGAAGTCCGGCGCGTCTCACGCAGAGACGGTCGAGGTCGCCGCTTTTGATTACCGGAAGCTTTTCGACGTGACGGAACCCGTCATGCGTACGGTGAACCAGAACGGCGGTCTTTCGTTCTTTGAACTTTTTTGTGCATTATCTCAGCCGGACCGGGCTAGGATCAACCTCATCCATCAGGAAACGAAATTGAAACGGCGGATGCGCGAAGGGAGCCGCGATCTTATCGCATTCGGCATTTTCATTATGGCGATCTTTCTTTTGCTCAGTCTGATTATGGGAAGCAAGATTTATTTTAGACGTCTTTTGAATGGGCAAATAAGCAAGGTGGCCGCAAGCTTCAGCGAAAAAGCGAAAAAGCTCGAAGATGTCTCTACCAAAAACCGGATCGTTAAAAAACTGATCGCGAGCCGCGGGAAGGAACTGACCGTTCTCAATATCATTAACGGTTTTATCGGGGACGATCTCTATCTTTCACAGGTGAATTATGATAGCGAGGGAAAGGTGGTTATCGCGGGGACGGCGGCTTCCATGTCCCGGGTTTTTTCGTTCGTCACCCAGTTGATGGAGTCCAACCACTTTAAAACCGTCGAGACGAAGGAGACAAAATCCCGGAAAGAAGGAAAGCAGGACGTTGCGGATTTTGTCATCGAATGCGCCTTGCCGGAGGGATTCTGAGGTATGAAACCGATTAAATTCAATCTTGAAGAGATCTTTGCGAAGTTGAGCGGCCCGAGCCGGATCCTTTTTATCGTTGCGGCGGTGTGTTTGACGCTTGCGTTGATGGATCGGCTCATGTTCGGACCTTTTGGGTCCCAAATGAAATATCTTGAGGCTGAGGAACGGGCCCAGAGGGAGACCATTAAACGTAGCAAACGGGTCATTTCCTTCAGCGGTAGCATTGTGGATGAGTATGGAAAGTATAGTACCTATCTGGATACCGGGAAAATGAACCAGGAGGAAATCGTCGCAGCATTGCTAAAAAAGATCGAGACCCTTGCGGGGCAGCAGTCTGTCACGATTACGAATATCCGGGCAGGCGATGTGGAGGAAAAACCGATTTACCGTGTTTATAAAACAAGCATCGACTGCGAGGGCCAGCTGGGGAATCTCCTTTCGTTCATTAATCTTTTGGAACAATCCGACTATCTTTTTCAGCTTCAGCGGTATTCCATGGGGCCGAAGTCTAAAGGCTCGGATATCGTGAAAGCAAGCCTCGACATCGCCCGCATCTTGATCACGGCCGATGATATCGGCGACTTCAGTCATGCAACGGCCTGAGCGGGTAAGGCTTTTTGTTTTTCTTCTATGCTTCTGTTTCTTTTGCGCGATTCCCGGTATGGCTGAGATCTCTTCCGAGGACTACCAGCGGGCCCTCAAGCTTCTTGAACAAGAACAGTACGACGCCGCGATTGAAGTTCTTCAAAAAAGTCTTCAGGAGGACCCGAATCAGGCGCCTTTGTATAATCTTCTCGGGCTGGTCTATCTTCAGCAAAATGAATCTGTGACGAGCGCGATCGGGTCGTTTGAACAGGCGATCCGCATCGATCCCAACTATGCCGAGGCCTATTTCAACCTTGCGTCGGCCTATGCGGGGGCCGCGAACCGTCCCGAACTTGCGGCGGAATTCTTTCAGAAAACGCTGGCGATAGATCCAAAGTTTGTGAAGGCCTATTTCGGGATGGGTTGGTTTACTTTGATTTCGAAAGAGGATTCGGTTGCTGCAAAACAATATTTCGAAAAAGCGATCGAATATTTCCCGGATTTTGCTGAAGCGTATTATGGCCTCGGATTATGTTATATCCAAATGGGGAAAGCCCCGATGGCCCTTGCGAGTGTGTCCCAGCTTCGGTCGATGGGGCGCGAAGAGCTTGCCTCCTATCTGGAAATGGTGATAAGAGGGGGGAAGATCTCTGAGGAGATGGCGGCGGATGTTAACGCGCCCGCTAATCCCCAGGACGCTCCCGCGCCAGAGTCCGGTGTCCCGATCCAGAGGGTTTCCGCATCTCAACCGCAGGCGGAGCCTTTTGACAGGTCGGCTGCTCAGTCTTCCGGAGGAACTCCTGCCAAGGAGAATGGTACGACGGGGGATTTCTCCCTTGCCAAAGATCTCTTGAAATGAGGCCGGCAGGTCCTAAGGATTTTTTGATCCTTCCTTTTCAAGTTTCTTCATCCTAACGTCCAGTTTTGCAATGGCCTGCGTCAGAGCTTCCGTACGGCTGTTCTGTTCATTCATGTAGATCGTGAGCAGAAGGCTCAGGAACAGGACGAAGAGCATCACGAGGAAGAAAATAAAATTGCTTGTCAGGATGAACCCCGCCCACGTTGCCAGTGCCCGGACCCAATCTTCCCTTATCGCAAACACAAGCACCAGGAGGCTCGAAACGAGCCAACTGAGGGCGTATTTGAAGGTCATTTTTTGCCGCCGGATCAGGTCGAGGACAAAAATCAGAATGAGCGCGGTCATGAAGATCGCGAATGTTTTCGGCTGCATAAAACCTCCTAGTTTTTCTTTTTTAGCGTATCAATGAGAATGGCGAGTGTGACCTTGATCATGAAATAAAACGTGCGCAAATAGCGGATAGAGGAGATGCCACCTTGCCGCTCCCGCATTAGGACCGGTACTTCACCGATCCTTGCCCCGAGCCGTTTGGCGGCCTGGATCGACTCCGGTTCCGGAAAATCCACGGGGTAATACGAAGCAAATATGCGGATCAGTTTTTTTCCAACGGCTCGGAAACCCGAAGTCGGATCGGTCAGATAGAGTCCCGTGAGCAGGCCGAGGAGGCGGCAGAAAAAGAGAATGCCGATCCGTCTTAACCATGTGGACCGGAAGGACGGGGAGCTTGGATCCAGGAATCGGCTTCCGATGCAGAAGTCTAACTTGTTTTCAAGTATGGGCGCAATTAAGGTCTTCAAAAAAGCAGGGTCGTGCTGGCCGTCTCCGTCGAGTTGTACGGCAATGTCGTAATCTTCTTCCAGAGCGATCTGATAGCCGGTCTGCATTGCTCCTCCGATTCCAAGATTGGAGGGGAGGGTTGCCACAAGGGCTCCGGATTTCAAGGCTTCTTCCTCAGTGTTGTCTGCGGAATTGTCATTAATAACCGGAAGCGTTGCGCAAGGGAAAACGGTCCGAGCTTCTTCGACAACGTGTCGTATCGAAGCGGCTTCATTGAACGAGGGGACGATGACCAGGATTTTCGGATTCATAGGTATTTTTTTTGAAACTATTATGCTATAGAATAACCCTAACTCAAGGCTTTTTAACGGTTTAAACGGGATGAGGACGGATCTTGGATCGTTTTATTTTTTCCTTGAAGATGCTGGTCGCGTTTATTGCGATAAGTTTGATCGCCATTTATTTCCGGACCTATCCGTTGCATGGCGGGATCTTCCTGGCACTCCGGTCTTCTGAATCGATCGCTCGCGGGATCGTGGAAGAAGGGATGCGAGGTCAGATCGGCGCGGTATTTGAACAGAATTTTCCCCAGCTTTCTGCGGAAGAGAGAGGGCGCCTGGTTTACCTTCAGATCGAACGGTTGAAACAGGAAAACCGGGCTCAATACGAAGAGGCCTTGAGGCAAACAAAGGCGGGGGTTGAGCGGGCGCGGGGTACTGTCCGGAAAATGACCTATCTTCTTGAAGCTGACCCCTATCATTATTTCTACCAGGCGGAGAAGCTGCTGGAAGAAGGGCCTTTCAAGAATCCCGTGAAAGACGGAAAGATCTTTCAGCCGCTGATGCGGTTTCCGCACGGGCATTGGGAACCCATTCTTCTCCATCCCGATGTCGGGCTTTTGACTTATCGGGTTCTCCGTCTGATCGATCCCGGGATCACACTGATGCAGGCGGTGGGATGGGTCCCAATATTTCTGACGATCCTTGTCCTAGGGGTTTACGTCTGGCTTGGAAAAATTCTCACTTTTGATCCCTGGGGAACGGTTGTGGGTATGTTGGCCCTTGCCCTTTCGCCGATCTTTATTCAGCGCAGCGCCCTGGGATGGTTCGATACGGATCCCTATAATTATATTTTCCCCGGGTTGATCCTTGCATCGTCCTGGATAGGACTTTCCGGCAAGAAGCGGTTCGTCCCGGCGGTTTTGGGGGCGTCATTTTTCACAGGCTTGTATTCTCTTTTTTGGACCGGATGGCCTTTTATTTTTGCCCTCCTTCCTGCCGGTCTGGTCGTTTCAGGAGCGCTGCTGTGGGCCCTAAAACGTTTTCATGCCTCTCCGGAGAGTTTGCGCGCGGGAATTTTTGCAGCGGCTTATACGGTATTGTCTCTTATCTTTCTGGCAGTTTTTATGACGCCGCAGGGGCTCGTCGACTCTCTGTTGATGAATTGGTCTGTGTTTAATAAATTTGCGCTTCCCGGAAGCGACCTTTGGCCGAATATTTTTTTGACGGTGGGGGAGGCCGGGGGGGCAACCTTTGCGAAACTGGTCTTTTTAACAGGCAATCCCGTGACTTTTGTCCTGGCGCTTCTTGGCGTATTTTTCGAAGGACGGCGGGCATTCAAGAACGGGGATCCGTTGATTCAGTTCCGTTTTCTTTTTTTTCTGGTGTTTACCGTACCTCTTTTTGTGATGGCGTTGAAAACCGAGAGGTTTTCGGTGCTTTTTGTGCTGCCCCTTGCTGTTTTTATCAGCTTTGCCGTGAACGGACTTCTTTCCCTTTGTAAGGGGAACAGTTCAAACGTTGGGGGCAAAGGTTTTTGGGACAAGGTCTCGATCCGACGGGCGGGTATGGTCTTTCTGATACTCCTTATCTTTCTTCCCATGCTTTTGATCTCGGCGCATGTGGTTGCCGCCGGGATCCGGCCGATCATGGACGATGTGTGGTATGGAGCTCTTCGCGAGGTGAGGTCGAAAACTCCCGCGGATGCGGTTGTCAACAGCTGGTGGCCGCCCGGATATTTTATTGCCGGGATTGCGCACCGTCGCGTGACGGTCGACGGCGGGACCCAGCAGAATCAGGCCTCCTACTGGATGGCCAAGGTCCTTATGGCGGAGGATGAACGCGAAGCCGCGGGGATCCTCCGGATGCTGAATACGGGGGGGGAGAGTGCGACTGCGCTCCTTATTGATTCCGGGATGGAGGTTCCCGAGGCCGTCGAGCTTCTCCTGAAGATCGCACCGCTGGGCCGAAGCGAGGCGCATGCGCTATTACCGTCTTTTTTGGATGAGAAGCAAAAAGCGGCGGTTCTTGACGCTATGCAGGGTCACGCGTCTTTTCCTCCGACCTACGTGCTCGTTTACAATGACATGGTCGAACAGAATCTTGCGGTGAGCGTGATGTCACAGTGGGATTTTAAAAAAGCACGAGAGATCCGGGGCAAGCCGTTGGAAAAAGAAGGAGAAGGGTTTTGGAAAGGTCTTTGGGGCGGTAGAAATTCAACTTATATCAAGGAACTGCCAAGGATTACCGGGGAGTTCCTCCGGTATGCGTCGCTTTCGCCCCTTATCCGGCGGGAGGGGACGCTTCTTTGGTTCAAGAACGGATTGAGGGTCGATCTCGGCACCAAGGATGCCATCATTTCATTTCCTTCCGAAAGGGTCCAGGGACGACCGTCCCAGTTGTTCTATTTAGAACGGGGCAAATTGGTTTCGCGCGCTTTTGAAGAGAATGTCCTGAAAGTTTCGGCGCTTTTCTTTGAAGCTGAGGGAACCTACTATTCGGTGATTGCCGATGCCCGGTTAATCCGGTCCCTGCTTTTCAGACTTTATTATTTGAATGGGCAAGGGCTTGATCTTTTTCGCCCGCTTGTTAGCCGTGGGTCTTTGGCTGGGGGAACGGTGGTCCGGGTCTTTGAGCTGGAACGCGAAAAGCTTTCCGCTTGATATTCGGCGGGTCCGGGACGGGAAATTAATCAAAATGACTGCAACGGGGAGGTGTCTGATGAAAAAATATCGTGAAAGGATGGTTGTGATGGTTTGTCTGGCGAGTGTTCTTTCTTTCGCCGGCCGTGTGTCGGCGCTGGATGTTTCGTCTCAGGATGAATCTGTTAAAAAGGTGGGTGTGGCGTGGAACATTGCCCAAGACCGCAAGATTGAAAATGACGGCGGTCTTTACCAGCCCGAAGGACTCGACAAGTATGTGAAACGGTTGACCGAGCAGCTTTCGGTCAAGATCGACCAGCTTTCATCCAAATTGGACCGGCTGAGCACTCAGAACGACCGCTTGGAGAAGAAGGTCGACCAGTTGATTGCCCAGGGGAATAAGCCGAAGGTTTCGTAAAAGCAGGAACGATCTTTTTCTGAACAGATCCTCCGGGAAGGTGTTCCGGAGGGAGAAGGAAAGAATATGGTTTTTGAGAAAGCTCTCCGGAATTCCAGGGGCAGTATTCTAGTGCTCGTTTTTTTTGTGCTGATGTTGATCAGCCTGTTTGCGATCTCTGTTGGGTATACCGTGAGGCAGAAGTTGCAGGTCATTTCGCGGATCGAGGCGCGACAGAAGCTTCGCCTTCTCGGGGAGGCCGGTGTCAAAAAGAGCATTTACGTCGTCCTGAAACACCGTCTGGCGGGACTTCCCGTGGATACGCTTTATCAGACCTGGAGCAACAACGAATCGGATTTTCGCGCGGTTGAAGTTGGGGAAGGCCAGTTTTCCGTTTTTTATACCGTTGAGGTCCCTCAAAGACCCACAGGCGAGATGAAAAAAGAAGACCGGTATGGCCTGATTGATGAAGAGAGGAAGATTAATCTTAATACAGTTAAAAAACCGGGAACCCTCCAAAGGCTTTTTGAAGCATGCGGGATCACTCGGGAAGAGGGGAAAGTTCTTGCGGATTCGCTTTTCGATTGGCGGGATGCCGATGACGACAGCGCGCTTTCCGGCGCGGAAAGCCGGTACTATAGGGGAAGGAATCCGTTCTATCTTCCAAGGAACCATAAGTTTGCGTCGTTGCAGGAGTTGCGGTGGGTACGAGGGGTGAGCGGGGAGGTTTATGAAAAGATCCTGCCGCATGTGACACTCGATAGTTCGGGAGAGGTCAATTTGAATACGGCGCCGCGAGAGGTTCTTTTTGCCGCCGGAATTGAGGCTCCTGTTTGTGACAAGATTGTTATGTACCGTGCCGGCCGCGACCTTATCGAGGGGACGGACGATGACCTGATCTTCGAAGATCTTTCTTCTGCGCCTCAAGTCCTTGCTAATAGGCAGTATTTAGATGATAATGAACAAAGGAATTTCAAGTCAATTGTTGAATCAGGGACGTTGACGTTGAGGTCCAGGAATTTTTCAGCTCATGTGCTTTCGAAACTGAAGTATGGTCGGCAGGGTTTACGCACGGTTGCAGTGTTCGGTGAAAAAGGAGTTTTAAAACGTTGGGAAGAAGAATTCGTTATTTTGTCCTCATAAGTCTTTTGGTCGCCACGGCTGTTTCTGCGGGTTGGGCTCAGTCCCAGGAAGATAACGGGATCATCGAGGACCTCAAGCTTTTTTCCAAGGCGCTTGGTGCCATCAGTGAGGCTTGGGTCGGTGATGTCACGCCCCGGAATCTTCTCTATCAGGCAGTCAAAGGGATGCTTGGCTCCCTTGACAAGTTTTCGGAATTTATCGAGCCCGAGCGTTTTAAACTTCTTCAGATCCACATGAGAGGCGAGTACGCCGGTATCGGGGCGATCCTCCAGATTGTCAACAATCAGGTCGGGATTCGCGCGGTTGAACCCGGAAAACCGGCGGATAAGGCGGGGCTTCGCCCGGGGGATATTATCCTCAAAATCGATGGCATTTCGATGGAGAACAAATCGGTGATGGACGTGTCCTCCCTGCTTCGGGGAGAGGCTAATACGCCGGTTACGCTGACGGTACTGAGAGAACCGCGGCAGATTTTTGACGTCAAGATCGAGCGGGCGAAGATCGAGATCCAGGCGGTGCAGGATTCGCGGATGATTGGCAAGGAACTCGCTTACCTTCGTCTTGCCGAGTGGCAGGAACACACGGCAAGCCAAACCGACACAGTCCTCGAGGGGTTTAAAAAGCAGGGGATGAAAGCGCTGATCATCGATCTTCGAAATAATGACGGCGGATTGCTGACCCAGGCAGTTGCTTTGGCGGAGCGGTTTTTGCCGAAAGGCAAAAAGATCGTTTCGGTCCAGAGCAAGATCCCGGAACAGCGGAAAGAATATTTTGTGACCCAGTCCCCGGCTTATCCCAAGCTGACGATGGTGATCCTCGTGAACGAAAAAAGCGCGAGTGCCTCCGAGGTTTTTTCCGCCGCGATGCAAGAACATCGCCGGGCGACCCTGGTGGGAGTCAAGACTTACGGGAAAGGCTCTGTGCAGTCGGTGATCCCTCTGGATGATGTGAGTGCCATGAAACTCACGACGGCGCGGTATGCCACGCCTTCCGGGAAGGTGATTGACATGATTGGATTGATCCCCGACCGGGTGGTTTCGAACGGAACCGAAGGAACGCCGGGATCAGACCGTCAAATCCTTGAGGCCATCGCGATTTTGAAACAGTATATGTAAAAACGTGGGAGCATTTCCAAAAACAGAAAGGAATAAGCGGTATGGATAAACGTATCGGAGTGGCGGTCCTTGTGCTTTTGACCGTGTCGTTGTGTTATGGTTTTTTTGGCGTTAAGAACGCGAAAGAGTCGGAACCCCAGAAACAGGCGAACTCCGGGATCGCCTTTCCCGATATGATGAATCAACTGAGCCGTAATATGTCGCTGTGGCCCAAGCTGGGACAGGAAGAGAAAAAACAGGCCGTTAGCGCGATCATTGGCCTTTACAAGAACCGTGAAAATGCCGCTATCCTGAACACTCCTGAATTTTATGTTACGAAAATCAATGAAAGCCTGAGAGGGAATCCGGTCGCGGCCAGCATGGATATCATGACCATGGTCCGGGTATTGGCCGTCATGGAGTATGACTTCTATAACGGTCAGGACAAAGAAGAATTGGCGAAGAAACTCCTGGGTGAAAAAGGATACCAGGAAAACAAGATGCGCAGGCAGGCCGGCGCGCAGTTCAACGCGCAGAATTTGAAGTAATTATAAGCAGCAACAGGAACGGATCGAAGGGGGGGGGGCTGGTCTTTGGACCGGCCCCCTTTTTTATTGGGAAGTTACGGGTGTTTTAGGGACAAAGGTCAATATCTCAAAACAGAAGGCTATGGCGAGAATTCCCGAGTGAAGTAAAAGCCGTTCCAAGGCCGTTTCGATTTGGAAGTTAAGGTCATACGGGGATACGCAAAGGACCAGGGCGTAGCCCAGATTGGTAAGCACCACGATCGCTCCCGGGAGCCATCCGAAAGAATTTTCGATTCGTGCTTTTTTGAGTCCTGCCACAACAAGCGCCGCAATAAAAAAAAGCCCAAGCCCTTTCCAGACCGGCGAAGCTAACGTGTAGGTGTAAAACGCCTTAAAAACCTGCGGGACCTTTTGAGGGCCTTCTCCCAAGGCGATCGAGAGATGTTCCAGAAGAGGGCGTTTCGACCATTCGTAATCGTTTCCCGTTCCGAGATAACATTTCAAAATCAATACGGCCAGAACCGGAAGGGCCGCTCCGAGGAGAAAACTTTGAAAGCTTCCCCAGCTTTTTCCAAGGTTTCTTTGATGTTTTACACAGAGTATCCCTGCCAGCAGCAGGCCGATCGACAGGAGAAATATCAAACCTTCATTTTTGGTCCACGAGGCAAGCCCTCCCAGAAAACCTGAAATGAGGAAAAGCCGGGGTTGCTCCGAACGGAGCGCGACGACGAGCACCAGACCGCAACTCGTCATAAAATACGCGAGCGGGACGTCTGCGTACTGGTGGATCGACCAAAAGAGATAGGGACCTAGGACCAGAAAAAAAGTTCCTGCCAAAAATCCAGCGATCTTGGAGACCGAAGCTGCGAGATACCACGTTAGGAGGAAAGCGCACGAGAGGTACAGCCCCAGCGAAACAAGGGGAGGCCAGAACAAAGACTCTCTGCCAAGAAAATGCCATCCCCAGGCGAACGCGCCGGGTAAGAGAAGAGGGTAATTAGGGTGCGCTCCGGCGAGTTTTGATGAGAACATGCCCTGCCATTCAGCTGTGGAGCGGAACATGAATTTTGCTTTAAGGGCCCAGACATAGCGGGCATCCCAGCCGCCCGTGACATTGGCCGAAGCCGACAGGAGAAAAAAATCGATTACTGCGAACAGGGTGACGCAGAAGAGGGCGATGCTAGCCACGAGAAGGAGGCCTTGCAGCCAACGTTGTCTATCAACAAAGTTCGCGGGACGGATCTTGGGAAGAAGAGGCAGGGGGTTTCTCACGGGAAGGAGATCCTTTAAAAAAGGAATGATCCCGAGGGGTTTTATCAGGCCCAGGAGCAGCCCCAAGCTCAACAGCGTTGAAATAATCCCCGCATGGGCCGGACCAAGCAAAAGGGCCGCAAAAAGGATCAGGGAGCACATTCCGATCCCCGCGGGAAATGAGACGGCGAGAAAAAAGAGGGGTTTGTAACGGAGCGGGGTTCCCCGGAGACAAACGGCAAGCAACGCGGCGCCGAGAAGAAGCGGTTCCAATAGGGCAAGGAAGGGGTTCATGGCATTTTTTCCGCGAGACCTTTTCCATCTCCAAACGTCCGGAGCATGCGGTAGTTTGTTTCCCTGAGACGCTGTTCGGCGATCGTATTTGAAGAGCAATAGACAAAAGCGTATCTTTCCGAAGGGCGAAGGTTCAGGATGAGAGGCGCCAAATAACCTTGGGCGGCATAAAACTGCTCCAGACTCGGGTCTCCGGGAGTGTACGGGCGGTCCATGATGAATCCGACACTGCCTTTTCCGGGAAGGAACGGTTGAATGGCCGCGAAGGGAAGTCCCGTGGTCTGGAACTGGAAGACCTTTTCATGGCCCGCCAGGAATTCTTTCCGAAGGAGGAAAAGCGGGCCTGAAACCGAGGGAAGTTCCGCTGTTGCGATCATAAAAAAAACGGAGCCATAAAAAAGAAAATTGACCGTTCGCGGCAGGAAGCGCGCGAAGGAGCCGGATACATGGGGCGTCTGATTCACCGGTTGCATTTCGTTAATATACACCATAAATTGCCCGGGTTTAAACAGGGATTATCAGGAGAACGCTTTGTTTTCAGGAGACTCCGTCCAGGATTGATGCGGTGTCCGCGGAGAGATCTTCCGGGGATATCCGTTTGAGAGGATTTTTAACGATGGCACAGAGAGGGACACCGTCTGTTTCGACGGTGTGGATCGTTGCGTACCGGGGAGGCCACTCGCCGTTCTGCAATCGCTGAGGAGCCGCTTTTCGAGAAAGGCTCAACCAAAAATCCCAAGCGGGGTTGCTATCATCCGATACGAGGTAGGAGGGACCGAGGCCGCGAATAAGGTAGTACGCAGAGCTGATCAATTCGCCGTCCCAACGAACGCGGATCGGAGCTTTCATCTTGTGACGTTTGTAATAGTCTGTCAGCCATTCCGAAGCTTCTTTGAGAGAATTTCCCCAGTAGTCTGTATCATAGCGCCCGTAAGCGCCCCGAAGGCCGCCCACTAGCGGATTAAAATAAACGTATTCATTAGGGTGGCAACGGACCATCCAGACGACGGGCTCCAGCAGGTTTAGGCAAAGGAAAAATAGGATCAGAAGAGTGCCAATTTTGTTTTTGACCCAGGAGAAAAGTTGATCCCAGGTCACAGCGGCCAGGACGACCAAGGGAGGATAGATGAAAAGGAAATGTCTCCAACTGTCGTAGACCGTGGAATGGTTCAGAATCGCATAGGCGAGCGGGAAGAACGCCGCAACGGCCAACAAGCTGATGTTCCGAATCTTCCTGAGGTCGTTCCAAAAGAACAGCCACAGGAGGAGTCCCAGATGGATGTAGAGGGGAACTGAGATCAGGATCCATTTGGGAAGGTAATACCAAGGGGTTTGGGTGGATGGAATCAGCTTTCCCTCAAACAACAAGACGCCCGTGAATCCTGTGAAATGAGAAAGCTTTTCCAGAGTTCTTAAGGGGTTGTGGACCGGATCGAGAAGCCCGAAAGGCCACAAAAGGAGACCGGCAAGATAGGCCGCGGAAGCGATGCCCAGCAGGAGGAGTGCCGGACGGGCACGGAAAAAGAACTGTTTCTTGTTTACAACGTCCCGGATCCATCCGAATGCCGGGAAAAAGAGCAAGTAACATAGGAGGATCAGCCCGCCGGCTTTGATGTTGATCGCGATGGCGATAGAAAAGATCAGGAACAGAACGGAGCGCCATCCCGGGTTGGGACACACTTTGAAGAATCGGAGGAGGGCGTGGAGCGACATGGCGTAGGCCATCGCAAAGGGGATGTCTTTGGGATTGTTCATTGAATTTCCGAAAAAACGAGGACTGAGCAAGATCAAAAGAAGGGCGAGCAGTCCCGTGCGCCACCCCCGGAGCTCCTTGGCAATCAGGCCTGTAAAAAGGATTCCCGCGGCGCCCAAAAGGGCGTTAAGAACGTGCCGGGTCTCATAGTAGAAGGGAAGGGTCAGGTCGGTGAAATGATGTGCGTAAGCGAGTTCGCGGACCAGACGAAAACCGCCGAATAAGAACCCGTAGACGGTCACGGCGAGAGTGTCAAAGAGTCCTCCGTAGAGATACAGGTTCTCGAAGGTCAGGCATTCGCGGGCAGTGCCACCGCTCAGAAAAAAACGGAGGACCAGCTTTCCGTATTGACTCTGGATCCATTCGTCCCAGGTGATCCCGTAATGGAACGAAAGGAGGGGCATGGCGGCGAAGGTTGCGGTTGCGACGAGCCAAAAGATATTTCGGAAATTGGAATCGGTTCGTTCTGTCATGTTAAAAAGCATTTTACAGGGCATCGGGGCGCGGATAAACTCCTAAATGAAGCCGGTGCGGTGCTGGCGTTCATGGTTTGCTTCCGGAGGCCGATATTAGTACAGCTGGGAATTGAAGTCGGCGCTTGTTCAAAGACGGATGAATTAAAATGACAAAAAAGATCCTCGGATGCGTGTTGGTGTTAGGCATGTTGTTCCCGTCGCCGGTCCTGGTCCGGGCGGCTGTCCCGGAGCGGGAGATCAGGATCGGGGTCGCGGTTACCCCCGAATTTAAGGCGATCCCCAACTGGCGTTCCGAATTTGACCGGCGGTTGAGTTATGCTTCGCGAATTTTCCAGGGGGAGTTTAAGATTAAATTTGTCCCGTACCGTTGGTATGACTGGACGGGGATCCGGGAAAGCGATGAACCGCGTATCCTTCTCGAAAATCTGATGGCCCAGTATCCTCTTAAAGACGTGGACATCATGATCGGCCTCACCCATGTTCCCCGGGAATCCAAAGATCCGATCGGGGATGTTGATACGATCGGTCAGGCCCGGCCGCTCTCGGGATATCTGGTCCTCCGTTACCCCATGAACCGTCTTTATAAGATCCAGGAAGAAACGACTCTTGTTCATGAAATGGGACATCTTTTTGGTGCGACGCACACGGAAGATCCCTCCAGTATTATGTACCCGATCATTGCGCAACAGTTGCCGTCAAGATTTGATCAGGAAAATCGCGAGATCATCATGGAAACGCGGACGATCGATTTCAAACGCGGTGTTACGGGACTTCCCCGGAGCGCTGTTCAGAGACTCATCGGGTCTTATCTGAAGATGATCGTCCAGGACCAGCCGTTCGATTTTTATTACATGCTGGGAGTGCTTTACATCAGCTTGGCACAGTACGACGACGCGCTTGGGGCCTGGAAAAAAGCGGTTTCGATCCTTCCGGATTACGCGCGGATTCACTATGACATCGGGATGCTCTATTTCCGTTTGGGGTCTCAGGATGAGGCCGTCAGGGAGCTCAGCCGGGCCGTCCAGGGGTTCCGATACGCGAGCCAAAAAAAAGATAAACTGCTCGCCCTGAATGCCATGGGGGACGTTTTTCTCGCGCAGCAGAACGATCCGGCCGCGTACAATGCTTATACTAGGGCCCTCGCGCTCGATCCCGGCAGCAGGAATATCCGGCTGAATCTTGCGATTATTCAGATGCGGAAAGGCCAGTATGAAAATGCCATACGCGAATTTGAAAATCTTCTCTACCAGGACCCGAATAATCCGAAAATTCTGGTGAATATGGGGACCGCGCTCCTGAAAAGCGGCCGGTATCAGGAAAGCGAACGATATCTCCAAAGGGCTCTTGAGGCCACCCAGAACAAAGCCGAAATGGCGGAGATCCATACCAGTCTTGCCAAGATGTACTATCGTTCCCAGCAACCTAAGCTTGCGCTCGATCAATTCAAGGCGGCGTGTAGTATTGCCGCGAGCGTGGACTGCATGAAGGGGATGGCGCAGATGCATTACGAACTTCAACAGTGGGATGAATGTATTTCGGCGCTTGCGACCGTCCTCCAAGTCCAGCGGGATGATCCCGATGTTTACGGGACGATCGCAGTAGCGATGATCCAGAAGGGGATGTACGATCAGGCCTTGCCGCTTTTGCGGGAAGGTTTGCAGTACGCCAAAGACAACGTGTCCCAGGCCCGGTTCTACAAGAACATCGGGAATGTGATGATCCAGCTGAAGCGCTATGATCTTGCCGAAAAAGAGTTCCAGGTCGCCGTTTCAAAAGACTGGAACAACGTCGAAACCCATATGGGGCTTGCGGTGTCCTATATCGGTACCCAGAACCTGCTGGGCGCGAAGAAGGAACTCCAGGACGCCCTCCGGATCGATCCCCAGAACGCAAAGGCGAAGGAGTTGCTCGAAACCGTTAACAAGATCCTTAATCAGACGACGCGGATGGATCTTCAGATCAAGGGGAAATGATGAAAAAGGTCCCGCTTAAAGATCTTATGGTAACGAAGGTGATCACTCTTGAAACGGGGGATCTTTTGAGTAAAGCCGAGGAGAAATTTCGCCAGAACGCTATCCGGCATCTTCCCGTCGTTGATGAAAAAAAACGTTTGGTCGGGATGTTTACGCACCGGGACCTCGCACGCTGTATGGCTCCCCGCAAAACCGAAGAAGGCTATGTTTACGATAAAGACCAGCTGGATCGCTTTATCCTCAGGTACGTTATGACCGCGGATCCGGTGACGTTGGGGCCGGACGATACCTTGGGGGATGTGATCGATATCATGGCGCGAAACAAGTACGGATGCATCCCCATCGTTAATAAGGACGGCGTGCTTGCTGGGATTGTCACGCAGATCGATGTTTTGAAATATCTTTCGAAATATTTCGAGAAAAGCGAAAAAAAATAGGGAAGTTTCGTTCGGTTAGACCGGAAGGAACCGCCACTTGACGATGGTCCAAAGCATCCGGAGGCCGTCGCGCCAGGAGATTTTCTTTCCCTCCGAATAAAGCCGTGGCCGGTATTGGATGGGGACCTCCGTGAGGCGGTAACCGAGCCGGAGGCTTTTGCAGATAAGTTCGTTGTCGAATTCAAATCCGTTGGCGTGGACGTTGACCCTTTGCCTCAGGTCTCGTGTGAAGGCCTTGTAGCATCCCTCATAATCGCTGACCTTTTGCCCGTAAAGCAGGTTGGTGATCCCTACGATCAGTTTATTTCCGACATAATGCGAAAAAAACGGGTCTCCGTTCCTTGTGAAGAATCGCGGGCCCCGGTAGAGGAAACGCGAACCCAGCACAAGCTCTGTGCGGCCTTCGATGATCGGCCGGACCAGGACGGGGTAATCTTCCGGGTTGTACTCGAGGTCAGCGTCCTGGAGGAGAAGGATGTCTCCCGTTGCATGGGCAATTCCGGTTCGCAGGGCGCCGCCTTTCCCGAGGTTCCTCTCGTGGAAAAGAGCGACGATCCCGGGAATTCCGCGGAGGATTTCGGCGGTCCGGTCTTTCGAACCGTCATCGACGACGACGATCTCCTGTTCTAGGCCGGGGACCGTTGCGGCGCGGACCCGGCGGATGACTTCGGCAATCGTGGCTTCTTCGTTGTAAGCGGCGATGATGACCGAAAACTTCGAATATTTTTGAGTCATGACACCCTATGCGTTATGAGTGAATACGACCGGGAGCTTTTCCGGTCGGTATCTTAACACGCCGTTAGATCCGGAACAATTTGGGTCTATACGGTCCTGACCTGAGGTTCCGGCTTCCTCAGAATATCGGCTATTTTCTTTTTTTCGGGATCTACCGAGAGAATGTAAAAGAAAAATCGGTTCGTGAAAATATCGGCTTTGATCTTGTGGGTGAACATTTCCGTGACCTCCGAATCGATTTCACGGTGGTAGACAGTAGTGAATTCGGAGCAAGGGCTCCGGATCAAAGCGGGAGGGGTTCCCGGATCGGTCCCCGATCCCTTGGCCGCAAAGTAATTATAGATCTCCCGGTAGTATTCACACCGTTTCTGAACGGACGCAGCCGGGTAACGGGTGAGGATGGCGAAGGTGCGGACTTCGCTGACGGGTTTTTGGAGCATCTTTTCATAGAGGGCTTTGAGCTGTTTCATAAATTCAAGGTGAAATCCCCGTTTGTCATAGATCAGAATATCGGGGTCGTAAGTTTCTAGGATTCGGCAGATCTCCTTTTCCTCGATGGGGTCTCTTCTTTCTTTCAGGAACACTCCGTAATAGGTCACAAAGGTTCCCAAAATCAGAAGGCCCGTCCCCAAAAGGAACCGGTTCAGCCACCGTTCCGGGATCGCTTTGCCGGAAAACATCCGGAAAAGACCTGAAAGGCCTTCCCATCCTTCCGCGGCTGTAATGCAAAGAAACGGGAGCAGGATCAGGGTGTGCCGGGAGGGGCTCCAGGGGAGGCTTTTCACCGGGACCATGATCCACCAGGTCAGGAGCGACAGCCCGAAAAGGAGCCCTAGCGAGCGCGTCTGTCTTTTCGGGCTGATCAGGAAATTCAATACACCCAAAAGAAAAAGGAGATAGAGCGATATCGAAAAAAGCCCGAAAAGGGGGTGATTCTCGGGAAAGAAACCGGTCTTGGTCTGGAAGACGGTCAAGAGAGTGCCTAGATAGAATCGCGGGATGTCCGACCAGGCGGTTTTTGGGAAAGCGTATTCTCCCGACGGACCGAAAGCCCACTGAACTTTCCTGGCAAAATCAAAATATTGGGGTTTCAGGAAAAAGTACCAGAGCGGAAAGACAAGGAAGACGAAAAAAACCGCGCTCACCAAAAAGCTCCTGGCGATGTTCGCTCTGTTTTCGGAGGTCCGGAAACGGAAAACAAAAAGAGCCAGATAAAATGCCGGGACGAAAAGAAGGATCTGGTATTGCATTGAACTCAGTGCCGCCAAAACGACGCCTGTCGCAAAGGCTCTCTTGAGCGTAAAGGTTTTTGCCGTGATCTGGGCGATAAAAAGCCAGCAGAAAAGGGCGCTTGCGAGTACGCCGATCGCGTAGCTGTGGGTGAGCTTTGCGAATGCGATATTCTCCCAGGAACAGGCGAGCAGCATGAGCGCGAGAAAACATTTGAACACGGCCTCTTTATCATATCTCCGGTAGAAAAAAACGAGTGCGAGGAGCGCAAGACAGCTGAAAATACAGGAGGGTAGCCGTGCCCAGAAGAGGAGTTGGCGGTAGTCCATGGCCGGAGAGATCAGGAAATAGGTGATCAGATACTGAAAAGGAGCATTGGTCAAAGTTTTGGGAATGAAAAAAATGTCATGTTGGCTTTGTCCGATGAGAAGGTGCTCGATGGTTCCGAGATCGTCCGTGCTCGTGAAGTGCCATGCCAATCCCCAAAAACGCGCCAGGATCCCGGCCAGGAGGGGAAGGGCGAGGAGGAAGATGGTTTTTCGATTGTTCCGCAAAGCGGTAAAAAAATCCGGCATGGCTACATTTCCCCAAGGTCTCAAACGACACACATCCGCGGAGGATTATGCCCCAGAATGACGTTTGAATAAATCAATAAATCTGATCCCGGGAAAACAAAACTTTTCATTAAGGCATTTCCGGAAAAGACGATGTTTATCACCGTGAAAGAACATACAGGGGCTTTCAATCGGGCGATGCGGGGTTTTACGCTGGTCGAGATTATGATCGTGGTGTTCATCCTCGGGTTGCTGGTCGCGATGGCTATGCCGAACTTTCTCAGGCTGAGGCTTAACGCGAACGAACAGATGATTCGAGGGGATCTCAGGAGCTTTAGCACCGCCAATGAATCTTACCGGGCGGTCCAAAACCCCCCGGTGTACGCGCCCGATATCGCGACGCTTATAGACGAGCATTATCTCGATACCACCTGGACGAATCCCGGGAACAAACACGGCTATAATTTCGTTTATAATCCTTCGGGGACCAGCCTCTCCTATTCGCTCGAAGCCAGTATTCTGAACCCGGGAGTGACGGGGATCCATTATTATTGCGTCGACGCGACGGGTGTTGTGGTCATGGGCGCGGCTGAGGGCATGGGAACCAGCGCAGGATGCGTCGGAGGCGAGCCGATCGGCCAGTGAGGGTGACTCAGTCTCCGGGGCCGTAATCCCCCCGGTCGGGGACCTGGAGAGAGAGATCCGGGAATCTTTTCCCGATGCTTTGGTGAAAGAGAAAATCAAGATGGCTGTTGTCTTCCGGGGCGAAGCCCAGGACATCCTGCCAGACCGTTCTGTTTTCCATACAAAAATAGACAAACACATCAGGCCACCGGTCCCGAAGATTTCCGTAGACTCTCTTGTAAAGTTCCGTTCGCATCGGCCGGAAATAGCGTATCTTGCCGTCGAGTCCTTTTGCGAATTCCGCGGTGGTGATGCGCGAACGCGGGAAACGGTTCTCAATCGCTTTTTTGAGCGGTGGCGGAAAACGTAGGCTCCCCAGACTGATCCACATCACTTCCTTTTCGGGGACCCGTTCGGTGAGTTTAGAGATCAGTTCTCCGTACCGCTTTTCCCATCCGGGCAGCATCAGCAGGGGATCGAAATGGAAACCCAGGCGGTAGCCTTTTTTGAGGGCCCCCAGCGCGGCCTTCAAACGTTTTTCCAGAGGTGCCGTCTTCAGCTCTTCCGTGTGGATGAATTCATCGGGGTTCAGGGACCACGAGGCGAGGACGTTGCTTCGCGGGATCTCCGGAAGATGCGCGATCAGATCCGTTTTTGTTTTGATCTCCAGGATCATTCTTTTGCCCAAGCTGTGACGGATAAGGGTTTCATTCATCCGGGTCAGAGGATCGAGCGCGAGGCTGTCTGTGAGCTCTCCGGTTCCCATCCGGAAAAGTCGGCCGGCACGGTTTTGAATAAGCGCGTCGATCTCGGCAAGGACATCGCCCATGTTGGTGTAGATCGTGATCAGGGGGACGTTCAGATAATTTTGGAGGATGCAATAAGTGCAGTCGAGCGGGCAGTGGGTTTGGGCGTTGATCGTCCAGTAACGGCAGCAGAGGTAGTCGGTCCCGGTGGCGGGACAGGGTTTCAAAAAAGCTCCCTTGAAACGGGTGAGCCAGAGGTTTTTTTTACCGCTGCCGAGAGGTTTTTGCTCGATCTCCCGGAGGAATCGGTCCCTGTCCGTAACGGACGTGACGGGGGTCCCTTTCAGTGTTGAGAGGATGCGGAGGGCGAGCGGCGTGCTCTCTACGTCCTTATCCAGAAAAATATGTTCGATCTCCATCGTCTTGTTCATTCGGTCGATCCGTTTTGAGAAGTTCCGGTCTTAGGGATCATGAGGAAGGATTTTTCCCTCGGAGGTCAATGACCCCGGGTAAAGAAATTGATCAGTTTCCACTCCAAAGGGAAGCCGAAGAATCGTTTCCGCCAGCGCCAGCGGGCGATCTTTCCGAAGAACTGAAAGACGCAGCCGCGCCATCCGCCGAGTTTGATGGCCGTTTCGGAGGTGAACCCGAACCAGGCGATGCTGGTGAGGACATCGATCTTTTTGCGGAGCGTTTTCGAAAGCCAGGGCATTTTGATCCCGCCGTATTCAAAGCGGGCCCAGTCTTCCAGGCGCGACGGGGGACAATAGCCGTGATGCACGCACTCTTCCGCCAGATCGGTTTGGGGAAAAGGGGTGAAAGGGAAGAGCTGCAGATCGAACGACGGGTCGATCCCGTGAAGGGTTTCGATGAGGTGCATGGTCTTCTCAAGGTCCGAAGGTTGCTCAAAAGGAAATCCCATCATAAAACTGAATTGTCCGCGGAACCCCATTTGGTGGCACTTTTGAGCGGTGCGGAGGATCTCTTCGACGGCGTGACCCTTCTTGATTCGGTCCAGGATCATTTGAGAGCCCGATTCAGCGCCGAAGTTCAACGTGCAGAAACCTGCTTTTTTCAGTTTTTCGAGGAATGCGTCGTCGTAACCCGAAAAATACTGAATGCGGCACATGGACCAGATGCGGATTTTGAGGCCCTTGGCCAGGATCTTGTCGCAGAACGATTCGACCCGCTGGCGGTTGACAAAAAAGTTGTCGTCGAGGAAGTGGATACTGTCGATCCGGTGGTCGCGGACGAAGCTCTCAAGGTCTTCCAGAATCTTTTCTGCGGAATAGAAGAAGATCTTTTTCTTCCAGATCTTGCTGATCGCGCAATAGGTGCACGGGTGCGGGCATCCCCGGCTGGACAAATAATCCAGGCAGCGGTCGCCGGTCGCATCTTTTTTGAGATACCGTCCGAGGGGAACCAGCCTGTAATCGATCGGGGCAAAAGCAGTTTCGGGTTGTCCGGCCGCCGCAGGGCGGATCACGACATGGTTGTCTTTTTTGAAAGCGATCCCTTCCACGGTGTCTATCGGTTCCTGACAGGTGAAGGCGTGTGCGAGTTTTGGGGCTGTGATTTCGCCCGGGCCGATGACCACAATATCGATCAAGGGATTTCGGACGGTTTCTCCCGGGAGAAGAGAGGCATGGACGCCACCGAAAATAGTAGGGATCCGAGGGTCGTATTTTTTGACGATTTCGGCGGCCTCTAACGCGTCGTAAATTCCGGATCCGGTGATCAGCGTGACGCCGAAGAAGAGGATATCTTCCCGGAGCGCTTCTCGGATCTGTGCATGGGAATCTTTCTCGATGCGGGCGTCGATGATCTGGACGGAAAATCCCTCCTTTTCAAGCGCGCTGCCGATCGTCATCAGGGAGAACGGGAGGTAGGGGATCCGGAGGTTGGTTCTTTCTCGCGGGTTGTAGAGCAGGACCTTCTTCATGATCAGAGTCAAAAACCTTTATTGGGAATCGATGGTTGAATTTTCACCGGCGGCGTTTATGGTACTCGCTCTGTTCAGCCTTGAGAAGAGAAAAATCTTACAAAACGGGAGAACTGGCCGATATAATAGAGACAAATCACAAATGCCTATCGGGGGTTCCATGAAAAAGGGGACGGAGAAGGGTTTTACGCTGGTCGAGATCATGGTCGTGGTTAGCATTATCGGGATTCTCGCGATCATTGCCGTTCCGATCTTTGTACGCGCCAAGCTGAATGCCAACGAGCAGATGCTTCGCGGGGATCTCCGTTCCTTCAGTTCCGCCAACGAATCCTACCAGACCACGCAAAGCCCCAATGTCTACGCGCCGGATATCAATATGCTGATCGGCCAGGGTTATATCGACAGCGCGTGGCGTGACGGCGGTCGGAGGCACGGTTATGAGTTTGCCTATAGCCTCGGCAACGAAGGGGCGACTTATTCTCTTGTGGCGACGCCTGCGATCCGGAATATTACCGGGGCCAATAACTATTGCGTGGACCATACGGGAGCTGTCCAGATCAACGGAACGGGGGGCAGCGATGGATGTTCGGGCGGATCTCCCGTTACGACTCAATAACCTTTTCCGGGTTCCCGGGCGCGTTCCGGGATCATTCTTTTTCCTCCCATGCGTGTCCGATTCTCTTTAGCCTGGCTCAAAGCAGGTCAACCTTTTCCGAAAGCTTTTAAGCTTCCGGCCGCGTTGTCCTTGTTTAAGGAATACAACGAACGCGTTGCCAGGTTTCTTCCCGTCGAGGTCGGCGCCTATTCTTCCAAAAACCGGTCGGTGATCTGGGTGTGCGAACGAGAAAAGAAAAGTTCGCTGCTGTCCTCGGAAGCGCTTGCGCGCGAATTCCGGAAATGCATGAACTCCGGCGCGCAGGAACTTCAGATCGTGATCGGCGGGCCGAATGGGTTTACGGCGGGGGAGCTTGAGGCGATGAATCCGGCGCTTCGTTGGAGTTTTGGCCCGATGACGTTGCCGCATGAACTGGCCTCGGTCGTTGCGGCCGAACAGATTTATCGGGCACTGACCATCCATGAGAATCATCCCTACCACAGCGGGCATTGATTTTGCACAACGCGCAAGGCGCAACGTCCCGCGAGAAAAAGATTTCCTTTCGTTACACCGCTGTTACGTGGTGATCAGCCCTTCGAACAATTCTTCGGGCGTGAAGCGCCGGAGGTCGAGGATGGCGCGGAAAATGGGGAGGTATTCGCGGAGTTCATGGCCGGTTTCTTCAACTTTGGAGAGATCGAGCTGAAGTTCCTGCCGGTAACTTTCCAGGAAAAGGTTGCGGACCAGACGGAGGACCGGTTCAGGGAGACGGGCGGCAAGGTAACAGAGGAAAAAGCCAACGTCCCATACGCGTTTGTCCTGGCGGGTGCAGAATTCCAGGTCCGTGAAGTAAAGCTTCTGCTCGACGGCATTCCAGATGCAGTTGACAGGCTGCGTGTCGATCAGCGAAAAACCCGCCCGATGAACTTTTGCGAGGCCGATCCCGCATTGGCGGATCACGGCTTCATCGTTGGCACCGAGGGCATCCCGTTCCGCGATCCCTTCCAGGATCCGATCGACCGTGACACCCTCCAGAAGCTCCGTGACCATGACTTTTTCGACGGCATCGTAGGCGATAAGTTTGGGGACAGGAATGCCGCATTCGTCGAGCTGGACGCGGCTGACCATGTCGATGGTGAAACGCTCGTGGGTCTCGCGACCGTAAATCGCGGGGAAGGGGCTTACAAGTGAAAGGTGCCGGGCCCAGAACGTGCCGGCCGAGACGAATATTTTCGCGAAGTAGCGGACCTCTTCTCCCGTGGACTTTTTACAGCGCCAGATTTCATTGGAATTGCTGATCCCTCCGGAAACGGTTTCGACGATGAGTGTATTGCTGTCGATGCCCTCGAACGCGAGCGGATTCCGTCGCATCAGTGTTTGGCAGGTAGCGACTTTGCGCCAGCGGCCGAGTTTCATGAGGCTTGAAATAAAAGACGCAAGCATCCAGGGGAAGAAGATGAGGATTGCGCCGAGGATGCGTAGGGCCACCCGGGGCTTGACCTTGCTGATATTGGTCGCAAACCTGGTCTTGAATGCCGAAAATCGCTGGCGAAGCTTTTCCCGTCGAGTCATGCAGCCATTGTACACAGAGGATAGAAGACAGGGAACAGGAAATCTGATATACTTTCGCCCCTCGAAGATCGTTTGTGGCGTATTTTCGGGGCGCACTGACTCTTATTGAAAAAATATAAGAAAGTCAGTACTGCCCCGATGTTTCAATCGATTTTTTACAATAGGATACATCGGGGCGTAGCGCAGCCTGGTAGCGCACACGCTTGGGGTGCGTGCGGTCGGAGGTTCAAATCCTCTCGCCCCGAC